>Ga0307444_1000224_pt1 | contig 29255 bp, 36 predicted proteins | sample SalMarSW160340MG_FD_202145 | JGI IMG/M metagenome (GOLD analysis project Ga0307444, IMG submission 202145) | Salt marsh sediment microbial communities from the Plum Island Ecosystem LTER, Massachusetts, United States - SW1603-40 | ecosystem: Environmental > Aquatic > Marine > Intertidal zone >...
GCCGGAATGAGGACCCTCCGCGAGGACGGGATGGAGAAGGTGGCCGACGGCGTGACCTCCTTCGAGGAGATCCTCAGGGTCGTCGTGTGAATCGGTCAAGATCGGCAACAGGGATGCCGAATCTCTTCACGAAGGAGCCAATGACGTGAACTCAGGATCGCGCAAACTCGGAGAGCTGCTGGTCGACGGCAGGCTGTTGTCGCGTGATGTCCTGGAGCGGCTTCTCAACGAAGAGCAGAGCACCGGTCGCCCCCTGGCGCGCCTGCTCGTCGAAGGCAAGCACGTTCGAGAGGAGGACGTCCTCAGGGCGGTCGCCGAACGGGTTCACATGAGCTATCTGGATATCGACGACATGTTCATCGACCCTGAAGTGGCACGGAAGGTGCCAGCTGAGCAAGCAAGAAGTCTGATGGCGATCCCGGTGGAGCACACCGATGCCGGCATGCTCGTGGCGGTGGCAGACCCATTTGCAGAAGGCATCAAAGCGAAGCTCGAGGAGATTCTGGGAAGCGAGGTCACGCTCGGAGTCGCAACGCGCGGTGCCGTCGGTCGAGCTCTTGACCTCGTGTATGAGAAGCAAGGTGCCAGGCGCACACTCGGGAGTGCTCCCAGGGATCCGGCGATCTCCGAGATGCTCAGCCACGTGCTGGAAGTCAACGCGTCCGATCTCCACCTGGCAGCGGGCATTCCTCCCCAGGTGCGTGTGAACGGGCGGCTCCGGCCGATCCCGGGATATGAGCCGCTGATGTCGGCACCACTTCGACGGCTCGTCTACGGGATGCTGACCGACCGTCAGCGGGAGAAGCTCGAGGAGAACCTGGAGCTCGACGGATCGTATCCACTTCCGGGACGGGGGCGCTTCAGGATGAACGTCTTCTTCCAGAGGGACTCGATCGGCGCGGTGTTCCGAGCGATCCCGACGGAGATCAAGAGCCTGCTGGAGCTGGGTATGCCAACCGTCGTCAGCGAGTTCGCAGACCTCCCCAGAGGATTGGTTCTGGTCACTGGGCCGACGGGCTCAGGGAAGTCCACGACGCTGGCATCGATCATCGACTTGATCAATCAGCGTCGATCGGCGCACATCCTGACCGTCGAGGATCCGATCGAGTTCGTGCACAGCCACAAGAAGTCGATCGTCAATCAGCGCGAGGTTGGATCCGACACGCTCGGGTTCGCTCAGGCGTTGAAGCATGCGCTCCGCCAGGATCCCGATGTGATTCTCGTGGGTGAGATGCGGGACCTGGAGACGATCTCGACTGCGCTCACCGCGGCCGAGACGGGGCACCTCGTGCTCGCGACTCTGCACACCCAGGACACCTCTCAGACGATCGACCGCATCATCGACGTGTTTCCCGCCCACCAGCAGCAGCAGGTGCGGGTGCAGCTCGCGTCCACCCTTCAGGCGGTGATCACCCAGCAGCTCGTGCAAACCAGAGACAACACGTCCAGAGTCCCGGCGGTCGAAGTCCTGATCGCCACGCCGGCCATCAGGAACCTCATCCGAGATGCGAAGACACACCAGATCACGACGGCTTTGCAGGCCGGCGGCAAGTTCGGCATGCAGACGATGGATCAAGCCCTTGCCCAACTCGTGAGAAGCCACAAGACCAGCATGGCGGAGGCCCTGGAACGGTGTATGAACACCGAGGACCTTCAGCGACTCATCGGAAGGGTTGCGTAGGAGAGGCACATGGCAACCACATTCACGTATCAGGTGAGAGACGGAAAGGGTCGGCTCCACTCGGGCGAGCTGGCAGCATCTTCTTCAGGGTCAGCAGCGCAGGCTCTTCGGGACCGTGGCTACACGCCGTTGTCGATCGAAGAGAAGAAGGTCTCTGCTCTCCAGAAGGAGATCAAGATCCCGGGCTTTGGGCGGGTCAAGCAGAAGGACCTGGCGATCTTTTCGCGGCAGTTCGCGACCATGATCAACGCAGGCCTCTCACTACTCCGGTCGTTGGACATCCTGGCCGAACAGACGCCGAACGCGACACTGGCGGGAGTCATCAAAGAGGTGAAGTCCTCGGTAGAAAAGGGCATGAGCCTCTCGGAGGCCATGCAGAGGCATCCGAAGGTCTTCGACAGGCTCTATGTGGCAATGGTGCGTGCGGGTGAGGTAGGCGGCGTTCTCGACACCACGCTCGTTCGTGTCGCTGACACGCTCGAACGCAGCGTCGAGCTGAGAGGCAAGGTGAAATCGGCGATGACCTACCCGACCGCCGTGTTGGGTCTCGTGCTACTGATCCTCACCGCGATGCTCGTGTTCGTCGTTCCGATGTTCGAGGGTATGTACGCGGATCTGGGCGGGACGCTTCCGGCTCCGACGCGTCTCCTCCTGGGCATGTCGAGATTCACGGTCTCCAGCTGGTACATCATCCTTGGGATCGCGGTCGGGGGCATCTTTGGCTTCCGCAGGTGGGTGAGCACGGACCAGGGACGCTTCACCTTCGATCGGATCAAGCTCAAGGTACCGGTCTTCGGGGGCCTCGCCCGCAAGAGCGCCATCGCGCGATTCTCCGAGACGCTGGCATCGCTGACGAGAACGGCCGTTCCGATCCTCCAGGCGATGGACATCGTCTCGGAGACGGCGGGCAACGAGGTGGTCGCGAGAGCCATTCGTGATGTGCAAGCGTCTGTCAAGGAGGGCGACTCGCTCGCGGCGCCTCTGGCGCAGCACCCGATCTTCCCGCCGATGGTCGTACAGATGCTCGCCGTGGGTGAAGAGACCGGTGCACTGGATACGATGCTCGACAAGCTTGCCCAGTTCTACAACGCCGAGGTGAATGCCACAGTCGACAGCCTGACATCGCTGCTGGAGCCCCTGTTGATGGTGGTGTTGGGAGGCACCGTCGGGTCGATGATCATCGCGCTGTACATGCCGATGTTCAACCTGATCAACCTGGTGCAGTAGGCGAACAGCCAACAGATGGCAGCTGACCGCGAACATCCTGTTCCCGCAGTCTCGAGTAACCAGCCAGCAGTTTCCTGTGGACAGTCTTTGCGGCGAGAAGGCACGCATGCCCCGCGACTGGCAGTGGTGGTGGTCGAGATACCGAGTACGGAATACGAGGCACGGCGACCGGAACCAGCAACGCGAGCTCCGCTCGCCAAGGGACTAGCCCAAGCGAGGCACACGGATTAGTTCTATCGACCTAGCGGAAAGTGCTCAACCGACTGCGGTAGGTGACCGATGTATGGACCAAGGGTCGAGCGTGACCCGAAAGGAGAGCAAGCATGATGGACAAGATCCGCAAGGGTCTCCGGAGCGAGGAAGGCTTCACGCTGGTGGAGTTGATGGTGGTCGTGCTGATCATTGCCATTCTCATGGCGATCGCCATCCCGACGTTCCTGGGTGCCCGCCAGAAGGCGCAGGACAGGGCAGCGCAGAGCGATCTTCGCAATGGCCTGACCGCAGCGAAGGTGTTCTATGTTGACGGAGAAACCTACATGGTCGGCACAGGCGCGGGCACAGCCGCTGCCTACCATGCACTTGAGCCGAGCATCGTTTTCGACGACGCTTTGGCCAATGCGAGTACCACGGTGGTCAGTGTCACCCCAACCAAGGACACAGTCGTGCTGGTGAAGCAGAGCGGGTCGAATACCTGGTTCTGCTTGGGCGATGACGTCACGGGTGCCGGCACCACATATGGACACGGCGATGCTACTGCGAAAGCACTCTGGGTTACGGCAGCGGCCTGTTCTGGAGGCTGGTAGTCCCACTGGCTAGCTTAGCGAGAGAGGGTGGCCTCCGGCCACCCTCTCTCGCGTCTCTCTCAAGTCCTTCCACCAACCGGCCGATACCTGACGTGTGAAGGTCGCACATGACGGTGGGTTTTCGCTCGTGGAATTGATGGTCGTACTGGCCATCATCGCGATCCTGATCGCAGTGGCCACGCCCACGTTGATGGGTCCGAGACGAGCCGCACAGGACACCGCCGCACAGGCTACGCTAGTTGCCGCCTTGAAGACCGAGGAGATTGCCGCGACCGACGACGGGACGTACACGGGCGATACCAGCGTGCTCGAGGGGCTCGAACCGAGTCTCGACTGGAGTGGTGCTTCGGACAACTCCGTGCACGTCGTCATCGGCGCGGTTTCAGGTGAGACCGAGTCGGTGCTTCTCTATACGAAGTCGAATTCGGGGACCTGGTTCGGGCTGCGCCAGCTCAACGCGGCGTCCAACCGCTACCAGTGCCGCGGGACGGCTGAGAGCAACGTCGACGATCTCACAGACTGCACGGGGTACGATTGGTAGGAGTGCTGACGGGCGGGGCTGGGGTGTTCGGACTCATCATCGGGTCCTTCATCAATGTGGTCGCCTACCGGATCCCCCTCGGTCGATCCGTCGTATCACCGCCATCGGCCTGTCCGAACTGTGGCGAGCGAATCAGACCGGCCGACAACATCCCGGTTGTCTCGTGGCTGCTCCTTCAAGGAAGATGCAGGGAGTGCGGGGCGAGGATCTCGCTTCGCTACCCGGTCGTCGAGGCAGTGACGGGGGCCGCCTTCGCGGCGACCGCCTGGTACATCGGGGCGCAGTGGGTACTCGTGCCGTACCTGTGGTTCGTCGGTGTCACGATCGCTCTGACCCTCACAGACCTCGACCATCAACGGATCCCGAACCGCATCCTGTATCCGTCGACCGTCGTGGGGTCCGTGCTTCTCGTGGGTGCGGCGGTCGGTGACGGGCACCTGTCATGGCTCGTGAGGGCGATCGAAGGCGGAGCGGCCTACTTCGCACTGCTGTTCATCATTGCCCTCGCTGCTCGCGGTGGGTTCGGGATGGGTGACGTCAAGCTCTCCTTCTTCCTGGGGCTGTTCCTCGCCTATGTCTCCTGGGGCACGCTCGTGGTCGGGGTTTTCGCCGCGTTCGTCGTTGGGGGCGTGGTCGCGTTGGGGCTGCTCGTCACGAAGGTGCGAGGGAGAAAGGATCACATCGCCTTCGGTCCGGCGCTCGTCGCCGGCGCATGGATCGCGATCCCGTTCGCCGAACGCCTGCTCTCCTGGTATCTGGGAGACTGACACTGGTCCTCATGCTTGCCGAGGACACGGCCGATTGGTAGGCTCCCAAATGACACTGATGTAATTTCGGTGTGCGGCCGGGTGGCCGTGCAAGGTCGGGGTGCTGCCCGGCCGGGGCGGAGTGAGAATGGCGACCAACGTCGGTCTGGATATCGGCACAAGTGCGGTTCGTGCCGCGGTGGTACAAGGGGGCAAAGGACTCCCTGTACTGAAGCGGTATGGCCAAGTGTCGCTCCCTGTGGGAGCGGTGAGTGCCGGTGAGATCGTCGAGCCCGATACCGTCCGGGACGCTCTCACGCAGCTCTGGAAGACGGCGAAGCTCCCACGAAAACACGTGATCGTGGGCATCGCCAATCAGCGGGTCATCGTTCGCCGCATCGACATCCCCTACATGTCCGAAGAAGAGTTCCGAGAGTCACTCGCCTACCGGGCCGCGGAGTACATCCCGATTCCGATCGAGGAGGCGATCCTCGATTTCGTCCCGCTCGAAGAGTTCACGACACCGGACGGCGAGGCCATGCTCTCGGTACTCGTGGTCGCTGCGCAACGCGATATGGCCAACACGGTGCTCGAGGTCCTATCCGGCGTGGGTGTCAATCCGATGGCGATCGATCTCCAGGCCTTGGCGTTGGTTCGCGCGGTTGTCGGGGTCGGCATCGATCTGAGCGAGGGAGCGCGTGCGATCGTGACCATAGGGGCAGGTGTGACTCAGCTCACCATCGTCAAGGCCGCGTCCGTCCGCTTCGTCAGGACCGTTCCGATTGGCGGCGAGACGTTCACGAGGACGCTGGCCGAGACCCTCTCCGTCGATTTCCAGAACGCCGAGCGTCAGAAGCGACGGCTCGGCGTCCTGCCGGACGGGGATCCGTCCGAGGAGTCCGACGAGGGCAGGAAGGCTCTCACTCTCGAAGCCGACACGCTCATCGAAGAGGTACGAGGCTCGATCGAGTACTACCGCTCCGAATCCGGGGGGGAACGCGTGTCGAGCATCCTGATCTCCGGGAACGGCGCGCGACTCCCACATCTGGCCAACCGACTGGGTGTTTCGCTCGGCGTACCTGTGGAACCGGTACGCGTGGACCAAGGAACGATTCGGATCGGGAAGCTGGGCATGTCGGAATCGGAGCTTGCACAAGTTCAGCCGGTGCTTCCTGTCGCCGTCGGTCTCGCACTCTGGGGTGAGACGTGATGCGTCCAATCAACCTTCTTCCTCCGGAACTGGAACTGAAGAAGGAGGCACGCAGGCGAGTGGTCGGCTTGATCGTGCTCGGTATCGCGTTTCTCGCGCTCCTCGCCCTGATCACCTACTGGCAGAACGGCAAAGTCCAGATTGCCAAGGACGACCTGGCCGGTCAGGAACAGATCAACCAGGAGACCCAGCTGAAGATCACGGCGCTTGCCAGTGCCCAGGACCTACGAACGCAGTACGAGGATGACGTCAGCCGGGTCGAATCCGTCCTTGCCACCGATGTCCCGTGGGCGAAGCTGTTCAACGACCTTGCGAGGGTGATCCCGGACAGGGTGTGGCTCACATCCTTCAGCGGCAGCGTAGCGGTGGACGAGACCGATCCTGAAGTTGTCGGTCAAGTGCAAGTTGGCGCAACGGCCTTCGACTACCCGGACGCGTCCGCCTGGCTTCGGGTCATCGACAGCGACGTATGGCCTGCGGTGGCGCGGGGATGGGTGACATCCGCGCAGGCCGCGACGATCGGCGACAATCCAGTCGTCGACTTCCAATCCAGTGCCTCCCTGACCACGGCGAGCGTTTCATCGCGCGTCGATAACCGAATCCCGACGGTGCCGGAATGAGACGTATGGGCGTCTTTCTCGGAGTGCTCGGGGTGCTGTTGGTGGTGGCCGCGTGGTACATGCTGGTGATGCAGCCGATCAATGGGCGTATCACTGATGCGCAGGCAGCCCTACAGACGGCGAAAGATCAGGAGCTCACGTTGCGGACGAAGCTCGCCCGTCTCCAGAAGATCCAGGACGCCGAGCTCACCTACATCTCGGCGATCGGTGCGCTGGACGCTCAGATACCTTCGACACCCCAATTGGCGGCGCTCATCGACGACCTCACCGACCTCGCCACAAACACAAGCGTCGATTGGCAGGGCGTCACCACCGGCACTCCAGCCCAGATGCCCGATACGGACTACTACCAGATTCCCATATCGCTGCGAATCAGAGGACAGTTCTTTGAGGTCCTCGGGTATCTGTACGGCATCGCGGACATGGAACGGCTCGTTCGCATCGACGGGGTGAGCGTTTCTCCAGAGCTGGACTCGGAGACGAACGCTACGACGTTGGAGGTAACACTCACGGCCGAGGCCTTCACCACCAGCGACCTCGCGATCGCAGCAGAGATGGCCACCACCACGACGACCACGACGACGACAACAGTGCCCGAAACGACCACGACGGTTCCGGAGACCACCACCACCAGCACCGAAACGACGACCACCACGAGCGGAGGAGGTTGATGATGAACCGCTCAGGCCGCGCAGCGGTGATAGCGATCCTGTTGATCGGAGTGGCAGCTGCCGCCGCGTGGTGGTTGGTGGCGCCCTCATTCCTCGGGGCGACCGGGTCCGCGCTCGACGGGCCGCTGGCGCCTGTCGCCGCATCTCCGGCCGCTGCGGCGGTGTCCGGACCGGCGCCCGCCACAGGTTCTTTCCAGACTGCACAACCGAGAGATCCCTTCAGACCACTGATCACCGAGTCGTCCGCGACGGGAGAAGGCGGGGGTGGCTCCACCTATGAGCCGTCGGGAACGCGCGTCCAGTTGGTGGCAATCACGGACGTAGGCGGCGTGCTGAGGGCAACGGTCATCGTCGATTCCACGACCTATGACGTCGGGGTGGGTGATTCCTTCGCGGAGAGCTTCATGGTCGTGTCACTCGATACGGACAGTGGAGTGTTCCTCTACGGGGACAACGCTTTCGAGCTGTCCGTCGGTCAGGAGATCCTGAAGTAGGACTTGCGGTGCGGCGGGATTGGCTGGAGACTGCAGCCACATGCTGCGTTTTCTCACTGCAGGCGAGTCACATGGGAGGGGTCTCGTGACCATCGTCGATGGGCTCCCCGCCGGCGTACAGATCGCGCTCGATGATTTGAAGGCTGAGCTCACCCGTCGAAGGCGGGGACACGGGCGTGGCGCCCGAATGCGCATCGAACAGGATGAGATCACCATTCTGGCGGGTGTGCGATATGGGCTGACGACCGGCGCACCGGTCGCGGTACTCGTGGGGAACACCGAGTGGGAGCGGTGGGAGCCGGTGCTCTCGCCCGAGCGTCGCGGACGGGCCGAACCGACCACGACACCGAGGCCGGGACACGCCGACCTCGCAGGGATGATGAAGTACGACACACACGATGTGCGAGACGTCCTCGAACGCGCCTCCGCACGCGAGACCGCAGCCAGGACCGTTGCGGGGTACGCGGCCAGGAGCTTGCTGCGTGCGATCGACATAGAGATACTCAGCCATGTCGTGGCTATCGGTGGCGCGACAGCTCCGGAGGTGGTCCCCGAGGTCGATGACATCGACCGACTGGACGCCTCGCCGGTTCGGGTGCTCGATCGTGCCGCAGAGGAACGGATGATCGGGCTGATCGACGCTGCCCACGCGAACAGGGATACGCTGGGAGGGGTGTTCGAGGTCGTCGCCCACGGGGTGCCACCGGGAATCGGAACCTACGCGCAGTGGGACCGGCGCCTCGATGGGCTGTTGGCACAAGCCGTGATGTCGATCCCAGGCGTCAAGGGAGTGGAAGTCGGGGATGCCTTCGCGCAAGCGGAGCAACGGGGATCGGCGGCGCACGACGAGATCGAGGCCGGCTACGGGCGGATTTCGAATCGGGCCGGGGGAATCGAGGGCGGAGTGAGCAACGGTGAGCCGATTCGTGTTCGAGCGGCGATGAAGCCGTTGTCGACCTTGATGCGACCGCTCCGGTCCGTCGATGTGGCGACCGGGGAGCCTGCCAACGCGCTCAGGGAGCGCTCCGACGTGTGTGCGGTCCCCCCTGCAGCCGTGGTGGGGGAGCAAATGGTGGCTTTTGTGCTGGCTCAGCAGACGGTCGACCAGTTCGGTGGCCCGACGCTCGCCGACTACCAGCGCACCGCCGGGTCGTACCGCGGTCGCCTAGAGCGCTTCTGATGCTGTGGCTCGTCGGGATGATGGCATCCGGCAAGTCCACCGTCGGTGAAGCTGCTGCGCAGGACATTGGGTGCGCGTTCGTGGATATGGATCTGGTCCTCGAGGCACGCTGGGGGCCGCTTCCCCGACAGTGGAAGGAAGTCGGAGAGGACGTCTTTCGACAGCGGGAAGCCGACCTCGTGCAAGAACTCGCCCTTGGCGACCGGCGGATGATCGTGTCCACCGGTGGCGGTGTCGTGCTGTCGCAGGCATCAGTGGAAGCAATGCGGGCCTCGGGCACGGTCGTCTGGCTCAGGGCGGTACCGGCAACGGTGCGGCAGCGGCTCTCCGGCGGACCGCACCGACCGCCACTTGCCACGCGGCGTGTCGAAGACCTCGACGAAGAACGTAAGGACCTCTACCGGGATTCAGCGGACATCATCATCGATACGGACGAGCTGCCCATCGAAGAAGTCGCCAGCAAGGTGGTTGCGGTGTGGAAGTGATGAGGTGCGGAGGCAGCGAGATCCGGATGGGACGAGGACTGCTCACTGAGGTGCCGAGCGGCGACGGCCAGTCGGCCATCTTGACGCAACCAGGGGCGGAATCGATCGCACGCAGTGTCGCGGAACGGAACGAAACACCCGTGCTCGTGCTCCCCGACGGAGAGGCCGCCAAGACGCTCGAGGTAGCGGAACGTACATACCACTGGCTCGACTCCCTGAACATCGACCGCTCCGGTACCATCGTCGCCGTCGGCGGGGGGACGGTCACCGATCTTGCCGGATTCGTCGCGTCCACGTATCTGCGGGGGATACGGCTCGTCAGCGTGCCCACGACCCTCCTCGGAGCCGTGGACGCGTCGATTGGCGGAAAGACGGCAGTCAATCTCGACGCCAAGAATCTCGTCGGTACCTTCTGGGATCCGACCGCCGTCTTTGTCGACATCGAGATCTTGGAACAACTTCCGGCGTCCTTGCGGAGAGAAGGCATGGCGGAGATCGCAAAGGCGGGGTTGATCGGGGACCTGCAGTTGGTCGAGGTCCTGGAGGAGCGCGGCACCGACGCAGCGCTCGATCGTATCGTGCGTGACGCGATCGCCGTCAAAGTCCGTGTAGTGACGACGGACCCACGGGAGGAGGGCGTGCGAGCCATCCTCAACTACGGCCACACGGTCGGCCATGCGATCGAGCTCGTGACAGGGATAGCCCACGGTGATGCGGTTTCGATCGGCATGACGGCCGCAGCGGAGCTCTCGGCACGGCTCCTGGGATTCTCAGAGGCGGCTCGACAGCGGGCGCTGCTGGCCGGGTTGGGATTGCCGACGACTTGGAGGTGCGAGATCGAGCCGGTCATGCGCCTGCTACGCAGCGACAAGAAGCGTCGACGCGGTTCGCTCAATATGGTGCTTCTCGAACGCATCGGCGCTCCGAATGTGATCGCGGTGGGCGAACAGGATGTGCGTTCGGTGCTGTCGGATACACTCTCGTGAAGGAGGTTCCATGATTTCGACCAATGACGCTCGCCCTGGCATGGCTCTGGATCTTCCCGAGGGACTGTTCAGTGTGATCGAGTACCAGCATGTGAAGCCGGGCAAGGGGAAGGCATTCGTGCGCATGAAGCTCAAGAACCTGGATTCGGGTGCCGTCATCGACCGCACGTTCCGTGCGGGTGAGAATGTGCAGCAGGCCGTGATAGACCGCCGGGAGCATCAGTTCCTGTATCGCGACGACCTTGGCTATCACTTCATGGACCTGGAGACGTACACGCAGTTCGCCCTAACCACTGATCAGGTGGGCGACGCCGGGCCATTCTTGGTTGACGGATTGGTCGCGATCCTCCCCATGTACCAGGACATGCCGATTGCGGTCGACTTACCGGCGTCGGTGGAGATGGAGGTGGTGCAGGCGGAGCCCGGTGTCAAGGGGGATCGTGTGTCCGGAGCCACAAAACCGGTCACCGTATCGACGGGCCTCGTCGTGCAGGTCCCGCTGTTCGTCGAGGCCGGCGACCACATCAAGGTCGACACCCGAAGCGGCGAATACATCACCCGGCTGTGACAACCGACGCGCGGGAAAGAGCACTTCAAGCCCTCTACGAGTTCGATCTTCGCGACGGTGAGGTCGGTGCTCTCTCGGGGCGGACCGCCCGACTCGCCTCCGGGGTCATCGAACACATGGCGGAACTCGACCACACCCTCGACGGGGTATCGCGGCGGTGGCGGGTGGCGCGGATGGCGCCAGTCGACCGGGCAGTTCTCAGACTCGCCCTGTACGAACTTCGATTCGAGCAGGAGACGCCGACCGCAGTCGTTGTAGCCGAGGCGGTGCGACTCGCCAAGAAGTACTCGACCGAGCGGAGTGGAGCTTTCGTCAATGGCATCCTTGGGCGCCTATCGCAGACCGAGCGCTGAGGGTGCTACAGTGCCTCGAAACGTCCTTTAATCACGGTCCGGAGAGGCCGGGAAGGAGAACCATGCGTACCGTTTCTGAAGCCGCCCAGAGGGCGGCTTGTTCATGGGGTCTCACGTGCCTTCGGTGATGGGCGCCGACGACATCGGACGTGCCGTGCGACGTATGGCGCACGAGATCGTCGAGCGTAACGAAGGGGCCGACGACGTGATCCTCATCGGCATCCACACCAGGGGCGTGCCGCTCGCTCGGCGTCTCGCAACCGTGATCGAAGAGATCGAAGCGACGACTGTTCCCGTGGGAACGCTCGACATCGGGCTCTACAGGGACGACCTCTCGCAACGTCCGACAACGACACTGGCTCACACCCAGATCCCCGTCGACATCGCAGGACGTGCGGTCGTTCTGGTGGACGACGTGCTCTTCACGGGGCGTACGATCAGAGCGGCGCTCGATGCCCTCACCGATCTGGGCAGGCCCCGTGTCGTGCAACTCGCAGCTCTCGTCGACCGGGGACACCGACAGCTCCCAATCCGGGCGGACTTCGTTGGCAAGAACCTTCCAACGTCGTCGTCGGAACGGGTGTGGGTGCACCTCACCGAGATCGATGGAGAGGACGGCGTGGCGATCGAGGAGCGGCCATGAACGACTTCCTGACCGTCGAGGGCCTGTCCAAGGACGAGCTGACGTCGCTGCTCGACCTGTCCGACGAATTCGTGGAGGTTCTCGCACGGCCGATCCCCAAGGTTCCCGCATTGCGCGGCCGCACCGTTGCGATGCTGTTCTTCGAGCCGTCGACGAGAACCAGGATGTCGTTCGAGCGGGCTGCCAAGGCTCTCTCTGCCGACACGATGAGCTTCTCGCCCGGCACGTCATCGCTCTCGAAGGGTGAGAGCCTGAAGGACACGGCCCTCACGATCAGGGCCATGGGTGCCGATGCACTCGTGGTCCGCCACACTTCCACAGGAGCCCCTTGGAGGATCGCCGAGTGGACCGGGTTGCCGGTGTTGAACGGCGGTGACGGCGCTCACCAGCATCCGACCCAGGCGCTGCTCGACGCCCTCACCATCCGGCAGCACTTCGGCAGTCTCGACGGACTCAAGGTTGCGATCGTGGGCGATATTCGCCACTCGCGCGTTGCTCGCTCCAACATCACCGCGTTCTCGCGACTGGGTGCGACCGTGACACTGGTCGCACCGAAGACTCTGCTCCCGGTGGACCTGGAGGGTTGGCCCGCACGGACGGCGGGGGCGATCGACGAGGTGCTCGACTCGGATGTCATCTATCTCCTTCGCATCCAGAAGGAGCGAGGGGGCGCCTCGGTACTCCCATCCCTCCCCGAGTACGTCAGCCGGTTCGGGCTGACATGGGACCGGTTCGCCAGGATGCCGTCGGACAGCGTGGTGATGCACCCCGGCCCGATGAATCGTGGCGTCGAGATCGCGCCCGAAGTAGCCGACCATGCTCGTTCGCTCGTAGAGCCTCAAGTCGCGAACGGTGTGGCAGTCCGAATGGCGGTCCTTTTTCGTCTGCTCGGAGGGGAGGCCACGGATGTCTGAGATCGTGCTCAAAGGCGGACGGGTCGTAGGACCGGACGGGGTGGTGAATGCCGATGTTCTGATACGTGATGGGATTGTCATCGAGATCGGAGTCGGTGTGAATTCAGATCGTGTCATCGACTGTGGCGGTGCTCTGGTGGGCCCCGGTCTCGTAGACACGCACGTCCACTTCAGAGAACCCGGCCAAGAGTGGAAAGAGGACATCGAGACGGGGTCGCGCGCCGCAGCGGCAGGCGGTTTCACAGCAGTGGTCGCCATGGCGAACACGGATCCCGCGATCGACGCCGGGCATCTGGCCCGGTATGTATCGGAGCGCGGAAGCGACGTAGGACTCGTCGACGTGGTGCCTGCCGGGGCCATCACACTTGGGCGAGCCGGAACACATCTCTCGCACCTGGACGAGCTGTGGGCCGCTGGAGTGCGGCTGTTCAGCGACGACGGAGACAGCGTGCAGGACACGGGCCTCCTCCGCCTCGCGATGGAGTACCTCTCCGACCTGGGTGGCATCGTCGCCCAGCACGCGGAGGACAGAACCATGACCCGCGGTGCCCACATGCATGAGGGTGCCGTGTCGGCACGGCTCGGCATGCGGGGCATGCCTGCCCTCGCGGAAGAGGTAATCATCATGCGTGACCTGGCCCTCGTCGAACTGACCGGTGTCCGGTACCACGCGCAGCACGTGTCGACGGCCGGGAGTGTGCGTCTCGTCGAGGAGGCCAAACACCGCGGACTTCCCGTGACGGCCGAGGTGACACCGCACCATCTCGCGTTCGACCACAGGGAGATCGAACGAATGGATCCCGCCTACAAGATGTACCCGCCGTTGCGAACGGAGTCTGACGTCGCGGCCGTCAGAGACGCGCTCCGGACCGGCGTCATCGATGTCGTCGGCACCGATCACGCGCCGCACGCCGCCGCCGAGAAAGACGTCCCTTTCGACGACGCACCTCGGGGTGTGATCGGACTCGAGACGGCGGCGGCCGTCGTGAACGAGACGGTGCCACTCGATCCGGTGGAGTTCTTCGAGCGTCTGTCCGTGAGCGCAGCCCGATTGCTGGAACTCGACCGGCACGGTCGCTGGGTCGAACCGGGAGTCCCGGCGAACCTCGTCGTGTTCGCACCTGAGGTCACGTGGACTCCGCAGCGGTTCGCCTCCCGCTCCGAGAACTCGCCGTTCAAGGGGCGTCGGATGAAGGGTCGGGTGCTCGCGACCATCCACGACGGGGTGGTCAGCTACGAGGCGTCATGATCGAGCTGGGCCCGCTTCTGCTGGAAACACCGTTGGTCGCTGCGGCAGGCACGTTTGGATCGATCGTGGAGTTCGCCGATGTCGCGAACTTGAAAGCATATGGGGCGGTAGTCGCCAAGTCCGTGAGTGGTGAACCTTGGCCGGGCCGAGCGGCACCCAGGGTGGCGGGGACGGATGTCGGAATGCTGAATGGCATCGGTATCCAGAACCCGGGCATCGACTCGTGGCTGGAGAAGATCGCGCCGCGATTCGAGTCGCTTGGGGTCCCAGTCTGGGGTTCCGCGGTAGGGCGGACCCCGGAGGAGTTCGCGAGTGTTGCGAGCAAGATGTCGAACGGTGGGGTCGCGGCGATCGAGGTGAACCTCTCTTGTCCGAATCTCGAGGGTCACTCGATCATCGCTCTCGATGGCAAGCTGTCCTCGGACGTGATAGGAGAGGTCAAGTCCGTCGTGCAGATGCCGGTCGGTGCGAAGTTGTCGCCAAATGCATCGAACATCGTCGAGATAGCGGCCTTGGTCGCAGAAGCCGGAGCGGACTTCCTCACGCTCACGAACACCGTCAAGGGAGCTGCGATCGACATCGAATCACGACGCCCGGCCCTCTCGGGCGTCATCGGGGGCTACTCGGGGCCGGCGATCAAACCGATCTCGCTGGCATGCGTTCTCGAGGTTCATGCAGCGCTGCCCGAGATGCCCATCGTGGGGTGTGGAGGTGTTCGGACGGGACGGGACGTCGTGGAGTACCTGCTCGCTGGGGCGACAGCAGTGGCGCTCGGTACCGTGCACTTCGCAGAGCCGCGCGCGGGGGAGCGGGTGCTGCGTGAGACATTGGAGCTGACGACTCGGCTTGGCGCACACGACCCGAGTGAACTGATAGGAGGCGTGCAACCGTGGTGAATCCGATACTCGTAGCGCTCGACGTCGCCGAAGCAACGCACGCCGTGCATCTTGCAGGTGTCCTGGCGGGAGAAGCCGGGGGCTTCAAGGTCGGGCTGGAACTGCTGAGCGGGCCGGGACCGGCAACGATTGGCGCCGTGTCGGAGGCCGGGAACGCGCCGGTGTTCGTCGACGCGAAGCTCCACGACATCCCGGTGACCGTTCGTCGGGCTGCACGTCGCCTCGGGAGCCTGGGTGCACGATGGCTCAGCGTGCATGCGTCCGGTGGCAGGGCGATGCTGGAGGCGGCAGTGGAGGGGCTCGCCGAGGGCGCAGGAGGCAGAGAGGCCGGCGTGCTCGCCGTGACGGTGTTGACGAGTCTCGACCAGGAGACTCTCAGGGAAGTCGGGATTGGAGAGTCGCCGGGACGTCTGACGTCGAAGATGGCGGTCCTCGCTTCGGACACAGGGTGCGAAGGCGTCGTGTGCTCACCGATGGAGCTTGGTGTCGTGTCGACGGTGGCTCCGCTGCTACTGAAGGTGACTCCGGGAATCCGTCCACCTGGAGCGGCGGCACATGACCAGCGGAGGATCGCAACACCACGTGATGCCCTTGCAGGTGGGGCCAATTACCTGGTGGTGGGAAGGCCGATCACCGCGTCACCCGATCCTGTCGCCGCGATACGGCGTCTCGTGGGCGCTTCAGGTTGGTAGAGTGCGGGCATGGCACCTCCTGTACTCACCGATGAACAAAGGGCCGCAGCCCTGGCACGGGCTGCCGAGGTACGAAGAATCCGAGCGGAGCTGAAACAACTCCTGAAGACTGGTTCGGTAACGTTTGCCGAACTGCTCGGAAGGGCTGCCGAGGATCCCGCCGTCGCAGGAATGAAAGTGTACGCGGTTCTGAGTTCGCTGCCGGGAACCGGAAAGGTGAAGGCGAAGCGGATGATGGAGACCCACGGGATCGCGGAGAGCAGACGCCTTCGAGGACTCGGCGAGCGTCAGAAGGCTGCGCTGCTCGACGCAACCGACTGAGTTGAGCGGACGTCTCATCGTCGTCTCCGGCCCGTCCGGGGTGGGCAAGTCGACCGTGGTCGCTGCACTCCACAGACAACACCCGTTCTTCTTCTCGGTTTCTGTGACCACACGGGCACGCAGGGCATCCGAGCGCGACGGCGTCGACTACCGGTTCGTGAGCGATCGGGAGTTCGATGCGCTCCTGGGCGCGGGTGAACTGCTGGAGTCGGCCGAATACAGCGGATTCAGATACGGAACACCGAAAGCTCCGGTCATGACGATGCTGGATGGAGGAAACGACGTCCTCCTCGATATCGAAGTGAACGGCGCCATGCAGGTCAAGACCGCTTTCCCTGCAGCCGTGACCATTTTCGTGACGCCTCCCTCCAGGGGAACGCTCGAAGAGCGGCTTCGGGGGCGAGGTGACACCGACGAGGACCAGATCGCACTGCGCCTTCGCATCGCAGAGTGGCAACTGCGTGAGGCGGTGGAGCGCTTCGACCATGTAGTCGTGAACAGCAACGTCGACGCGACAGTCGCCGAGATTCTGCGTATACTGGATGGTCCCCCCACGAGAGCACTGTCATGATGATGCAACCACCTGTCGAGGATCTTCTCGAGGTGACCGGCGGACGATTCGAATTGGTCGTCCTCGGCTCACGCAGAGCGCGACAGATCAACGCATACTTCAATCAACTCGGAGAAGGCATCGGTCACTACGTGCCGCCACAGGTACACACACTGAGCCACAAGGCACTCACCATCGCCTTCGAGGAGATCGCAGACGGCAAGCTCGTCGTCGAACGCTCCGAAGACTGAGGATGCAGCGCCGGATCCTTCTCGGTGTCGCCGGGGGCATCTCCGCCTACAAGGTGGTCTTTCTCGCCAGGAGGCTGGTTGAGGAGGGGGCCGACGTCAGGGTCGTCATGACCGACGCGGCGCAACAGTTCGTGGGCGTGCAGACCTTCGCTGCCGTCACGGGCAATCGGGTTTATACCGAACTCTTCGGCGCGATCAGCCCCCACACAGAACTGGGTCAGTGGGCTGAAGCCATCGTGGTGGCCCCTGCGACTGCGACGACGATCGCCAAGGCGGCGACCGGTCTCGGCGACGACCTCCTGTCGGCCACATTGCTCGCTACACGGGCACCGGTCCTGTTTGCTCCAGCGATGCACACCGAGATGTGGGAGAACCCGGCGACACGACGCAACGTGGTGACGTTGCGCGATGACGGCTGCCGGTTCGTCGGGCCGGCCTCCGGACCGCTCGCGGGTGGTGACGTCGGTGAAGGACGCATGGCGGAACCGGAGGAGATACTCGTGGCGTTGGCCGCCATGCTCGAGCCGGGTCTCCAGGGGTGGCGTCTCCTCGTGACGGCCGGAGGGACACGAGAACCCATCGATCCGGTGCGGTTCATCGGGAACCGGTCCTCTGGCAAGATGGGGTACGCGATCGCCCTGGCTGCCGCGAGAAGGGGCGCAGAGGTGGTGTTGGTGAGTGCCTCCGCGCTACCCGTACCTCCGGGCGTGACCCTCGTGCCGGTGGAGACGGCCGAACAGATGGCCGGGGCCGTAGGGCGAGAGGCGGGTACGTGCGATGTCGTGATCATGGCGGCGGCCGTTGCGGACTTCCGGCCGGCCGCCCCCCAGCCGACGAAACTCAGGAGAGCCGACGGTCCACCTCGACTCGAGCTGGAACCCACCATCGACATCCTCGGTGAACTTGCCTCGGGAGACGGCGACCGGCCGTTCCTCGTCGGATTCGCGGCGGAGGCCGGGCCGACCGATGGTGCTCGTGCAAAGGCTGCGAGGGCCGACCTGACCGTGGCGAACGACGTCACGGCTGCAGGGTCGGGCTTCGGAACGGACACCAACCAGGTGACCATCTTCGACGCCCAGGGGAACGCCGAGCAGTGGCCGCTTCTCTCGAAGGACGAGGTCGCCGGACGGCTCCTGGACATCATCCAGCGGAAGGCGACTCGCCGTACGTGAGACGGGATGGGGTCTACCGTGCCCTCCCCCGTATACTGCCCGCCATGGTCAAATGGTTCTTCACATCTGAGTCGGTCACCGAAGGTCACCCTGACAAGGTCGCGGATCGAATTTCCGACGGGATCCTCGACGCGGTGCTCTCTCAGGATCCCTACGGGCGAGTCGCGTGCGAGACGCTCGTGACGCGTGGCAGGGTGCTCGTCGCCGGTGAGATCGGGTCCGACGCGGAGCTCGACGTGGATGGAATCGCCCGCGAGGCGATCGCGTCCGCGGGATACGATCACGGTGAAGGATTCTCAGCGTCGACCTGCTCAGTCGAGGACCTCATCGGGAAACAGAGTCCAGACATCGCAGGCGGCGTCGCCGACTCGCTCGAAGCCCGGCAAGGGTCGACGGATCCACTTGACCATCTGGGAGCCGGGGACCAGGGCATCATGTTCGGCTACGCAGTGCGTGAGACGCCGGAGTTCATGCCTGCCCCCATTGACTATGCTCACAAGCTCGCTCGGCGGCTCGCCTTCGTCCGCAAGGAAGGCATCCTCGACTACCTCGGACCCGACGGGAAGACCCAGGTGACGCTCGAGTACGAAGGCCGTACGCCAGTCGCCGTCCGACGGATCCTGATCTCCAGCATGCACAAGCCGGGCGTCGATCAGGAGCGTATGCGACAGGACCTGACGGAAGCCGTGATCGCCCCCGTCATCCAGGATCTTGACCACGACGGGGTGGAGATCCTCGTGAACCCAAGTGGTCGGTTCGAAGTGGGAGGACCCGAGGCCGACACAGGGCTCACCGGCCGCAAGATCATTGTTGACACGTACGGCGGAACAGCTCGCCACGGTGGCGGCTCTTTCTCGGGGAAAGATCCGACCAAGGTCGACCGCTCGGCCGCCTACGCCGCTCGCCATGCTGCCAAGAACATCGTTGCGGCCGGACTCGCCTACGAGTGTGAGGTTCAGCTGTCCTATGCGATTGGCCGCGCGGCTCCCTTCTCGCTGAGGGTGGAGACGTATGAAACGGAGAAGATCGATCCCCGGCGACTCAACCAGATCGCCAGGGAGCTGTTCGACTTCCGGCCTGAGGCGATCATCCGCCGCCTCGATCTTCGGCGTCCCATCTACACACCAACGTCTGCCTATGGGCACTTCGGCCGGGCCGAGTTCCCGTGGGAGCAGACCGACATGGCCGATGCCCTCGTGAGGGAGGCGACCTGAGCGTAGCCAGGGTCGTCCCGGACGTCCCGACCTTCGCAGTCGACGAAGGGTTCCGCTATGCCGCCGACGAGACCATCTCCGTGGGGCAGATCGTCAGGGTGCCATTGGGCCGGCGAGTCGTTCGAGGTTGGGTGGTCGGGGTCGGCGAGGAGGATCCATCCAACCTGAAGGCGATCAAGACACTCTCCTCGGCCGTTCCGATCTTCACCAGCACCCTCCTCAGAACACTCAACTGGGCTGCTGCGTACTACGTGGCACCGGTCGCGGCCATTCTGCCCCGCTCCGGACCACCCAACCTTCCCCGAGGCGGGGTCTTCCGAGCGACGACGGGTCAAGCGGGTCGGACTCGCTCGACGTACGTCATCACGAGCCAGACATCCGACGTCGTGGACATGGTGGCGGAGGCCGTCGCCGGGGATCGCTCGGGAATGGTCATCCTTCCTACTGCTGTTGAGGTTGCTCATTTCGCGTCCGCGCTTCGATCCCGTATTGGAGACCGTACGGTGGAAGTGCCGCCGACGGCAGAGGCGCGGGAGGTGACCGCGGCATGGCAACGGGTCTGTCTGTCTTCGGGCCGTGTGGCGGTGGGGACCCACCGGATCGCCTTCTGGCCCGTGGCAGAACTCAGCGTTGCGATGTTGGTCGAGGAGGGACGACGGGCTATGAAAGACCGTCAGACTCCGACCGTTCACGCCCGCGAAGTCATCCACCGTCGGGCCTTGATCGAACGATTCGACGTGATGTACGCGGGCGGGGTGCCGAGTGCCAGGATCGTGGCGTCCGGAGTGGAGATCCGCCAAAGCAGAACCCGTGCATGGCCGCCGGTCGAGATCGTCGATCGCCGTGACGACGCGCCGGGCACAGGGTTGATCGCGGAACACACGAAGCGGACCGTTGCGGGGGCATTGGCCCGTGGCGGTCGTGTGTTCGTGTTCAGCCACCGCCACGGGTACGCACCGGCGTTTCGATGCGTGTCGTGCAAAACCCTGCGCGTATGTCCGTCCTGCGGCGCACGACCGGAACCGGGGGAGCAATGCTCTCGATGCGGTGCGGTCCTGGGTGGATGTGCCAGGTGCGGTGGGCAACGATTCGAACCGCTCGGCGCCGGAATCGGGCGGGTGACCGAGGTGCTCCGTAGGTTCTTCGGCGATCAGGTCGGAGCGGTCGGGAGCGACGCCGCGATTTGGGTGGGCACGGAGAGGGACGTCGCGGAACTCGACGGTGTCTCGCTCGGTCTCGTGGTGGACATGGACGGTCTGGTGCTCGGCAGTGCGTACAACGCGGGAGAGGAGGCCCTGCGAATCGTCGCACGTTTGGCGCGCGCAATTCCGTTCGGACGAGGTCGACATCTCATGATTCAGACGAGCATCCCCGAGCATCCCGTGCTCGAGGCCGTTCGTAGTGGGGATCCGATCCCGTATCTGGAAAGAGAAATTGTGCGGCGGAGGGAATTCAGCCTGCCTCCTACCGGAGAAGTGATCGTGTTGGAGGTGTCGGGCGGAACACGGGATGCGCGGGCGTTGTTGTCGCACCTGGGGGAGGAGGCGACCATCTACGGTCCGGCGGAACGGCATGGGACGCTGCGGTGGCTCATCCAAGGGCGAGATCTGACACCGGTCAAACGTTCACTGCGAACGGTGGTGACGGCGCTTCGAGAGGCCGGGAGCACCGTGAGGGTTGATGTCGACCCGCTCGACCTGTGAGCTATCCTGCTGCCCGATGGCCATCTTCCCCATCCGCACCTATGGAGACCCGGTCCTGCGGACGAGGGCGAAGGATATCGGCGTGATCGATGACGGCGTTCGGCGGCTGGCCGATGACATGATCGAGACGATGTACGACGCCCCGGGTGTGGGGCTGGCCGCGCCGCAGATCGGCATTTCGAAGCGAATCGTAGTGTTCGACGCCGGAGACGGCGCGAAGGTGTTGATCAACCCCGAGCTCCTCGAAACATCCGGTGCATGGGCGTTCGACGAGGGCTGCCTCTCGGTCCCTGGCCGGTTCTGGGAGATCGAAAGGCCGGCGTTCGCGAGGGCACGGGGTTTGGACGAGCATGGGAGGGAAGTCGAGTACGCCGGGGAGGAACTCCTCGGACGTGTGTTGCAGCACGAGATCGATCATCTCGATGGAACGCTGCTGATTGAGCGCCTCGATCGACGTACTCGCAAACAGGTGTTGCGAGAACTGCGTGAGGAGGCGTTGGGGCTCAGCCTGTGACGAGGATCGCCTTCCTCGGCACTCCTGAAGCGGCGGTTCCGACGCTGGAGGCGATCGCGGAGAGAGTCGCTGTCGTTGTCACCAGGGCCGACAAGCCACGTGGACGTTCCAACCGACCGGAGGCTTCTCCGGTCAAGGTGGCGGCAACCAGACTCGGGATAGAGGTGGCACAGCCGAACCTGTCTTTCGACATCGGATCGATCATGACCACCGCCGGCGTGGACATCGCCGTGGTAGTCGCCTACGGACGCATCATCCCTGAGCCGGCCCTCGAGTCGGTTCCACTCGGTTTCCTGAATGTGCACTTCTCCCTTCTGCCGCGGTGGAGAGGAGCCGCCCCCGTCGAACGGGCGATCCTCGCCGGCGACTCGGTGACCGGCGTCACGATCATGCGGCTCGATTCCGGACTCGACACGGGGCCGACGCTGTCGTCGATGCGTGTACCCCTCGACGATGAGACGGATGCGGCAACCCTCACAGCGAGATTGGCGGTGGTCGGGGCGGACCTGCTGGTCGAGACGCTCGACGGGTACCTGACGGGCCGGTTGCGACCGGTGTCGCAGCCGGAAGAGGAGGCTACGTACGCCGCTCGATTCGACAAGGCCGACAACCGACTGGTCGTCACCGACGACGCACAACGTCTGGATCGTGTGATTCGCGCGTCGACCTCGCGCGGTGGTGCCTACGCGTTCATCGAGGGGGAGCGGCTGAAGGTTTGGCGGGCTCGACCGGCTTCCGCATCGCTTCCACCAGGCCGGCTCTCCAGCGAAGGTGGTCTCGTGCTTTTGGGAACGGGTCGCGGAGCCCTGGAGTTGCTGGAGGTACAGCCGGAGGGGAGTCGACGGATGAGTGCCACAGCATGGGCTCGGGGGCACATGACCGGAACGCTGACCTAGAGCCGATACACTCGGATGATGCAACCCGCGCGGATCGCCCCCTCCATCCTCGCCGCGGACCTCGCGCACCTCGCCGATGACGTTGCGAAAGTCGAGCCGTATGTGGAACTCCTACACATCGACGTCATGGACGGCCACTTCGCGCCGAATCTGAGTGTTGGTATTCCGGTGATAGCGTCGCTGAGGAAGGCAACGTCGCTGTTCTTCGACTGCCACATGATGACCACGAACCCGCACGTCTACTTCGACCCTCTTCGAGGAGCCGGAGTGGACCTCGTCACGGTTCACATCGAGGTGTACCCCGATCCCACCAGAGCAGCGGACCAAGCGAGAGATGCGGGGCTGACGTTCGGGCTCGCGTTGAACCCTGCGACCCCATTCGAGGCGGTGGAACCTTTCGTGGAACTCGCCGATCTACTGCTTGTGATGTCGGTGCAACCGGGCTTCGGAGGTCAGTCGTTCACATACTCGACGCTCAAAAAGGTGGAGGCAGCGAGAAAGTTGATTGACTCTCGGGGCCTTTCGACCGATATAGAGATCGATGGTGGTATCACCGTCAGTAGCGCCCGGGCGGCGCGGGATGCGGGAGTGGACGTGTTCGTCGCTGGTACGTCCGTGTTCAGGACGACGGATCCGGCGGCCGCAGTGAGAGAGCTGAGAGCGTCGGTGGAGTAGAGGAACGGGATGGTCCAACGAATTCTGGTCGCAGACGACGACCCCGACATTGTTCAGTTCGTGCGAGTGAACCTCGAACTGGAGGGTTTCGAGGTGGCCGAGGCGTCCAATGGGAGGCAAGCACTCGAGTCGGTGATGAATGACCCACCCGATCTCGTGTTGCTGGACGTCATGATGCCGGAACTCGACGGATTCGACGTGCTACGCCGTCTACGTGTCCACCCCTCCGCAGCGAACACGTCGGTCATCCTCTTGACAGCGAGAACCATGCCGGAAGACCGAATCCGAGGGCTCGACCTTGGTGCCGACGACTACGTGAACAAGCCGTTCGATGTCGACGAGCTGGTCGCACGAGTGAAGGCGGTGATCCGGCGCTCGCAGACCATGCGGGACGTGTCTCCCCTCACGGGCCTGCCAGGCAACTTCCGGATCTCCGAGGAGATGGAACGCAGGGTCGCAGAGCGAGGACCGCTCGCGATCGTGCACGCCGACTTGGACAACTTCAAGTCGTTCAACGACCACTACGGATTCATGAGAGGCGACCAGGTCATCAAGTTCACGGCGCATGCGCTGCTCGAGGCGGCCGCCGAGAATGAGGACCGGACGGTCTTCGTGGGGCACATCGGGGGTGACGACTTCGTCGGGGTCGTGCACCCGGACTCAGTGGTGGAGTTCTGCGAGGCGACAATCCGGATCTTCGACACGGGCATCCTCGACTTCTACGACACTGCCGACGCACTGCGAGGCTACGTCGAGGTCAGTGACCGGCGTGGGGAGCAGCACGCGTATCCGATCATCTCTATCTCGATCGGCGTGGCCACAAACCGGACCCGCACCATCAGCTCCCAATGGGAGGCGTCCGCCGTGGCTGTCGAGATGAAGGAGTTCGCCAAATCCACGGCGGGTTCGGCGTACGAGATCGATCGCCGAACGACCTGATCGAGGGCGGTAGTACACTTCTTGTCAGCCCCCTTCAGGGCAGGGTGCAATTCCCGACCGGCGGTGAAAGTCCGCGACCCCGCACGGGTGGACTCGGTGGAACTCCGAGACCGACGGTGACAGTCCGGATGAGAGAAGGAGGGCGGTACGCCTGCGCGCGCGGTCGCCCCCGAAGAAAGGTGATCGTGGACGAGCGCTGGATGACCCTCAGTCTCGAGTTGGCTGCGGAGGCGCGCCCACATCCCAACCCGCGAGTGGGTGCGGTGATCGTGGACACGGAGGGTCGCGTCGCAGGGATGGGGAGGCATGTGGGTCCGGGCTCACCACACGCCGAAGCACTCGCACTCCAAGAGGCAGGTTCCCGAGCGGAAGGCGCAACTCTCTACGTGACCTTGGAGCCGTGCGCCCATCACGGCCGCACGCCGCCATGTGTGGATGCGATCATTCGAGCAGGGATCGACAGAGTCGTCGTGGCGACCGAGGACCCCGACCCGAGGGTGTCGGGCGAGGGGATCAGGCAGCTTCGCGAAGCCGGTATCGACGTCGTGCTCGGAATGGGGGAAGATGCCGCCCGACGTCTCGATCTTGGCTACTTCCACCACCGCCAGACCGGCCTTCCGTGGGTGACCCTCAAGGCCGCCGCCACCCTCGACGGCCAAGTAGCCGCCGCCGATGGGACCTCAAAGTGGATCACCTCGAAGGTAGCTCGGCAAGATGCCCATCGGTTGCGCGCCCAGGCCGATGCCGTCATGGTAGGGGCAGGAACACTCAGGGTGGATGACCCGTTGCTCGACGTGCGTCTGACCGGATACGAGGGACCGCAGCCTGTCCCCGTCGTCGTGGGAGGGACTGAGCCGCTGCCTCCGGGGTCACGAGTGCTCTCCCGAGATCCCATCATCCTCCGGCCCGCCCCTGGTCAGGAGACCGTCGACCTTCCAGCAGGGCTCCGCGCCCTCGCTGAGCGAGGGCTGCTGCACGTGCTCGTTGAAGGCGGACCAACGCTCGCTGCGTCGCTGCTAGAAGAAGGATTGGTGAACCACCTGGTCCTGTACCTGGCCCCTTCACTCGCTGGCGGCGTTGGGCGGGGCCTCTTCAACGCCGAGTTCCGCACACTCGGCGACGTGCACCCAGTACGTGTTGCGACCGTCGATCACATCGGTGGAGCCGTCCGCATCGAAGCATTCGTAGGGGAGAGTTGATGTTCACAGGAATCGTCGAAGCAGTGGGGACCGTCCGGAGTATCGAGGGCACGGATCAAGGGAAACGTCTATTGATCGGCACGGATCTCGACGGACTCGCGGTAGGGGACTCATTGAGCGTCAACGGAGTATGCCTGACGATCGTGGCGCGTACGCCGGCGGGAATCCAGGCGGACGTGGTGCATGAGACGCTGGTGAGAACGGACCTCGGGAACCTCACTCCAGGCGACCAGGTCGACCTCGAACGCCCTATGCGAGCAGACGGGCGCTTCGATGGCCACATCGTTCAAGGTCACGTGGATGGCATCGGAATCGTCTCTCGTCTTCAGCCCGAAGGGGACAGCATTCGGGTACGCATCGACGTTCCGGACGAGCTAGCCCGCTACATCGCCGAGAAAGGATCAGTCGCGGTCGACGGAGTGAGCCTCACCGTCACGTTGGCCGGCCAGGGCTGGTTCGAGGTTGCACTGATTCCCCACACGCTCGACGTGACGGTCCTTGGCCGGCGTCCAGTAGGGGGCAGGGTCAACATCGAGGTCGATGTCATCGCCAAGTACGTCGAGCGACTGATGGGTGGACCGCGATGACGTTTGCACCCATCGAAGACGCCGTTGCCGCGATCGCGCGTGGTGAGTTCGTCGTCGTTGTCGACGACGCGGACAGGGAAAACGAGGGCGACTTGATTCTCGCAGCCGAGATGGCGACACCGGACAAGATCGGGTTCATGGTGCGTCACACCAGCGGCCTCATCTGCGTGCCACTGGTGGGGGAGCGGCTCGACGTACTACGCATCCCGATGATGGTGAGTCACAGCACCGACAGGCGTCACACGGCGTTCACCGTCTCGGTCGACTACGCGCCTGAGACAACCACCGGGATATCGGCCGCCGACCGGGCGGCGACCATCAGAGCGCTCGTTGACCCCCGCATCGACGGCGATGACTTCACACGGCCAGGGCACATCTTTCCATTGCGATACCAGGCGGGAGGGGTGCTACGCCGAGCCGGTCACACGGAGGCGGCTGTCGACCTGGCTGTGCTCGCCGGGTTGCACCCAGCTGGTGTACTCGCGGAGATCGTCACCGACGACGGTGCGATCGCACGACTCGATGCCTTGATGGAGTTAGCCGAGCACTACCGCCTGCCCGTCATCCAGATTGCAGACCTGATCTCGTTTCGAAGAGAGCGCCAGCAGCTGATCCGACGCGGTGCGGAAGCCCGGCTTCCAACCGACTATGGGGAGTTCCGAGCCATCGCGTACGAGTCCCTGCTCGATCACAGGGAGCACATCGCGTTGGTGAAGGGAGACGTCGCCGGCAAGGATGGCGCGCTCGTGAGGGTGCACTCGGAGTGCCTGACAGGCGACACGCTTGCGAGCCTGCGGTGCGACTGCGGATTCCAACTCCGTGACGCGATGCGACAGGTTCAGGAAGAAGGATGCGGAGTCGTGCTCTACCTGCGGGGCCACGAGGGCCGAGGGATCGGGCTCATACACAAGCTCGAGGCCTACGCGCTCCAGGACCACGGCAGGGACACGGTGGAAGCGAACCTGGAGTTGGGGCTCCCGACGGATGCCCGAGACTACGGAGTCGGCGCACTGATACTCGCCGACCTGGGCGTCACGACCATGCGGCTGCTGACCAACAACCCGACGAAACGGGCGGGAATCGAAGGATATGGGCTCGAGATCATCGAGACGGTCCCGCTGGAGGTGCCACCGACGAGCGAGAACCTCGCCTACCTCCGGACCAAGGCCGAGAAGCTCGGTCATCTCATCCATCTGGAGGAAGCCGATGCGCGTCCGTGAGGTCAAGGGCGAACCAACCGGCGGGAAGAAGATCGGTGTGGTCGTCGCTCGTTTCAACGGAGCGATCACCGACGCGTTGCTGGCAGGGGCGCTGGAGGCGCTCGAAGAAGCGGGCACGGCTGAGGTGACGGTCATCACGGTGCCTGGAGCACTGGAACTGGCCGTCGCAGCGAAGCACCTGATCGAGACAGGCCATGAGGCGGTGGTAGCGGTGGCTGCGGTGATCCGAGGTGAGACAGACCACTACGAGCACGTGGCGACACAGTCGATGATGGGGCTGTCCCAGCTGGCGCTCGCAACAGGCGTACCGATCGGGAACGCTGTCCTGACCGTGCACGAATATGAGCACGCGCGTGATCGGTCACTTCCTGGTCGCGGCAACAAAGGGTACGAGGCGGCAATGGCCGTCTTGGAGTTGCTCGACAGTCTCGTCCAGATCCTCGACCAGGATTGACAGTCGAACCGCTCCCCGTATACTGCCGGCGACAACAGATGCAAGTGGAGACCATCCCACCTGGCCACCGTTAGGTGCGCCACGGTACGTAACGACAGTGGGCTTGGCTTGCTGTCGTTTTTTCATCGAGGAGGATCGCAATCGCCGAACTACGCGTCAACGGGTACATCAGGGCACGAGAAGTGCGGGTCGTCGCTCCCGACGGAGCGCAGATAGGGATCAAGAAGCTGCAGGAAGCGCTGTGGCTCGCCGACCAGCTCGGACTCGATCTCGTCGAGGTGGCCCCCAGCTCGAACCCCCCGGTGTGCCGGCTCATGGACTACGGCAAGTACAAGTACGAACAGTCGGTGAAGTCACGTGAGGCCCGCAAGAACCAGTCCAGAACGGTCATCAAGGAAGTCAAGTTCAAGCCGAAGATCGGTCAGCACGACTACGAGATCAAGCGTGATCGGGTACTGAAGTTTCTGGAGCATGGCGACAAGGTCAAGATCACGATCTGGTTCCGGGGAAGGGAGATGTCCCGACCGGAGCTAGGGCTCACGATCATCGACAAGCTGGTCGGAGAGATCGGTGACGCGGCAAAGGTGGAGCAGACGCCGAGGCAGGAAGGCCGCAACATGCACATGGTGCTCGCTCCGGTGCGTCGTGCCGTTCATCAGGCCGAGCCGAGGAGGCCCGTGAGCGACGAGGATGAGGTGATCCTCGGCGCCGAGCCGGGGCCTGTGAGCGACGGGGGTGGGGTGGTCCTCGCGTCCGAGCCGGTGCCTGAGTCGGGCGAGAGCGACGGGGATGGGGTGGTCCTCGCGTCCGAGCCGGTGCCTGAGTCGGGCGAGAGCGACGGGGGTGGGGTGGTCCTCGCGTCCGAGCCGGTGTCTGAGTCGGGCGAGAGCGACGGGGATGGGGTGGTCCTCGCGTCCGAGCCGGTGTCTGAGTCGGGCGAGAGCGATGAAGAGAGGAGCAGCCGATGAAGACCAAGAGCCACAGGGGCGCCGCCAAGAGAATCCGGCGCACCGGGTCGGGGAAGCTGGTCCGAGCGCGGGCCGGACGGGGCCACCTGAAGCTCGCCAAGAGCCGGAAGCGGTTCCGTCAGCTCAAAGGCACCAAGGAACTCACCGGTGGCGATCGACGCAACGCATCCCGCCTAGGAGGTTGACATGGCACGAGTGAAACGCGCCGTGCACGGCAAGAAGAAGCACCGCAAGGTGCTCGACAGGGCGAAAGGCTACAAGGGAGCCAAGAGCAGGCGATTCCGGACGGCCAATGAGCAAGTCATGCACGCCATGTCCGACGCCTACAGGGATCGGCGGGCCCGGAAGGGCGAATTCAGAAGCTTGTGGATTCAGCGCATCAACGCTGCCGCGCGCCAGAACGGGACGACATACTCGAGGCTGATGGCCGGGTTGAAGGCGGCTGACATCGACATCGACCGAAAGATGCTCGCTGAACTCGCAGTCAGTGACCCGTCGGCGTTCACCCAGCTCGTCGAGGCGGCCTCCGCTGCTCGTTCGCTCGACGCATAACCCCCGGATCGTCGCAGCGGCGAAGCTCCACAGGACGAAGGAACGCCGTCGTACCGATCTGACGCTTCTCGAGGGTCCGAA
>Ga0307444_1000225_pt1 | contig 29197 bp, 20 predicted proteins | sample SalMarSW160340MG_FD_202145 | JGI IMG/M metagenome (GOLD analysis project Ga0307444, IMG submission 202145) | Salt marsh sediment microbial communities from the Plum Island Ecosystem LTER, Massachusetts, United States - SW1603-40 | ecosystem: Environmental > Aquatic > Marine > Intertidal zone >...
TGCCGGCCGGTCTCGGGGCGCGCGATTCGCTGCGGCTCGAGATGGGTTACGCGCTGTACGGGAACGACATCGACGATGGGACGACCCCGCTCGAGGCCGGTCTCGGGTGGCTCGTGAAGCCGGACAAGGGCGAGTTCGTGGGCGGCGCCGCATTGCGCGCCCAGAAAGAAGCCGGGATCGAGCGCCGCCTGCGGGGCATCCGGCTCACGGATCGCGGCTTCCCGCGTCCCGGCTACGAGGTGCGCTGGGAGGGGCGGAGCGCGGGACGGGTCCGCAGCGGGACGCTCAGCCCGACGCTGGGGTACGGCATCGCCACGGCGTACCTGCCGTCCCCGGCCGGACCCGGGGCGCACGTCGAGGTCGTGATCCGCGACCAGGCGGTGCGGGGCGAGGTCGTACGACCCCCGTTCTACACGGGGGGCTCGCTACGCCGATGAGCCCGATCCGCGTCGGCGTCCTCACGGTCTCGGACGGCGTGCACGCCGGGCGGCGCGAGGATGTGTCGGGGGCCCGGATCCGCGAGTGGGCCGCGAACCACGGGTACGAGGTGGTGGCGGCGGGGGTCGTTCCGGACGAGACCGCCGCGATCGTCCCGTGGCTGTCCGCGCACGCGGACGGGGGTGGCGTGGAGCTCATCCTCACGACCGGCGGGACGGGGCTCGCGAGCCGCGACGTGACCCCCGAGGCGACGCGGTCGATCCTCGACCGCGAGGCGCCCGGGATCGCCGAAGCGATCCGCGCCGCCGGCCGCGAGGCGACCCCGTTCGCGGCGCTGGCACGAGGGCTCGCGGGGGTGCGCGGGAGCGCGCTGATCGTCAACCTGCCCGGGAGCCCCTCCGGGGTGGCGGACGGTCTCCGCATCCTCGAGCCGCTGGTGGAGCACGCGACCGCGCTCCTGTGTGGACGCACCCGGCACGCGGGCGAGTCGCCGGCGGGTGGCGTCCCCGCCTCCCCCGCCACGCCGGCCGGCTAGCCCGTGGCACACGTATTCGTCGACCGCCGAGCGGTCGAGACCGCGGTGCGGATCCGCGAGGCGATCACCGCGGATGGCCACGAGTGCGAGCTGGTCGAGTCCGCACGGGAGATCTCGGGGCGGCTGGGGGGGCTCGAGGACGTGGCGCTCATCCTCACCGGGCCGCTGGATGATCGCGTATCCTCGGCGATGCGCGGCATGTTCGCGGCCGAGATCCCCCGGCCGCCGGTGCTCGCGATCGCCGATGTCGAGGACCGGGCCGGGCGCGACGAGCTCGTGCGCGAGTACGAGCTCGACGACGTGCTGCCGCTGCCGGTGGACACCGATGAGATCCGCGTCGTGCTCGACAAGCTCATCGATCGCTACCGCCTGCAGCGCGAGACCGGGATCATCGGTCGGACCGACCCCGTGCACGAGATCCTCGAGCGCATCCACCTCATCGCGCCGGTCAACAGCACCGTCCTGCTCACCGGGGAGAGCGGGACCGGCAAGGAGCTGGTGGCGCGCGCCATCCACCGCCTGTCGCCGCGGCGGGGAAAGCCGTTCATCGCGGTGAACTGCGCCGCCCTGCCGGAATCGCTGCTCGAGTCGGAGCTGTTCGGCCACGAGAAGGGCGCCTTCACCGGGGCCACGTCGCTGAGGCGCGGGATGTTCGAGCTGGCCGACGGGGGGACGCTGTTTCTGGACGAGATCGCGGAGATGCCGCTCCCCACCCAGACGAGGCTGCTGCGCGTCCTCGAGAGCCGGCGCTTCATGAGGGTGGGCGGCGACCGCGAGATCGAGGTGAACGTGCGCGTGGTGGCCGCCACCAACCGCAACCTGCGGGAAGCGGTGAGCGAGGGAGAGTTCCGGCGCGACCTGTACTACAGGCTGAACGTGCTGCACATCGAGCTTCCACCGCTCAGGGAGCGGCGCGAGGACATCCCCATCCTCGTGCGGCGCTTCGTGGCCGAGTTCAGCGAGGCCCACGACCGCGAATTCCGCGGCATCACCCCGGAGGCGATGGACATCCTCCTCTCCTACCAGTGGCCGGGGAACGTCCGCGAGCTCAGGAACCTCATCGAGTCGATGGTGGTGCTCGCGCCGGGCTCGGTGATCCGTCCGGAGGACATCCCGGCCGAGATCCGCGCCGGACGCGGGACGAGCCTCCTGCCCGCGAAAGCGGCGCTCCCCGCCCTCCCCGAGCCCGGGAGCGGCTCGGCCAGCGCGGCGCAGCTCGAGTTCGTGTTCCGCACCCTGGTGGCGCTCAAGGTCGACGTCGAGGAGCTGAAGCAGGAGTTCGAGGCCTACAAGGAACGCGGCAGGCTCGCGGTCCCCGGGCGCTGGGCCGGACAGACCATCGAGTTCCCCGAGCCGGATGAGTGGGAGGGGGTCGGGAGCGGGGAGGAAGCGACCCCCGGCGCCGGCGCCCAGGAGGACGGGGCAGGCGCGCCCGACGCCTCGATCTCCTTCCGCCCCGGGATGACGATGGCGGAGCTCGAGAGGGAGGCGATCGTGGCCACGCTGCGCGTCGTGGAGGGAAACCGTCGCAAGGCCGCCGAGAAGCTCGGCATCGGCGAGCGCACCCTGTACCGGAAGATCAAGCAGTACGACATCGAGCTCTGACGGAACGACGCGCCGGCCTTCGCTCGGCGTGGCGCGCGGCGAGGATCAGTCCGCGTCGACGAGGGCGAGCAGGCTCTTCCACAGCGTCGAGATGCCGGCGCCGGTCTTCGCCGAGGTGACGACGGTCTGGTCCTCGTCGATCCCCAGCTCGCCGCGCAGCGAGGCGAGCGCACCCGCGCGCCCGGCCCGGTTGAGCTTGTCGGTCTTGGTGAGCGCGAACAGCACGGGGATTCCCGTGTCGGCCACATACTCGACCATCGCGCGGTCATCCGCCCCGAGGCCCCGGCGCGCGTCCACCAGGAGGACGATGCCGAGCAGCTCGGGCGTCTCCGCCAGGTACGTCTCGATGAGCGGCCCCCACCGCTCGCGGACCTCCCGGGGAGCGCGCGCGAATCCGTACCCCGGCAGGTCGGCGATCAGGAAGCGGCCGTCGACCCGGAAGAAGTTGATCTCCTGCGTGCGTCCGGGCCGCTTGGAGATGCGGGCCAGCGCCTTGCGCTCGAGGAGACGGTTGATGAGCGAGGATTTGCCGACGTTGGAGCGCCCGGCGATGGCGACCTGAGGGAGGCGGGCGGGAGGTGGCTGGCCGGGCTGGCCGATCGCGCCGACGAACTCGACCTGTCGAGCGCGTGGAGGCACGCGGGCGGGCTACGCTTCCTTGCGCTCGGCTTCGGGCTCGAGGATGAGGAGCGGCTGCGTGCCCTCCTCGACGGTCTCCCGGGTGACGACGACCTCGCGGATGTCCATGCGCCCCGGGAGCTCGAACATCACCTCGAGCATGATCGACTCGAGCACGGCCCTCAGACCGCGCGCCCCGGTGCCGCGATCGATGGTCTTGCGGGCCACGGAGCGCAGGGCTTCCGGGTCGAAGGTGAGCCCCACGCCCTCGAGCTCGAACATCTTCGAGTACTGCTTGAGCAGTGCGTTCTTGGGCCGCTGGAGGATCTCGACGAGGGCGTCCTCGTCCAGGTCGTGCAGCGACACGAGCACCGGAAGCCGGCCCACGAGCTCGGGGATGAGGCCGTAGCGGAGCATGTCCTCGGGCTCCACGTGGACGAGGATGTTGTCGTCGTCCGACACCCCGGCGGGGCGGTGCTCGCGTCCCTGGAAACCGATCTGACGGCGTCCCTGACGCTCCTCGATGATCTCCTCGAGCCCGTCGAACGCGCCTCCGCACACGAACAGGATGTTCTTGGTGTCGATCTGGATGTATTCCTGTTGCGGGTGCTTGCGCCCGCCCTGTGGCGGCACCGAGGCGACGGTGCCCTCGAGGATCTTGAGCAGCGCCTGCTGCACGCCCTCGCCGGACACGTCGCGCGTGATCGACGGGTTGTCCGCCTTGCGGGCGATCTTGTCGATCTCGTCGATGTAGACGATCCCGCGCTCGCACTCGGCCACGTTGTACTCGCCCGCCTGCAGCAGCCGCACGAGGATGTTCTCGACGTCCTCGCCCACGTAGCCCGCCTCGGTGAGCGTGGTGGCGTCGGCGATCGTGAACGGGACCTGGAGGATGCGCGCCAGCGTCTGCGCCAGCAGCGTCTTCCCGACTCCGGTGGGGCCGAGCAGCAGGATGTTCGACTTCTCGATCTCGACGTCGTCGACGAGATTGCGGTGGTTGATGCGCTTGTAGTGGTTGTAGACGGCCACCGACAGCGTCTTCTTGGCCATCTCCTGCCCGATCACGTACTCGTCGAGCGTCGCCTTGATCTCCGAGGGTGTGGGGACCTCGGTGAAGCGTCCGGCGGCCTCGCGCTCCTCCTCCTCGGCGAGGATCTCGTTGCAGAGCGCGATACACTCGTTGCAGATATAGACGTTCGGCCCGGAGATGAACTTCTTGACCGCGTCCTTGGATTTCCCACAGAACGAGCAGCGCAGGTGCTTGTCGCTGGGCATCTTCGCTCTTTGATCTCCCCGTGTCGTATCTCGTCCGGGTGGGAGCGCGGCCCCCACGCTCGATCCGGATCGATGGTGCGAAAACCGTTCCCGCGCGTCGCCGGACGGCGGAACGGCCGATTCCTGTCGGTCAGTCGTCCTTTGCGGGTCGCCCGTTGCCCTCCTCGATCTCCGCACGGCGCTCGACGATCTCGTCGATGATGCCGTACTCGAGCGCCTCCTCCGGTGACATGAACCGATCGCGGTCCACGTCCTCCGCGACCTTGTCCAGCGGCTGCCCGGTGTGTTTCGCGAGCAACGTATTGAGCCGCTCGCGCGCGTACAGGATCTCCTTGGCCTGGATCTCGATGTCGGCCGCCGTTCCGTACGAGCCGCCCGATGGCTGGTGGATCATGATACGGGAGTTGGGCAGCGCCCTCCGCTTCCCCTTCGTCCCGGCGGCGAGCAGGAAGGCCCCCATCGAGGCCGCCATGCCCATGCAGATCGTCGACACCGGGGCGCTCAGGAACTGGATCGTGTCGTAGATCGCCAGCCCCGCCTGGACGCTCCCTCCCGGCGAGTTGAGATAGATATTGATGTCGCGCTCCGGGTTGTCCGCCTGGAGGAACAGGAGCTGGGCGATCACCACGTTGGCGACCTCGTCGTTGATCCCGGTCCCCAGGAACACGATCCGGTCCATCAGAAGCCGCGAGAAGATGTCGTACGTCCGCTCGCCGCGGCTCGAGCGCTCGATCACGTACGGCGCATATATGGGCATGGATCCTCGCTGGGTGTCTTCGTCCTCGATCGCCTTCGCCCGCCTCATACCCTCGAGCGAGGCGCGGTTTCCGCGTCACGCCCGGAAGCCCGTCGACCGACCTCCGGCGGCTTCCCGCGCCTCAACCGACGCCCGACTCCCCTTCGAGGAAGTCGATCGCCTTGCCGACGGCGAGCTCCCGTCGCACCGTGTCCAGCCGCTTCTCACGTGCCAGCCTGCGCCGCACCTCGGCGATGCTCAGCTCGTGGCGCTCGGCGATCTCCGACAGCCGCGCGGCCAACTCCTCCTCCGTCGGCTCGAGCGCCCTCATCTCGATGAGCCGATCGAGGATCAGGTCGCGCTTGATCTGCCGTTCGATCGCCGGCCGGACCGAACGGCGGGCCTCCTCGACCTTCTCCGGATCCGCGCCCTCGGGCGCGTCGATCACCCGCTCAAGATAACGCGACACGAGACCTCGTGGCACCTCGAACGGGTTGGCGTCCACCAGCGAGTCGAGCAGCTGCTCGCGCACGGCGCGGTCCGCCTCGCCCTGCTTGTGACGGGCGACATCCTCACGTACCGCATCCTTCAGCGCCCCCAGCGTCTCGAAGTCGCCCACCTGGCGCGCGAACTCGTCGTCGAGCTCCGGCAGCCGCTTCGCCTTCACCTCCGCCAGCTCGATGTGGAGGGTCCGCGTCGCTCCGGCCAGCTCCTCGTTCCCGAAATCGGCCGGATAAGTGACCTCGAACGTCCCCGAGCCGCCCGGCTCGAGGCCCAGGATGGCGGTCTCCACGTCCGGAATCGCGTAGCCGGCCCCCAGCTCGAAGCGGTAGGGCTTCGCCTCGGCCTCGCTTCCAGCGCTCTCCAGCGGCCGGATGCGGACGGAGACGACGTCACCCGTCCCCGGAGGACGATCGACGGGTTCCAGCACCGCGTTCTCCGAGCGCATCTCTTCCAGCAGTTCGTCGATCTCCTCCTCGGCCACGGTCACCTCGGGGCGGCGCACCTTGAACCCGCCGGTGCGCGCGATCTCGATGTCCGGCATCACGTCGACATCGACCGTGAACGACAGGCTCTCGCCGGGCTCGTAGCGCACGTCGCCCACCGTGGGCTCCCCGACGGCGGCGATGTCGTGCGTGCGCACCGCTTCCCGGTATCCCTCGTTGACGAGCGCCGTCACCGTGCGCTCATCGACGAGCGCCCCGTAGCGCTCCTCGACCACGCTGGGGGGGACCTTGCCTTTGCGGAACCCCTTGAGCCGCACCGACTTCCCGATCTTCTTGACCTCCTTGCGCCGGGCGGCCGCCACGTGCTCGGGACGCACGGTGACCGTCAGGTGGCGGCGAGTCGAGGTCTCGACCTCGACGGCTACGTCGAAGGGGGTCGCGGGGTGTGTCGACTCGGTGCTCGTGGGTGCCACGCGCTCACTTTCCGATGCGGATGACGGTGGCGGGCCGGCGCGTCGCCGGACCTCGCGTCACGATGTCGGCGCTGATGGAATCAGGTGCGAAAGGGGGGACTCGAACCCCCAAGGCCGCGAGGGCCACCAGCTCCTAAGGCTGGCGCGTCTGCCTGTTCCGCCACTTTCGCGCGTGTGCAGTCGAACCGAGCGCGCGTAGCGCGCGAGCTCGCCGGCGGCCGCGCAGCGGCCGGAGGCAACCGAGCGTCGCGAGCTCGCTGACGGCTGCGCAGCGGCCGTCGGCAACCGAGCGTCGCGAGCTCGCTGACGGCTGCGCAGCGGCCGGAGGCAATCTCTCCCGCACGGCGGGTGGCGGCAAGCGGCCGAGCGGCGCTCGCGCGCCCGCCCCCCCCTTCGCCGCGGCGGGCGGAAAGAGGTACCCGGACGCGAGCGTGCGACCCGCGTCCGGGGTCTGGATCAGCGCTGTGGCAGCACCAGGCTGATCACCTGGTTGGTCCACCCCGCGCTCGTGTTGCGCTGCACGATGAGGCTGGTCGCGTCTCCGGGCTTGAGACCCGAGATCACCCGCTGGTAGTCCTCGACCGCATGGATGCGCTGTCCGTTGAGGTCGACGATCACCGCCCCGTGGGGATCCCCGGGGACGCTGCGCCAGATCGGGCCGCGGTCCGCCACCTCGGTGATCACCACGCCCTCCACGTCGCTCGGGATCCCGTACTCCCGACGCGTTTCGCGATCGATCTCGCCGACTTCGATCCCCAGCGGATCGTCGAACTGCTCCGCCGCCGGGGGCTCGGGCCGCACGCGGCGGGCCGTCTCCGTGCCCGTCGTCTCCGCCGCGATCAGACGCACCCGGGCCACATCCGGCTGCCGCGTCATGCGGCGGACGATGTCGAGCTCGACGGTCTCCCCGGGCTCGAAGGCGCGGATGCGGCGCTGGAGGTCCGAGACGCCCTGCACCGGGTGGCCCTCGACGCCGACGATCACGTCTCCGATCTCGATCCCGGCCAGCCGCGCCGGGCTGTCGTCGAACGAGAAGCTCCCGACGACGGCGCCGTGCACTTCGTCGAGCCCGTAGAAACGCGCGTCGGCCGAACGCACATCGGTGATCCCGACGCCGATCAGGGCGCGCCGCACCTCTCCGTATTCGATGAGGTCGTCGATCACCTCGCGCGCCAGCTCGATCGGCACCGCGAACCCGTACCCCTGGTAGACGCCGGTGGTGGAGGCGATCGCCGTGTTGATCCCGATCACCTCGCCGGCGGCGTTCACCAGCGGCCCGCCCGAGTTGCCCCGGTTGATGACCGCGTCGGTCTGGATGAAGTCCTCGATCGCCAGGCTGTTGCGTGCCGAGAGGATGCGGATGTTCCGTCCTTTCTGCGATACGATCCCCGCGGTCACGGAGGTCTCGAGGGGTCCCGTGCCGATGCCCCCGAATCCGGGGCTCCCGATCGCCAGCACCCACTCGCCCACCCGCGTGTCCTCGCTGTTGCCGAGCGGGGTCACGGGGAGGTCGTCGACCGCCGGGATCTTGAGGAGCGCCACGTCGGTCTGCGGATCGCTGCCCACGATCTCCACGTTCTCGAACACCCGCTGGTCCGCGAGCTCGAGGTCGATGCGGCTGGCGCCCTCGACGACGTGGTTGTTGGTCAGCACGTACCCATCGGCGCTGATGATGAAGCCCGAGCCGCTCCACGGGACCAGCTGCGTGTCCTGGTCGGGGTCCTGATCCTCGTCCTGGGGCTCGTCGAACCCGGGAGGGAGCTGGAAGTCGGGGATGCGGCGCGCGATCTGCCGCTCGCCCTCGGCGAACACGGTCAGGACGGCCGGTGCCACATGATCGACGACGTCGCCGAACCCGCCGTTCATCGATACGTCCGAAGCATGGGGCGCCCCGATCACCAGCTTCGGGGCCCGGCGGTCGCTGGCCGCGACGGAGAGGGGGGTGAGGTCGAGGGCGGATGCCAGGCCGAGACCGAACGCGAACGCGAGCGCCGTCGCGATCAGGAGGTTCAACCGGGCCCGCAAGGACTCGCTCAGCTTCTTCATGATCGGCCTTTTCGTCTTCGGGTCCGCCCGCCCGGCTCGGGGCCGGCGCTCGGATCCCCTCGTCGCGTCGCCGCGGGTCATCCTCTCGATGACACTCGAGCCGCGCGTGTCGTGAAGTCCCCGGGGGATGACGACGATCCCGACGGGGGCGTCACCCCGCACGTGCGCGCCGGCAGGTTTGACGACTCCGGCGCGCGCCGGGTTGCTTCCCGCCGGCTCCGCCTCATGATGCAACAATGACGCCCACCGAGCCATGATGGCCCGGCGGGCGTCCACCTGAGATCAAGGGCGGACCAGGTCGGTCACGCTCCTGGGCTCAGTTCTCCTCGACGATCTCGTAGTCCGCCTCGACGACCTCCTCCTCGCCTCCCGCCTCGGTGGCACTGCCGGGCGCCTCCTCGCCCTCCGGCTCGGCTCCGGGGGTCGCCCCGTCGCTCATGCCGGCCTTCGCGTACATCTGCTGCGCCGCGGCGCCGACCGTGTCCTGGATCGCCTGCGTGGCGGCCTGGACTTCCGCGTAGTCATCCTGCTTGAGCGCCTGTCTGCCGCGCTCGAGCGCCGCCTGGATCGAGTTCCTGGCGGCCTCGTCGAGGTTGGCCGACCAGTCCTCGAGGTTCTTCTCGGTCTGGTACACGAGCGAGTCGAGCCGATTGCGCGCCTCGACCTTCTCGCGCCGCTCCTGGTCCTCGGACGCGTGCGACTCGGCGTCCTTCACCATCTGCTCGATCTCGCCCTCGGACAGTCCCGAGGACGCCTCGATGCGGATCTTCTGCTCCTTCCCGGTGGCCTTGTCCTTGGCGCTCACGTGCAGGATCCCGTTCGCGTCGATGTCGAACGTGACCTCGACCTGCGGGACGCCGCGCGGGGCGGGGGGGATCCCGGTGAGCTGGAAGCGACCGATCGTCTTGTTGTCGCCCGCCATCTTCCGCTCGCCCTGCAGCACGTGGATGTCGACCGTCCCCTGGTTGTCCTCCGCCGTCGAGAAGATCTCGCTCTTCTTGGTCGGGATCGTCGTGTTGCGCTCGATGAGCGTGGTCATCACGCCGCCGAGCGTCTCGATCCCGAGCGACAGCGGAATGACGTCGAGCAGGAGCACATCCTTCACGTCCCCGCCGAGCACGCCGCCCTGGATCGCGGCCCCGATCCCCACCACTTCGTCGGGGTTCACGCCCTTGTGCGGGTCGGCCTTGAAGAACTCTCGCACGACGTCCTGGATCTTCGGGATGCGAGTGGACCCGCCCACCAGGATCACTTCGTCGACCTCCTCGACGGCGAGCCCGGCGTCGGCCAGCGCCTTCTTCATCGGCGGGATCGTGCGCTGGATCAGATCATCGACGAGCTGCTCGAACTTCGAGCGCGTGAGCGTGAGGTTCAGGTGCTTGGGGCCCGACTGGTCAGCCGTGATGAACGGCAGGTTGATGTCGGTCTGCGCCGTGGAGCTCAGCTCGATCTTGGCCTTCTCGGCCGCCTCCTTGAGCCGCTGGAGCGCCATCGCGTCCTTCGACAGGTCGATGCCCTGGTCCTTCTTGAACTCCTCCACCAGCCAGTTGATGATCCGCTGGTCGAAGTCATCCCCGCCCAGGTGCGTGTCGCCGTTGGTGGCCTTCACTTCGAACACCCCGTCCCCGAGCTCGAGGATCGAGATGTCGTACGTGCCGCCCCCGAGGTCGAACACGGCGATCTTCTCGTCCGTCTTCTTGTCGAGCCCGTACGCCAGCGCCGCGGCGGTGGGCTCGTTGATGATGCGGAGCACCTCGAGTCCGGCGATCCGGCCCGCGTCCTTGGTGGCCTGCCGCTGGGCGTCGTTGAAATACGCCGGGCAGGTGATCACCGCCTGCGTGACCTCCTGTCCCAGGTAGTCCTCGGCCGTCTGCTTCATCTTCTGGAGGACCATGGCCGAGATCTCGGGCGGCGTGAACGTCTTGCCGGCGTTCGGGATCTTGACCTGCACGCGGTCCTGGGGATCGCATTCGATCTCGTACGGAACGAGCTTGCGCTCCTCCTCCACCTCGGAGCACTTGCGTCCCATGAAGCGCTTGATCGAAGCCACCGTGTTCAGGGGATTGGTGACGGCCTGCCGCTTGGCGACCTGGCCGACGAGACGCTCGCCCTCCTTGGTGAACGCCACGACCGACGGGGTCGTGCGCGCGCCCTCGGAGCTCGGGATCACGACGGGGTCGCCCCCCTCCATGACCGCCACGACCGAGTTCGTCGTCCCCAGGTCGATGCCGATGATCTTTCCCATGTGTCGTCCTTTTCGTGTCTCGCCGGGTTCGGCGAGCCGCCGTGTCGATCTCCGATCGGTCCCCTGCCAGGTCCCCGGTTCCGGGATCGACGGAGGAGGAGGCCCGCGAATCGCGAATCACGGGGTGCAATCGACATGCCCGCCGGGGCCCCCGAAACGGCCGTGTTTCGCGACAAAATGGCACGGACGGAGGGGCATGTGTCCTGCCCCGTGTCAGATCGGCAGGTCCCTGGGCCGATCGGCTCCGACCCGCCCCAGATACTGGGTCGCCTCGAGCGCGGGGAGGGGCATGCTGAACAGGTAGCCCTGCACCTCCGGGCACTCGAGGTTCACGAGGACCTCGAGCTGCGCGGCCGTCTCGACGCCCTCGGCGACGGCGTGCAGGCGGAGTGCCCGGCACATGGCGAGCACCGAGCCGGTGAGAGCGGCCGAGTCCTCGTCCTCGGCCACCTCCCGAATGAAGGCCCGATCGAGCTTCACGGTGTCGATCGGGATCCCCTGCAGGTAGGAGAGCGATGAATAGCCCGTGCCGAAGTCGTCCAGCGCGATCCGGTAGCCGTGACCGCGGAGCGTGGTGAGCGTCTCGAGGGCGGCGTCCCCCTCCTCGATGAGACCGGACTCGGTGACCTCGAGCTCGAACCGGGACGGCTCGAGGCCCGCCGTGCATTCGAGCACGATCGGGATCAGGTCGGGGCGCAGCTGGTGGTGCGACAGGTTGACCGACACCGACAGGTCGCGGTGGCCCGCCTCGTGCCACGCGCGCAGCTGTCGCGCCGCCGTCTGGATCGACCAGCGCCCGAGGGCGTGGATGGTGCCCGTGGCCTCGGCGATCGGGATGAACTCCGCCGGCGAGACGGGCCCGAGCTCCAGATCCGACCAGCGGGCGAGGGCCTCGAACCCGATCAGGGCCCCGCTCCGCGCGTCGATCCGCGGCTGGTAATAGAGCTCCAGCGCCTCCTCGGCGACCGCCCGCCTGAGCAGGTTCGCGATCCGGAGCCGCCGCGAGGCGTCCTGGAGCATCGAGCTGTGGAAGAAGCGTATCGCCCCCGGCTCCTCGAGCTGCGCCCGGCTGAGGGCGGCCTCGCCGTTCCTGAGGAGCGTCTCCGCGCTCGCCCCGTCCTCGGGCCACAGGGTGATCCCGAGCGACGGGACGAGGCTGATCTCCTCGCTCGGCACGTGGAACGGCTCCCGGACGGCCGACAGGACGCGGCGGGCCAGCGCGACCGCATCGTCGCGCCCGTCGAGATGGTCCACGATGAGCGCGAAGCGGTCGTCTCCCAGCCTCGTGACCAGCTCGGCTTCCTTGCCCGCGCCGTGCAGGCCCTCGCGCACGGCGATCAGCAGCCGGCCGGCCACCTCGACCAGGACCGTGTCGCCGACGGCGTGCCCGAACGTGTCCGCGACGCCGCGCAGGTCCCCGACCCCGAGCACGAGGACGGCGAACGGCGTTCCCGGTCCGGCGTCGTCCACCCGGGCACGCAGGGCGGCGAGCGCCCGGTCACGGTTGCCGAGCCCCGTGAGCGGATCGTGCAGCGACAGGAAGCGGATCTCCTCCTCGGCCGTTCGCCGGTCGGTGACATCCTGGATCGACCCCTCGACCCGCGATGGCTCCTCGGGCCTCGGGTGGCAGCGGACGTGGAGGATCCGCCGGCCGTCATCCGGTGTGGACACCTGCACATCCAGCCGGAACGGCGTCCCCCGCCCGATGGCCTCGGCGAGCGCGCCGGAGAGCGCCGCTCGGTCGTCCGCAGCCACGCCGGCCAGGAACCGCTCCTCGTCGACTGGCCCGGGCTCGTCGATCGCCAGGAGCCGCCGGCACTCGGCGGTCCCCTCGAAGCGGCGCGTCGCGATGTCGAGATACCAGTTGCCGAAGCGGGCGAGACGCTGGGCGAGCCGGACGCGCTCCTGGCTGGCCGTCAGGCGTGACGCGAGCTCGTTGAACGCCTCCCCCAACTTCCCGATCTCGTCCTCCCGATCCACCTCGACGCGCTGCTCGAGGTGGCCCTCGCTCAGCCGGCGCGTGGCCTCCCGCATGCGAAGGATGGGGCGCGCGAAGGCGCGCGCGAGGAGGAGGCTGGCCCCGAGGGCCAGCACGAGAGCGAACAGCCCCGAGGCCACGAGGTTGAGCCGTGCGCGGCGGATGATCGCCCGCTCGGCGTCGTAGGTCGTCGCCACTCGCACCTCGATGCCGGGCAGCGAGCGTACGAGGGTGTCGAGGTCCGCTCCGGCCTCGGCGACACGGCCGAGGTGGATGCGGCCGCCGCTCAGGTCGGACAGACGCCCGATCACGGCCGGGGCGATCGGCTCGACCGCGACGAACCCGCCGTCCAGCCGTCCCTCGGTCCTGAGGGGCACGGTCGTGACGGCGTACAGATCGCCGTCGGACTGGAACAGCGAGCCCTCGGCCGGACCCTCCGGGTAGGCGCACGGCGCCCACTCGGCGGCGGACGGGTCGTCGGGGGCGCCCAGGGGAAGGGCGCCGACGCACGCCGGCCGGACATCGTCCCTCTCGACGACCGTGTGGCGCGCCGCCTCGGTCAGCCGGGGATCCCCCGCGGAGGCGATGATGCGCCCGGTCGGGCCCACGAACTCGATCAGCGTCGCGCCCTGGTCCCGGAGCAGCTGCCCGGCGTAGAAGCTCAGCGTGGGCGCGTGCCGCGTGTCGAGGTTGGCCCGCAACTCGGGCGTGCGGCTGATCGCCGCGTAGCGCGTCACCAGGCCGCGCAGGTGATCGGCGATCAGCCGGTCGGCCGCCTCGGCGCTGGTCTTCAAGCGGGTCCGCGCCTGGCGGCGGAGGTCCTGGTCGAGCGCGCGGTCCTGGAGCACGAGCGCGACCCCGGTGGATACTCCGGCCAGCCCGCACAGGAGGAGGGCGAGACGCCCTGCCACGCCGAGCGACACGGGACGACCGCGGGCCGGGGGGCCGGCCGGACTCCCTCTCATGGCCGTGTCCTCGGCGCCTGATCGGCGCGGCGCACGAGACGCGGGTCGATCCAGATGGGCTCGTATCGATGGCTGTAGCCGTCCACGAGCACGTCCCGCACGGGACCCTCCACGCGCTCGTTCCAGATCGACAGGGTGTAGCGTCCCGGATCCACGGAGCCGAAGGAGAACCGCTCCCCCCGCTCCACGACCGCCACGTAGGGAGTCGGTGGCGCGAACAGAATGAACGTCTCGTCCGCGTGCAGTGAGCAGTAGAACCGGATCGGGCCGATCGGGGGCAGTCGGAAGGGCGCGGACCGACCGCCGGGAGGAAGCTCGAAGGCGCGCCCGGGGCCCAGATCGGACGCGAACAACCGGTGGTTGAGCGGGCCGTCGTTTCCGAGCACGACCCTGCGGCCGCGGGGCACGGCGACGAGGGGCGGCGCGAAGCTGGCCCCCCGAGATACGACGCGGATGGGAGGTGAGCCGTCCTCGGGTCGGACGGCCGCCGCGGCCGTGGCGCCCTGCGGGTCCAGGTACACGACGACGCGGCCAAGGTCCAGATCCTCCGGGGAGCCCGACAGGGAGCGGATGTCCCCCCCGACGGCGCCCGCCGCCTCGACGGGAGCCTCGGACACCAGGGTGGTCGCCGCTTCGGGCGCCGGCTCGAACGAGGCGCGGGGCCGCGGCAGGCCGATCTCGGGGCGCGCGGCGCTGCACGCCAGCGTGAGGGCGGCGCCACACGCCGCGAGCCACGCGCTCGAGCTCCTCGATCTCGCGTTTCGCCCGGGTTCGGTGTGTTGTGGCGGTCGCGACCGCTTCGTGGGCCGGGATTCGTCGATCATACCGCCGAATCGAGCAAGTGCTGTGCCCACAACGGACTAGGGAGGAGCGAGCGAAACGCCCGTGCGATCGAGAACGGGTCGCAGGGGTCGTACGCGGTCCCCCCAGGGGGCGGCTGCCGGCCGCCCGACGCCCCCCGCCTGCACGACCCGTGGCCCCCGGCTATGTTGCGCCGCGATCCTCTCACCGGAGCGACGTCGACCCGTGTTCCCCCTCCGCGACGACAACCCCACCGAACTCGCCCCCCTCGTCGCGCTGCTGATCATCGGCGCCAACGTGCTCGTGTGGCTCACCGTACAGGGGATGGGTCAGGGGGCCGTGTTCCTCGAGTCGCTGTGCCGCTACGGCTCGATCCCGGGCGAGATCACCGGCGCCCTGCCCCCGGGGGCCCGGGTGCCCCTCGGGCCCTCCGCCGCCTGCACGGTGGGCGGGCTTCGGTGGGAGACCGTGCTCACCTCGATGTTCATGCACGGGTCGTGGATGCACCTGATCGGCAACATGTGGTTCCTGTGGGTGTTCGGGAACAACATCGAGGACTCGATGGGCCACGCCCGCTTCCTGGTGTTCTACCTGCTCACCGGTGTGCTCGCGGCGGCCACGCACATCGTCGTGGATCCCTCGGGCGCCGTGCCCACGGTGGGCGCGTCGGGCGCGATCTCGGGCGTCATGGGGGCCTACCTGCTGCTCTACCCTCGCGTCCGCGTCCACACCCTGTTCTTCTTCGTCATCTTCATCCGGGTGATCCCGATCCCCGCCTGGGTGATGCTCGGCTACTGGTTTCTGCTCCAGCTGTGGCTGGGCGCCGGATCGCTGGGTCAGGCACAGGGGGGTGGGGTGGCCTTCTGGGCGCACGTGGGCGGCTTTGTGGCGGGTCTGGTGCTCATCCGACTGTTCGCTCGCTCCGGGCTCGTCGACGCGAAGCGCGCCGGCCGGCGTCTCTCTCCCGAGGAGGTACGCGAACTTGGCTGGTTCTGAGCGGGCGGGCGCGCGGCGCCTCCTCGCGCGCGCGACCACGGTGGCGCTCGCGGGCCTTCTGGTCGCCCTGCCGGTCGTCGCACAGGGTCTCGAAGGCGTCGGGGGCGCGATCGACGAGCCGTTTCCCCTGCGGCTCCTGCGGGGGGTGATCGGGATCGCCTTCCTGCTGTCGGTCGCGTGGCTGTTCTCGGCGCGCCGCAAGGCCATCGACTGGGGTCTCGTAGCCAAGGGCGTGACGCTCCAGGTGGTGTTCGCGCTCCTCGTCCTAAAGACGGGATTGGGGCGAGGGTTCTTCCGGGCCGTCAATGACATCTTCGTGGCGCTGATCGGCTACACGAACGCGGGCGCTTCCTTCCTGTTCGGATCGCTGGTGCACTACTCCACCCCGGTCACGGGGGGTGAGGGCATCGTGAACATCGGGGCCAACTTCGCGTTCAGCGTGCTCCCCACGATCATCTTCTTCTCCTCGCTCATGGCCCTCGCGTACCACCTGCGGATCATGCAGCGCGTCGTGAAGGGGGTCGCGTGGGCCATGCAGCGCACCCTCGGGACGAGCGGCGCCGAGACCACATCCGCGGCGGGCAACATCTTCGTGGGTCAGACCGAGGCGCCACTCCTCATCCGCCCATTCGTCGAGAAGATGACGGTCTCCGAGCTGAACACGGTGATGACCGGCGGCTTCGCCACGGTCGCCGGCGGCGCCATGGCCGCGTACGTAGCCCTGCTGGTGGGTGTGTTTCCCGGCATCGCCGGTCACCTGCTGGCGGCCTCGATCATGGCCGCCCCGGCCGGGATCGTGATGTCGAAGATGCTCATGCCCGAGATCGAGGAGCCCGAGACGAAGGGATCGCTCGACATCGAGCTGCCCCAGACGCACGTCAACGTGATCGACGCGGCGGCCGGCGGGGCGGCCGATGGGCTCAAGCTGGCGCTCAACGTCGGCGCCATGCTGCTAGCCTTCCTGGCCCTGATCGCGATGGCGAACGGCCTCATCGGGTGGCTGACCGGCCTGGTCGGGATCGAGGGGCTCACGCTCGAGCGGGTGTTCGGCTGGGTGTTCGCCCCCGTGGCGTGGCTGATCGGCGTGCCGTGGGCCGACGCGGTGGACGTGGGCAGCATGTTCGGCGTCAAGATGGTCGCCAACGAGTTCGTCGCGTTCACGAACCTCAGCCAGGGGCTGGCGGGAAGCCTGGCGCTGTCGAACAAGGCGCTGATCATCACGACGTACGCCCTCACCGGGTTCGCCAATTTCTCCTCCATCGCGATCCAGATCGGCGGGATCGGCGGCATCGCGCCCAGCCGGCGCCAGGACCTGTCGCGGCTCGGACTGCGCGCCATGCTGGGGGGGACCGCGGCCACCTGGATGACCGCGACGCTGGCCGGCATCCTCGCGTGATGGTGCGGGGGGCGTAGCTCGAAGCCGCCCGGTCCCGGCGGGAGCGTCCGGGGAGCCCGACCGGCGTAGCGGTCGATCGCGGATCCGGCTCTCCGTGTTGCAACCTTCCTTCACCCCATAGTGTCTTAGGGGATAGCGCGGGGGTGGTTCCCCGCCCGGGACCAGCGCACGGGGGCGTCCCATGTCGAACACAACGTCTGTCCTCCGACGACCGGGGCACATCGGTGCCGGGCACGATGCGCCCCGATCCGGGGGGATGAGGTGAGCGGGCGGCCGTGGCGGCGTTTGATCCGTGTCCCGCGGCCCGTCGCGCGTCAGGCGCGCGAGGACGTGGACGCGGAGATCGCCTTTCATCTCGACATGCGGACCGACGAGCTCGTGGCGGCGGGGCTCGAGCCCGATGAGGCCCGCGCGCGCGCCGAACGAGAGTTCGGGAGCTCGGAGAGGGCCCGTCGCCGGCTCGAGCCGGGCGCGGCCCGCCGGGAGCGGCGGAGGCGTCTGGGACGCCTGCTGGAGGAGCTGCGGGCCGATGTGCGCTACGCGATGCGTGGTCTGACCGGCAGTCCCGGGTTCGCCGCCGTCTCCGTCCTCACCCTCGGCCTCGCCATCGGCGCGAACGCGGCGATCTTCAGCGTGGCCGACGCCGTGCTCTTCCGGCCGCTCCCCTATGCCGAGCCCGACCGGCTGGTGGCGGTATGGGAGCACCAACTCGGCGAATCCGAGCGCAACCACATCTCGTCGGCAACGCTGATCGACTGGGTGTCCGAACAGACCACGATGAGCGTGTTCGGAGCCTACAGCTTCCCGTTGGGGCAGGCCCTCGCCGGCGAGGGGGAGGCACAGGAGGTCCAGGTCCTGTGGATGACCCCGACCGCGTTCCAGGCGCTCGGGGTCACCCCCGTCCTGGGCCGCCTGTTCACCGGGGAGGAGGGGGTCCCCGGAGCCCCGCGCGTCGCGGTGCTGAGCTTCAGGCTGTGGAGGGATCGCTACGGCAGGGACCCCGATGTGGTGGGGGGGACCATCAACCTCGACGACGTCGACTACACGGTCGTCGGCGTCATGGGCCCCGAGTTCGATTTCCCGCACCTGGGGATCGACGTCTGGCTCGGCCTGCGGTTCGCGCGTACGAGCGACGGCCAGCCGCGCGCATCGCACCAGTGGCGGGCGATCGGACGCCTCGCTCCGGGGGTAACCGCCGAGCGGGCCGATGCGGAGCTCGACGCGATCTCCGCGCGTCTCGAGCTCGAGCACCCCGCTGAGATGGAGGACTGGCGAGCCAACGTCGAGCCCTTCCGGGCGTCGCTCACGAGCGACGTGCGTCCCTTGGTGGGGGTCCTGCTCGGGGTGGTGGCGATCGTGCTGCTCGTCGCCTGCGCCAACCTGGCCAATCTGTTCCTCGCCCGGCACGCCGCCCGGTCCCGCGAGTTGGCCGTCCGCAGCGCGCTGGGCGCCGGCCGGGGACGCCTGGTGCGGCAGCTCGCCGCGGAGTCCGGACTGATCGCGCTGGCCGGGGCGGGGGTCGGTCTGCTCCTGGCCGTGGGGGGCATGCGCGCCCTCGTGGCCCTCGCCCCCGCCGACATCCCGCTCCTCGATGGCGTGCGGCTCGACCGCCCGGTCCTCGCGTTCGCCATGGGAACCACCGTGCTCGCCATCCTCCTCTTCGGTCTACTGCCCGCGTCGCGCGCCGCCCGCACGGACCCGATGGATGCGCTCGCCGAAGGCGGCGTCCGGACGGCCGGGGGGACCGCGCAACGGCGGCTCCGATCGGCGATCCTCGTCGCTCAGGTGGCGCTGTCGCTCGTGCTCCTGTTCGGAGCCGGTCTCCTGACCCGGAGCCTCATCCGGCTACAGCGGGTGGACTACGGATTCGAGCCGGACGGGCTCGCCGTGGCCTGGACGCGACTCCCGACATCGCGCTACCCGACGATCGTCGAGCAGAACGCGTTCTACGAGCCGTTGCTGGAGCGCGTGGCCGGTCTGCCGGGGGTGCGGTCCGTGGCGGGCACGTCGGAGCCCCCCGTGATCGGGTATCAGATGACCTTCGGCTTCGCGGTCGAGGGACGACCGACGTCGGCCAACGACCGCATGTACGCGGCGCGGGACGTGCGCGCCGTGACCCCGGGTTACTTCGAGACGATGCGCATCGCGCTCCGTGCGGGACGTGCGTTCGCTGAGACCGACCGTGCCGACGCCCCGTGGGTCGCCGTCCTGGGAGAGAGCCTCGCGCAAGAGGTGTGGAGGGGTGGGGATCCCATCGGCGAGCGTATCAGCTTCCGGGGGCCGGAAGGCCCCTGGTACGAAGTCGTCGGAGTGGTGGCCGACGTGCGGCATCGGAGCCCGAGGGAGGCGCTCCCCGCGATCTACATCCCGTGGGAGCAACGATCCTGGCCCTGGATGAGCTGGCTGGCCCTCGTGGTGCGCACCGATGGGGATCCGCGCGCCCTCGTGCGTCCGATCGAGGAAGCGGTGTGGGCCCTCGACGGTCGCATTCCGATCCCGCTCGACACCCCCGTCGCGTCCCTCTACGCCCGCAGCCGCGCGCAGAGTCGCTTCGCGACCGCGCTGCTCGTCTCGTTCGCGGCTCTCGCCCTCCTGCTGGGCGCGATCGGCCTGTACGGCCTTCTGTCCTACACCGTGAGCCAACGTCGCCAGGAGATCGGCATCCGCGTCGCGTTGGGGGCCGGAAAGGGACGCATCGCCCGCTGGGTCCTGTGGGATGGGCTCCGGCTGTGCGCCGTGGGAATCGCGATCGGCCTCGCCGCGTCCCTGGGCCTGGCCCGTTTCCTGGACAGCCTCCTGTTCGGCGTGAGCGCGCGCGACCTGCCCACGCTCGGGAGCGTGGCGGGGCTCCTGCTCTCGGTAGCGGTGGTGGCGGCGTGGCGGCCCGCCCATCGGGCCGCCCGCACACCCCCCGCCTCCGTGCTGCGCGAGGGCTGAGGCAGGGCTCCGGGCGGGGCGCGGCCGCTCGAGGACGGCGGGCAAGATCCCGGTCGTCTGGCGGCCCCTCCAGGCGCCGGGTACTCTCGTGCCTTGCCCAAACTCACCGGCACGGGAGGTCCGAGCTGCAGGGACTCGAGGGTCTGACCGGGAGCGTCGAGGTCCCGTTCCTCCTGCGCGCGGCGCGGGGGCTGCTCGGCATCGCGTTCCTGATCTCGGCCGGCTGGCTGCTCTCCGTCCGGCGGCGCGCCATCGACTGGAGCCTGGTGGCCAAGGGTCTGCTCCTCCAGGTGGCCTTCGCCCTCCTGGTGCTCCGGACGGGCGCGGGACGCGCCTTCTTCGGGGCCGTCAACGACGTCTTCCTGGGACTCATCGACGCGACCAACGCCGGGGCCGGCTTCCTGTTCGGCGCGCTCACGGGACCCGTGGCTCCGGTCGTCGGCGGCACGGGGATCGTCGCGCTGGGGGCCAACCTGGCGTTCAGCGTCCTCCCGACGATCGTGTTCTTCTCGTCGCTGACGACGCTGGCCTACCACCTGGGCCTCATGCAGAAGGTGGTGAGCGGGGTCGCGAGGCTCATGCAGCGCACGCTCCGGACCAGCGGGGCCGAGACGACCTCGGCGGCGGCGAACATCTTCATCGGGATGACCGAGGCGCCGCTCCTCGTCCGCCCGTTCGTCGAGCGGATGACGACCTCGGAGCTCAACACGGTGATGACGGGCGGCTTCGCCACCGTGGCGGGGGGCGTGATGGCCGCCTACGTGGCCATGCTGGTCGGGTTCTTCCCCGACATCGCCGGCCATCTCTTGGCCGCCTCGATCATGGCGGCGCCGGCCGGTATCGTGATGAGCAAGATGCTGTTCCCAGAGACGGGGGAGCCGGTCACGCGCGGCACCCTCGAGGTGGACGTGGAGCGGCCGCACGCGAACGTCATCGACGCCGCCGCGAGCGGGGCGGCGGACGGTCTCGCGCTGGCGCTCAACGTGGCCGCGATGCTGCTGGCCTTCCTGGCGCTCATCGCCCTCGTGAACGGCTTCCTCGGCTGGGTCGGTGGCCTGGTGGGGGTCGAGGGCATCACGCTGGAATGGCTGTTCGGGCGCGCCTTCGCGCCCGTGGCGTGGCTCATCGGGGTGCCGTGGGCGGATGCGGTCCAGGTCGGGAGCCTGCTCGGGATCAAGATCGTGGCCAACGAGTTCGTGGCCTTCCAGACGCTCTCGACCGCGCTCGCCGGCGGCGGCACCTTGTCTCCGCAGGCGGTGATCATCGCCACCTACGCACTCACGGGCTTCGCGAGCTTCGGCGCGATCGCGATCGAGATCGGCGGCATCGGGGGGATCGCCCCCTCCCGCCGTGCCGATCTTGCGCGGCTGGGCGTGAGGGCGATGATCGGGGGGCTGGGCGCCACCTGCATGACCGCCACCATCGCCGGCGTGCTGGCCTGATGTGGCGACCCGGCGGCCCCGGAGAGCGAGAGCGAATCGATGACGGCCGAGGAGGGGATGCGTGATGTGACACGGGCCGCCGAGGCGCTCCGAGGACGCGTCCGCGAGCGCCTCGGCGACGATCCACCCCTGGCGGCCATCACCATGGGGTCGGGATTGGGCGAGCTCGGCGACGAGTTCGAGAGCCCGGTGCGGATCCCGTACGCCGAGCTCCCGGGCTGGCCCCTGCCGACGGTCGAGGGGCACGCCGGCGAGGTGGTCATCGGGACGCTGGACGGCGTCCCCGCCCTCGGACTCCGCGGTCGGGTCCACCTGTACGAAGGCGGCGATCCAGGTCGGACGGCGTTCTACGTCCGCGTGCTCGCGGCGCTCGGCGTCCCGATCCTCTTCCTGTCGAACGCGGCCGGGGCCATACGCGAGGGCTTCCACCCCGGCGAGCTGATGCTCATCGCCGATCACATCAATCTCACCGCTCGCAGCCCCCTGATCGGACCCGTCTTCGGGACCGAGCCGCGGTTCCCCGACATGTCCGCGGCCTACGATCCCGAGCTCCGGGATGTCGTGCGGGGCTCCGCCCGCGATCTCGGCATCCCCCTCCAGGAGGGCGTGTACGTGGCCGTGCATGGCCCCTCGTACGAGACGCCCGCCGAGATCCGGATGCTCCGCACCCTGGGCGCGGACGCGGTCGGGATGTCCACCGTGCCGGAGGTGATCGCCGCGCGCGCGGCCGGGATCCGCTGCGTCGCGGTCTCCTGCCTGACCAACTACGCGGCCGGTGCCACGGAGCGACCCCTCGACCACCGGGAGGTGATGGAGACCGGCAGACGGGTCGGGGCCGATCTACGGCAGCTGGTTTCCACCTTCGTGGCGCGCATCGCGAGCTGAATGCCCGGGCCCCCGGGCGCGCGTTCGCTCCTCCGGGCGGCATGCGACGGTCGCCGGCTGGCCCCGCGCCCCCGTCGCGCTCGCAACGGGGGGTCCGGGACGCGATATTCCCTCTCCGTCGGCGGTCCGATCAGAAAGCGGTGTGCATGTCCAACGCGAGACACGATCCCGAGGGTTCTCCATCGGCGCGCCGCGACCCGATCGACGGGGGGGCCGCCCGGCGCATCGTGCCCCTCGGCGCGCGCAACGCGGGCATGGCCCTCGACCTCGACCACGTGCGGGCCCTGAGCGCCAACCGGTCGGCGATCGAGCGTCGGACCGCCACCCTGGGGACCCGCAGGAGCGTGAAGAAGGAGTGGCAGGCGGCGTGGCTGCTGCGCGCGGTGACCATGATCGACCTGACGACCTTGTCGGGCGACGACACGCCCGGTCGCGTCGCGAGACTGGCAGCCAAGGCGCGGCGCCCGATCCGCGACGACATCCTCGGGGCGCTCGGCGCCGGGGAGCTCGGCATTCGCGTCGCCTCGTTGTGCGTCTACCCGACGCTCGTGTCGGCGGCGCGCGAGGCGCTCGAGGGCTCCGGCATCCCGGTGTGCGCGGTGGCCGCCGGCTTCCCGGCCGGCCTGTCGCCGTTCGAGCAGCGCGTCGAGGAGATCCACCGGGCCGTCGGAGCGGGGGCGGACGAGATCGACATCGTGATCACGCGGCGCCACGCCCTGACGGGCGATTGGAGCGCGCTGTACGAGGAGGTGCGCGCATTCCGCGACGCATGCGGCGATGCGCACCTCAAGACGATCCTCGCCACCGGCGAGCTGGGCACCCTGCGCACCGTCGCGCGGGCGAGCTGGGTGTGCATGATGGCCGGGGCCGACTTCATCAAGACGTCGACGGGCAAGGAGAAGGTGAACGCGACGCTTCCGGTCGGGCTCGTGATGGCGCGGGCCATCCGGGAATACCGGGCGCTGACGGGGTACCGCGTGGGTCTCAAGCCCGCCGGCGGGATCGGGAAGGCGAAGCAGGCCCTGGAGTGGCTCGTGCTGGTGAAGGAGGAGCTGGGCGACGAGTGGCTGGACCGCGCCCGCTTCCGGTTCGGGGCGAGCTCGCTGCTGGCCGACATCGAGCGTCAGCTCGAGCACCGGGCCACGGGACGCTACTCGGCCTTCCACCGACACCCGCTGGCCTAGAGAAGCTCTTCAACAGGCTTCCAGACCGCGCGGATCCGGAGGGAGGGGAGCAGAGATGCCGAAGATCGGGGAGCTGTTCGACACGATGGAGTACGGTCCCGCGCCCGAGGTCGCGGATGAGGCGCGCGCCTGGCTGGAGCGCCGCGGGCACCGGTTCGGACACTTCATCGGGGGAGAGTGGGTGGACCCCTCGGAGGGCGAGCACTTCGACACGCTCAATCCCGCCACCGAGGAGGCGCTCGCCCGCGTGGCGCAGGGGAGCGTCGCGGACGTGGACGCGGCGGTGGTCGCGGCCCGCGAGGCGCAGCCCGCCTGGCACGAGCTCGGGGGACATGCACGCGCCCGCCATCTGTACGCGATCGCGCGTCACATCCAGAAACACTCGCGCCTGTTCGCCACGCTCGAGACGCTCGACAACGGGAAGCCCATCCGCGAGTCGAGGGACATCGACATCCCGCTCGTGACGAGGCATTTCTACCACCACGCGGGTTGGGCACAGCTCGTGGAGGCGGAGCTCGCCGGGTACGGACCGCTGGGGGTCGTGGGGCAGATCATCCCCTGGAACTTCCCGCTCCTCATGCTCGCCTGGAAGGTGGCGCCCGCCCTGGCGACCGGAAACGCGGTCGTGCTCAAGCCGGCCGAGTTCACCTCGCTGACCGCGCTCCGCTTCGCCGAGCTGTGCGCGGAGGTCGGGCTCCCGCCGGGCGTCGTGAACGTGGTGACCGGCGACGGGCGCACGGGAGCCGCGATCGTCGAGCACCCCGGCGTCGACAAGATCGCGTTCACGGGATCCACCGAGGTGGGCCGTCTCATCCGGCGGGCCACGGCGGGGAGCGGGAAGAAGATCTCGCTCGAGCTGGGCGGCAAGTCGCCCTTCGTTGTGTTCGACGACGCCGACCTGGACAGCGTCGTGGAGGGCGTCGTGGACGCCATCTGGTTCAACCAGGGCCAGGTGTGCTGCGCCGGGTCGAGGATCCTGGTCCACGAGGGGATCGGCGAACGGCTGGCGGAGAAGCTGAGGTCGCGGATGGAGAAGCTCCGCGCGGGCGATCCACTCGACAAGACGATCGACATCGGGGCGATCATCGCGCCGGTCCAGCTGGAGCGCATCCGGCGTCTGGTGGAGCGCGGACGCGAGGAGGGCGCGACGGTGTGGCAGCCCTCGTGGAGCGTGCCACGGGAGGGGTGGTTCTATCCGCCCACGCTGTGCACCGACGTGGCGCCGGCCGCCACGATCGCGCAGGAGGAGATCTTCGGCCCCGTCGTGGTCCACATGACCTTCCGAACGCCCGAGGAGGCCGTGGCGCTCGCCAACAACACCCGCTACGGCCTCGCCGCCAGCGTGTGGACGGAGAACGTCAACCTGGCTCTCGACATCGCGTCGCGGATCAAGGCCGGTACCGTGTGGATCAACTGCACGAACATGTTCGACGCCGCGTCCGGGTTCGGGGGGTATCGCGAGAGCGGGTTCGGCCGCGAGGGCGGGCGCGAGGGGCTGTGGGAGTACGTTCGGCGCCTCGACGGAGGTGGAGGTGTCGAGTGGGAGAACGCCGCCCCTCCGGCCTCATCGGCCGACGGGACGCCACCGCGCGGCGCGATCGACGGCGGCGATGACGTCGGGGCAGGCCGCCCACCGGCGATCGACCGCACCGCGAAGCTCTACATCGGGGGGCGTCAGGTGCGGCCGGATCAGGGCTACAGCCTCCCGATCCACGACGTCACCGGCCGGCCGCTCGAGGAGGTGGCGCGCGCCAACCGGAAGGATGTGCGGAATGCCGTGGAGGCGGCCCTCGCCTCGGGCTGGGCCGGCACGACCGCGCACCTTCGGGCGCAGATCCTCTACTACGTGGCCGAGAACCTCGCCGCGCGCCAGGAGGAGTTCGAGCACCGGCTGCACGCCCTCGTGGGCGTGTCCCCGGAGCGAGCCACCCGCGAGGTGGACGCCTCGATCGCCCGACTGTTCACGTACGCGGCGTGGGCGGACAAATGGGACGGTGCCGTGCACCGGACCCCGTTCCGGAACGTCACGCTCGCCATGCCCGAGCCCCTCGGAGTGATCGCGGTCGCCAGCCCCGAGGCCCCCCCGCTCCTGGGGTTCATCTCCACGGTGATCCCACCGGTTGCGGTGGGGAACGCCGTGGTGGCGGTGGCCTCGGAGCGCTGGCCGCTGCTCGGCACCGATTTCTATCAGGTGCTGGACACGTCGGACGTCCCCGCCGGCGTGATCAACATCCTCACCGGCCTCAAGGACGAGCTGGTTCCCGTCCTCGCGAGCCACGACGCGGTGGACGGGATTTGGTACTTCGGGACCGCCGAGGGGAGCGCGGAGGTGGAGCGGCGCTCGGCGGACAACCTCAAGCAGACCTGGGTCGACCGGGGCCGGGATTGGTTCGACGGCGTGACGGGCGAAGGCCGCGAGTTCCTGCGGAGAGCGACTCAGGTCAAGAACATCTGGGTCCCCTACGGGGAGTAGGGGCGCGCGCGCCCCACCCTGACGCGGTGCTCGAGCGGGCCGTGCCCGCTCCCCAGCCCCGGGGCGGCCGAGATGGCGCGCCGCGTGTAGTCGATCCCCTCCTCGACCGCCGTCCACAGGTCCGTTCCAAGAGCCAGCCCCGCCGTGACGGCGGCCGACAGCGTGCAGCCGGTGCCGTGCGTGTGACGCGTGTCGATCCGAGCGTTCCGGAACTCGTGCCACTCGGCTCCGTCCCAGGCGAGGTCGAGGATCTCGGCGCCCGGCAGGTGTCCCCCCTTGAGGAGCACGGCTCCCGCCCCCAGATCGAGGAGCGCCCGGGCCGCCTCGCGCATGTCGGCCTCGCTCGAGATCGTCGTGCCGAGCAGGAGGCCGGCCTCCGGGAGGTTCGGCGTGACCAGCGTCGCGAGCGGGAGCAAGCGCTCGCGCAAGGCGGCCACCGCATCCTCTTCGAGCAGCCGGTCGCCGCTGGTCGACACCATCACCGGATCGACCACCAGGGGCGCCAGCCCCGCCTCGCGGATGGCGGCCGCGGCCGCGTCGACCCCCGCTTCGTCGCCCAGCATCCCCGTCTTGCTCGCCCCGGGGCGCAGATCGGCGCACACGGCCCGCACCTGCGCGGCGATCATGCCCGGGGCGAGAACCATCACCGCCGAAACGCCGCGGGTGTTCTGCGCCGTCACCGCGGTGATTGCCGACACCCCGAACACGCCGTACGCCTCGAACGTCTTGAGGTCCGCCTGGATGCCGGCGCCGCCGCCCGAGTCGCTTCCCGCGATCGTGAGCGCGATGGCCACCCTCCCGCCGCCCGGCGGGTCGCGGCGCCCGGACGCGCCGTCCGGCTGTCGAGAAAGGTTCATGAGCTACTCCGCTCGCGGGGCTCCGGGTCGCCGACTACACTGCCCCGATGCCGAGCCGATCCGAACGAAAGCTCTGGCGCTCGCTTCGCCGACGGAAGGGCCGAGACGCCACGGGTCTCTTTCTGGCGGAGGGGCCCCGTCTGCTCGAAGAGCTCGTGCGCGCGGCCCGCGGGATCGAGGCGGTCCTGCACACCCCCGACGCCGCGGACGACCCCGCGGTATGCGATCTGCTCCAACGCGCCGATCGGGAGGGGGCGCATGTGGAGACGGTGGAGCGCCGTGTGATCGAGGAGCTCGCCGACGCCGGGACCCCGCAGTCGGTCCTCGCGATCGCGCCGATCCCGGCGTGGGGCTGGGGCGACGTGCCGTCCGGTCCACTCCTCCTGCTCGATGGGGTGCAGGATCCGGGAAACGCGGGCGGGCTGCTGCGCACGGCCGCCGCCCTCGGGGCCGCGGGTGTCGTGTCGTTGCCGGGCTCGGCCGATCCCTGGGGCCCGAAAGCCGTGCGCGCCTCGGCCGGGGCGGGATTGCGCCGGCCGGTGTTCCAGGCGGACAGGGCGTCGACCGTGGCCGAGCTCGCACGGCGCCGGATCCCGTTGTGGGTGGCCGACGCGTCGGGCGCCGCCCTTTCGCGCAGCGCCGGTCCGGTCGATCGTGTGGCCATCGCCCTCGGGAGCGAGGCCCACGGCGTGTCTCGCGAGCTGCGGGACGCCGCGGAGCGCTCGGTTGCGATTGCGATGTGGGGGGGTGCCGAGTCGCTCAACGTGGCGGCGGCGGGCGCCATCCTGCTCGACCGGCTGCTGGGTCCGGGTGTGGAAACGGGGTAGGTCTCCGGCGGGTCCCGCGGTGGGATCGGGGGGCCGGGCGGGGAGGGGCGAATGAGCGATCCGATCTTCATCGCGTGGGCGGCGTTTCTCGGAGCCGTGATCGGCTCGTTCCTGAACGTGTGCATCGCGCGGCTGCCGCTCGGCGAGAGCGTCGTGGCGCCGCGCAGCCGCTGCCCCGCCTGCGGGCAGATGATCGCCTGGTACGACAACATCCCGCTCGTGTCGTGGATCCTGCTCCGGGCCCGCTGCCGGCATTGCAAGGGGCGGATCTCGTGGCACTACCCGGCCGTCGAGCTGGCCACCATGCTGATCTGGGTCGGCATGGCCCTCGCGTACGGTCCCACGCCGCTCGGGCTCGTGGGCGCGATCCTGTTCTCGCTCCTGCTCGCCATCGCGCTCACCGATGCGCGGCACTACATCATCCCCGATCCGCTCTCGGTGGGAGGGCTCGCGGCGGGTCTCGCCGCCTCGTTCTTCCCGGGATCACCCACCCCCTTCATGTCGCTGAGCGGCGCGGCGCTCGGCTTCTCGATCCTGTTCGGGGTCGGGTGGCTGGGCGAGCGGGCGTTCAAGAAGCCCGCCATGGGCGGCGGCGACATGAAGATGATGGCCATGATCGGGGCCTTTCTGGGTCCGCTGGGCGCCATGCTGACCATCTTCCTCGGAGCGCTCGCGGGGTCGGTGATCTTCGGGCCGATCTCGCTCAAGACCGGCAAGCTGGTCCCGTTCGGCGTGTTTCTCGCGTTGGGGGCCGCCGTGACCTTCCTGTTCGGCGACGCGCTCATCGACTGGTACGTCGCAATGCTGGCGGCCTGAGCGCCGCGACCGGCGGTCGCGCGCGTCAGTCGAAGCGCCCCGCCGAGAATGGGGCCAACTCGACGAGCAGCGCGTCCTCCGGATCGCTGCGCAGGGCCGCCGCCACCACGAGCCCCGCCGCACGTGGCGCGATCAGAATGCCGTTGCGCGCGTATCCGGTCGCGTAGTGCAGACCGGCCACCGCGGGGTCGGGCCCGAGGATCGGCAGGCCGTCGGGCGTGAACGGACGCAGCCCTGCCCACGTCTCGACCACCGAGGTATCCGCGATCCCCGGGAGCCAGGCCAGGACGCGGTCGCGGATGGCCTCGATGCCGTCGTCGGTCGGGCGCTCCGCGTAGCCGGCCTCCTCCATGGTGCTCCCCACCACCGCGCTCCCGTCGGCCCGCGGTAGCGCGTAGCAACCGGCGTGGTCCGCCACCTGGCGCGGCAGGACGGGCTCGAGACCCCGGACCCGCATCATCTGACCGCGCACGGGACGCAGGCGCGGGGCGCCCCCGTCCGCGAGGCCGCCGATGCGGTCCACCCACGCCCCCGCGGCCACGAACACGAGGTCGGCGGGCAGGGCGACGCCGTGCTCGAGCGCGACCCCGCCCAGGGCATCTCCCCGCCGCTCGACCTCGACGACGCGATCGCGCCGGATCTCCACACCCGCGGCCGCCACACAACGCTCGAGCGCGGGCGCCAGCGCCTGGGCGTCGACCGATGCCTCATCCGGCAGCCAC
>Ga0307444_1000226_pt1 | contig 29114 bp, 28 predicted proteins | sample SalMarSW160340MG_FD_202145 | JGI IMG/M metagenome (GOLD analysis project Ga0307444, IMG submission 202145) | Salt marsh sediment microbial communities from the Plum Island Ecosystem LTER, Massachusetts, United States - SW1603-40 | ecosystem: Environmental > Aquatic > Marine > Intertidal zone >...
AGCGCTATAGAATATCTACAAGGATTAAAAATTAAAGGATGAAGAAAAAGATTATTCTTTCTTCTATATTATTTTTTACTCTTTTTATAATTCGCTTGTAAAATATCTACCTTTTTCTTATTAAGTGGATATAATAGTAAGAAAATTATACCAAGAACAAGAGCTCCTGCTGGGAACCAAGATACAAGAGACTTAAGTTCGACAATAGGTGGATTGCTTGTAAAGTCTACTTCATGGAAAATACTCCACTTGCTTCCTAACATAATGAATATTGATACAATGGCTAAGATACCAGATAATCGTATTATCAAAGCGTGTACTCCATAATATGAAGCTTCTCTTCTCTGATTCGTTTGTAATTCGTCATCATCTGCAATATTAGAAATGTTCCTATCAATAAAGTAAGGAGAACCACCTAATCCTATACCGTTAAGAGCCATAATTCCTAAAGCTACAAAATAATTGTTTACAAAGAAAAGTGGGATCAGCACTAATACCCAATATATCTGTGACAAAATAAAGCCTAATTTGCTTCCTAGTATACTATCGACTTTCGACCATATCAGCACACCTATTGCAGATGAAAGAAAGGCTACCAATAAGAGTAAAGCAGCATATATACCATAGTTTGATGCCATCCAATCAGCACCTGCATGGATTCCTAAAACGTATTTAGAGAAATAAGGTATAATCATTGGGAAGAGAGCGAATATATACCAGTTCATCATTGAACATAAGACAAAAATAAGGAATTTCTTATTCTTTAGAGTTATCCAAATGGATTTAAGAACTCCAATGGTATCTATTTTCTCCATATGTTCTAAGGGAGGTTCTTTTACACCCCATTTTAAATTGACCCATGCAGTTATGAAGACAATAACACCAAGAGCAGCACCAGCTATCCAATATTTATAGTGATTTGCAGGATCAGTTAAATCGCCAATTATGAAAGTAGGTAATCCCATTGCTAAAATCAAACCAACTATCATCATCAATCTTCTACCAGCACCAGCTTCTTCTCTTTCTTTATCGGTTCTAAACATCTCGGGATATAACGAAGTTCTATTGAGAGAAAACATCGTATAAATAGTATCAAACAAACAAATAATGACAAAGAAGTAGATTGAAACCCAAACAGGATGATTTGCATAAGTAGAAAATGGTGTGAAAAGAAAGAACATGATAAGTGACAGAGGAATCCAAGCTACAATCATCCAAGGTCTTCTACGTCCACCCCCAAATTTTCTAGTTCGAGTTTTATCAGAAAAACCTCCTAAAATTGGATCATTAAACGCATTGTAAATTGACCACAAAATGTATATTATTGTAACATATTTTAAATCAATACCAACAATGGAATAATAAAATGCGAAAATTAGAAAGGAGAATCCTTGATAAGATACAGCATCAGTTATTTCACCAGTCGCAAAAGCTAGATTAAATTTCAGAGGAACAGCTCTTTTTGATTTCTTTTGTTCTTTTTCCATAGCGTTTGTGTTCAAAACTTAAATAAAAACTTTTTTGGAGATATACTAATTATCTTAGATATTTTAATAAAAAGGAAGTGGAATTAATTAGGATAGATCTTCCTCTTTAATTTGGCTAAGATATCTCTCTCGTTTTTCTTTCATATATGCAGGAATCGGAACATCCCACCAACCCCACGCAGGAGAACCAGTATATTTAGGATCTCTATTAACCATTATTTCAATAATTGCAGGTTTTTTTTGTTTAAATGCCATTTGGAGAGCTGGTTTAATCTGGTCGTTTTTTGAGATTCTAGTGGACCAACATCCAAAACCCTTTGCGATATCAGCAAAATGAGGAGTACATACTTCTCCATTAGAATCTTCGAATTCAGTAGCATAACCTCTCTCTTGACCAAAAACAGCTCTTTGTAAATCGGTGATTGCAATCCATCCAGCGTTATTTAGAACAATAACCACTACATTTAGGCCTAACTGTTTTGCTGTATGGAGTTCTTGCATCGACATTAAGAAATCTCCATCTCCCACGAGTCCAATAACTTGCTTATCTGGTTTTCCAAGCTTAGCACCTATAGTTGCAGGAAGTGTATAGCCCATAGTAGAAAAACCACCAGCTGTTATACAAGTATGTGGTTCGTAGAATTCTATCTCTTGAATCATCTGAGCTTGTACATTACCTGAACTAGTTACAATAATTGCGTCTCTATCCAAAAATTCCCTCACTTCTTTTAAAACGCAAGATATCATAACTGGCTCCATTTGGGGTATACGCCAATCTGATAAGAATTTATACCATTCTTCTTTTAATTGATGGATCTCTTTAAAATACGCTGTTTCTATATAATTAACTGGTGCAAATTTCCTCTTCAATATCCCTAAGAAATCGTTTAGTATAGCTTTAGCATCACCAACAATCCCAATATCTACTGGATAGTTTTTGCCAATTTCATTAGGATCTATATCAATATGTATGAGTTTTGTATCATCGGTTTCTGATCCAAAATTCCATGCAATTCCTTTTCTGTAAGAACAAGTAGATTCATCTGCAAAACGTGTTCCAACAGCTAATACAACATCAGCTTTTCTACTTAATTGAATACCAATTTTAGTACCTTTAGAACCTGTTGCCCAGCCAAAAAGAGGATGATCATTTGGAAAAGCATCTTTTGCCATCATTGAAGTTAAGACAGGAGCTCCAGTAAATTCTGCTATTTCTTTTACCTCTTCGAAAGCTCCTGAAGAAACTACACCACCACCTAACCATATTAGAGGTCTTTTAGCTTTCATGAATAATTCAGCAGCCATCTGAATATAGTTAAAATCACCACGTGGCTTTGATGCACTCCTTCTTTTAAACGGATCAGGTACTTGTCCTTCAACAAAATCACATTGAACATCCATTGGTAAATCAATGTGAACTGGTCCTTTTCTACCTGTCATCATGATGTTAAAAGCTCTTTGTATAACTTTGGGTATTTGATTAGCTGAAGCTAACTCAAAAGATCTTTTAACTATTGGTTCAAGAATTCGTGGCATCGAACTGTCTTTGTGTCTTTCAATTTCTTGAAGCACTCCAACTCCTCTCATATGTACATGCGTATCTCCTGTTAATACTAAAACAGGCATAGAATCAACATAAGCATCTGCTAAACCAATAGCTGTATTAATTGCCCCAGGTCCAATGCTTGTAAATACTACAAGAGGTTTACCTGTTACTCTATAATGACTTACAGCCATATGAACGCCTGCCATTTCTTGTTTTGGTTGAATAACTTGAATTTCATCTTTGTACTTTAGTAAAGCATCAGTAAATCCTAAACAACCATGACCCGGAATTCCAAAAATATAATTGACTCCTTCCTTTATCAAATATTCAATTATAACTTCCGAACCAGTTAATTGTTTATTAACGTTTTTTGACATACAAAATAAGAAAAAAGAGGAGATTTATAACTGTATCTTGACTTAAAACTTCTTTATTCTCATTCCAACATTCTTCAAAGTATCCAGAAGACTCGAGAATAACTGAATTTGGAAATGCAGTGCTATTGGATGTTTAATATTTATCAAAGCTTGATTGAATTCTTCGATAGGAGGTAGAATTAGATTCATGGATGTACATTTATTCTGCTCGAAATCAACATCTACAAAAAACATAGTTGGTCTTTTATTGAGAAGATTCCGGAAACCTTCTGCATTCATAAGCCTCTTGATTGGAGGGACTTTCTGAAGTCTATCAGATGAACCTAATTGAGAGATTTCTAAATCTGTAATAGTTTTCCTCCTTTCATCTATCAATTTATGTAAAACTTCTTCATCTTTAGAATTGATTAAGATAATAATTATATTCTTCTCTACAGTATCAATAATATCTTTCAAACCAGCATAGACAGCTCTTTTACCTTCAAAATAAGAAAAAAGATCTTCAACTTCTCTTGTTCTTTCCTCTTCTTTAATTTGCTCAAAATATCTGTTTGCAGCTTTAACTTTATTCTCCAACTCTTTTTCCAGTGTTTCAATTACAATTTCATAAGGTACAGCTGTGAAAGTATCAGGAGTTCCTCTTTTACTTTGCCTTGTAACAAAGGTTTTCTGCACCAAGCTCTCTAAATACCCATAAATTTTAGGTTGAGGAACTTCAGCAACATTTGCTAGAGTAGTGGCATGCGTAGATCCCATACCAACGAGAGAAGTATAAGTTCGTGATTCTCCTAGTGAAAGTCCAAGACTCGAAAGAGCTTTTATTGCATCATCTTTAGAGAAATAAAGAGAGGATTTAGGATTCATTCAACCACCTTAATCTCTCATCCTATCTCTAACAGTGATTACCGCTAGTATAAAGAAAATCAAACACATCACAGCTACAACAGTAAAATCTAACCATAGTTCTTTAAATCCCCAGCCTTTAAGCATTATACCTTCAAAGAGGTTAATTCCATAGGTTAATGGTACTACATATGAGACAGGATAAAGCCAAGCTGGCAAACTGATAGTTGGAACAAATAGACCTCCAAGAGCCATACTAGGAATAGCTGTTAAAGGAGCAAATTGAATTGCTTGAAGCTCATTTTGTGCAAAGTTAGCTAAAAAGACTGCCAAAAACACATGTGCCATTCCAAATAATAAAGCAGCAAAAATCAACAAGAAAACATTACCTTGAACTTTTGCTCCAAATACAAAAACACCAAAAATTAACACAAGTGCTATCATTATGGTTGCTATTAGAAGCAAACCAATAACATATCCAAGTAAACGTTCAGAAGATCTTAAAGGAGTTGAGTATAATCGGTCTTGAGTTCCTTGAATCTTCTCTCTAATGAGAGTAATCACTCCTACTATTACTAGAAGAAAGATAAGAACAAACGCTATAACAGCTGGAATTCCAGTATCTAGTCCTGAAAATTCTGCACCACCAAATGCTAAGGTTTGTACTACCCTTACACCATTCCCCCCAATTGCATTCTCCATAGCATCACGTAAAGCTCCTAATAGACTTGCTCTAATCGTAGGTTTTGTCCCGTCTAAATAAATGAAAATTTGAGCAGAAGTTAGGTTTCCAGCTAACATTTCGAGAATACTTGTTGTAAAATTTGACGGAATTAGAATCACTGCATAATAGTTTCCATTCTCAACTTGGCTTATTCCATCTTCATAAGTCCCATTAGTTAACGTGACTCTTGTATCATTCACTAAATTATCAACTATCAATGTTCCTAAGCCAGAATCTTGATTGTCAATCAATACTGGGAGATTTATAACCTCTCCACTAAATGCTAATCCAAAAATTAGCATGATAACGATAGGAACAATAGAAAGAAGTGCAACGGTTCTTCTATCTCTTCTAAACTGGTTTATAGTTCTTAAAGCTATAGCCATAACTCTTCGCATAGAAAAAGCTAAATTCTTGGGTTGAAATTCTTTTTCAGTTGATTTCTTTTTATTCTTCATTTATGACCTCACCTTCACTTAATTTTATGAAAATCTCTTCCACTGTCTCAGCGTTATGTTTCTTTTTGAGCTCCTCAGGAGTGCCTTCTGCAATTAATTTTCCAGCTCTCATTAGTCCTATTCTATCAGCTCTTTCTGCTTCATCCATAACATGTGAAGTAATTACTAAAGTAACACCTTTATCTTGTAAAGATCGGAAATAATCCCAGAAAAATGATCTTAAGACAGGGTCCACACCTACTGTAGCTTCATCAAAGAAAACAATTTTTGGAGAGTGAATTAAAGAACATGCGATACTTGTTCTCCGTTTCATCCCCCCTGATAGGTTTTTTACCATAGTTTTGCGTTTTTCTTCAAGTCGAAGTATTTGGAGCAGCTCAGTAAACTTGGTCTCAAATTCGCTTTTATTCATACCATATATTCTAGAGAAGAAACGAACATTTTCTTCCAATGTTAAATCTTCATAAATAGAGTATTCTTGAGGAGCCAAACCAATATAATTGGTAATTAAACGTCTTTTCGCTGGTATTGGATACCCAAGAACTTTGATTGAACCTGAAGTTGGAAAAAGAGCTCCACTTATCATGTTAAGTGAAGTGGTTTTTCCGCTTCCATTAGCTCCAATTAAAGCGTAGATTTCTCCTTGTTTGATACGAAGATTTAAACCATTCACTGCTTGAACTTTACCAGTCTTGTATATCTTTACAAGATCTTGTGTTTCAATAGCATATTCAGTTTCAATTGTCAATCTTTATCACCACCAAAGCATATAACTACTACTTATGTTAGTAGTAATCATCTTTATAAATTTTTTGTGAACTACTACCATCGATAGTAGCAACAGCACAATTCAAAGAGAATAAGAACACATATAAACAGTGCATTTAACTTAAAGACTTGAAGAAAGAAGGGATAAAGATGAATGAATCAAACAACAAAATCGGATTCAAAAAAAGTCTTCTGAATCAGTTTGATAAAAATTGGGAGATGGCGAAAATTGCTATTTATGCCTGTCCAGAAGATAAATGGCATAGTGGGACTGAAGACTGGGTATATTCCTTTACAATTTATCACATAATAGAAACAGCTGATTTCTATTCTAGAGATAATCCTGAAACCATGAAATGGGGTAAGAAAGCTGGGATAGACTGGAATAAAGATCAGAAGGAAGACATAGAAGAAAAAAAACTCAAAATTTCTAAAGAGTTTCTATTAAATTATTTAGAAGAAATTAGAGAGAGAATCAGATCTTTGTTATCAGAAACAGACGATAATAGTTTACTTCAAAAAGATGAGTTTCATTGGTTTGATTCAGTTTTTGAAAAACTTCTTTATCTTTTGCGTCACAATTCTCATCATATAGGTGAGTTAGCTAGAACTTTACGAGATTATGATTGTGATAGAATTAAATGGAATTAATTATAATTGATTTACTTAAAGCATACTTGAAACAAATACAAGCATAGTTAACCAAACCTTTCGTTTCACACGAGTTTTAATAATATACTAAGTGTAATTTTACTTGCAGAAATTAAATAAGGAGGTTTTGCAAATCTTTGCAGTTGGAGCTGAATTCTTTGTTTGGATGAAAATCCTTGGAGAAAACAAATTTAGTGTATCGCTTAAAAAATTGCCTAAAGCGTTTATAATCACATTTATTATAGTCCTTTTTTCGCCTTTTGCAATTTTTGAAAAAATACTATCATGGAAAAAATTACGAAATGTCAAACTAAAATATCAGCCAATTTTCATAATAGGTCATTGGCGTCAAGGAACGACCTTCCTCCACGAATTATTCAACTGTGATCCCAATTTTGAAGTTATGACTCTATATGAGAGTGTATTTCCAAATCATTTTCTCTATTTTGAGAGTCTCATGAAAAGGATTTTTGGTTGGTTTCTTCCTGAGACAAGACCTCAAGATGATGTGAAAATTGGGGTGGATGCACCTCATGAACATGATTTTGCTATTGCAAATCTGAGTTCAATGTCTCCTTATGTAGGAGTTTATTTTCCAGATAATCAAGATCTATATAACAAATATGCTACATTAGAAGGAATGACTGACAAGCAGATCAGAAGGATCAAAACAAGCTTTGATAAAGTGATCAAAAAACTAACTCTTCTAAAGAAGTATAAAAGATTAGTTTTGAAGAGTCCAGTTGATACTGCAAGAGTTAAATTCCTTCTTGAACTCTATCCAGAAGCGAAGTTTGTGCACATTATAAGAAATCCATATGAAGTATTTTATTCAACAAGAAGAATGCATAAAAAACTTGTACCTGTTTTTCAGTTACAAGAAGGATACACAGATTTAGACGAATTTATCTTCAAGATATTCGAAGGGATGTACAATAAATTTTATGAAGACATTAAAGAAATACCAGATGGGAATTTTATAGAAATTCGCTATGAAAATTTTGTTACAAATCCTAAGGGAACTATGGCTGAAATATATAAGAAACTCTCTTTACCAGACTTTGAAGAAGCTGAACCGTTTATGGATGATTACCTTGATAGAACAAAAGATTTCACCCCTTCATGTTATAATATCCCAGAAACAGAAAGTAGGTTGATCGACTCCCACTGGCATAAGATTATTGAAAAAATGAATTATAAAAAACCAATCTAACTTTTGGTAAGATGATACAGAAAATAGATAAGAAAAATAAAAACGCAGGATGATAAAACTTGTTTGCTATAGGTGCCAATCTTAAAACGTGGTTGAAATTATTGATTGAAAATGAATTTAATTTGTCATTATTACGCATTCCTCAGATCTTCATTATAACTGTGGTAATTGTATTTCTTACGCCCATAGAAATTATCGAAAAACTACTTTTCAAAAGAAAAATTAAGAAAATTAAAATGAAAATTGATCCTTTATTCATTTTAGGTCATTGGCGTCAAGGAACTACATTCCTTCATGAATTACTTATAAGAAATCCTAATCATAGTTATATGACAATGTTCGAATCAATTTTCCCTAATCATTTTCTCTATTTTGATAAATTCATAAAAAGAATCTTTGGTTGGTTTCTTCCTTCTACAAGACCCCAAGATGATGTGAAAATTGGTGTTGATGCACCTCACGAACATGGTTTTGCAATAGCAAATCTTTGTTCAATGTCTGTTTACTCAGGAACATATTTTCCTCTTAATCAAGAGTACTATAATCGATATGCTGCTGGTGAGAGGTTAAGCAATAAAGAAAAAAAGAAATTAAGGTATTATTATGAGTATATTATCAAGAAACTATACTATAAAAATGGAGATAAATTATTGATTTTGAAGGATCCTATTGATACAGCAAATATCGATTTTCTTTTAGAATTATTTCCAAATGCAAAATTTGTACATATAATTAGGAATCCATACGAAGTCTTTTTTTCAACTAAGAAACTACATGAGAAAACAATACCGATTTTTAGATTGCAGAAAGGTTACCCAGATCTTGAAAAATTAATTTTTAATTCTTATAGAGATATTTATGAGAAATTCTATCAAGATTTGAAACTTATACCAAAAGAGAATTTTGTAGAGGTCAAATATGAAGATTTCATTAAGAACCCTCTTACTCAATTAAAATTAATTTATGATAAGCTTGATTTGAAAGGTTTTGAAGAATCTTTACCAGAAATACAAGCATTTCTTAATCAGGAAGCGGATTATAGTCGAAGTAAATACAGAATCTCTAAAAAGGATAAATTGGAAATTTACTCGCATTGGGGTAAAATAATAGAAATTATGGGGTATAAAAAACCAGAAACTATAGTAAAATAAAAGTTATTTTACTCAATTTTTCATTCAATCAAAGATATGTGCGAAGGTACAGGACCTAAAAGAAAACAGAATATAACCAGAACACGATGTATCCATTTTAATCACCTATTACTCCAATAGTTGGGATAATTGGTTTAGAAAACTGGAATTTCTTTGTCCATATTGTTAAAAACAAAGTTCCTACGAAAATAATTATACTTGCGATCATCATTGTATTTGTTATTCCAATAGCATCCGCTGTTAAACCTGAAACTGAAAGACATGAAAAACTGAATACCTGTATATAGGCATTAGTTGCACTATAAGCTCTCCCTCTTACTTCGTTGGGAACCTCTTCTGCAAAATATGCATTGATACTAAGACTCATCATACCGTTAAGAGTTCCCATGAAAAATCCGAAAACACCAATTATATAGATTGAAGTTGTAAATTGAAAGATAAGATAATATACAACTAAAGAAAGTGCTCCAGAAATTATCGCTCTTGATCGTCCAATTTTTCGTTCATATTTCCCAAAAAGCAAATTACCAACAACGGTTCCTAGAGCGATGATTGCACCTATTATACCATATTCTGTTTGAGCTAGATTTTCAAAGAGAAAATTACCACCATATCTAACTTCGAAAATCCAAGGATATAGTAAAGGTCCAGCAAAAGCTGAACCTATTACTAATACGGTAAATAATAAGATGAGCACCTTGATGATTTTATGTTTAAAGATGAACGTTATACCCTCCTTTAGGTCTGAGTAAACTGTATTTACTGTGATTGATTCTTTTTCTCTTGATGCAGATGGGATTAGAGTAAAAAATATCACTAAGCCAGATAACAAGTAACAGCCACTAACTATCCAGAAAGCAGGTGGCCCAAAGAACGCATATATTGGTGCAGCTACTAGAGGTCCTAGCACTGCAAATGTTTGAAAAATTAATCTACTTATACTGATTGCTTTAACATATAATTTTAATCCCACCATTTCAGGGATAGCTGCTGAACGAGGTGAAGCAAAACTTGCAGATCCTACTCCATCAAGAAAAGCAATCACTAGTAAGAAATAGAGATTATGAATAAAGGGGATGGAAATTATTGATATTGCACGTAATATATCAGAGGAAACCATTATCAATTTACGACTAATTCTATCTGCAAATACCCCGGATATTGGTCCGATAAGTATCCAAGGTAAAGTCTGTGCAGCTAAAACCAGAGTCATTTCTGTTTTAGACCCAGTAAGGCTATACACATAAAGAACAATCGAGATTCTGAAGACAGCATCTCCAAAATTGCTAAAAGTTTGACCAAAAAGCAATTTTACAAAATTTTTATTTTTAAATACATCTTTGAATGATGATTCTTCGTTATTTTGCGAAACTGCTGTAGTCATGAGAATTACCTCTCGAAGAAAAAGATTATTGAAGAGATCCCTTATACATTACATACTCTTCAAGAGATTCTAACACTTTTTTGCGCCATTCTTTTTGAATTAAATCTTGCTTTTTATTTTTACTAATCATATTATCACCTCTTTATTTTGAGCTAATCACATAGTACTGAGATATTTATTTATCAAATATCTGGATTGAGCTTTTGCTCTTCTTGTACGACGAGCTCTTTTGAGCTGATTCAACTCATTCTGTAATACTCTAATTTTTTCATCCAATTGCCTATCGGCCTCATTAAAGTCTAAATCTACATATTGTGTTGTCATTTTTTTCACCATTTTATGTTCAACAAAGCAACTCTAACCTCCAAGGAATCTTCCTGAGGATAAATTGTCACGCAGTGTTCTCTTTCTTTTCTTGTTGCTCTTCCTGCTTGTTTCTACCACTTCTTGCAGATCTTTGATGTTTTCATCTAACTTCTTGTTAATGCTTTGAAGTTCTATTTCGAGTTTTTTTGTTGTCATGCGATCACCTTTTTCTCACCTTTAGTGAGAACTGTTCTCACACCACGTAAGAATTCTACATATAAAAAGTTTTCTCACAATGAGTGAGAACTGATACCAGAATGATGAGAAAACTTAAATACTTGAAAGAGATAATTAAAAATAGTAAAGTTGGTAATAATGTTATATAAGGATTTAATTGATTATGAACCTAAACCTGTATTGTTTATTGAAGATGAAGCTACAATGGATATACTCCGTAATCCGCTCTATACTCCCATACTCTCAATCTTGAGACATGGAATAAAAACACTCAAAGAGATCAAAGATGAGTATAAAAACCACACAAAAAAAACAGAAATTCCTTCAGATAAATCTCTATATCGCCATCTAAAACAACTTAAAGATGCTGGATTAATAGCAGAAGCAGGAAGGAGAGTTTATACAGAACAGACTTTAACTGAAAAACTATTTAGCAGAACTGCATATTTCTTCTATTCTCGACCAAGTGATCTTGAAAAGAGGAATAGGGAGCAACATCAACGACAAGCTGAACTTTTAGCAAAATTATTTAAAATTACTTTAAATATTCCTCAACCGCCTTCAGAAGGTATGTTGAAGATAACAGATAGAATCAAATTAAGTAGTATAAATAGTCATGATGATCTTTTTAAGAATCATGTTGAAGAATTAGTTAAACTCTTTGAAAACGTAACTGCTACAGATCTTCAAGCGGTAGTAGAGATGTACTGGATTATCAAACTGATGTTGGGGAAATCTGAATTTGACGAAGACTTCAAGAAATATCTCAAAGTAACTTAAAAAACAGCTTACAAAAATTCATTCTTAATTTCCACAGCTTTTTTAACTGAAACCTGTACAAGTTTGAATAGTATGAAAAACGAGACTAAGAGTTTAATTGATGAGCTACTAGTTCGTCCTCATTCAGCTTTTCTAGCTACAATTGATGAAAATAACAATCCTTCAATAAGAGCAATTTTTAACTTAAGATGTAAAGAAAGATTTTCTCACCCAGCCAAAATAATAGAGGAGTATGATGACAATCCCTATACAGTATATATTTCTACAAACACTTCTTCTATAAAGATGAAACATATTATTGAGAACAACAATGTTGCAATTTACTTCAGTCTTCCTGATGAAAGCAAGGGTATGATGTTACAAGGAAAAGCAGAAATTCTTGATGATATTGAATTTAAGAAGAAAATTTGGGAAGAATCATGGACAATGTATTATCCTGAAGGGTACACTGACCCAGATTTTACAATTCTAAAGTTTATACCTATTGTAATGAGAGGCTGGTATAGAGGACAACATGCGTATAATTTTGAAGCATAACTAATCAAGATTGTCTAAATTTACATATCTGTACTAAAGACAAACATTAAATTCTGTTTACAAAAATTGAATTTATCATGCCTAAGGAAGAACAAGTCTTCAATGTGAAACTAATATCTGAATTTGAAGAGAAAGCTAAAGAGGAATATATCAAAGTTTCAGATGGTTCAGAGGTAAAAATCTTAATTACTAAAGCACCAAAAGATAGTTTTAATGGGTACACTTTCTTAATTATTCCCGGGTGGGGTACTATCGTTCCTGGTTGGGAAGAGGTCTTAATGGAAGCAATTAAGGATTTCAACATTTTATATATTGAGTCTAGAGAGAAAATATCTTTTCATCCTGGTAAAGGGAAAATCAAGAATGATGTGAATAGACTCGCTCTAGATGTAAAAGAAATCATAGAGCATTTAAAAATAGACCAAAGTAAAATTGTAACTGTTACTTCTTCATTTAGTACTCTCACTATAGCAGATTTATTGGGGACTAAAAAAATTATACCAGCTCTTTCAGTTCTCATTGGACCAGTCTATCAATTTAACATGCCGCCTACTACTAGATATATCTTCCACTTTTTTCCAACATTCTTCTTTTATCTTACAAAACCAATTTGGAGATGGTGGGTTAAGAAATATAAAAGCGAGGATGCGGTACAATATGCAAAATATATGCGTGTCTTGGAAGAAGCTGATCCAAAGAAATGGCGAGCAGTTACTAAGAGAGTTTGTTTCACCAAGGTTTGGGATTTATACAAACAAATCGAAGACAACTATGTAGTAGTTGTTGGCATGGAAAAAGATAAGATGCATGCAGCTGAATTAGCGAAAAAAATTGCTAACACAATTTCAGATGCTAAATATCTAAATATGGAAACAAATAGAGCAACACATTCAGCTGAACTGGTTAAACTAATTAGAGACTTAATGAAAAAAATTCCTAAGAGCTAAATATTTTGTTCGAAATTTGCTGATTTTTTATAATATGATTTAGCTTGTAATTATGGATACTTTTCATAGCGAAATTTTCAAAATTGCGGATTTTCTGTTTTTCTGTGGAGAAAGGTTATTAGAGACAGAAAGTTTCATATTAGAATTAACTAGGCGAAAAAAAAAGACATCTGATGAAGATTGGAGAAAGAAAATAAAAGAATTCTTAGATGAATACAAAGAATACAACTGTCAGGTTGATGTATTAGATAAACGAACAAATGTAACATGTTCTCTTATAAATGTTAATCCTTTGAAACTTAGGACATTATACATGGAAATAATAGCTCACTTAGATTTAAGTACTCAATTTTCCATTATTCAAACTGATGAACCTCTGATTTATTTAATAGAAGTTAAAGATGAACTAGAAAAGATTGAATTAAGAAATTAAAATTCAGTTTTCTTAACCTCTAGGTAACTCCAAACAGCATCATAAGCATCTTTTTCTAATTCTTTTAGAGTTTCACTCTTATTGCTGCGAAGATATTCTTCGATATAAGGTGTAATAACGTTATTTAGACCAATTTCAATTAGTTGACTTCTATCAAAGTTGGAGATATCTTTTTTGTAATTGTTGAGTATTTTTGCTCCTTCATCCAACTGTTTGATTTCATATCTTGAACTCTTCACGAAGAAATTTTTCAAATACGCAATTTTATGCAAAAGTTCTGCAGATTTCAAATTTATTTTATGACGACCTTCAGGGATAAATCTTTCAGCAGTATAATCTAAACCTAATTCATAGCCATATTTATACCCCTTAATCTCTGGCCAGACTAGATTAAATTCCTCGAAAACCTTTCTGTCTAGATTCCCATATTTATCATTATTCCCATATAGTTTTACATACTTTGGATAAGTATCAGGAAAATACTGTAAAATTGTTCTCATAAATTGGTTCTTATTTCTTCCAGGTTTCAAAGTTAATCCCCAACAATAGATAAATTCCGCACCTGCTTCTTTTGCACTTTTATAGATGGTATTGATGTTTTCATCTGTATCTCCAATAAAAGGTAAGGAAGGGTAACAATAAACTCCTGAGTGAACTCCTTCTTTTCTCAGTTTACTAATTGCTTCAAAACGTTCATTTGTTGTACTAGCATTTGGCTCAAAGATCTTCTGCATTTCCTCATCTGCTAAAGTAATTGTGAAACTTGCACAAGCATACGTTTCTTCATTTATTTTTTTAAGTAAATCTAAATCTCTAAGAATTAGCGTATTTTTAGTCAAAAAGAAAACTGGGATTCTATATTCGTAAGCAAGTTCTAGTAGCCTCCTAGTCACCTTAATTTTTTCTTCAGCTGGTTGATAAACATCACAAACACCTCCTCCAATAAAGAGAATAAATTTACCTTTCGATTTATTATCAGCTGAATCTCTCAGATTTGGATAATAATCAACTAAAGTTGATGTTTTCTCACGATTAATTGGAAAGAAACCTTTCTTATTTAGATATTGCTCTAATAATTCTGGTGCATTTTTCTTTACTCTGATTCTTGTACCAAAATCATCATGCATATAGTAACCTTCTGATTTACCATCGCAATACACACAATCATGATAACAACCTTGATAGGGATTAAGATAAACTTCAGCCCAAGAGAAAAGGGATATTCTTGCAGTTCGAACTAAAGATTTAGCTTCATATTCTTCGATGATCATAGTGAAACCATTTTTACAGATTTTGATACTTTTCAATATAAATAATCACATATCAAATAAGAATTTATGCAAAAAATGAGAGAAAATTAGTAAGTAATTCCATGTTCAAGATAGTATTTCAAGATTGTTAGAGTTTCACCCCAACTAGTTGCATTAGAAAGCAATATTTTTCTACCTTCAGAGGTGTTTTTAAAACCATGCTCTTGAACAAAAATTATTGTTCCTTCATGAGCATAATCAAGCTTAAAATGAACAGTTGTATAATATGTATCATTATCAGGTTGCCATTTGAATGCAAAATGATATGGTCTGATAAATTCTGTTATTATTCCTTTGTCTTCAGAAATTATTTCTCTATTATTAGCATCCTTTGTTTTCCTTCTGAAATAGATAGTACCTCCAATAGTATTATCAACTACTGCACCTTTAGTAAACCATTCATCTAAGCCTTCTGCTGTTGATATAGAATCATACACTTTTTCAATAGAAGCTTTAATTATTGTTGAATGAGAGATTTCAGTATCAAAAATTTCTGACATTATTATCAGTAAGAAATTATTTCTTTATTTTTTAACTTATTATATTGAACAAAAATTTTGTTTCTTAACGAAATTATTCGCTTCGAATAGTCATTAATAGAATTTAACATCGAACTTAGTATCAGCTAATAATCTTAAATTAAAGTAGTGTTTACCAAAGTTGAGTTTTTTTCACGATTAATACTAAATTAGCCTATTCTGAAGCTATGAAGAAAATTGGTAGAAGCCTTAATAGGTTATACCATGTTCCAGATAGAATTTTAGCAGTGTCAAAGCTTCTCCCCAGCCAGTAGCACATGCTAACATAGCTTTTCTTCCTGTTGGAGTATTTTCAAATCCTGATTCTTGGACTTTGATAATTGTTCCTTTATCAGTTTCATCTAGCTTAATGTGAACAGTTGTAGCATATGATTTATTATCCGGATGCCATTGAAAAGCAAAATGAGTCGGTCTAGTTACTTCAATAACGGGTCCTCCATCTTCAATCACTCCATTCTGCACATCAGCTCGTTCTGATTCCCATCTAAACAGGATTTTTCCACCTTTCCTCCTATGTACTTCTGCTCCTTGTGTAAACCACTCATCTAGTCCTTCTGATGTTGATATCGCATCATATACTCGTTCAATTGGAGCTTTAATAATAGTTGAATGAATAATTTCGGTATCGAAAATCTTAGCCATTTTAATCAAAAATATTTCTCATTTTTATTTTTAACTTATTATGTTGGACAAAAATTCCCTTTTTATAGCGAAAACATTCGGTTTAAATATCATTCTTGCTGTGTGAGGTTCGTGTCTTCTAAGAAAGTTATTCAGATTTCAGTTCGAAATTTAGTAGAATATGTATTTCGTAAAGGAGATATTTCCTTAGGTTACTTTGGGAGATCACGATTATTAGAAGGTACTAAAGCTCATCAAAAAGTTCAGAAAAAAAGAGGTAAGGGGTATAGAAAAGAAGTAGTAATCTCCGACAAAATAGAAAGAAAAAAAACCATTTTATTATTAACAGGTAGAATTGATGGTATTTTTGAAGAGAATGGTAAAACAATTGTTGAAGAAATTAAGAGTACAGGAGGTAATTTAGCTCATCTCACTCAGCAATCCAATCCTAGCTATTGGGCTCAAGCTAAAATTTATGCATATATCTATGCCTTACAAAACAATCTACTGACTATAACTATACAATTAACGTATTTTCAGATAGATCAAAAAAGTACTCGCTCGTTTCAACAGGAATTCAATTTTGGTGAGTTGAGAGCTTTCATTGAGGAAACAGCAGATAAATATCTAGATTGGGCTAACACTCTTGCTGATTGGTTAGTTAAGAGAAACAGATCAGTTAAGTCACTAGCTTTTCCATTTGATAATTTTCGTAAAGGTCAAGATAAGATGGTTAAAATCGTAGGTGAGGTAATCGATAACAACAAAAAACTATTCTGTCAAGCTCCAACGGGAATTGGTAAAACAATAGGAGCACTTTATCCTGCAGTTCAGAAACTCGGAATGGATTTTGATTCAAAAATCTTTTATCTTACAGCAAAAACAACAACTAGATTCATAGTGGAAGAAACATTAGATATACTAAGGAATTCAGGTGTAAAGATCAAATCTACAACAATAACCGCAAAAGCTAAAATTTGTTTTAAAGAAGAGGTAATTTGTGATCCAAATTATTGTGAGTATGCAAATGGGCATTTTAATAGAATAAACGAAGCTTTGAAGGATATCTATAAAGAAGATTCCTTTAAAAAAGAAATAATTGAAGAATATGCTCGAAAGCACAAAATATGTCCTTTCGAATTTTCTTTAGATTTAACCAATTGGTCCGATTGCATAATTTGTGATTATAATTATGTTTTTGATCCTAGAGTATATCTAAAAAGGTATTTTCTAGAAGACAAAGGAGACTTCGTTTTTTTGATAGATGAAGCTCACAACTTAGTTGATAGAGCTCGTGAAATGTTTTCAGCAGAACTACAAAAACAACCTGTTTTAGAGCTCTATAGAAAAACAAAAAACAAATTACCAGCAATTTCGAAGATACTCAAACAGATAAACCAATACATGGTAACAAAGCGAAAACTATGCCAATTACTTGGAGGTAATATTCTTATTCAAAAAGAATTGCTAGAAGAGTCCTTTTTCAAGTTGTTAAGAAAGTTCTCAATTGCTGCAAATGAGTGGTTAGAAGAGAATATAATAACTGATTTTCGTGATGATTTTGTTGAATTTTATTTTAATGTTAGAACGTTCCTAAAAGTTGCAGAAGATTATGATAAACGTTTTATCACATATATCAGAAAATATGGTAACAATATTATAATAAAGCAATTTTGTTTAGATCCTTCATATCTTCTAAAAGAAGCGCTTAATAGAGGAAATTCTGCTATTTTCTATTCTGCTACACTTACTCCTCTCGAATATTTTAAAGAGCTACTTGGAGGAGATAAGACTAGTTCAAAACTTCTTCTTCCTTCACCTTTTCCAAAAGAAAATTTCTGTTTAATGTTAACTGATGGAATCTCTACTAGATATATTGATAGAGAAAAAACTTACGAAGATATTGCAGAATTAATTGGAAAAACTATAAATGCTAAAGTAGGTAATTATCTAGTCTTTTCTCCATCCTATGAATACTTGGAAGCAATTCTAAAGGAGTTTATTCCCAAGCAGAAAGAGATCGATATTATTGTACAGGAACAAAATATGACTGAAGAAGAAAGAACAAAGTTTTTAGATAAATTTTCTATGTTTGGCGAAAAGACGCTTGTAGGTTTTGCAGTTATGGGAGGAATTTTTGGTGAAGGCATTGATCTTATAGGTGAAAAACTTTCAGGAGCAATTATAGTAGGAGTTGGTCTTCCCAAAGTAAGTCCAGAAAGAGATATGATCAAAGAATATTTCGATAAACTCAATAATAGAGGATTTCTTTTTGCTTATACATATCCTGGTATGAATAAAGTTCTACAGGCAGCAGGTAGAGTAATTAGAACTGAAGAAGACAAAGGAGCTGTTCTTCTGATTGGAGAAAGATACTCTACAAGAACATACTCTGTGTTATTTCCAGATGCGTGGTCAGAAATACAAAGAGTATTCGACAGTATAAGTTTGACAACAATACTCAGAGAATTCTGGAAAGAATAAAAAAAGAACTAAAGCTCTCCTTTAAGATAATTATGAATAGCTTCAGTTTTTGTAGATTTAATAATCTCTTGAACAAGATTTTCAAAAGCTGTTTCGACATTATCACCGTATTTTGCTGAAGTTTCAATATAAGGAATATCATATCCACTCCATTGAGAAAGTGCTTTTGCATATTTTGCACCATATTCCTCAGGAATAGTTGTGTGTAACGAACCTCGAAGGTCATTCTTGTTCCCAATAAGAACCATAGGTACTTTCCTATTTTTATTGTTCTTAATTAATTCACGAACCCAATTTGCCAACTGTTCATAAGTATCAGGTCGTGTGATGTCAAAAACTAAAAGAGCACCTCTTGTTCCTATATAGAAACCTTCGCGGACTGCAGAAAATCTAGGTTGCCCTGCTAAGTCCCAGATAATCAAAGTGACTTCATAATCATCAACTTCGACAACTTTCGTAGCAAAATCAGCACCTAAAGTCATCATATAATCCCTATCGAAAGTTTCACCTAGGAAGTTCTTTCTCAGAGACGTTTTTCCGACAGCCCCTTCGCCCAATAATGTTATTTTAAATTTTTTAGTTTCCAGATAACCCACCATTATTAGCTGTTTAATAATACTAGTTAGACTAATATATTATATGCCTTTTGGTTGTCTGATTTTTGTTCTAAGTTGAAAAAATTTGAATATTAATTCCCGACAAAAACCGTATGTCGTGACATTGTACATTATAAAGAACACTTTTTTGAGCTGATTAAAAAACTGCATTACATCTTAGAATAAAAAAATTAGAAAGAACAAAGGATTCTTTCTATTTTGTTATAGGAAAGTATAATATAAATGGGAATTTACTCTCATCAGGTTCTCTCGGATTTGTAGTTTCTTCTAGACATTGATGTTTTCCGTATTTGTATATTTTACTTTCTTTGACCCACTCTGCAAGTTCTTTCCAAACTCTTCCTAAATTATTAATTCCTAGACAATTCTTTGTAACAAATAATCCTTCAGGTATCACTTTAACTGTTACTTCATCATCCACCTCAAAGTCGTCTGGGATAGACATCCAGAACTCATATCCATAAGGATGGTCTTTATCAACAATAAACTCGCCTGTTTCTCTATCGTACTCGGGATCAGGATTGTTAAACCCAAATACTCTGTGTTTATCTGGTTTATCGTATAATCCCAAGGGATTCGCCCAGGCATATAATTTAGCTCCAGCTTTAGGTTCAGGATCACCTAGAAATTCACCCATTGCATGAAATGAGACAACTCTCATTTCTGGTAAGGTCACTATTTTGAAATCATTTTCTTTTACCATTTTTGATTCACTACCTAATTTTGTGTATTTATTGATTAACGCTTCATAGCGTAACCTTAAGGATTCAAGCCTTTCCTTTTCACGAACTTTTATTTCCAAGAAGGTTTTAGCAGTATTTATCAGGACATCTTGTCCGTCAAAGGAGATCTGATAAAGACCACGTTCTTTCTTCTCTATTAATCCACAATCAATCAAAATTGTAAGATGATTTGCAAGAGATGTTTTCGCGATTGTCATTGATTCTTCTAATTCACTGAACTCTAGTTCTTCTGTAAGCAATCTAGCAAGAATTTCTATTCTTGTCGGGTGATCTAGAGCTTTATGAAGGTCAGCAATCTCATCTAAAGATTCGAGAATGAACAATTGTATAGATTCGTTATTGTGGAATGGCATGTTTCCCATATTTCTCAACTCAACTATGTTCATAAGATTAATTCGGGGAATTTCTGAATACATGAATACATGAATAACTGAATAAATATATGTCGGTACAAAATCAATCTAGACTGAATTTTTCTAAAATTGAAACATTAATAAACCCCTTTTTGTTCAAATGCATGATACTATGTCAAAAGAAAAGATGAAGGGAATTTCTGTAAAGAAAAGTGAAGACTTTTCTCAATGGTATACTGAACTAATACAGAAGGCTGAATTAGCCGACATGAGATACAACATCAAAGGTATGGTACCGTACAGAGCATGGGCATCAATTACTATTAAAAGAATGTACGAGAAATATGAAAGAGCTCTTGAGAAAAAGGGGCATTTACCTCTAATTATGCCTACACTTATACCGGAAAGAAATTTCTTATTAGAAGCTGATCATGTTGAAGGCTTCTCTCCTCAAGTCTTTTGGGTTACACATGGAGGAGATAAAGAACTTGAAGAAAGATTAGCTTTACGACCAACTAGTGAAACAGCTTTATATCAGATGTATTCTCTCTGGATCAGGAGTTACAATGATTTACCTTTCAAAAGATATGTCTCTGGTCAGGTTTTTCGATATGAAGGAGGAGATACTAGAGCATTCTTTAGAGCAAGAGAGTTCCATTGGATAGAATCTCATGATGTTTTTGCAACTGAAGAAGAAGCAAGGCAACAAGTTATAGAAGATATGGAAACCACATATGAGATGCTGCAAGATGAATTTGCTATCCCAATTATCTTCTTCCAAAGACCAGAATGGGACAAATTTGCTGGAGCTGTTCATACTTATGCTGCTGATGCACTGATGGATTCTGGCAGAGTCTTACAATTACCTTCAACTCATTTATTAGGTCAAAATTTCTCTAAACCATTCAATGTAACTTTCATTGACAAAGATAATGAAGAAAAGTTTGGTTATATTACATGTTATGGTCCTGCAATAAGTCGCATTTATGGAGCTATGATTGCTTTATTAGGAGACGATCAAGGATTGGTTCTCCCATGGGATTTAGCTCCTTTGCAAATAGTTCTCATACCAATTTATAAGACAAAAACAAAAGATTTGGTTTTAGAAAAGGCAAAAGAACTATTGAAAACTATTCAAGGATATATTCCCGATGTCTATATAAGACTTGATGATAGAGATTTCATCAGTCCAGGAGAAAAATTCAATGAATGGGAGTTAAAAGGAGTTCCACTCAGGATAGAAATAGGTCCCAAGGATATTGAGAATAATCAAATTATTAGTGTAAATAGAATTTCTGGAGAGAAATTGAAGGTTAAGCGAGATGAGCTGAAGAAATTCATCAAGGAATACTCGAAGAAATTTACAGAACAACTCAAGGAGAAGTATGCAGTTCAATTTGAATCTCAAGTCGTAATTGCAGAGACAATTGATGAAGTTAAAAAAGCAATTGATGACAATAAGATTGCTTGTACTGGTTTTTGTTCTATAGATTTCGATGGTGAATCTTGTGCTGAAGTCGTCGAGAAAGAAGTCAAAGCCTATATCAGAGGAAAAAGAGTAGATTCAGAAACTAGAAAATTTGAGAAATGTTTAGTTTGTGGTAAAACAGCTCATGAGACAGTCTATATAGCTAGAAGTTACTAGACAGCTATTTTTTCTTTCTTTCATTTTAATGGATTAAATCTTTATAGAAACGTTAGTCCCAAGACAATTAATAATTGTCCAACAACATAGGTAAACATTGTAATAATTCTTTCATACTTGAATTGAACAACAAATCTACCAATACCATTTAGAATATCTGAGATTAAAAATACCCAGGCACCTATGTATAATAGTATAAATCCAGTAACTGTTCCTAAATTCAGTAAGAAAGTTGTACTTATACCCATAAATGTTATTACGAAAATATAGACTGTGACAGCTATTGTCATATCTCCTGTATGTTTCGTAAGTTTTGGTTGGACTATAGCTGCACAAATCACAAATGGTACTGCAAGAAATATACTCCACCATTGAAAATGACTAAAATCTTGTGCCATAATGATAAATGCAATTATATAGAGTACATGTCCAAATAGAAAAGAGATCAAACCAGCTCGCAACCACAAATCCTTCTTTTCAGGATCAGGAATCATAAGAAAGACATCTCCTAAGAATCCCCATAGAAGAGCAGTTACTACCCACCAGTTAACTGTTAGTTCATTTGAAGATATATAAAAGAGAATTAAAAAAGGAATAATAAGTGGTTTCGTAATATATCTTATCCAGAGATATTTTAAATCATATTTTTCAGAAAGAAATTCTCCAAGAAGATGAAATAAAACTATGGCACCAAATATTGATATAAATTCGATATTTGCATCAAACCAAGTCATAGGAAATAAAGAAAAATGAAATTTATAAATTTTAGGCTCTCAATTGATTCTTGTTCATCTTTTCTTAGGGGTTAGATCTATTAACTTATATTCTCTCGAACCTAAACCTAGTGCATAAGCACTTGATAATTGAGTTTCAGCTATTATAGGCCGAGACTCTTCATCCACCCACACACTGAATAAACCAAGTTTTTCTTCACCAATTTCCATAGCTTTTGGTTTAGGATTAATAGTTGTATGTGGTGCTACAATACCTGTTTCAGCTGGCGATTTAGGCATTCCAGGTGATTGTGTAACCAAATCTACACAAGCTTGATCGATTGCTATAGGATCTTCAGAATAAAAGATACCTAAATCTGGAACTAGGATATTCCCTCCAGCTGTTGCACAATCGCAGTGACTTGTTATATCAACAGCAACACTAATGTATCGCAATCTGTCATTACCAACTCCTTTAACAACACCAGCTGCATTATCCATCATTCTTTCTACTTGTTCAACACTAGGAATACGTTTTCTACGAGCAAATACTTGTTTACTTTCCATCTCTTCTGGTTTGATACCATAGTGACACTTTGCAAAACACATTAGACAAGCTATACAATTTTCTGCGTCATGAACTATCTTATTATTTTTATCTAAGGACAAACATTGAGTAGGGCAGATTCTAATACACTTTCCACAAGCAGTACAATTATCGGGATTTTTCACATAGATATTACTACCACCACCTGCGTGAGCTGCACCTTTGCCTTCTTTTCCAACACAACCGATTCCCAATTGTTTAAGAGCACCACCAAAACCTGCTCCATCATGACCTTTGAAACGAGAAAGAATAATTGTTTTATCCGCAATTTTCAATCCCATAGCCACTGCAACTTCTTTGATATATTTTCCTTGATCATTCTTAACTCGAAAAGTCTCGGTGCCAATTACACCATCATCCATAACAACAGGCGCATTCATTGACGCAGAGTTTATCCCATGTTGGTTACCAAGATTCAGAAAACCAGGACCATTTGACATTGTATACTCTTTATTAGCTTCATCCCAGCCTAAACCAACACCTTCACACACCCAAGGTATACCCCCAGCTTTTCTAACTAAATCAACAACTTTTCGAATATACATAGGACGGAGGTGTCTGGTTTGATTTCTACTTCCAAAATGAGTTTTAATAATTACGATTTCATCAGGCTCAATCCAATTGCTTAAGCCTACTTCTTCATGATTCCATAAAAGCTCCAGACGGTCTATTAGAGAATCACCTCTGAAAATATCATCAGTACCTACCATATACACTTTAGATTTGCTCATGGGAGTATCTAGAATTGATTATTTATTAATTTATTCTGTTAAATAAATCCCAATTTTACAGACTTCATCCCCTTGCATGACTGTTTCCAAAACTTCAACTTTTACAGGTTTTCCTAAAATAAACTCCCAAATACCTTTGTAAAATCCTGCTCCACAGAGACAGTAATACTCTGGAAGTTCTTTTTCTGGATCTTCTAATACTTCTCTTATTCGAGGACAATGACAGAAAAGTGCTCGTTTTTTATTTGGATCGGTTTCCTCAAACCATTCATGAATGTAAGCGCTTTTAGGGATTTTAGTAGCAATTATAGTATTATCATCTAATTTTCCTGCCATACCCATTCCTCTCTTTATAATTTCTTGTATATATTTATCTTCAACATTCATCTGTTCTTTGAGAATATTCTCAAAATACTCTTGCATAGCTTTGTGAACTAATTTTACATCTTGAGTTTCGTCATAGAGAACCTTAAATTGCTGAAGATTTGATCTTGGATATTGACAAGAACATCCGGTCATAATCTCATATTTCTGCTCCTCACTAACAAGATCATCTAATTTTTCCATAGCTTTTTGAGTCCAATTAAAAACTTCAATCCTAGAAGACTTTGAAGTAATTCTTTCAGATCCTTCCAGAAGTTGACCTTTCACTTCTGTATCTGAGTAATCCTCTATACACATTGTGAAAACTCTCAACCAATATCTGTCAAAATCAAATTCATCAGTCATTACTATCATGATGTCATATGTCAATTAGCTTATATTTTTACGTATTATTTTCTGCTAAAAACTTATTAATTTGCTAAAATAACTGTAATTTATGCCAACTTTACTACAACTCTATTCTCTTTTAGAAGAGGAACGTATGAAGATTCTTGAAAGATTTACAAAAGTAGATAAGAAACATCTTTACTATTCGGAGAAAAAACATACCTGGAGTTCAGAAGAATTATTCCGACATATTTTGATGAATAACTATTGGTTACTTGACAATTTACCAGGTGGAGAAAAACTTGAAGCTCCACAAATTGCATTGAACACTGGTCAAGAAGGAAAAAGAGAAATTAGCATAGATGAGATTCGAGATTCTTTTATTTTGATTGCTGATATAATTAAACAACGTCTTTCATATTTAGGAAGACAAGAAGAGGAAGAAATTATAGACTCGTTTCAAGGGAAGACGACTCGTCAAGCAGTCATTTCAAGATATATTTTCCACGAATTACGACATTTGGGGCAAATAAATTGGATATTTAAAAGGTCATCAGGATTAACTGATAAGGAGATTTATATGTTATAGTTTTTATCAAATTCACCTTGATTTATAACATAGCTACTTTATTATCCAAAACCTTTTTCTTCTTTGTTGTTTAAGTCCTAATATATGAAAAACGTTGATGTTTGTCTAACTTTTGATCTTGACGCTGACAGTGTTCAAGTAAGAAGAGAAGATGAGCCAGTAAAAGTTTCGAAAGGGCAGTTTGCTATTCAAAGAGGAGTTCCGAGAGTTCTTGAATTACTGAAAAAACATGAAATCAAAGGAACATTCTTTGTATGTGGTTGGGTAGTTGATAAGTACCCAGGAACAATAGCTGAAATTAGAGATGCTGGGCATGAAATAGGAGCTCATGGGTATTTACATGAAGAATTAGATAAAATAGAATTCAATGAAGAAACAATTGTACATGAACACACTAATAAACTACTCGAAGAGCTGGATATATCAGTAAAAGGATTTAGAGCTCCCTATTGGAAACTTTCTAAAAACACATTAACAATTATAGCAGAGATGGGTTACAGATATGATTCATCTTTCATGGATGAAGATAGACCCTATATTTATTCAGTTCCTGAATCGCCTAGAAATCTTGTAGAATTCCCAATTGAATGGTTTATGGATGATTGGGTACTTTTCGAGATTCATCAAAAATCTCCTACTGAAGTATTTGATATTTGGAAATCACAATTTGATGCGCTTATAGAAATGGAAGATCTAAAAGATTCGAGAAAAATTTACACTTTAACCTGTCATCCAAGTTGTATAGGACATGCTTACAGAATAACAATCCTGGATAGACTCATTCGTTACATGAAATCAAAACAAGTTAAATTTCACAAGATGTATGATCTTGCAGTTGATTATCTACTCTAAAGGTTGACAACTAGGACTGTAACTATTTGTTCCACCAATTGATATTTTTTTGATTGATGTACCACAGTTTTGTTGATCGTTTTTCATTTCAATTTTTTATTAATTTGAGCTAAAATAATTAGAGATTTTGATAATTCAACCATTTAACTGGCTTCCTTTATACGCATATCTGACTTAGCAAAATATGAAAAAGCTCGAGAATTATATTTCGTACGAATCTTTTTTACTAAATTCTTTAATGCTTGAAGTCCAGTTGTTCCATTTTTTTTACACTTTATCTATTTTTTACTTTTTTTTACTATTTAAAGAAAATTACGACACAATTATGAAATTAAAGTAAGGCAAGTTTAAATATAAGGTCAAAACGCGTATTTGGATTTAAATTAAATCACAGCAAATATCTCGTTTTTTTTCCAAAAAGTAAGGCAAGTTTAAATCTTATTTAAAAATCTGAAACTATGCTTAAAATTTACCCATAAAATGTTATAAAGGCACAAACGAAACTTACAGCTCAGAACCTACAAGGTAAGAAGAATGAATGATAAATATACATACTATAAAATGAAATTCGAACACCATTTACTTGAGGGAACACATTATAATATAGGTCAAAAACAAGCAGAGATTCTCAAAAAAAGAGAAAATGTACCTATGGTTTATCTTTCAGGTAAATTCAACAAGAATAAATCAAGTTTCCAGAATTTTAAAGAATCTTTTGAATTCTATAATAGTTTTTGTCCTGGATTAAAAGAAGAATCAGAAGGTTTTGCAGATGCCTTTAATGCAAAAGTTGACCAATTGATGCTTTATGATTTTCCAGCTTCAACACAAAATTGTAGTCACTTTGCAGTTTTACCAGCATTAACTAAGAATAAAGAGACACTAGTAGGACGAAGTTATGAATGGAAACATGATGACGAATCTTTAGAGTTTCGTACAACAAAAGTAAATGGAAAATACAAACATTTAGCTTTTTCTTGCATTCCATACGGAAGATATGATGGCATAAACGATCAAGGTTTATGTGTTACTAGTTCAGCAGGCGGAGCTTGGAGAGGAAAATTCACTAAAAAATCTATTAGTTGGGATTTGGCATTAAGAGTAATAATAGAAAATTGTAAAGATGTGAGTCAAGCAACTAAACTACTTGAAGAAATTCCCATATATGGAACGAATATTTTTCTTGTAGTTGATAAAACAGGTAAAGCTATTATGATGGAAAATTTTAACACAACTATTGAACTAAAAGACTATGATCTTAATAGCGAAGAACAGTACATTATTGCAACAAATCATTATGAACTACCTAAAATTGAGGGATTTAATGAGTTCAATATTCCTTGGTTGATATCGAATTCTAAGAAGAGACGTGAAATTATTGATGAATCAATTAAAAGAAACAAAGGTAAAATTACTGAAATGGAAATAAAAGAAATTCTCAGTAAAGAATTTCCCACAGGAATATGTTGTCATTGGTTTACAGATTATTTTGGAACACTATGGTCTTCTAAATATAATGTAACTAAAGGAATAGCTGAAGTTTGTTTTGGTCCTCCTACTCATAATCAATGGTTCTCTTTCAAAATAGATGACGAAATCACTAGAAATGATTATGAAGTTACTTTTCCAGATAAAAGAATTGATATGTGAAGTAACTTCTTTCCTACTTTTTTATATACTAGAAAAACTTCTCTTTTTTGTGAATTCTAAAAAAGACAGTAATTTTGGATTAGGTAAGAGAGACCCAAGATTAGCTTATAAGAGAGCTCTTTATCATGGTTGTGGATATTCAGATGCAGATCTAGAGAAACCTCTGATCGCCATTGCTAACTCTTTCAATCAAATGAATCCTGGTCATATTCATCTTAATCAACTTGCAGATCTTGTTAAAGAAGGAGTCTTAGAAACTGGTGGAACTCCTATGATTTTCAACACAATTGGTATTTGTGATGGAATAGCTAATAGTGGGGAAAAGAGTAAGTTTGTTTTACCATCAAGAGAGATTATTGCAAATAGCATAGAAAGTATGGTTCAATCACATGGTTTTGATGGTTTAGTATGCATTTGTTCTTGTGATAAAATAATCCCAGGAATGATTATGGGAGCTATAAGATGTAATCTTCCAACAATTTTCTTAACTGGAGGTGTAATGGATCCTGCTCAAATCCCTGGTATCGGTACTAAAGTTACTTCAGATATTAAAGAAGCAATAGGTCTATTTAATGCTGGTGAAATTGATGAAGAAACTTTTAGATTAATTGAAAAAAAGACTTGTTGTTCACCTGGTGCTTGTAACATGATGGGAACAGCTAACACCATGGCTTCTATAGTTGAAGCTATTGGATTATCTTTACCAAATTGTGCTATGACACCTGCTATTTCTATGGAAAGAAATCAACTAGCACATAGAACTGGAAAAAGGATTGTAGTATTAGTAGAAGAAGAGGTTAGAGTAAATAAAATACTGACTGAAGAATCTCTAGAGAATGGAATTAGATTGGGATTAGCTATTGGAGGATCAAGTAACATGGTTCTTCACTTGTGTGCTATCGCATATGAACTTGGCATCGACATGACACATGATATTTTTGATGAATTTTCTAAAACTACTCCTTTAATTGCAAATTTCAAACCTTCTTCAAACATTAATCTGTTCCAATATCATGAAGCAGGTGGTGTTCCAGCTACAATCAAGGAGTTACTTCCTATTTTGAATAAAGAAGTTCTAACAGTTTCTGGATTAAAACTGGAAGAAAT
>Ga0307444_1000227_pt1 | contig 29098 bp, 27 predicted proteins | sample SalMarSW160340MG_FD_202145 | JGI IMG/M metagenome (GOLD analysis project Ga0307444, IMG submission 202145) | Salt marsh sediment microbial communities from the Plum Island Ecosystem LTER, Massachusetts, United States - SW1603-40 | ecosystem: Environmental > Aquatic > Marine > Intertidal zone >...
GCCGGCGAAGCCGGCGACGGTCAGGTTGGCGAAGACACTGATGAACACGACGAGCCCGATGTGCGGGTCCAGCAGGATCGTCGCGATGATCCCCGAGAGTATCGCTGTCGCGAGTCCGTTGGACATGCCGAGCGTCAGCTCCCTCAGGATGACCCGGAGACTCCTGTTGGGCGAGATGTCACGCGTCGCGAGACCTCGGATGACGACGGCCAGACTCATCGCGCCGCTATCTCCACCGATGCGTGCGACCAGCGGCATGAGCGAGGCAAGCAGAGGAACCGCAGCGATCTGATCCTGGAACGAAGCGACGACCAGCGAGACGGAACTCGACAACGCCAGGTCGAACACCAGCCAGGGAAAGCGCATTCTCACGGACCGTCGCACCGGAGTGAATACGGTCTCTTCACCGCTGGCGCCCATGGCGACGGCGAAGTCCTCTCCTGCTTCCTGCTCGACGGCATCGATGACCTCGTCGGAGGTGACCATGCCGAGGAGTCGGTCATCGAAGTCGACGACGGGAACGGAAAACAGGTTGTAGCGTCGCGCGAGCTCGGTGACTTCCTCACGGTCGGTGAGAGGCGTCACCTTGATCGGGTTCGACACCATGACGTCGTCGAGTCCGTCGCCGGGTCGGGCGAATACGAGTTCTCTGAACGAGAGGACGCCGACTAGACGCTGTGCGTCGTCCACGACGAAGACGTAGGAGAGATGTTCGACCTCCTCGTGCATCTGACGGATGCGCTCGATGGCCTCGCCTGCCGTGAGGCCGACCGGTAGGGCTGCGACTCGCATTGTCATCAGACCGCCGGCCGAGTCGGGCGGATAGGCGAGCAACTCACGTACCGAGCCTGCGGCCTCGTCACCCATCGCTGCGAGGATCTCCTCTTTGGCTTCGGGTTCGAGCGCTCCGATCAGGTCGGCTGCCTCGGCGGGCACCATCGCTTCGAGCATCGACGCGGCGCGAGGAGGTGTCATCTCCTCCAGGACGTCCGCCGCGAGGTCGTCCTGCATCTCCTCCAGCACGTCTGCCGCTTCGGGCGCCCCGAGCCCCCGGATCAGATCGGCTGCAGCCTCATCACCGAGTTCTTCGAGGATGTCCGCCGCGTCATGGGGGTCGGCTTGTGCGAGCTCGACCCACTCGTCGGTATGCGCGTCGAGATACGCCTCGACCTCCTCGGGTTCCCTCCGGGCGAGGGACGCGAGTCGAGTCGCAAGTTCACGCGGTCGCGGAAGCCTCTTTCTCTCCATCAACGCGCAGAGGCTAGCGCCCCGACCACCAACGTTTGCTGCGTTCAGAGCGGCCAGATGACACCGCTAGCTGCGTCCTCGTCCTTGAAGTACCGACAGGTGCGTCTGTGTCCTGCGTCCTTGCCATCGGGGCCCCTGCCTCGCCCTGCACATCACCACCGTCGCCGGCCGGAGCACTTGCCGCTCAGGCGTCGTCAAAAGGCCGGATGCCAGCGACCGTCACGCTGAACATACCGCCGGGTGCCTCGTAGGAGACCTCGTCTCCGACGCGGGTGCCGAGCAAGGCCGCGCCGAGAGGGCCACTCGGCGAGGCGAGGAGCACTCCGGGTGCTTTGTTCTCGGGAGTGGCGATCAGATACTCGGTTTCGTCACCGTCCTCGTCGACCACGGTGACGAGCGATCCGATCAAAGCCTGGTCGGTGACATCTGCCTCTTTCACCTCGGCGTGGTCGAGGATCTGGCGGATCTTGCGGATTCGGGCCTCCATGAGACCTTGTTCGTTCTTGGCGGCGTCGTAATCGGCATTCTCACGAATGTCACCGTGGGAGCGTGCCTCCGCGATGCGCTCGGACGCGTGCAGCCTGCCTTCCCCCTCGAGGTAGGTGATCTCTTCGAGAAGTTTTCGGTGCGCGCCGGGCGTCAGCCAGATTGTGTCGCCGCTCATGGCGAGGCAGCATAGCGAGATGCGACAGTTGCGCAGGTCGGCGTTGTGGTTCGCGCTAGGCGCGGCGCTGCTGTGGGGAGTGAGCGGCACGGTCGCGGCCGACGTGTTCGACAAGGTTCCCCCGCCCCGCGTCGCGGAGGTCAGAGCACTGGTAGCGGCCCTGTTTCTCATCCCATACGCGGGTGTCCGAGGTCGGTTGCGCACGCAGGGGTATCTGACCAGGCTCGTTGTGTTTGGCATCGTCCTCGCGGCTGTACACGTGACCTATTACTGGGCGATGGAGGGTCTCGGTGTTGGGCCTGGTGTCACCGTCCAGTTCCTCGCGCCGATCCTCGTGCTCCTCTGGCTGCGCTTCGCGAAACGGCGCAGCGTTTCCACGGGTGTCTGGGTGGCGGCCGTGGCCGCGGTCGTTGGGTTGGTCATGGTGACCCGAGCGTGGGAGACGGCTTCCCTCGACGGATGGGCGCTACTGGCCGGGCTCGGCTCGGCCGTGACGTTCGCGACCTATCTGGTGATGGGAGAGGAACTGGGGAGGAGGATCGGCGCCGTGACGACACTGGCATACGGATTCGCCGTCGCCGCAGCGTTCTGGGTTGTGGTCCAACCGCTGTGGACGTTCCCGGTCGGCCTCGAACTGCGCGACATCACGGAACTCGTGTGGGTGGGCGTCGGGGGGACCATGATCCCGTTTCTGCTGGAGATGGCTGCGTTGCGTCGAGTTGCCGCAGGACTCGTCGGCGTGATCGCGACCGTCGAACCGGTCATCGCTGCCGGTACCGCCTGGGTGTTTCTCGCGCAGGCTCTCCACCCGGTGCAGGTCGTGGGAGGGGTCATCGTGGTGGGTGCGGTGGTGGCGGTTCAGCGCGCCGGCGTCGGCGAGGTGGAAGCACCAATGGAGCCCGGGCGCTAGCGAGCTCAGCCAACAGCCAACAGCGAACATCAAACAGCAAAACGACCTCGGGCAGGCTCCTGCTGTCGGCTGTGTGCTGTCAGCTGTGAGCTTTCCCAGGTGTGCGAAACTGGTGCCGATCTCGAGAGGAGGTGACCAGGTGCGGCTGACCGGTTACTCGCACGGCAGCGGTTGAGCATGCAAGCTCAGTCCTGACGAGCTGGCGCAGGTCTTGCGCCGTCTGCACAATCACCCGGTGACCTCACACCCCGATCTGGTCGTCGGGTTAGAACTCTCCGACGACGCGGGCGCGTTTCGAATGCCTGACGGCAGGCTGCTCCTGCAGACCGTCGACTACTTCACCCCGATTGTCGATGACCCGTTCGACTGGGGACGGATCGCCGCGGCCAACGCGCTATCGGACATCTACGCGATGGGAGGAACACCGCTCACGGCCATGCAGCTGATCGGCTGGCCGAGAGATGGATTGTCCTTCGACGTCCTCGGCGAGGTTGTGTCCGGAGGTCTCGAAGTGCTCCAGAGGGCGGGATGTGTGCTCGTCGGAGGGCATTCGATCGACGATCAGGAGCCGAAGTACGGATTCGCAATCACAGGGGTGGTCGAGGAGTCGCAGCTCGTCAGAAACCAAGGTGCAGAGCCTGGCGACGCGCTGGTCCTCACCAAGCCGATCGGTACCGGAGTGATCGCCACCTCCATCAAGGAGGGCACTGCCCCCGACGCCGTTGTCGAGGCGGCCATTGAGGTCATGACTACCCTCAACGATGGTGCCGCGAGAGCCATGAACCGTGTCGGAGTCCACGCAGGCACGGACGTAACCGGCTTCGGACTCCTCGGGCATCTCTCGGAAATGCTCATCGCGTCCCGGGTCGGCGCCGAGGTGAGCACTGCCTCCGTTCCTCTGATCGAAGGATTCCGTTCGCTCGCCGAAGCTGGTTCGTTTCCGGGTGGGAGCGTCCGGAACCTACGCGCGGTTCGGCCTACCGTCGTCGCGGACGGGATCGATGAGCTGACGCTTCGCATACTGGCCGACGCACAAACGAGCGGCGGCATGCTGATCGCCGTGGCACAGGATCGACTCGATGCCTTGCGAGCCGCACTGGCCGACGAGCACACACTCGCAGCGGCGGTCATCGGGCGGATCATCGAGGACGACTGTGCCTCTATCGTGCTGACGTGAACCTCACGCGCTTCCGTGAACACCAAGGGTGGGTGCTTGCGGTCGCCGTCGGCTTCGTCATGATGGGCGCGAGCCTGGTCGCGCCGATTCTGCCGCTCTACGCACTCGAGTTCGGGGTCAGCTACACGGCCGCGGGTGCTCTCATCACGGCGTTCGCTGTTGCCCGGCTGTCGTTCGACGTGATCGGCGGCGTAGCCGGTGATCGTTTGGGGGCCCGTCGAGTCACGATGGCGGGTGGGTTGTTGATAGCGGTCGCCGGAGTGACGGCCGCCCTCGCCCCCTCCTATTGGTTCCTGGTGCTGTCTCGGTTCATCGAAGGGGTCGGATCGGCGCTGTTCGCCACGTCCGCGTTTCAGTACCTCGTGCAGATCACCGAACGATCGCGGCTCGGGCGGGCGGCGGCGATGTACCAGACCGGGATGCTCGTGGGATTCGCCGTGGGTCCGTTCGCCGGTGGGTACCTGGCGCAGATCGGCGACTTCCGGACCCCGTTCTGGGCGTACGCCGTCTTTGGAGTCATCGTCGCGGCGATCTCGAGGGTGTTCATCGACGACCTCCCTCCATCGGGACGTGCCGTTGGCGATGTGGTGAGGGGTGTTGTCTCGCTGTTCGGGAGAAGGGAGATGCGGGTCTTGGCGCTGGTGGCGGTTGCCCTGTTCATCATGCGATCTGGCGCGCGCATCACGCTCTTCCCGCTCTACGGTAGCGAAGTCGTGAAGCTGGATCCGGGAGCCATCGGCACCATCCTGAGCGTGTCGGCACTCACCAACCTGATGATCGTCAACTATGCGGGCCGACTTGTCGACCGTGTCGGGAGGAAGCCGGTCGCCATCTGGGGGCTCGTTGCATCAGCGGCGGCGACGTCCGCGTACGGTGCGTTTCACACGCTCGGCTCGCTGATGGTCGTGTCTGCAGTGTTCGGAGTCGCATCCGGCATCGCATCAATCCCACCTCCTGCCATGGTGGGTGATCTCGCGCCGAAAGGTCTCGAAGGCTCTGCGGTCGGGTTGTACCGCATGGCCGGCGACCTCGGATTCGTGATTGGGCCGCTTCTGGTTGGGGTGATCGCCGACACGGGTGCGTTCTGGATGGGGTTCATCGCGTCAGGGATTGCTCTCTTGATCGCAGCGGGTGCCATGCTGACCATCGCAGAGACAAGTGGGAGGGCGGTGGAGCAATGACGCGTCTCGACAAGATTGCCGGGGCCTTGTCGATAGGGGGACTCCGACACCACATTTTCTTGTGTGCCGAGCAGTCGAGCCCGCGATGCTCGACCTATGAGGAGAGTGGCGACGTGTGGGCCTATCTGAAGCACCGGCTGAAGGAACTCGGCATCGCCTCAGCGCCCGCCCCGTGGCGGGGTGACCTCACCGTCGAACTTGAGACGCCACGCGGGAAGGGCACCGTGCTCCGCAGCAAGGTCGACTGCTTCCGGATCTGCGAGCAGGGACCGATCGCCGTTGTCTACCCGGAGGGTGTCTGGTACCACTCGGTGACCACCGATGTAGTGGAGCGGATCATCGTCGAGCACCTCGTCGGGGGTGTGCCCGTCGAGGAGTATGTGTTCGCCGTCGATCCGCTGCGAGGGTGACGTGAAGTCGCTGAAGCTCCTCGGTGTGCTCTGGGTGATCCGTCGCCTGTTCGGGCCCGAGACTCCTCCACGAACCAAGGGAATCCAGGAACGGCCGCTGCGTCTTCCCGGTCGGAGTGTCTTCGTCGGCGACACCGAGGTGTTTGTCAGAGAGGCCGGACGATCCGACGGTCCCGTGGTGGTCCTGCTCCACGGGCTCGGGCTCGACTCGGCGCTCGCCTGGTACCGGGTCATTCCACTGCTGGAGGATCGTTTCCGCATCGTGTCCGTCGATCTCCATGGGTCGGGCAAGACGGACCGCGGTCGTGACGTTTTCGAGATCGCCGACATGGCGGATGAGGTCGCCGGAGCACTCCAGGCAGTGGGCGTCGACCGTGCCACGATTGTCGGCTACTCGATGGGGGGTGCGGTCGCTCAGGAGCTCGCACACCGGCACCCGTTGCTCGTCGAGCGGCTGGTGTTGGTCGCAACTCTTGCGTTTCATCCGCCGGCCTGGCGCCGGGTTCGGATCGTCGTCGGGATTCTCGGTCGTGGTATCGAGCGGATCAGCAGGATCGAGATCTCGTGGGTGTGGTACCGCTACCTCCTCGCCGTTGGTGCGGTTGATGAGAGCGGTGCGCGCTGGCTGTGGGAGACCCGCATGAACCGTGACCCTGAGCTGCTCTACCGGTCCCTGTTCGCGATGCTCCGATTCGACAGCAGCCCGTGGGTGGGTCGGCTCGAGATTCCGTCGACGGTGGTGATCCCGCTTCGCGATCAGCTCGTGCTGCCCGACTGGCAGCGAACGCTGGCGGCCCTCGCAGAGGCAGACGTCATCGAAGCTGAGGGTGCCAGACACGAGCTGCCGATGACCCACCCTGAAGTGGTCGTGTCGGCTATCAATGGTCGCCGAAGGCCATCTCACCCGCTCTGATCGGCACGTGCAGCCAGTTCTCGACCGGAGGCAGGGCGCATGAGTAGTTGTCCGAGTAGGCGCAGTAGGGGTTGTACGCGTAGTTGAAGTCGATCGTCAGCATGCCGTCGTCGTCTGGTTCCAGGTCTAGGTACCTTCCCGCTCCGTAGGTCTCATGCCCCGACGTGGCATCCCGGAACGGCAGGAAGTACCCGTTGTGGGCCGGGATGGCGAGCAACGTGAGGGTCGCCTCCTCGCCGTCCACGTCGATCGTGACGGTGCCCGCTCTGTGGTAGATCCGCTGAAGCCCATCCGACGTCGCGATGGGAACGGATGCGCCGTCTGCGGGTATGACCTCGACCTCGAACACGAGTTCCGGGTTCCGGTCGAAGTAGACGAGTCCTTCGAACCTTGCCCTGATGTGTGGTGGGAGCGGTGACTGGGGATGCCGGCGATAGAAGTCATCCTTCTGAGCGCGAAACGTCTCGAGTTCATCCATGTCCGCTGCAACCCCTGGGTCTATTCGAAGATTCCTTCACCGACCCAAGAGCTTCGCCATCACCACCCGCTGGATCTGGTTGGTTCCCTCGTAGATCTGGGTGATCTTCGCATCACGCATCATCCGCTCGGCCGGATAGTCCCTGACGTACCCATACCCACCGAGCACTTGGACGGCATTGGTCGTGATCTCCATCGCCACATCCGACGCGAATGTTTTCGCTGCCGCTGCCACGTACGTCAGCTGCGGGTCGGCACGATCGATCATCGCGTGTGCTTCGTACACGAGATGGCGGGCGGCTCTCGTCTTCATGTCCATGTCGGCGAGCATGAAGCCGATAGCCTGATGGTCGATGATCCTTTTGCCGAACTGCTTGCGCTCCTTTGCGTAGTCGCGGGCAAGCTCGAATGCACCCTGGGCGATGCCGAGCGCCTGGGCGGCGATTCCCGGCCTGGAGCGGTCCAGCGTCATCATCGCGATCCTGAAGCCTTCATCTTCCTCGCCGACCATCGCGCTCGTCGGGACTCTGACGTCGTCGAGCGTGAGCTCGCCGGTCGGGGACCCGTGGATGCCCATCTTGTGCTCGTACCGGGACACCTCGAACCCAGGGGTCGAGGCGGGGACGATGAAGCACGAGATGCCCTTGTGGCCTGCCTCGGGATTCGTCTTGGCGAAGATCGTGTAGACCGTGGCTACGCCGGCGTTGGAGATGAAGCGTTTCCCTCCGTTGATCACCCAGTCGTCGCCGTCCCTAACCGCCTTGGTGTGTATTGCGGCGACATCTGACCCTGCACCGGATTCTGTGAGACCGTACGCCGCCTGCTCTTCTCCGGCGACGATCCGTGGGATCCACTCGAGCTGTTGCTCGGAGGTGCCACGCAGCAGCACCGGGATCATTCCGAGTTTGTTGAGGAGTGGGATCATCACGGCCGATGCACCGACGCGTGCCATCTCTTCGACGAGAATTGCCTGTGTGATGGCGTCGGCTCCGGCACCACCGACCGCCTCGGGGAACATGACCGACAACAGATCGGCCTTGACCATCTCCTTGTGGAGGTCTTCCGGGTACTCGTCGGTCGCATCGATTTCCTCGATGCGCGGTGCGATCTTGTCTTCGGAGAACTGGCGGACCATCGCCCTGAAGTCATCGTGTATCTCCGAAAGGAGATAGGGGTCGCTCATTGGGAGGCCTTGCATGTGATCAAGCCCGCCTGCTTCGCCAGCCAGATTCCCACGCCGACCACCAGGAGAATGAGCAGCAGCTTCTTCATGAGGACGCCTTTCGCTCGATGGGCGAATCATACAGCCTGGCCTGCGGCCGCAGGCCAGGCTGTATGCGAGCTCTGCTCGCGTTCTCGGTTGTCAGTTGTCGGTTTTCGGTGAGATCGTCGCCCTACGGTGTCGCCTGCTTTCGGCTGCGTTCTTACCGACGACTGAAGACTGAGGACTGAAGACTGAATCCTTGAGGCAAAGCCTCAAGGATTCAGAATCAGGTGGTCCTTCGAGGCTGCGATGACGCTGCCTTGGTCCCAGTACAGCGGCGCCGTCCCGCCGGTCAACCACCGAATGATCATGTCGTCGTAGTGGCTGTTGTACGGGTGACCGGACTGTCCCGTCGTGTGGATGGCTGTGCTCTTGTCGAGGTCGGAGAAGTCGATGACCATCCGCATCGACGGAAGTGCGACGACTTCGTACCCGTCCTCGACGACCCAGCTCGTCGCGTTGACCATGTCCGTTCCGCCCGGCGCTCTGAACGGGCCGCGGTTGAAGAGCATCTCGATCGGCTTGATGCCGGACTCCCCGAACGTCTGGTTGCGGAACGTCGCCGTGTGGAGGGCGCCCCACTGCCATCCCGACGGGTCACCGAGCAGGTCGGATGCCTCGTTCCACGCGTTGGCCAGGGAGCGTTCGAGAGTGTCGTCTCGTGTCTCGACCTCCGGAGTGTTCTGGTCATCCCACCAGACATTCGTTGGATCGTCGAGCAGTAGCCTGATTGCTTCGAGCACCGAGTCGCGTCCCGAAGGCCGGAGTCCCTCGGGGAGGTCGTCGAAGTAGATCGCCTTGATGAGGTTGGCCCACTCGGCTCCGAACAGCGCGGCGCCCTGGCTGTTGGCGTCGAACCGATACTGGCCGTCGTCGCCCTTCCAGTCCGCCAGCATCTGCTGTGCCTGGGTCACCTCCGGCTGGTCCGACTTCACTCCGAGCAGCCAGGGGATGAGGATGTCGGCGTGGATGCTCGCGGAGTCGAACTGCATGGCCCGGACGTCGTCGGGGCTGATCGGTCCGGCTGCGCCGGTGATCATGTCGATGATGCGCTGTGCTCGCGTACCGTAGGCCCACTCCTTCGCGATGAACGGTTGCTGATCGGGTCGGATCACCGCGTTGTTCGCCGAAACGATGAACCCTTCGGGTGGATCGAAACTCGAGGGGAGATCGTCGAAGGGCACATAGCCTGTCCACTCGTACTCGCCCGACCAGCCAGGGACCGGGATGCTCCCGTCCCAACCGCTGCGGATCGGAACCTTGCCAGGTGTGTGGTAGCCGATATGCCCGTCGATGTCGGCGTAGATGAAGTTCTGCGAGGGGACGTCCCACATGCCGAGTGCCTGCTGGAACTCGTCCCAGTTCTGTGCCCGGTTGATGGCAACGACCGCTTCGAGCGTTTGTGACGGTTCGAGGGCTGTCCACCGGAGAGCGATCGCGTATGGCTCGGGCATCGGCAGGTTGGTGTCCAGGTCGAAGCTCTCGAGGTCGCCGTAGACGTCGGAGATGATTGGTCCGTGACGGGTCACGCGCACGTTGATCGGTACGGGATCCCCACCGGCCACGTCGATCGTCTCGACTCTCGTGTCGGCTTTGACCCACTCGCCATCGACCTCGTACTGGCTTGGATCGTCGGGGTTGATACGTTCGATGTACAGGTCCTGGACGTCTGCCGGCAGGTTGGTGACGCCCCACGCGATGTGCGCGTTGTGTCCGATGATGACACCCGGCGCACCGAGGAGTGAGAATCCGGCAACCTCATACGGGCAGTCGTTCGAGACCGTTACACAGTGCAAACCCGTCTCATACCAGATGGAAGGCATTTGGATGCCGAGGTGAGGGTCGTTGGCGAGAATCGGTTGGCCCGTCGTGGTCAATGCTCCCGAGAGCACCCAGTTGTTCGAGCCGATGTCGACGCCGGCCGGTCCGGTCAGGCCATCGACCAGGGCCACCTTGTCGGAGATCCTGGTCAGGAGGTCACCGACATCGATCGATTGGGCGGTGGCAGTCGATACCGCCCCATTCCAATCAGGGACGATCACGGGGCGGTCGGCAGGGTAGGGCGGGAGCAGATCGTCCGCTCGCTCACCCACGATCTTGAGGGCCTTGGCTCGCCAGATTTCCTCATCCATGTTGGAGCGTAGATCCCACGCCATCACCTTCGCCCACACGAGGCTGTCGATGGGGGACCACGAGGCCGGCTGGTAGCCACGGTTGTTCAGCTTGAGCACCGCGTACTCGAGACCCAGTGACGAGCCGTGATGATCGGCCAGGTAGGTGTTGACGCCGTCGGTGAATGACTGGAGGGCCAGTGAAGCTTCCGGTGAAGTGGACGCCCACTCCTGCTCGGCAACGCCTTGCCATCCCAACGTACGAAGGAACACGTCCGTGTCGACTTGCGACTCACCGAACAGCTCGGAGAGGCGTCCTTCACCGAGGTGCCGCTCGAAGTCCATCTGCCAGAAGCGATCCTGCGCCTGGACGTAGCCCTGGGCGAAGAACAGGTCGTGGCTGTTCTGCGCGTAGATATGCGGAATGCCGTTGGTATCCCTGTAGACATCGACCGGTTCCTTCAGGCCGGTAACGGTCAGCTCCCCGTCGGTTTGCGGGAACGACGATCGGACGATGAAGAACCCGCCCGTGGCGACGATGACGACGATGAGAACGACGAGAACGAGAACGGTCTTGAAGAACCTACGCATGCGGGAACCCTACAGCGGCGAACCTGAGGCGTGCGCCGCACACCTCAGGTTCTTGGTGATCGGTTGTCGGTGAGTGTCCTACCGAGAACCGAGAACCGAGAACCGGCTCACGAGGTGAGCCTCACCCCCGTGAGTAGAACGTAGCGAGGACGATGAAGTAGAGCACACTGGCGACCGCGAGCCCGGCGGCGAACAGGCGGCGAAGAAAACCGGACTCGTAGCGGAGGTGCATATAGAAGGCGACGACCAGCGTGAACTTCAGCAGCATGAGCACGATCAGCGCGGGCGTGTTGATGCCACCGATATTCAGGTAGAAGAGCGAGACCTCGAGCGCCGTCAGCACCACCAGGATCCCGGCGATTGTGACGTACTGCCGGGGTGACGGGTGGGCGGGTTTGGCGCTGTCCATGGGTCCCTCCTACCTGATGAGATACACGACCGTGAAGATCACGATCCAGACGATATCGACGAAGTGCCAGTAGAGACCGACCAGCTCCAGGTTGAGCCCGTGTTCGAAAGTCAGTCCACCGCGACGGAACGACAAGCCGACCAGCGACAGTAGGAGAAGGACACCGATGGTGACGTGGGCGCCGTGGAAGCCGGTGAGTACGAAGAACGACGACGATGCCGGGTTGGTCGAAAGCGTCATGCCCTCTTTGTAGAAGTTGGAGAATTCGTACACCTGCCCGCCAACGAACGTGGCGCCCAGGGCGGCCGTCGCCAGCAGCCACCCTCGGGCAGCCCGCTGGTTGTCGCGGGTGAGTGCGGCGTGGGCGAGCACCATCGTGAGCGAACTCATGAGAAGGACGAACGAGGAGACCGACGTGAAGGGGATGTTGAGCAGCTCCCTCGGATGGATGCCCTGGAGATCCCGGCCTTTGAAGAGGAGGTAGTTGGTGATGAGGGCACCGAAGAACAGCGCCTCGGAAGATAGGAACGCCCACATACCCAACTTGCGGGTGTCGATTCCGGTGCTGGTCTCGGTATGCGCCGTCATGTCACGCGTTCTCCTCGAGCGGTTCCCGTGCCCAGGACAGGAACGATGCGAACAAACCGACGACGCCGAGCGCGATCAGGCCCAGACCGACGGGTGTGGCGTGATAGAGGAGCCCGAATGCGAATCCGAGCGCCGACAGGCCGGCAAGTGGCGGGAACGCCGACGGCGACGGAAGGTGCGGCCGGTGCTCGGGGTGCAGATGCTTCTCGGTCAGTTCTGCGATGTGGGCATCTGCGTCCGGGCGGCGGGTCACTCTGCCGAGGTCGTCCTCGTCGTACTTCTGGTGCCAGAAGTCGTCGAGCGAACGGACCGTGGGAACCTCGCCGAAGTTGTACTCGGGTGGAGGTGACGGAATCGACCACTCGAGGGTTCGCGCGTCCCACGGGTCGATGGGGGCGGGTGCGCCACGTCGCCGGGAGTTGATCCAGTTCGCCATGAACAGCAGCACGGAACTGGCGATCAGGAACGCGCCGATCGTTGAGATCATGTTCCAGAATTCGAGTCCGATCCCGGCCGGGTAGGTGTACGTGCGTCGTGCCATGCCCATCAGCCCGAGATAGTGCATCGGGCCGAACGTCATGTTGAAACCGATGAACATGAGCCAGAAGTGGTACTTGGCGAGCCGTTCCCTGTACATCCGTCCGGTGAGTTTCGGGAACCAGTAGTAGAGGCCGGCGAAGATACCGAACATGGACCCACCGAACAGCACGTAGTGGAAGTGGGCCACGACGTAGTAGGTGTCGGTCTGCTGCCAGTCGGCCGGCACGATCGAGTGGGTGACGCCCGATAACCCACCGATCGTGAACATGGCGACGAACCCGATGGCGAACAACATCGGAGCCGTGAACCGAAGCTTGCCTCCCCACATGGTCGCGATCCAGTTGAACACCTTGACGCCGGTGGGGATGGCGATCGTCATCGTCGACAAACCGAACGCGGCTTGAGTGATCGGTCCGATTCCGGATGCAAACATGTGGTGTGCCCACACGCCGAAGCCAAGGAACCCGATGGCGATCCCGGCAAAGACGACCGCGGCGTAGCCGAACAGGGGTTTGCGGCTGAACACGGGCAGGACCTCGGACACGATCCCCATCGCAGGCAGGATGAGGATGTACACCTCCGGGTGACCGAACAGCCAGAACAAGTGCTGGTACAGCACAGGGTCGCCTCCCCCTGACGCTTCGAAGAACGCCGTTCCGAATTGGCGGTCGAAGATCAGCATGAAGATCGCGACCGTGATGATCGGGATCGAGAACAGCAACAGGAAGTTGACGACCATCGACATCCACGCGAAGACCGGCATCTTCATCAGCGACATGCCCGGCGCCCTGAGATTGAAGATGGTGGTGAGCAGATTCACGGATGACACGAGCGAGCCGACACCTGCGAGCGCGATGCCGACCAGCCAGAAGTCGATGACTGACCCAGGTGAGAACTGAGCTCCACTGTTCGGCGGATACATGAACCAACCACCGTTTGCGGCGCTGCCGAGCCTCGAAATGGTCTCGGGCAGGAACCCTCCCGCCGGTGCACCCGCTGTCGCCAAGATGTACGACGAGTACAGGACGATGCCGCCTCCAAGGAAGAACCAGTAGCCGAGCGCGTTGAGCCGGGGGAACGCGACGTCACGCGCTCCGAGCATCAGCGGCAGGAGGTAGTTCATGAATGCCGCCGCGAGTGGCATCACGACCAAGAAGATCATGGTCGTCCCGTGCATCGTGAACAACGAGTTGTACTCGGCAGGGGTGATGAACGCGTTCTCCGGGCGTGCGAGTTGGAGACGAATCAGCAGAGCCTCGAGACCGCCGACGATGAAGAAGATGAAGCCTGTGTACCCGTAGAGCTTGGCGATCCGTTTGTGGTCGACGGTGGTGACCCAGCTCCAGAATCCCGTCGCCGGGATTCTGCGCCGCAACACGCCGCCCGTTGCGATTGGTGTCACTTCAACGCCTCCAGGTAGGCGATCAGGCTGTCGATGTCATCGGAGCTCAGGTGCAGGTTCGGCATGTAGGAACCGGGCTTCATTGCAGGCGGATTGGCGAGCCACGCTTTGAGGTCGTCCTCGGTGAAGTTGAGCGATGCACCGGCGATCACGTCGCGGCTCGCGATGTGCGTCAGGTTCGGTGCGGCCGCCTGCGCTGTGTCGGAGACACCGTCGATGACGTGACAGGACGTGCAGCCCTTGTTCAGGAAGAGGTCCTTGCCTGCTGCCGCGGGGGTTCCGTTCGCCGGTTCCACGGCGGGCTGGCGCTGGTCGGCGACCCATGCATCGAAGTCCTCTTGTGAGACGACTTGGACCCTGATGCGCATGTTGGCGTGTCCTAGTCCGCAGAACTCGGCACACTGCCCCCAATACTCGCCGATCTCGTCGGCCTGAAGCTTGAGATAGGTGGTCTGACCGGGGATGACGTCACGTTTCCCCGCAAGGCGAGGAACCCAGAAGGAGTGAACGACGTCGGCCGAGGTCATTTCGAGATCCACGGGGGTGCCGACGGGGATCACGAGGACGTTGGCGGTTGTGATGTCGTGGTTGGGGTACTGGAATTCGAACCACCACTGATGGCCGGTCACCTTGACCTCCATCCCGTCGCCCGGCCTCGTCGTGAGGTCGATGACCGCCTTGACCGTGGGAATCGCGACACCGGCCAGGATCAGCGCGGGGATGATGGTCCAGAGCAGCTCCAATCTCGTGTTTCCATGGATCTGTGTGGGTTCGAGATCGTCGCCACGATCGCGGAACTTCCATACGGCGAACACGATCGCGGCCTCGACGAGGAGGAAGATCACCCCCGCGATGATGAACACAGGTGTGGAGAGATTCAGGATGCGGTGTGCCTCGGGACCGGCCGGAGCGAACGAGTCCATCGGGGTCACCTGTCCGCACGCGGCGAGCAAGAGCGCGAAAAGCGCAGCGAGCAACGCTCTCCTGATCGGGCGGTTCACGTTCCCTCCAACGGGCGGCGGTTGGAGACTAAGGGTTTGTGAGAAGCTACGCCAACCATTCCGTAGGATTTGTGTGGTCCGGACGTCGGCTTCCGGCGGAGCGTTCGGTCCCCAGGTGGCCTATGCTGCCGCCGAGTGAGCGCACCTGAGGTTCGGATCGTCGACCCGCTGGCCACGTCCGGCCGGCTGAAGGCGTACGTCGCGCTCACGAAACCTCGGATCATCGAGCTGCTGCTGATCACAACGGTTCCGGCCATGGTGATCGCCGCGCACGGGTGGCCCGGCACATGGCTCGTCGTGGCGACCCTCATCGGGGGGACTCTGTCGGCCGGCGGCGCCAATGCCATCAACAACGTGGTGGATCGGGACATCGACGTCGTGATGAGGAGGACGCACCGTCGTCCACTCCCAAGGGAGGTGATCACCCCGCGAGCGGCATTCTGGTTCGGAGCGACGCTCGGAACCGCAGGGTTTGCCTTCTTGTGGGTGTTCGTGAACCTTCCGGCTGCTCTGCTGTCGACGGCAGCGTTACTGTTCTATGTGCTCATCTACACGATGCTGCTCAAGCGGAACACCTCGCAGAACATCGTGATCGGAGGAGCGGCCGGTGGCGCTCCGGCGCTCGTCGGCTGGGCCGCGGTCACTGGCGGCCTCACGTGGGTCCCCTGGTTGCTGTTTCTGATCGTGTTCCTCTGGACGCCCGCCCACTTCTGGGCACTGGCCATGCGGTACAAGGATGACTACGAAGCAGCGGGGATCCCGATGCTGCCGGTGCTCATCGGGGATCGGAGGACCTCGGTGCAGATCATCGTGTATGCGGTCCTGACCCTCGCGGCGACGGTCGCCTTGTGGCCAGTCGCGTCGATGGGCATGCTCTACGGGGTCACGGCAGTCGTGCTCGGTGTGATGTTCGTACTCGAGGCCATCAGGCTGTTCAGCAGTCCCGACCGTGCTATGGGCCTCTTCATCTACTCAACGATCTACCTGACGATTCTGTCGGGAGCCATGGTCGCGGACGTGTTCCTCAGGTAGAGCCAACAGCCAACAGCTAACAGCCAACAGCTAACAGCCAACAGCCAGACGGTTGGACGGCCTCTGGTGGGCACCGCACTCCTGGGCGTCGAGCATGAAGCTGACGCGTCACTCAACGCGAGCCTCTCTTGACGGCTTGGAGGCTGTCTGCTGTCAGCTGTCTGCTGTCAGCTCTCTTCCCAGGTAAAGAACCAGGTGGCGAGTGCAGGTCCAACGACCGCCCAGAACACCAGCGCGGCGAGGTCGGTCGCGGTGAAAGTCACCTCATGGACGGCAGCTCCGAACAGCGCGGTGAGGGGGGCGGCGGGGAGGATCCTCGCCGCCTCGTTGAGGAACGGTGGAAGGACCGACACGGGGACCACGATGCCACCCAGCATGAGCAGCACGAGGTAGAGGCCATTGGCGACCGCCAGCGTCGCTTCTGCTCGGAGTGTCCCTGCGATCAGCAGGCCGATTCCGGACAAGGCTGCGGTTCCTAGCAGCAGGGCGGCGATGAACAGCCCCGCATTCACATCTGCGCGCCACCCGAACAGGGTGAACGCCACCCCGACGAGGATCGCCACCTGAACGATCTCGGTGATCAGCACCGACAGCGACTTGGCGAGGATCAGGCCGAACCTGGGCAATGGTGTCGCCCCGAGCCGCTTGAGCACGTGGTACTTGCGTTCGAATCCCGTCGAGATGGCGAGGCTCGTCAGTGATGCCGACAGGATCGAAAGCGCAAGGAGGCCGGGGAGCAACTCGTCGACCGCGAGGCCGAACAGTCCCGTGAAGCCGAAGAAGAGAAGGATGCCGAGCGGGATGAGGACGAGCAGCAGGAAAGCCTCGCCGCGCCGTGCGGCGTTGGTGAGCTCGAAGCGAGTCTGGGCGACAATCGCTCGCATCAGTCCTCCGCCGTCAGTTCGAGGAATACGTCCTCGAGCCCGGTCGCACCGACTCGTAGCTCCCGGAGAAGGATGTTCTTCTCGGCGAAGAAGCCGGCGAGGGTTGCGAGGTCCCCGGGCGTTATGTCCTCGACGTCCACCACGTACTGACCCGGCGCGATCTCCCGTGTCGGCAGCGGGAACGTCTCTGTCGGGAGTCCCGGCTGCGCGAGGAGGTTGACCGTTCCTGAGCGTTGGATCAGCTCGGACGGCGTCCCCTCGGCGACGAGCCTTCCGTGGTTGATGATCCCGATACGGTCGGAGAGACGTTCGGCCTCGTCCATGTAGTGAGTGGTGAGCAGCGTCGTCACACCTTCGTCGTGGAGTCCCTCGACGATTGCCCATGTCGCCCGCCGGGCGACGGGGTCCATACCCGCGGTGGGCTCGTCCAAAAAGAGCACCCGAGGGTTGCCGACGAGGGCAAGTGCGAGCGAGAGTCGCTGCTTCTCGCCGCCTGAGAGGCGTCTGTACGGGGTCGCGAGGACGTCGGAGAGACCGGTGAGGCCGACGAGCTCGTCGAGGTCCCTGGGATCGTCGTGGAACGATGCGAACAGCCGAAGCGCCTCGAGTGGTCGAGTTGCAGGGGAGATGCCGCCCTCTTGCAGCATGACCCCGACGTGGCGGTGCATCGCGCGGTGGTCCTTCTCGGGATCGAAACCCAGAACACGAACGGAACCGTCCGTTCGGTTTCGCAACCCTTCCAAGATCTCGACGGTGGTCGTTTTGCCGGCGCCGTTCGGTCCGAGCAGTGCATACGACTCACCGGCGGCGACGGTCAGACTGAGGCCGTCGACCGCTGCGTGACGGTCGTAACGTTTGGTCAGGTTTTCGATCTCGATCGCCGCGGCCACGAGCGGGAATGGTACCCCCGGTAGGACCTATCGGATCCCGAGGGTCAGGAACCCTGCAAACGCTGCAACGAGGATGGCGCCCTCCCAACGAACCAGACGGTTGCCCGTCGCCGTCAGGATCCCGGCGAGGGTCGAGATGGCGATCATGAACACGATCGGGGCCCGAAAGTCGGTGGTGAACTTTCCTCCGGCAAGTGCCGCAGCTCCGGCTACCCCGAGCGAGTTGAACAGGTTCGATCCGAGGACGTTGCCGATGACGAGAGCGTTCTCACGGCGACGTGCCGCTGCGATCCCGGTCGCCAACTCGGGGAGGCTCGTGCCGACCGCGACCAACGACAGGCCGATGAAGCCTTGGCTGAGCCCCAGCTCCGACGCGACGATTCTGGCGCCGAGAAGCAGCAGGTCGGCACCGACGACGGTCGCGCCCAGTGCGAGAACGCCAATCACTACCTCGATGGAGGCGCGTCGTCCTGGCGGGGCGAGGTCGTCGACCTCGATCGTGACGATGCCTTCCGCGAGGTCCTGATGCGACCATCTGACGAGCAGCCATGCAGAGAGTGCCACGCCGACTAGCAGCATCCACGCTTCGAGCCTCGTGATGGCCCCTCCCCATGCGGCGATCCCGAATGCGGAGACGGCAGCCAGCATCAAGATGCCTTCGCGTCTGATCGTGTGCAGATGACCGGCCACGGGAAGGATGATCACCGATGCTCCGAGGACCAGGCTCAGGTTGGCGACGTTGGATCCGACAATGTTGCCTATAGCGAGATCCATCTCTCCTCTGGCAGCGGCGAGGGTGCTCACGAGGAACTCGGGGAGTGAGGTTCCCATGCCGATGACGAGTGCTCCGATCAGTACGGCGGACATACCCCAAAGGCGCGAAAGCCGAGCTGCTGACAGCACGAGACGGTCAGCGGCGAGGGTCAGAAGAACGAGACCGCCAACGACGAGGGCCACGGCGCCGGTCATCGACTGTCTCGCCAGGCAATCCAGTCTCGGACGATGCCCAGGTCATAGTCGGGCCCGGAGAATCCGAGGGTGATCTGGCCGGCACCCGCTGCAGCCAACTGGTCTGCGAAATCGATTCGTTGCGCGTTCACTCCGACGGACCGTTCGATCTCCGATGGGTCACGTCCCACCTTTGCGCACCAGTCGTTCAGCACGTTGTTCTTGTGGGCCCACACATTCATGCGCGCGGGGCTCGCGAAGGTGTGCCAGATGTGAGCGTGTTGAGCGGTGACACGCAACGTGACCTTCTCGCCGCCTCCCCCGACCAGGATGGGAATCGGCCGCAGCGGAGCCGGGTTCAGGCGGCTGAGTCTGCTCTTGATGATCGGCAGGTCCCGATCGAGGTTTCGGAGCCGACCGGGGGCGGTACCGAACTCGTAGCCGTACTCGTCGTAGTCCTTTTCGAACCAGCCCGATCCGATGCCGAGGATCAGACGACCGTCCGAGATGTGGTCGACGGTGCGTGCCATGTCGGCGAGGAGCTGTGGGTTACGGTATGAGTTGCAGGTCACCAGCGACCCGATTTCGACACGCTCGGTGATCTCCGCCCACGACGCGAGCATCGTCCACGCCTCGAAGTGCTTGCCCTCCGGCTCCCGGGAGAGGGGGAAGAAGTGGTCCCAGTTGTAGACGATGTCGACGCCGAGTTCCTCACAGGCGGCGACTGCTCTTCGAATCTCGGTGTAGTCGGCATGTTGTGGTTGGAGCTGGACTGCGATGCGGGTCATGGGGGCACGGTAGTTGGCTCGCTCCGCTCACCGTCTTCAGTCGTCAGTCATCAGTCGTCAGTCATCAGTAGGAACGCGGCCTGGTCTCCCGGGGGGACCTCGGGGCGACTGTCCTACCGAAGAACGACAACTGACAACCGAGAACGGCGGGCTGGGCCCGCCGGCGTATGCTGAAGCCGAGAGGAGGAAGACCAGTGGAATTCCAGTCCTACGCGTACGGCCAGAACCACTTCACCGCTGACGCCGATCTCCAGGTGGTGTTGGCGAGATACTGGAGCGACTACGACTCCCACCGCGACGAGATGGCCAGATGGGGCGACCTGATGGGCAGAGAGGCCCTCGAAGTCGGCTATCACGTCGATCAGGGTGCCGATCCCGTGCTGGTGATGCACGACCTCGACGGCAACCGCGTGGACCGGGCACGGATCGCTCCCTCCCAGAGAGAGCTGCTGGCCAAGCTCGCCCCGATGATGCGACCCGCCTACGACGGTGGGAGCTGGCACCACCACTATGCGATCGGCTATCTGCTCGGCGACCCCGGCCTCTACTGCATCATCACGATCACACACCAGACCGCCTACGCGCTCCACAAGTACGCGCCGGAACTGGACATGTGGAAGGAACGGCTCCTGTCGGGTGAAGCGTGGGGAGCGACGTGGATGACCGAGATCCAGGGCGGGAGCGATCTTGGGGCGAACCGGACGGTCGCCCGGCGCGACGGTGATCGGTGGGTGCTGTCGGCGGGCGACAAGTACTTCGCCAGTGGTGCCGGGTTGGCCGACGTGGCGATCGCAACAGCCAGGCCCGAAGGAGCGCCCGCGGGGCCGAAGGGTCTCGCTCTGTTCATGGTGCCGCGGCTTCGAGAGGACGGGTCGCTCAACTTCAGGGTCAGGCGCCTCAAGAAGAAGTCGGCGACGAGGGCGGTGCCGTCGGGGGAGGTGGAGTTGGAGGGTTCGGAGGCGTTTCTGATCGGCACCCCCGAAGAGGGCATCTACTACACGTTGGAGAACCTGACGGTCTCGAGGCTCGCCAACGCGGTCGCCGCGATGGGAATCGCCAAGAAGGCACACTTGGAGACGCTCACGAGGGTGCAGCGACGTACGGCGTTCGGACGTCCCCTGGGGGAGCTGCCGCTGATTCGTCGCGACATGGTCGATCTGGCGGTCAGGCAGGCCGGTGGTCTCGCGATCGCGTTTCACGCAGTCGAAGCTTTCGACCGTGCCTGGCATGATCGTCCTCCCTATACCCCTCGGTATCACTACGCGCGTTTCCTGTCGCATCTCGCCAAGAACCGGACCGCCGACCATGCAGCGGAGATCACGCGCCTTGGCATGGAGATCTTCGGCGGACTCGGTTTCCTCGAGGAGTACGCCGTCGCCCGTTGGCACAGGGAGGCGCTGATCACTCCGATTTGGGAAGGACCGAGCAACGTGCAAGCGGTCGACATGCTGGAGGCGATGGTCAAAAAGCACGCCCACGAGCAGTTCGTCGAGGAGTTCACTTCGATGCTCGAGTCGGTTGGATCTCCAGTAGCGGAAAGGGCTCTCAAGACGATGCAGGGCACACTCGCCGATCTGGCGGGCGCGGAGGAGCCCCAGTGGTTCGCAAAGCGGGCGCTCGCCAACCTCTCAGACGTCGCAACCGTCGCGCTCCTCTATCAGCTTGGCGGCATCGGCGGCGAAAGGTACGAGAAACTCGCCGAGCTGTACGCCGCCCGATTTCTCGATCACGACGAGTACCCGGAGTGGGCGATGACAGATAGTTCCGTCAGTTGACAACCGACGGAACGTACCTCGTACCTGGTACGCGACGTCTAGCGGTCCCAAGGCCTCGGGGCGAGTCGTACTGGCCACGTGTGCCGGACCCAAACGGGGCAGTCTGTGATGAACCCGAACCGGTTCAGAGAACCCTTGGAGTGCTTTCTGGCTCTTCATGCTCTCAACCAGGTCGTCGCTCCCCGTGCGTGTGGTCCGTAGGCCTGCTTTCCACCGCAGCGAGGACCAGGCGACTCCAGGTTCGCGGCCCGTCGGCCAACCCCTCAGGAGAGAGGCCGTTCAGGCCGAACACCCATGCCGCCCGGCCGTGGCCGGTGTTGCGGTGGGACGTGTCGGGATCGGATGCCACGCGGCGCGACTGTCTGGCAGCATGGGGGTGTGGTAGTCGTTCGGGTCATCGTGGGTGTGGCCGTGGCGTTTGCAGTCACCTGGGTCGCGTTCGTCGTGTTCCTGGTGGTCGTGCGGCCTCGCGGCATCAGCCTGCGGGAGGCGAGACGATTCCTGCCCGATGTCGGCCGGCTGCTCGCCGATCTGTCGCGAGACGACACGGTGTCGCGCAGAATCCGTCGTCGACTGGGAGCGCTCCTCGTCTACCTGGCGCTACCGATCGACCTTGTCCCCGATTTCATCCCCGTGCTCGGCTACGCCGATGACGTCATCGTGATTGCCTACGTGCTCCGCTCCGCCGTACGGCAGGCCGGCGCAGACGCGGTCGAACGACACTGGCGAGGCACACCCGAAGGACTCACGCTCCTGCGCCGGCTCACCGATATCCAGTCACCCGCATAGCGCACGTCGCAGGCTGGTTCTTCGGAGTCCCGCCGTGTCCGTGTCGAACCTCTTCCGACGTAAGGGACTGTGCTCAGCGAAGCGACCTCGGCTTGGCTGGCCCCCCGCCACGTGGTGTGTGGATGCCTCCATCGCGCGTCCATCGCGCGGACCGAGCAGCTGGAGGGTGCTGAGCGGCGCTGGCCTCGAGCCTCGCACCGCCCCTCTACGCCGAGCTGCGGGAGCTGCTCGGGCCCGGTGCGGTGCTCTGAAGGGCGTCCCGAAAGTGCGATTGGCGCCCGCTGAGGTGCGGGCCGCGGCTAGCGGCTTCCGGTCAACAATCCACGGTTGCGCAGGATACGGCGCTCCATCGCTCCGAAGACGAGGCCGTCCATCGCGATCCCGATGAAGAGCACGACGAGCATCATCGCCATCAGCCCGGCGGCGTCTGCCATCTCGTAGGCGAACTTGAGGCGCACACCGATGGAGGGCCGGGAGGCGATGATGACGAGGATCTCGCCGGCCATCAGCGACCGCCAGGCAAAGGCCCAGCCCTGCTTGAGTCCCGCCACGTAGCCGGGGAGGGCGGCGGGGAAGATGACGTGGCGCCGCCAGGCAAGTCCCCGGGCGCCGAGCACCCGCCCGGCGCGCAGCAGGATGGGCGGGATGTGGTCGACACCGCTGATGAGACCGTTGGCGATGGCGGGCCCTGCGCCGAGCACGATCACGAACAGGATGGCGGCCTCGCCGAGCTTGAAGACCAGAATGGCGAACGGGAACCAGGTGATCGACGGCATGGTCTGCAACCCGGTGATGAGCGAGCCGATACCTCGCCGCAGGATCCGGCTCTGTGACACGGCGAGGCCGAGCAGGGAGCCGAGCACGGCCGCCAGGGCGAACCCGGTGACGGCACGCTGAAGTGTCACCGATACCGCCCGGTAGAAGGTCGAATGAGTGGACTCCGATCCGAGCCGTGACAGAACCTCTTGGGGACCGGGAAGGATGTAGGTTGGCTTCCACCCGCTCCACACGATCACCTGCCAGGTTGCCAGCGCCAGGGTGATCGCCAGGAGCTTGGGCCAGGCCGCCGACCACACGACGACGCCACGGTTGCGGGATTCGATCCGCGGAGTGTCGAGGGCATCGAGCCCTCGGAGGTCGGTGTCGAGCGTCCGGCTAGCGACCATGGCGCCGCACCTCCTCCCGCAGCGAATCGGTGACGGTGGCGGCGAGTTCGGAGACTGATGGTGAGTCGATCCGGCGCGGGCGGGGGATGCCGACGGAGTACTCGTCGACGACCCGGCCCGGCCGGCTCGAGAGCAGCACCACCCGGTCCCCGAGGCGGACCGCCTCCCGCACGTTGTGGGTGACGAACAGCACAGTGAGACCGGAAGCCTGCCAGATCCGTTCCAGCTCGTCGTGGAGTACGTCGCGGGTCATGGCGTCGAGGGCGCCGAACGGTTCGTCCATCAGCAGGATGTCGGCGTCCTGAGCGAGGGCCCGTGCCAGGGCGACTCGCTGCTGCATGCCGCCCGAGAGCTGATGAGGGCGCCAGGTACCGAAGGAATCGAGATTCACCAGGGCGAGCAGCTCTGCGGTGCGGGCACGCCGCTGCGCCCGTGGGACCGCCCGGAACTGCATCGCCATGTCGACGTTCTGCTCGACGGTGAGCCACGGAAAGAGGGCCGGTTCCTGGAACATGAGCCCGATGCGGTGGCCGCCGGTGTCGATGGAACCCTGGTCGATCCGGTAGATGCCGGCAATGAGGTTGAGGAGGGTGCTCTTGCCGCAGCCGGAGGCTCCCAGCAGGCAGACGAATTCGCCGCCGGCAACGTCGAGGCTGAGGTCGTCGAGGGCGACGACCGAGGAGCGCCCGTCACCGTAGGTCTTCGAGACGCCCCGGATGGCGACGGCAGCGCCTGCCTGGGGCGAGCGACGGGTCGGAGCGGCGCCGGCGGGGGCCTTCATGGCGTGATCTCGGGACGGCCCAGCGAGGCGAGCACCTCGTTGAGGATGGTGAGGTCGTAGATGCCGTCGAGGTCGACCGGATCGAGCAGGCCGACCGCGGCGGCGTTGGCTGCCGAGGTCGCCAGGGACGAGGCGATCGGGTCGACGGTGAACGTGAGCTGCGACCAGGCGCCGGCGATCGTCTCGGGGGAGAGGGCCTTGCCGGTGATCTGCTCGATCCCGGCGTTGACTGTCGCCTGGGCGGCGGCCGGATCGGCGTTGATGAGTCCCACCGCCGCGATCAGGCCCCGGATCACGGCTTCCACCTGGTCGGGGTGCTGCTGCAGGAAAGCGGTCCGCACTACCAGGTGGGTCGTCACGAACTGGCCGTTCGGCCACAGGTCTCGTTCGTCCACCAGCACATGGCCTCCACCCTCCAGGACGAGCCGCGTCGCCCACGGCTCGGGAACCCAGGCCCCGTCGATGTCGCCGGACCGGAAGGTCTGGAGCGTCTGGGCATTCGGCTGGGGGACCACGGAGACCTCACCGCCGCCCTCGAGAGTCGCGGTGAGACCCTGGTCCTTCAGCCATGCCCGCAACGCCACGTCCTGGGTGTTGCCGAGGGACGGGGTCGCGAGCTTCTTGCCGACGAGGTCGGCGGGCGAATCGATCCCGGTGGCGACGACGAGGGCGGCGCCTCCGGAGGTGGAGCCGGCGACGATACGGATCGCCTCCCCGTTCGACTGGGCATAGCCGTTGATCGCCGGGTTGGGTCCGAGGAAGGACATGTCGAGGGCGTCGGAGAAGAGGGCGGTGATGGCCTCGGTCCCGGCGTTGAAGGTCGCCGTCGTCAGGGTGACGTCGTCGCCGAGTTCGGCGGCGAAGAGCCCGTCGGCCACTCCGACGATGGCGGGGGCGTGGGTGACGTTGGCGAAGTAGCCGAGGCGCACCTCGGAGGAGGCCGGCGTGCCGCCGGAAGCCGCGGCGCTGGACGAGCAGCCGGCGGCGACAGCGAGTAGGAGTGTGGCGACACCGAGCCGGGTCGGGGTGGCGTGGTGCCATCCCCCGTGGGATCTCGTGGCGTGTCTCGTGTGCATGGTGTGTGTCCCCAGGTCCCCAATGGTAAGTAAGTCGATAAACCAGATAGAGTTTATCGACTTATGGTCATCGCGCATCGTACACCGGTGGTGCGGCGTTGGCAATCTCGAATTGTTCTGATAATCTCTACTGGGGAGGTCAAGTAAGAGATGTGGATCACCAAGAAGACGGACTACGCCACCCGCGCTGTGCTCGCCCTCGCTCTGGAGACGGGAGACGCTCCGCTCAAACTGCAGGAGATTGCCTCCCGGACCCGGGTTCCCCAGTCATTTCTCGAGCAGATCATGTACCAGCTGCGCGGTGCCGGGATCGTGCGTTCGGTGCGGGGCCCGGCCGGGGGTTACCGGCTCAACCACCTCCCGGAGGACATCACCTTGGAACGGGTGGTGCGGGTCTTCCAGGGTCCACTGGCCCCGATCGAGTGCTCCACCCGCAGCAACCCGGCGCCGTGTCCGATGGACCCCGGGTGCTCGCTGAAGGGGACGTGGCAAGAGGTGCGGGACGCCACCATCGCCATCCTGGAGCGGACCGACTTCGCCACGCTGGCCCGCCGGGCGGAGGGACCGTGGCGCACCCCGGTCAAGGTGCCCTCCCCACCACGGCGCCGCGGTCGAGCGGGCACGTCTTCCTGACGACCGGTTCCCGTGGTCCATGTCGAGCGACACCGGCTTCCAGTCCCGCTGTTGTCGCGCGAGAGAGGCGGCCCCGAAGGGCCGCCTCCTCACGGTCACGCTCTCCCGCTACGGCAGAGCACACGGCTGGGTGAAGTCATAGTTCGACGCGGTCGGACCCACGAAGAAGTCCTTCACCACGCTCACACCATCCACCGCGGTTGTGTCGATCCCTGACAGCAGCGACTGCCGGGGGAACACGTCGTTCGGATCACCGACAAACGACCGACTCGGCATCATGCCGTCGTACCCGACCTCCGTCAGTGTCTGCGCTGCGGCATAGATCCCCGCTTTTGTCAGATCGCTGGATGCATAGGCAGCGTCCAGTGCGGCCTTGAGCGCGTACTGCGACGCCCAACCGGCGACGAAGAAGAAGTTGCCGGGCACGTCGCCGAGCGCGGCCCGCATCTTCTCGTGGCCGGCCGACTCGTAGGCCCATGGGCCGACGAAACCGGACTGGTAGTAGATGCCGAGTTCAAACGCCGGTGCGGCCGCCGTTTGGAGCAGTCCCGGGTTCCACGTCGGTGCTGCACCGATGAAGATCGGCACAGCCTCGCCGAGCGTCTGGGCGGCACCGCCAACGATCGGGGCGAGCTCGCTCGGTCCCGACACGACCATCACCAGGTCGACGGGATCTGATGCGATCTTCGCCACTGCTTCGGCCTGCGTCGGATCACCACCTGCCGAAATCGGGATGATCTGCTGTTCCCACGCGACGGTCAACCCGTCTGCCTCGGCAGCTATGTTGACCCCTGCCGCATAGTCGTCGCCGTAGTCACCGGGGTACTTGAGAATCCCGATGGTCTTCAGCGTCCGACCGGCCGCCGGCAGCGCCTGCACGGCCCAGTCGACCGAATTCATCGACTCGAAGCAGTAGTTGGTACCGAACTCGAGGATCAGACCCTGGTCGTAGGCGTTGAAGTCCCACCCGGACCACCACGTCATCGGTACACCGATCGTGTTGTCGGCCTTCATCAAGTCGAGCGCTGCGATGCCTTGCGGAGTTCCGAGCAACATCGCAAGCGCGACGACCGAGTCGGCAATCGTCGTGTACTGCGAAACGGTGACATCCGGCTTGTACTGGCCGTCCTTGATGAGATCGTCGGGAATCGCGACGTCGTACGCGTCACCTATTCCCCCTTCAGCATTCACCGTCGCCCAGAATGCCTTCTGGCCACCGACGAGTGCCGGAGATGCAGCTGCGAAGGGACCGCTCTCATCGTCGATCACTCCGAGATAGATACAGCCGTGGTCAGGATTCCCGCCATCGCACGGCTCGGAAGTGACCCCTACGTCGAACTTGACCTCCGGCATCGCCGCCGTCGTCGTTGTAGCGGCGGTCGTGCCGGGAGCTGCCGTTGTCGTAGGCGCCGCCGTTGTCGAAGGCGCGGCTGTGGTGGTCGTAGTCCCTCCTTGCGAGCATGCGACCGCCACCAGAGCGAACGCGGCGATGAGAATCACCGGTTTTGTCCATCTCTTCATTCCTCTCCCTCCTCATCCGGGGCCGCTCAATACGAGAACGGCCATGCTTTCCAGTAGTTGCGGACTCTGATCCAAATGCCGTACAGGCCCAGCGGCTCAAAGATCAGGAACACCACGATCAGCCCTCCAAACAGGATGCGATCCAGCAGCGCCGGGCTGAGAATCCCTCCTCCTCCCAGAAACGGCAGCCAGTCCGACGCCGTGTCCAAGATCTGCGGAAGAAGGGTCACGAACGCTGCCCCCATGATCGAACCGGCGATCGACGAAGCTCCGCCGATAACGACCATAGCGATGAACAGAATCGATAGCAGCAGATTGAAGCTCGCAGGTTCGACGAAGCCTGTCACAGTGAAGTAGAGGGAGCCGGCGACGCCCGCGTAGAACGAGGACACGGCGAACGCGACGACCTTGTAGCGGGTCAGATCGACACCGATGACGCTGGCAGCGATGTCGCGATCTCTGATTGCCGAGAAAGCCCGCCCTACACGGGAACGGACCAGGTTCTTCGCCGCGAAGGCCATCACGACGAGCAGGATGAACGTCAGCAGGTAGATCTGCTGTTCGCGTGACAGAGAGATCCCGGCTATCACCCCGGCCTGGTCGAAGTGCCAGCCGAGCAGGCTGAGCACCGCGGGTTTCCGACCGATACCCGTCCCTCCAGTGAGCGAGTCCCAGTTCCGCAGGATGTGTTCGCCGAGGAACACGAGCCCGAGTGTGACCAGCGCGAGGTAGAGGCCCCGAAGCCGCAACGCGATCGGCGCGACAAGTGCTCCGGCGAGCGCAGCAACGAGACCGGCGGCCGGCAGCCAGATCAGCATGTCGAGACCGAGCCCGATGACGCTCGTTCCCGGGTTGCCGGACAGTGCCGCTCCCACGTAGGCACCGACACCCAGGAAGAACGCGTGACCAAGTGAGATTTGGCCGGCATAGCCGGTGACGAGATTCAGGCCGATTGCGCCGATCGCAGCAACGAACGTCGTCGCGAGGAGGATCAGCCAGGTACGGGACAGCCCGGCGAACGGCAGCAGGATTGCAGCCACAATGGCGGCCCCGAAGACCACCCGCTGTGTCGAGGTCGGCAGGATGGCCCCGTCGGACCGATACGACGTGTAGAGGTTCGGCCTGCCTCTCACACCCGTTCCACCTCCTCGGTGCCGAACAACCCGTAGGGCTTGATCAGCAGCACGATCAACATGACGAGGTACGGGACCACCTGACTGAAGTTGGTGCCGAGCCAGGGCAGATAGTGCGCCTGATAGGTTGCGCTGTATCCCTCGGCCAGCCCGATGATCAGCGCGCCGACGATCGCGCCGTGAACCGAGTCGAGGCCGCCCACGACAATCGCCGGAAGCGCCTTCAACGCCACGATCCAGTTGTTCTGGCTCAGTCCGGCGGCACCCGAGGCGGCGAACATGCCGGCAACGGCCGCCAGTGCTCCACCCAGGATCCACGCAAGGGCGAAGATGCGATGCACGCTGATGCCCTGAGCCATGGCGACCTCCTGGTCGGAAGCCGTTGCCCGCATCGCCAAGCCGACTCGCGTGAACTTGAAGAAGGCAAGGAAACCAACGGCGGCGATCACCGCCGTGATGAACATCGCAACGACCCTCTGCTCGATGACCACACCCCCCCAGCGGATGCTCGCGAAGCCCCATGGATCGCCGACACCACGGAGATTCACGCCGATCAGGTTGTTGACGACGACGCGAATCGAGATGTCCAATCCGATCGTCAGGATCGCCAGCGAGAACAGCGGCTTGCCAACCAGGCGGCGGAGAGTGAATCGTTCGATGGCGGCACCGAGGAGGGCCGTGAGCACAACACCGATGAGTAGCGCGAGCCAGAAGTTGATCCCCACCGTCACGGCGAAGTAGGACACGAAGTACGCGCCGAAGATCATGAGGGCGGGGTGCGCGAAGCTCAGCACCT
>Ga0307444_1000228_pt1 | contig 29089 bp, 21 predicted proteins | sample SalMarSW160340MG_FD_202145 | JGI IMG/M metagenome (GOLD analysis project Ga0307444, IMG submission 202145) | Salt marsh sediment microbial communities from the Plum Island Ecosystem LTER, Massachusetts, United States - SW1603-40 | ecosystem: Environmental > Aquatic > Marine > Intertidal zone >...
TGTAGATAACAGGAATAAACTGATCCAACGGGATTTTGCTGGGGGCATTTTTATTGTTCACCCCCAGCTGTGATTTATTATTTAGTCAGAATTATCTTTTTTACCTGTTCGAAATCTGCCGTCTCCATACTGCAGAAATACACACCTGAGGCAAGATTCTGCGTATTGATCCGTATCTGGTAATAACCAGGATTCAATTCCTCATCGATCAGGGATTCTACAAGACGACCGGTAACATCGTATAGCTGTATTTTAACATTGCTGATCTCAGGCACTGCGTATTCGATCGTCGTGTAGCGGCTTGCGGGGTTAGGAATAGGTGTATTAAACGCAAAAGTTGTCGGTAATAGATCAGAACCTTCTTCTTCAACACCGATATAATTCACCATGGTATGAGCTGATAAATAACGGGATTCAATATCAGCCCGGTCTTTGCCTTTTTGATCAGTCGTCCCTGTATACAAAAGTTTGATCGCATAGTAATAGATCGCATACGGAGGTAAGACGGTGTCATTGAATGTCGTATCATTTTCAGTCCCTAAATTTCTTAAGAATGAGAAGTTGATACCATTGGTACCGCGATAAACATTATAACCGACCGTATATGAGGTATCAGGGATACCAGTATCTTTCAGTGGTTTGTTCCAGGTAAACGCCACGACCTTTCTCGATGAGTTCCATGAAACGACCGACCATGTAGGTACAGGTATCTGCCTTAGATTACATACCGGTGCATCCTGCGGATTAGTCTCAAGAAGCAAGGTATCGATAATCCCAGCATAATAACCCGTATGTCCGGTCGTACCGCTGCCCGTTTCATAATCGACGAACGTAAAGACACGGTCACCAAGTGTCCAGGGCGGCCAGAAATATTTACAGTCGACCTGCCATAGACCAGTATTACTGCCAAGATAAGTGATCGCTCCACCAGCACTCGTTTCATCGACCAGGTGATCGGGATTCTTGGCAAGATAAGAACGGAAATTCAAGCTGTCATCACTAAAAGCCGATGTACTATTGACAAAACCGCGCAAAATATGTGAAGCACCGCCCATGTATTTGACGATCGCCTCGATAGCCCAGTCAGCATCAAGTGGATACCACCAGGTCGAATCACGGTTTGAATCATACCAGGACCGGCCATAATCACACCAGCCATCGAGCATGAACTCAGGTTCTGTCGCCGCACCAGGCGGAGTCCAGCCGCCGATAAAGAAATCCTCATTCATGCCATAATAAGTAGGTGGGATATCTCGTCTGAACCAGGCTGCTGTACCTGCAGAACTCGGGGTCCACCGCTCACTCCAGACAAGAGTTCCGGGCCATTCCCGGGGCGGATCATAATCAGCTTCATTCCACAAGAATGTCGAGCAGGCATTAGCCCAACCTCCGGCTGCATACAGCGCGATCCACGTACCGAGCACAGAACACGGCAGTTCCGGGGTGAAACGTTGTGCTGCATAAGTATAGGTGTCATCACCCCAGTAATAACTCAATGAAGTCTCATAGGCAATGATATCGATATCAGAACATAAGGTTGAATCAACGAGATCATCATTTGAAGGATTATCATCAAAGGGCGGCAGCATCGTGGTCAACTCAACGGTCTGTTTATAGTAACGGTCGAGTTCGACCGGTGTCCAGGGGTCAAAACTGACCTGAGCACTGAGTGTGGGCAAGAGCGACGTCACGGTTTTATTAGAGGTATATATTGTCGTACCCGCTGAATCGATCGTACATCTCACATTAAAATTAGTCATGGTCTGGCGACCGAGGTTTTTCACGGTCGCTTTTGGGATAATTGCGAAATCCGGTTTGGCAACGCTCCCCGGTGCATCGATCGATTGAACACCGATATCCTCATTATACGAACTGACATATTTCACCGTGGCATGGATGAGCCAGTTATGTGAACCAAGACCCCATGACCCGGTCGGTGCATCTGCGACATAAGAACGGCCATTATTAGCCGGTGTCTCATTATCACCGAGTACTGATTTGCCGTTCGGATCACCGCCTGGTGAATAAGTACCGAGCCAGAATCTTCCAGTCGTATAATAAGGTGTTGGCGTAAGGCTGATCGTGTTCCAGGTCGGGTAATATGGTGAACCTGAAAAAACGATCGGCCCGCGTACTACATTACCCGGCACGCCGCTATTATCATCCCATACATATAAGGAACACGGCGTCGTCGTTCCGGTACCATAGGAGTAGATCGTCACAATCCCGTTTAATACTGAACATGGACCAGCCGGTTCAAAAGAAACGGCAAAATACCCTTCACTCGAGAAATAATATGCAGCCGAACCTTCGCCTGCATCCATGATAACTGTAGAATTCGATGCGATATCCGCATACAGCGTATCATTCCTGTGATAATCATCAGTCGCCCAGTTCGTATAGATCCTCATATTATAAGTACCGTTCCAATTAGGCTGCCAGGCAGTCGACCAGACTACATTCGTCGTTGTATTGGGCGCAAGGTTTGATACACTCGCGTTTTGATTATAAACATTCGTCCCTGAAGAATCTATTCGGCAGACGACATTGAACGAAGCCGTCGTTGTCCCGCAGTTGGAAATCGTTGCTTTGGGCAACTGACCAGTATTGCTGGCGACAAAAGACGGCGGGTCATCGATCGACACGGTCGCCACATCATCCGTATAAATATTCACATACCTAACAACCGGTCTCAATAGAATATCAGAATTAAGACCACCCCAGTCAGTCGAAGAATTCGTTCCTCCGGTCGCAGAAAACCAGAAACGCTTGCAATCCCATCTTCGGTCAATACAGGGACGGGTGCAATTCGTAGGGCTGCCGCCGCGTGTCGACAAACCAATGAAGACCGGCTTGTTAATGACCTGGGGTGTTGATAGACTGAGATTGTACCAGAGGGTCCCGTCAGCCAGGTTAGTTGCTGTAAAACGCTGGGTGTATATTCTATTTCCCGGAGTACCACCATTGTCTTCCCAGACAAATAGAGAACAGGCTGATGTAGAAGCGCCCGTACCAGAATCCGCCATCATGACCTGCAATACCTTGAGCGTACATGGTCGGTCTGGAGTAAATTCTATTGCCCAGGCTGCCCAAACATCTGTATACTGGACATTCCATTCACCTGCATCACACTGAACAGTATCAGTATAAGAACACCGCGGAGTCACAGAAAAAGCATCATTAGCAGTATTCTGGTCACCAGTCAACTGGCTCGTCACCGTAATAGTGTAGTCAGAAGCAGTACCCGGTGTAAATGGATCGAATTCCACGATCACGCCCTTACTCGGGACCAGCCCGCTCACCAGTTTAGTGGACGAATAGCTCGTTGAGGTCGCGGTTACGTAAAAAGATTCGGTCGTATTACCGCGATTCTGAACCATGGCTCTCGGGGTCACGGCGATATACGGCACCACAGTATGCGAATGGCGGCCATACGTTGAATCCGGGGTATCAAAATCAAGGTACTGGTCATAACAATTAATATAGGGATTAAACCCAGATGAAGCTGCAACCCAGTTGACCGATACATTGCGGTCGCGAACCATTACTGCTTCATAGGCATTGACCCGGCCCGAACCAGTCAGACCATAAGGATGGGATCCGAAAGAATATTGATTCTCATTTAGATAATCATTCTCATCGGCAGTCCTGAGCATGATCTCTTTTAATGTCTCACCGCGAAAACCACGATAATTAACGACGAGCGCAGCGATGCCTGCGGTCCTCGGTGTTGCCCATGACGTCCCGCCGTATCCACCGTCATAGCCCGAAGCTGTACAGGTCCAGTGGGCATCAGCCGGTGCAGTTATATCAACCCAGTCGCCATAGCACGAACCAGAATTATCAGCCCATGCCCAGTGCCTGCCAAACATATCGATGCCGCCGACTCCGACCACACAATCAAAATAAGCCGGCCACATATTAGTCGCATAATAATTATTATCATTGCCAGCTGCAGCAAAGGTCAAAATATTATTAGCCAGGGCATTGGCATAAGCATCTTCAAGTATTTCCGGACTGGCTAAATATAAAGCTGACTGCGAGATAATGCAGGCATTATTCGTGATCATCCACGCAACAGCAGTAAGATTAGCTGCGCTTGAATTGATCCGGTAAGGCATCCATAAAATACCGCGCGTCGAACCCCAACCTCCAGCCGAACTGGAAATACCGGCATTATTATTCAACTCGGCACAAGCATGACTCGCACATCCTGTGCCGTGCCAAGAACTGGTACCTAAAGGACTCGTGCCGCCGGCAAAACCCACATAATTATTGTTGAGATCCACATGATTCTGGTTGAACTGCTCGACATCGATGATCCCGAGCGTATCCGAATTAGAACCATGGGTTATGGTCCAGGCTTTGGGTCCCTGGGTGATATTCGGTGCCCAGTCAAAATACAGATCATTTGGATATGTTTTTGTGAGATTGGCCGGATAAGGTATATAATTCGGATGCGCACATTTGACCATGGGTAATAACCGGTACTCGGCTGCTATTTGTTCCATATCAAGATTCTCATCCATTTTCAAAACAAACATCAGGTCGATACGAAATTCAATCGCGCGCGGCGGCAAAGCCGCATCTTCAACGAGCCGTTCCATAGCATAAGCGCAGTATTGCTCATTGAGCAAGTCTATTTCAGGGATCCCAGTAATTACCGTATTATTGACAATCTGAATATCGAGTGCGCCGCGGGCGATATCCCAGAATTCAATACACAACTCACCTCTGATATATTCATTGACGCGCGGTGTCCTGAATGTCTCCAATCCCAGGAGTTCTTGTTTAGTAATAGCGCCTTGAGGTTGCGAAACCTGGAGTTGTTGAACGATCGGATGTTCGATCAGTACCGGCGGGCTACCCGGCATGGTCTGCGTGTTCTCAGTTTGCAATACATATGGCTCCGGGTCAATATGAATTATGCGCTGCCTGGGTAATTTATCTATATCACGCACATTGTGGATTTTCTGCGCTTGAATAACACTTATTATAATAAAAGGGATAGCTAAAAAGCAAATTTTTTTCATAAATCCTCCTTCCTCAAATACCTCTGGACTATTTTCACAATTGAATTATCCAGAGCAAAACCCTGTCAAACTGTCTTAAGAACAAATTGAATTCTCTGAAACGACGTTATAATGTTCTGTCTTCTCACCTCCCTGCCCTAATATAATTGTAATCATACTAGATACAATGTCAACATTAAGACTTAAGTATAGCATATCGTCCTTATTCTTTACACTATTAATGATAATAAACTCTACCAGGTTGTCAAGGTCTTAAATATAGGATTATTAGATATGCGCATTGATACTATAGACAATAGCTTGGGGTTGACACACTGATTTTATAGCATATAATCAGGTATGGAAAGGCCACGGTCTGATAAGGAAACTAATGATGTGCGCGTTATTTTTGATGATATTCACGATTATGATAATACAAAGAATTATACACCGGATTTTGTCAGCTGGCAGCCGTTATACGATCTATATATAATGGAAGGTGAAATGGTGATAACTATTGAAATCGCTGGAGTTAAACCAAGAGATTTTTCAATACACGTTTCGAGAAATCATCTGGTAATAGACGGAACCAGAAAATCATCGGAGATTCTAAGCAAACAAGGGTGTAAATTTCATAATATAGAGATCCCCTATGGTTCTTTCTACCGCAGGATCGATTTTCCTCTACCGGTCGAGCCAAAACAATACCAATACTGTCTCGAATATGGCATCTTGAGCCTGCGTTTTCCCATTGAAAAAGAAAAGATAATCCCTATTGAGGATGGCTAAGGAGAATAAAAAAATGACTGATCAGTTAGTCCAGATACCCGGTGAACTGGGTATCATCCCGATAAAAGGTGGTGTTGTCTTTCCTGAACAGATCGTACCCCTGATCATACACACCCAGAAACTCGCCAAACTCATTGATGAGATACTGACGACAAACAAACTCGCCGGTGCCCTGACCCAACGCAATCCCGAGATAGAAGAACCTAATCCTGACCAGGTATACGATATCGGCTGTGTCATTCAAATCAATAAAATGCTGCGGTTTCCTGATGGCACGATCCGGCTGCTCATCAAGGGATTGACGCGTTTCAAAGTCACTGATTTTGTACAATCCCAGCCCTATCTCAAGACAAAGATCAAAATAATCGCTGGCAAGCACAAGAAAACCATGGCTCTTGAAGCAATGATGCGAAATGCGGTGACGATGTTCCAGAGCCTTGTTTCATTAGCACCCTATCTGCCAGATGAACTCGGCGCCATCGTTCTTAATATTGATGACCCAGATCGGTTAGCTGATTTCGTTACCCACTACACGAATTTCGATTTCAAAGATAAACAGAATCTGCTGGAAACGTTTGATCCTAAAGAGCGATTTGCAAAACTCATCCCTGCACTCCAGAAAGAAATAAGTATCTTAGAACTGGGCGCTAAGATACGATCTGAAGTGAAAACCGAATTGGATAAAGGGCAGCGGGAGTTCTATTTGAAAGAACAATTAAAGGCGATCCAAAAAGAACTGGGTGAAGGTGATGACCATGCACGGGAGATTGAGGAATTAAAAGGCAAAGTGCGCGAGGCACATATGCCTGAACAGACCGTGAAAGTAGCGATGAAGGAACTCGACCGTCTGGCACGGATCCCACCGCAAGCCGCTGAATATACAGTTGCACGAACTTATATCGATTGGTTGATCGCGATACCCTGGTCAATATCGACCAAGGATAACCTCGACATCAAACGTGCTCAGATGATCCTCGATGAAGACCATTACGATCTTGAAAAGATAAAAGAGAGGATTCTCGAATACCTTGCCGTGAAAAAATTAAAGCCGGATTCTAAGGGCACGATACTCTGCTTCATAGGACCGCCGGGCGTAGGCAAAACATCGCTCGGTAAATCAATTGCACGGGCATTAGGGAGGAAATTCGTTCGCATTTCACTCGGTGGTATAAGAGACGAAGCAGAGATCAGGGGTCATCGCAGAACCTATGTCGGAGCTCTGCCAGGCCGCATCATTCAATCCCTGAAAACCTGCGGTACTAACAATCCTGTTTTTATGCTCGATGAAATCGATAAGGTCGGAGCTGATTTCCGTGGTGATCCATCATCAGCTTTGCTTGAAGTCCTGGACCCGGAACAGAACAACAGTTTTTCAGATCATTATCTGGAGGTCCCTTACGATCTATCGAGTGTCATGTTCATCGCAACCGGCAATGTGATCGACCCGATCATCCCGGCTCTCAAGGACCGTATGGAGATCCTTGAATTGCCTGGCTACATCCTCGAAGAAAAAACAGAAATAGCAAGGCGCTATTTGATCCCCAGACGAATAGCAGAAAGTGGACTTAATTTAAAAGATATCGCGATAAGCAAAAAGGCGTTGAAGAGCATCATTAACGATTATACGAAGGAAGCTGGTGTTCGCAATCTTGAACGGATGATCGGTTCTATATGCCGTAAGGTCGCCAAGCGTTTTGCGAGTGGTAAAAGAAAAGCAGTAAAAGTTGCCAAGAATAACCTCGATAAGTTCCTTGGACCGCCAAAAAGCTATTCCGAAGTAGCCGCACGTCGCGGAGAGATCGGTGTAGCGACCGGTCTTGCCTGGACACCTTTCGGCGGTGAGATATTATTCATCGAATCGATAAAAACGAAAGGTAAAAAAGGACTCATCCTGACCGGTCTCCTCGGTGACGTTATGAAAGAATCATGTCAGGCTGCCCTGTCGTATTTAAAAACAAAATTAGATACCTGGAAAATCAACGATGATATCATCCAGGACAACGATGTTCACATACATATACCGTCAGGGGCAATCCCCAAAGATGGACCATCAGCCGGATTGGCTGTGGTTATGTCCTTGGCTTCATTGATAAAAAATACTACGATCGATCCCAAAGTCGCGTTTTCAGGTGAGATCACGCTCACCGGACGAATTCTTCCAGTCGGCGGGATTAAAGAAAAGGTGATCGCGGCAAAACGGGCGGGGATTACCCGCATATTCTTACCCGAAGAGAATAAAAAGGATCTAACTGAAATCCCCGAGCATGTACGAGGCGGATTATCGTTTCAATTCGTAGCTAATATCGGGGACGCTTTAAAACTCGTCTTTTCATCCAATACCAAGAACGCGAAAAGGCGGAAAGGACGAAAAATAGGAAAATGATATTATTTCTTTTAATGGTAGTTGAATGGCAAGTCGTCGACCGACCCTACAGCGATTTTGAACAGGAACTTGCAGTCTACTTCAGCATTTCTGGTGATAATCTTAAATTCGTTTCCGACGATTCAGTCTTCTATGCAAAATATGAGGTTCAAATAAAGATCTTTGATAACCAAAAAAAGCAATTAACCGGTGATTTCTGGGAAGGGATTACATTTGACAAGGATAAGGATGTAAGTGACTCGATGACGATCATTATCCCAAAAACGAGCCGACATTACAATTTAAAAATAATAGATATCAATGCGGGAACGATCCTCGATATAAGTGAAAAGATCGTCCAGATCAATTATGTCGGAAGTATAAAATGGGATATGTTTCGTGATACATTACTGGTTGCTTTTAACATAATCAATCCTGAAGGTGATGTTTTCAATATGCTTTTTTCCATCGATGAGATCGAGCAGCGTGTGAATGTGAGAAAAGGTACCTATGATGATACTATAACGTTTTATATTCCCGCTCTGCCTAATGGCGACTACAAACTCAATATAAAGACCCTATCGCCAACAAAGACGATCGATGAAATTCAAGTGCCGATAAAGATTGCCCGGCCGTTTTTCCTTGATGAAACAACCTGGCTGCTAAAAGTAAGTCAGCTCGAGTATATCGCAACGACCTCGGAGATCAATAAACTGAAAGATGCCAAGCGCGAGGAACGGGATTCGCTGTGGATTGACGTCTGGAAAAGACACGATCCTACGCCCAATACCAAATACAATGAAAAAGAAGTGGAATATTTCGAGCGTATCGAATATTGCGAAGAAAATTTCTCTCATGGCGACCGTGGATGGCGCAGTGACCGGGCACGTATTTACGTCACCCTGGGCAAGCCGGATGAAATTACCCGGTACCCATATTACACGGCTCCGAGAAATCCGACCAACCCGGCCGAAACGCTCTATGACAGCTATGAAGTATGGTCTTATTATAAAATCAATCTGCAATATATCTTTGGTGACCGCCACGGTTTTGGTGAATATGTTCTTCTCAATCCAAACGGGTCGAGTTTATGATATTATTGATCGCTAACCTGTTCTTGATCCAAAACATAGATTTTTATGTCGATCCCGTGGTGTATTTATCAAAAGTGACGATCGAAGATACTGTCACACAGACTGTTACGCAGGGAGAGATATTCTACATCGAATTTAATTGTGAGATACCGTATCACGAACTCCATTATGAAAAGAGCGATAGTGAAATAGTGACTCAAGCAGTCATTCCTTTCGAAATTATCAATCTTGACAAGGCAGATACGTTAGCCGATACGCTGTACCGTTCATTCTCGCTCCCCTCCTTTTCTGAGGCGGCAAGACAGCAAATGTCTTTTCTCGTTCAATTCGGTTTACACGTACTTGAAGGCAGATATAAATACCGAATAAATGTCATCTCGGGTGATAAAAGCGGCACCGTTGAAGAACTGCTGGCTATTACCCGGGCGGATTACGGGATGAGCGATATCCTGTGTGCCAAGGAGATCACGGTCGATACAACCGGCGACTATCTGAAAAAAGGTAACCTCAAGGTCGTACCGCTTCCTTCACGAAAATTCAGCGAACGTTATTCTAAGATTTTTCTTTATTATGAGATTTATGATATCGATCCGGATTTAAAAGACATGGAGATCAGATATGAAATCACAGACTCTCTCGGGCAGATCGTCCGGGATATATCACAAGAAGTTAGCAAGAAGTACACTTCTCAAGCGGTCAATGCCGGACTCAGCATCGCACAATTCAAACCCGGAATCTATGATCTGAAAGTCAGTGTCACTGATCCGGCCACTGATAGTACTGTTCAAAAAAATATAACGTTCACGATAAGCAAAAAGGTGTCGGATGAAGTAAGCTTTGAAGGACTGCCTTACTACGAGGATATCGCTTATTTTTTAACCCCGGAAGCTTTTAAAAAATTCCAGGGGTTGCCTAAAGGCGGCAAGGAAATATTCCTTCAAAAATTCTGGAGTCAGTACGATTACAACGAAATAGCAGCAAGATTCGCTTATGCTGACGAGCATCTAAGTGAAGGCCACAAGACCGGCAGTAAAACAGACCGCGGTCGGATATACATTAAGTACGGTCCTTATGATCAACTGATAACCAGTGTTCTTGAACGGCAGGAATCCAGACCCTTTGAAATATGGGAATATGAAAATGGTCTACGCTTTGTCTTTGTCGATATCCGAAGAACGAATGAGTTTACACTTGTGTGGACTAATTCGACTACAGAAAAATCCGAACCGACACTCTTTGAATACCTTCCTGAATCTTTTAAAAGAGAGATGCCATCTGGTACTTTCAACTGACCATCAGCACAGCAAATCCCATTATATTAAATAGGAGGTAATTGTGCAAAATAATACGATACATAATAAAGAGATTATAAATAATATCAGACAATGTATCAAACAGGAGATGCAACAATATTCATCTGTTGCGACTAAAGATGACTGTAAAATGATTTTTAACGAGATACATTCTTTAAGAGAACTTATTGAATCATCAACAATATTTAAGAAAGAAAAGTTGGCCTTATTCGTTGATTCACAAAATCTATATTATTCTGCCCGTATGGGGTATGCCGCAAAAGTCAATTATGAAAAACTTCTGAATCTCATTACTGAAAACAGAAAACTAGTAAAAGCTTATGCGTACATTGTCCAGCCGCCAGAAGGTGATGTTAAACCATTTGCCACAAGCCTTGAACGGATCGGTTATATCGTAAAAACCAAGGATGTAAGAACGCGTTCTGACGGTTCGGCAAAAGCGAACTGGGACATGAGCATTGCACTCGATATCCTCGGCATATTGGATCATGTCGACACGATAGTGCTGGCATCAGGCGACGGTGATTTTGTACCCCTTGTGGATTTTATAAAGGCAAAAAACAAACGTGTGGAGATCTTCGCTTTCGCTGAAAACACAGCTTATGATCTCAAGGAAAAGGCAGATAAATTTGAACCTCTCGGCGAGAATGTCATCCTCACATAGTTTTTTTCCAGCGTCTATAATCAATGCCATCTTCTGTCCTTTATGATCGATTATCATATTCATACGAACCACTCCATCGATGCACAAGGAGATCTAGAGGACTACTGTGAAAAAGCACTGAGCATCGGATTAAAGGAGATCTGCTTTACCAACCACTGTGAGTTAGATCCAGCAAGAAATGATTCGTTCATATGCTTTGACGGGCAGCGCGAAAAATTCACACGTCAGGGATTGCTGCGCCTGCGTGATGAAATAGAAAAGCAAAGAGTTAGATACCATAGCTCGGGCTTGAGCATAAAATTTGGTATCGAGGTCGGGTATTACAAAGGCATCGATCCAGTACTTGAGCAAGTAACTAACGGTGTTGAACTGGATTTTGTTCTTGGAAGTATACACTGTCTTGAGCATATTTGTATCGACAGCAGCCGGGAATACATGAACTATTTCCCCGATCATTCCGCCCATTCAATGTTGACGAATTATTTTCAGGCCGTGGAGGATCTGGTAAAAAGCAAGCTGTTCAATTCAGTTGGCCATCTTGATGTCTATAAGAAATACGGCATTTCGTATTACAAAGAAGAAATACACGAGGTACTCGAAACCTCGCTCCGCAAGATCTACAGAATAATGGCTGATACGAATACCGCCCTCGAGATAAATACCGCTGGGCTGCGTCGTATTGACCAGTTCTACCCCGCACCATCGATCATAAAATATGCTCGCGAACAAGGACTGAAAATGATAACGATCGGATCGGATGCACACCGGGTATCAGACCTGGGTAAGGGCATTTCAGAGGGGTTTGAGTATGCAAAATCATTCGGTTTCGATACGGTTTACCGGTTTGACCGGAAGCAGCCAACAGCTATGAGAATATAGAAGTTTACAGCTGCTAAATCTCCTCAAATCATTTATTTACAACGTATTCCCGGTATTACGCAGGTGTTGACTTGAGCTCAAATCTGGCTATAATACTGCTATGGAAGAACGTATAACTAATGTTTATATCGAAGATGAAATCAAATCATCGTATTTAGATTATGCAATGAGTGTTATTGTCGGACGGGCGCTACCTGATGCTCGCGACGGCTTGAAACCAGTACAGCGCCGTATCCTGTATGCCATGGAAGAAGCTGGATTATTATCGAACCGGGCATATAAAAAATCAGCAACGGTTATCGGTGATGTACTCGGGAAATACCATCCTCACGGCGACATGGCAATATATGACGCTCTCGTTCGCATGGCTCAGAATTTTTCAATGCGTTATGCACTTATCGATGGTCAGGGTAATTTCGGATCAGTAGATGGTGATGCCGCAGCGGCCTATCGTTATACTGAGGCACGTCTCACATCTCTGGCTGAAGAAATACTCGGTGATTTAAAAAAAGATACGGTCGACTTCATACCGAATTTTGACGGACGGTTAAAAGAACCTACGGTCTTGCCCGCAGGTTATCCCAATCTACTGTGCAATGGTTCATCTGGTATTGCGGTCGGCATGGCGACGAATATTCCGCCCCATAATCTTAGCGAAGTGGTCAGTGCATTGAATGCGCTGATCGATGAGCCGGACATCAAAGATGAAAAAATATGGGGGCTGGTGCCCGGGCCGGATTTTCCGACCGGTGGTCTTATTATCGGTAAGAGCGGTATCACCCAGGCATACAAAACCGGTAAGGGCCGGGTCATTATGAGAGGCAAGGTCCGGATTGAAGATCTGAAAGGAGGCAGGCAGGCGATCGTTATTACTGAAATACCATATCAGGTTAATAAAAGCTCGCTTTTAGAAAAGATCGCCGAGCTCGTACGTGCAAAAAAACTCGAGGACATTTCTGATTTAAGGGATGAATCAGACAAGGACGGCATTAGAGTTATGGTTGAACTCAAACGTGATGCTAATCCTCAGATCGTTTTAAACAATCTATATAAATACACTACGCTACAATCGACTTTCAGCATTCAATTACTCGCCCTGGTCTCCGATGCACCGAGGCTCCTCACTTTAAAAAAGGCCCTGACAACATTTTTGGATTTCCGTTTTGAAGTCATTACCCGCCGCACAAAATTCGAACTCGCCGAAGCAGAAAAGCGTGCGCATATTCTCGAAGGACTCAGGATCGCAATCGACAATATCGATGAAGTTGTCAAGATCATCAAGAAATCCAAGGATGTGCCGGTTGCCAAAAAGAACCTGATGGAGAGATTTTCACTCAGTGACATACAAGCCCAGGCAATCCTCGACATGAGATTGGCGAGGTTGACGAACCTTGAAAAAGAAACTCTGGAAATTGAATATTTGGCGCTGATCAAAGAGATCGCCCGGCTCAAATCGATCCTTGAGTCGCCAAAAGGTGTTTATCAATTAATCAAGAAAGAACTCAATAAACTGAATGAAAAGTATCAGGAGCCGAGACGCACTCAGATCATCGATGCCGAGCCTGAACAATTGACGATTGAAGACCTCATCGGCGAAGAAGACATGGTTATTACGGTAACACATCGTGGTTATATTAAACGCCAGCCTATTACCACGTACAGAAACCAATCCCGCGGCGGCCACGGTAGAAAGATCGTCGAGATCGGTGAACAAGATTTTGCCAACCAATTGCTTGTCTGCTTGACCACCGACACCTTGCTGTTCTTTACAGACAAAGGAAAGGTCTATGCTCGTAAGGTATATGAAATAGCAGAAGCAGGACCATTTTCAAAAGGTCGTTCGATCGCGAACTTCATTGAAATGAGTGAGGGTGAAAAAGTCACGGCGTGTCTTTCAATAAAGGACTTTTCATCGCAACATTATGTCTTCATGGCCACAAAAAATGGTAAAGTCAAAAAAACCAACCTTGTCGATTTCTCACATATTAGAAGCAAGGGTATAATCGCACTCAAGCTCATGCGCGGTGATCGGCTTATTGAAGTCGGTCTAACCAAAGGCGATAATTCGATATTACTAACGACTCGTGACGGCCTGACCATTAGGTTTGCTGAAAAAGTGATCCGGGCCATGGGACGGACCGCGTCAGGCGTAAGAGGTATTAGACTGGCAAAGGAAAACGAGGTCGTCGGTTTCAATATTGTCAGAGAAAGTGAGGATATGCTCATCGTTGCAGAAAAGGGTATTGGAAAACGCGTGAAGTTCGCTTCAATCGGTGAAAAAGGAAGAGGCGGCAAAGGTATGAAGGCGATAAAGATTGACAATAAGACCGGCAAAGTCGCCGGTGTCACCAGGGTCAGTGATGAGGATGACCTCATTGTCATGACCAAAGCAGGTAAAGTGATCCGAACCCCGGTCAACAACATAAAAGTTCTGAGCCGTCAGGCAAAAGGCGTTAAGATCATTACCCTGGCAAATGATGACCTGGTCTGTTCCATCGCCTGTATTAAAGCACAAGTATAAAAAGTGGCAAGAAAATCCTGGGATGAATATTTTATGGCTATCGCCGAGCTTGTTGCCGAACGCTCGACTTGCATAAGGCGCCAGGTTGGTGCAGTCATCGTAAAAGACAGAAAGATACTGACGACCGGCTATAATGGCGCACCGCGCGGGATCAAACATTGTGCTGATGTCGGTTGTCTAAGAAAAGAACTCAATATCCCGGCTGGTGAAAGGCATGAAATATGCCGCGGTACTCATGCTGAACAGAATGCTATAATCCAAGCTGCGACCTTTGGTGTCGATATCAGTAATGGAATAGTATACTCAACGCATCAACCATGTTTTATCTGTACAAAGATGCTCATAAATGCCAACGTATCCAAGATCATTTATAAAGAGGAATACCCTGATAAGCTGGCGATCGACATGCTCAATGAAGCCAAAATACCATTTGTGAAAATATAACGACCCTCTCCTCTTTCCTGTCATTATCCAACCTGCCTGTCCCGTAGTACGAAGTAGGTACGGGAACTGGATAATCCAGGGTTATAGGACGTTCCTTGATTCCCCGATTCCCCTGATCAAGTCAGAGGACAGGCTTGTCGGAGGATGACAGAATTACGAAGTTCGTGACATCATAACAACATATTTATTGTAGGCGTTCGATTTATCGAACATTACCTGATAAATCACCTGTCTGCCTCAGGCTGAGGCAGCTACGATTATATTGGCTTATGTATTTGTCTGTGTCTTTACCAATTTTACAAATAAGTCAATCGTCTCTTTATGGGGTTCGCTACCAAGTTCTTTTCTCAAAGTTTTTTTCAGCTGTTCAAAATCCCGGATTATCTCTTTATAACGACCGATCTTACTGTAAGCGGTCATTATTCTACGATGGTATTCTTCATTAAAGATATTTGCTGATATCAGCTTCTTGTAAAATATAATAGCATCTTTATATCTTTTATTTTCAGTGTAATAATCTGCCATAATGAGCAGACAATCTTCACATAGATTCTGATAATATCGGCGCCGGTCTTCGACCCAGGAATCATACCAACCCGGTGCAAAACCATCTTTGTAAATTGAAATCGCTTTTCGCAGCATTGATTCATATTTTTTATCAGTTTTATCCGCCGCTTTGATTTTCTTCACAAGATTTTCAAACTCCTCGGTATCGATTTTAATCGCGACCTTGGGTGAAAGCTGATAAAATCCCTTGCTTGATATTACCAGTTCTCCCCGGCCGGTTTTCACTGCTTTGTACATCTGCCTTATATGTTGTAATGCCTTACGCAGACTATCGCTGCCGCTTTTATGTGACGCTTTTTGCCACAGCGCTTCAATGAGCACATCGTGATTGACGCGCTCATTTTTATGGAGCAGGAGATAAAAGAACAATTTCTTCGACTTCATCGTTGTCCAGGAAGTCTCGAGAATCTCCCTTTCATCGACCGCGACTTTTGGGACACCAAAGAGATGAACATCGATCCAGTGGGCATCGAGTTCATACTTGTCGATCAGAGACATGATGTATTTGTGCTCAAAACCATCTTTACGCAATTCCTGCAGCATCCATTTGTTATTCCGGAATGTACGAGCCAACAGATAATCATAACCTTTGGATCGACTCAGTGCGACTACTTTTTCGAGTTTTAACAGGGCCCTTGATTTTTCGTTTTGATAATAGTAAACATTACATAAATGAAGGTTGATAGTGAATGAAAAAAATGGCTGTTTGAATTTCTTGGTTACCTTTATAGCGCTGTCAAGTATCTTTTCCGCGTCGTCATATCTGCCCTGGGCAATTCTCAGTGTTGCCTCGGTCTGCAGTAAATCCACGGACGAAAAATCCGTCCTGATCTCTTTTATCAACCAGGTTTTGGCAAGAATCCGATCCGCCGCGACGAGATCCCCGCCTCTGATATTGATGTCGCACAACTCTGTATATGCCGAGATAATGAGTGAAACGACGCCCAGCTTCTCATATATCTCCAGGGCTTTGGAAATAAACTGCCTTGCTTTATCGAGATCACCAAATTCCTTATGAAATTGTGCATAACCCTGCCAGATCCTCGCCATTGACCAAAGGTCATTATAGCTGCCGCATGTCTTGATACCGGATTCCAGGGTTTGAAGAGCTTCTTTTCTATTCCCCAAAAGAATGCTCATTTTCGCAGCATTGAAAAAACCACCGCCACAACCAGGAGAAAAATGATCCTTTAAAAGTTCTGCCGTTTTCAACAACTTCAAATGCGCGGCATTCAAATTTCCTATGTTGAAATCATTCATAGCATAGTTATTAATAATGCTCGCCTCAAGGTCTTTGTATTCATTACGGTTTGCTATCTGCAATGCCTCCTGAAAATATTTTGCCGCTTCAGATAAATTCCGACTGCCTGCTGCCCGGTACAGCGAACCGATTGAATTGAGAATCGATGCTCTGGTGAGGCGCGCATTTTTTGGACATACGCTCAATGCCTTTTTGAACCATCGTTTGGCCGCAGTCAATCTCCCCTGATTGAGAAGGATCCCGCCTAATCTGTAAAGGGCATCGGCATATTGTTTGTGTCCTTTTGATATCAACTTAAACTTATTGGCCGCACGCAAGCAGTTTTTCTTGGCTTCATCCGAGCGCCCTAGATAGATCAAGGCCTCAGCATAATGCATGAGCAGCGAAGGATGCTGTTGACGCACGGATCTAGGTATCTTTTCTATATAAGAACATAAAAATGCACTCCTGCCGCGCCAAATTGAACCCGGTGCGATCCTTTCAATACTTATCGCAGCACGATCATATTCTTTTGCCTGGAGAAAAAACCGGGCAGCTTCTTCTAATCGGTTATTCTTAAAATGAAAAACACCAGCTCGAATATAGAGTCTCCTCTCCTTTTCAACATTGTTTATTTTACTCCGCAAAAAATCTCTGAATAAATGGTGAAATCGATAGCCGATATCGGGTATATCAACGATGAATGCATTTCTCGTCGTAAGTTCGGCTAATAATAATTCCGAGTTCTTTCTCTTGGCAACCGCATCGCACAGCTCCGGGGTCAACCATTCAAGGATCGAACAGTCGACCAGATACTGCCTTATACTCTTGGATTCCTGATCATATATCTCCTGGGCAAAATAATTGAACAGATTACTCTGGGATTGGTAATAGCTATCGAGGATACGCTTGATATACCGAGATGATTTCTCTTTTTCAAAGTAATTAGATGACTGCAGCATTAGACGCAAACTCGTTGGCCACCCTTCCAGATGTTCTTCGATCCATTCAAGTTCTGATTCGCTTAGTGATATCGAATAAACTGACACGAAAAGGTCCTTGGTTTCTTCTTTACTGAATTTCAAATCCTGACCGCCTATTTCAAATATTTCATCACGGGCTTGAAGCTGAGCCACTGATAACGGCGGCCGCACGCGTGAAGAAATTATAAAATGAACCTGCTGGGGGATATGACTCAATAAGTAGTTGAGGATCTTGTCGATGTGTTCAGCCGGGTAGATAGTATGGTAGTCTTCCAGAATAATGTAGAGATCTTCTTTGACGGTCTCGATTATTTCATTGATGAACGTGCCCAGGATCAACTCCAAATAACGCTGAGGATAATTGAAGAAATGACTCAAGGCCTCGGTCTTTTTACCGAAATCTGGCGAGAATTTCCTGATACCTTCGACCAAATAGGAAAAAAATACGGCCGGTTCTGCATCACTTTTCTCGAGATGGTAGTATACATAGGGGATATTTTTACTCGACAAAAGCTGTGACAGTAGCGTGGTTTTTCCATACCCGGCACCAGCACACACGAGTATCACTTTCTTATTAAGGTTGGAAACAAGAGAGTTGATCAGGCGTTCGCGATACAGGACTTTGGTACGTATCTGCGGTGCCTGCAGCTTACTGAGAATTACGATACTCTGCTTTTCATCAACCATTATGAACTATACCCACTCAAATATCAGTGTCAAGCATTCACCCGGACGACCTTTGTGGATATCACCATTAGACCCGGATATTATAATAATAATCTCACGCCGTGAAAAAATCGTGAAAATCTCGTATGCGATCGTGGTCTACTTTCCGGTATTATCAGGTACGTACTATAGGTGGAATTTCGTCCTTATCGCTTGATTACTGCAAATTTCAATACAACAGTAACATCTGATACATTTTCTGTGATCAATGAACCTGCCTCTGATACAATGAGCCGGGCAGACATCTTCGCATAATCCACAGTCGGTGCACTTCTGGATATTGATTACTGGCGTCCTGGCGAGCCAGAGCCTGTATAGTATTTGAGCAATCGATTGTACGATCGAGGACCTGAACGGAAAACGGAATGGTGCAGCATAATCCTTAATGATATCGAGTCTACCATATACTTCAATGTCATCGGGATCATACAGTCCTTTTTCGCGCGCCCATCTGAGGGTCGGAATTCGATCCGGAGTTATCCCGGCCAAAAGAGCACATGTATGGTCAACCGCATGTCCATTCGCACCGATGATAATTACTCCAGGAGAATATTTCTTACCTCGGGCGTCAATTATATTGATGCAGTCGACAATAATAAGATCCGGCGGGCAGATCTCGTATATCTCGAGCAGAACCTTACTAAAATCATCTATTCCGGGAAATTTCGAATGGATATAGGGTTTAAGACCACCGGGGATGATACCGAACTGATTCTTTACCGCAAGGGTCATGGTCGTCAGATCATGGGTCCGGAATTTCGGCAAAGATATAAGGATATCACAATCAGCTATTTCTTTTGATATATATATTTCTTTGAGCATATTATCCGGTCTTTTGATGAGTTTTGAATATTTCCCTATGCTTCTAAACCTTCCCTGTGCTGCCTCTAGAAAACCACAACGACTGGCGACCTGAAGCTCAGTATAAGATTTATTCGGCACCGGATTATCGCCAACCGCAACATTAGCACCGGCGCGTGTTAAAAAAGAAACAACGTGCGCGATCAGCTCAGGGTCGGTCACGACTGCTTCTTCAGGTTCAGCGGGTCTTAGCATATTCGGTTTTACAAAAACCCTTTTTCTCGACAGATTATTGAGCCCGAAGCTATCAAATATCTCAACGAGTGATTCATCAATATCGTTAATCGATTTAATATAAACTCGTTGTCTTTTCATTTCCTGCATACCTTATTATATATGGTGTAGTAATCATCCAAACTCAGGTCGCCGGGTCTTTTCTTCAAGATCACGCTATTAATGCTATCAGGTATAGTATGCAAATAATTCATCAACGCATTTTTCATATACTTCCGACGGTAACAAAAAATGCCTTTGATCATACTGAAAAAGGATCGTTCATCTTGCAGATAAAATGGTTTTCTTCGGCCCGTTAATTCTATGACTGTCGAACTGATCTTTGGTCGAGGTGAAAAATATCGTGCGTTTATCGAAAATTCTTTTTTAACGAAAAAATAATATCCAGCAAAAAGAGTTACCGGCCCGTATTGAGCAGAACCAGGTTCAGCCAACAAACGTGCTCCGTATTCTTTTTGAACCGTTAATACAGCCCGTTCAAAGGCTCCCCTCTGCTCGGCCAGTCTCACTAAAATCTGCGTGCTAATCGAATAGGGAATATTCCCGATGATCACCGGCCTTTTATATTTCGCCAGGTCGAGCTGCAAAAAGTCGTCATTGATTATTTGCACATTAGTCAGCTTCAGTTCCTCCAGTATGGGCATAAGCTCTCGGTCGAGTTCAACCGCGTATACACAGGCGGCGCGCTCACTAATTATTTTTGTAAGAAAGCCTTTACCAGCACCGATCTCAACTACAGTCGCACCTTCGATACCACCACAATCTGCAATTTTCCTGGCGATCCTTTTGTCTATCAGGAAATTTTGGCCATAGCGCTTTTTCGCATGAAAGTGTTCCTGTTTAGACATTTTCCCATTCCTCAAGATGGAAAAGTTTTTTCGCATTAGCATCGATTATATCTTCAAGCCGTTCAGGCAACATTTCCAGAGTTCCCGCTGCGAAATTCAGTGTTTCCAAAATATAAGAAGGCTCATTACGTTGCCCTCGATGACCGGTCGGAGCCAAAAAAGGTGAATCTGTTTCGAGTATTATTCTGTCGGTTGGTAATTTCTTAAAGACATCTCGTGTCTGTCGGGAAAAGGTGAGAATCCCCCCAAATCCCAGAAAATAACCCATCCCGAGTATTAGCTTGGCTTGTTCATATGAACCACTATAACAATGGAAAACACCGCGATGATACTTTTCTTCTTTGAGTATTCTAATGGCATCGTCGATAGAATTGCGGTTATGGATGAGTAACGGAAGGTTCTTGTCACGAGCAAGGTTGATGTGTTTTCGAAACAGCTCCCGCTGTGCTTTTCGGGGCGAAAAATCCCGGTAATAATCGAGTCCGGTTTCGCCGACAGCACAGACCCTGTTATTCTCGATTATGTCTGTGATGCCACCCATTTCAACAAGCGATTGTTCAGCCGCTTCGTTAGGATGGATCCCCACTGCGGGAAGGAGCCATTCATAACGCTTAGCCTGGTCGATTGCGATCTTGCTTGTCGATACATCATAACCTGCATTGATGATCTTATCTATGCCGGCATGCTCAGCCCGTTTTAAAACATCTTCTAAATCTCTATTGAACTGGGGATCTACTAAGTGACAATGAGTATCGACCATATCAGGGTATCAAAGTACCCTCATGATTCCTCACCTCACGCTTTCTCCGGAGGCTACTGGTTTATCTGTGGTTAGGAGCACAATACCTTCTTTTGTATCAGCCGCAAGCAGCATTCCAGTCGATAGAACACCCCGGAGCTTTACTGGCTTTAAATTCTCTACAACAATGATCGTCTTTCCGATCAGTTCCTCGGTTTTATAGTCTTTACCGACACCGGCAACGATCTGAATCTCTTTATCACCTATTTCAACCCTGCATTTTATAAGGTTTGTACTCCCCTCGACCGATTCAGCTTCCAGTATCTTGCCTGTCTTGAGAACTACTTTTTTAAAGTCGTCGATCGATAAGGTCTCTTTCTTGAGCTTTGCGATCTGAATGTCTATAACCTTATCATCTATCTTGTGAAAGAGAATCTCAATATCACCAATCGCAGGAGCAACATCGGGGGTGCTTATATCATCCCAATTTTGTGGAATAAAATTGATCATCTTTTTTATTTTACTCGAGGTGAACGGCAAAAACGGCTCAACAAGGACCGCCAGTGAGGTGACTATCTTCATGCAAACATACATCGTCCGCTCGCAGATCAAAGGGTTGGTCTTGCGCGTTACCCAGGGTTCTTCATGGTCAAAATAGCGATTTGCCTCCTGGGCGATCTTCATAACTTCCTGCAATGAATTCTTGAACTCGAACTTTTCTATTTTCTCACCGACCAATGCAGGCGCTTTATGCAGCATATCAATGATCCGATTGTCATTCTCGGAGAACGATGAGGCGGTTGGCACTGAAGCATCATAATATTTCTTTACAAAAATCAATGTGCGGTTGACAAAATTACCGAGGATATCAGCAAGTTCATTATTGTGCCACGCCTGAAAGTCGCGCCATGTAAAATCAGTATCCCGCGCTTCAGGAGCATTACGGGTGAGTGTATATCTCATTGAGTCAGCCTCAAACTCTTTCAAATAATCAGGCAGCCATATTGCATAGTCTTTAGATGTTGAGAATTTATCGCCCTCAAGATTGAGAAATTGATTCGCCGGTATATCCGTGGGTAAAACATAATCACCATATGCCATGAGCATAGCTGGCCAGATCAAGGCATGGAAAACGATATTATCCTTGCCGATAAAATGTACCAACTTTGTATCTTTATCGAGCCAGTACTCTTTCCAGAGATTCGGTTTGTTCTTGTGTTCTGCCCACTCCATGGTTGAAGAGATATATCCGATCGGTGCATCAAACCAGACGTACAACACTTTCCCTTTGGCTTCTTCGAGCGGGACAGGAACACCCCATGACATGTCTCTTGTTATAGGACGGTCTCGCAGCCCTTCTCTAAGCCACCCTTTAACAAACTGAAGGACATGTTCTTTCCAATTCGTTTTTGACGCTATCCAATCATCCAATTGATTTTGAAATGCTGAAAGTTTAAAATACCAATGTTTTGTTCTCTTTTTTTGTGGTACTTCACCACAGATCAAACATCTCGGATCAACGAGTTCAGAGGGCTCAAGCCAACGACCGCAGCTATCACATTGATCACCTTTAGCACCCTCTGCAGCACAGCGCGGGCACTTGCCCACGATATAACGATCCGGCAGAAAACGCTTGCATTGAGGGCAATGGAATTGTTCGATCTCCTTAGGGTATATATAACCTTTTTTATAGATCTTTAGAAAGAAATCCTGAGCCATACGATGATGGACAGGTAATGTTGTTCTTGAAAAATTATCAAAGGTCATGCCAAAATCTTCAAAGGCCGTTTTTATCGACTGATGATACTTGTCAACGATCTGTTTTGGTGTCTGGTGCTGTTTTTCAGCACTGATCGTGACCGGTACACCGTGTTCATCAGTCCCGCATATGAAAACCACATCCCGCTTCTTTAAGCGTTGATAACGCACGTAGATATCAGCTGGTAAATATGCTCCTGCGATATGTCCAAGATGGAGATTGCCGTTCGCATACGGCAAGGCGCTCGTTACCAGTATTTTCATGTGGTATTATAGATGAATGATAAAAAAAGTCAAGCCTACAAGACAGGAAACGGGTTTGGGTTTAGACGCTGGATTTTTCATTCCGCCGTTATCTTTTGTCCCCGCATCCAAACCCACTGACTATTCACCATCTTGTATCAGGGTTGACACTATTGCCATTATATATAAAATTGCATGTGGGATTCCTGTTTTTTATCTTCACTATCGCACCTCCGACAAATGTCCATGCATTTGACAAACCAAATGATTCCGGCTCGGCAATTCACATAAAGTGGGAAGTTTCACAAGACGACAGAGAAATAGAAAAATACATCATATTCAGACAAACACTCCCTGATACAACGATGGAAAAAATCGGCTTCTTAAAAAATGGCAGTAACTTCTTGGAAGATGATAGAACAGATGATGCAAGAGAATATCGCTATATTGTCGCTTCCAGCAAGAATTCTGAACTGGCATTTTCCATGCCCAGTAATACGACTAAGTCGTATCCGCAAGTTTTCCATTCCGGACGCATAAATATATTGATATCGATAATTATATTTGGGATACTTTTGGTGTATTTTGTGATCCGCGCGCGGGGTGGTCGAGATCTCTTCATAAGAAAGATCCCTGGCTTGGATGCAGTGGACGAAGCTGTCGGCAGAGCTACTGAAATGGGTAAACCGATCCTCTATGTCCCTGGTCTTGGTGATATCGTATGGACCGCGACCATCGCTTCGATGAATATCCTCGGTGAGGTAGCAAAAAAAATAGCTCAGTACGATACTCCTATTATAGTAACTAACCGCTGGTCAGTCGTTTATACGGTATCAAAAGAAGTCGTAAAAGAAGCTTTTGCGACTGAAGGGAAATCGGAAAGTTTCCAGGAAGACTATGTCCGTTACCTGACTGAAGCGCAATTCGGCTTTGCCGCGGCGGTAAATGGCATAATGCTCAGAGAAAGACCAGCGACAAATTTCTTCATCGGCAGATTTTGGGCTGAGTCATTGATCATGGCAGAAACCGGGGCTCAAACCGGTGCCATTCAAATCGCCGGGTCTGATTCTGTACTCCAGCTGCCATTTTTTATTACAGCTTGCGATTACACACTTATCGGCGAAGAACTCTATGCAGCATCAGCATATCTGTCACGCGAGCCGTTGCTCATGGGTTCTTTAAAAGCACAGGATTACAGCAAGCTCATCGTACTTTTCATACTTTTTCTATTTACCGTACTCTCTTTTTTTAACGTAGATCTGCTATCACTACTTGGAGTGCAATGAAAAGGAAACTAGCCCTGGCCATCTGCCTGATCATGGGTATTGTCATGATGGTTCAATTCTTCATCCCCCACCCAACATCCCTGCAGTTCAATAGTATGATCCTAAAATGGGTCATTATCCTTTCTGCTTTTGCTATGGTGCTGGCAATAGGAAATCTCAGCCGGCATCATGGTTTGATAATAAGAAAAAAGAAAAAAAACTGGTTTTACAGTGTTGTCACACTGACGAGTATGGGCGCGATGGCAATTATCGGATTGTTCTGGGGAGTTGATGCAGGCTCGCTATTCCAGAGCATATACCTGAATATTTTTGCACCGTTGAGCGCGACGATGTTCGCCCTGCTCGCCTATTATATGGCATCTGCAGCGTACCGCGCATTTCGTGCAAGAAGTCTTGAAGCTACTCTCCTGCTCGCCGCTGCATTCATTGTCATGATCGGATTCATGCCTTTTGGGCAGTATATTCATCCACGCTTTCCATCTTTTGCCGAGTGGATAATGCAGGTCCCTAATATGGCATCACAGCGCGGCATATTATTCGGTGTTGCTTTTGGTTCGATCGCTACTGCTCTTAAAATAATTCTCGGGATTGAGCGTTCCTGGCTTGGCGGTAAAGAATGAAGTGGTTTGAAGTCATATCAAAGATCGACCGACGCATTATTTATCTCCTCTTAACACTCTTTGTCATTTTACCTTTGTTTATACCCATTAAGATACCTCAGAATATAATGCCCCAGACACAAAAACTTTTCGATTTCGTCGACTCCATACGACCGGATGATAAAGCAGTAATGCTGTCTCTCGACTATACGCCTCAGACTGCTCCAGAGTGCCACCCGATGGCTCTTGCCATACTCAAACACTGTTTTGCACGGAATATCCCGGTCGTTGGTGTATCTTATGACCCGCAGGGTCCTGGTCTGGCGGTCGAAGCCTTTGCCACAGTCGTTGATGATATTAATCGTCAAGCGAGCATTAAAGAAGATTCGGTGATCTATGGAGAGGATTATGTATATCTCGGTTGGAAATCCGGACGTATCGCAGCACTCCTTGAAATGGGTGAGAGTATTATAAGCGTGTATCCGAGGGATCATTTTAGAAATGCGGTTGATTCTTTTCCCATAATGGCAAGGGTAAAAAACTACAAGGATATTGCGATCGCCATTGTCCTTGCTGCTGCTGCATACCCTGATGATTGGGTGCTCTACCCTCAATCACGTTATGGTATCAAGGTAGGTGCCGGTTTGACCGCAGTCATGGCACCCAAATACTATCCATTTCTACAAACCGGTCAGTTTTCTGGCATGGTCTCAGGCATGAAGGGCGCCGCCGAATATGAACATCTTATTTTTGCTCATGGTTATACTAAAGACCTCGGTACTGCTGAAACCGGCATGAGTGCACAATCAATGATCCACATCCTTATCATCATCTTCATTATCATGGGGAATATCGGGTATTTCTTCTCGAGGAGAAAAAAGTGAGTACTGATCCCTGGATCTGGCTAGGCGCGATCCTTACTCTCATGATATTTTCTTTTTTGTTCAAAGATAATCCGTTCTATAAGTTTGGTGAGCACCTCTTTGTCGGCGTCGCGAATGGTTATTATATCGCGCTTTACTGGCATAATTCGCTGCGGCCTAACCTTGTTGAACCACTCAGTCAGGGGCAGTTAATCTACTTGATACCTCTGCTCCTCGGGCTCATGTATTTTGCCCGTTTCATCCCAAAGATATCGTGGTTAGTACGGATACCAATAGGTTTTATGATTGGCTGGAGTGCTGGTGTTTCTATACCGGCGACATTTCAGGCATTTGTACTCAAACAGCTTGAGGGTACGATAATCACACCATCGAGTTTTACAAATGCTGCGTCTGGAATATGGGCAGCGATAATCCTCGTTGGTGTTGTCTGTACAGTCGTCTATTTTTACTTTTCAAAAGAACACAAAGGTATATTAAAACCAACTGCCAGACTCGGTATTATATTTATTATGATCGGATTTGGTGCTTCTTTTGGTTATACGGTCATGGCCCGGGTAAGCCTGCTCATCGGCAGGATACAATTCCTCCTCGGTCCCTGGCTCGGTCTGATCGATTAGAGCATTCTGTAATCTGTCACCCGTCAATGTTGCTCTTTAGTATAACACATTATACTTTTGTATAATAAACATTGATCATTATCTTGATTGCCGCCTGTTTTTCATCACTTTCAGATGAGTGAACTGGCACACACTTTGCATATTAACGAGTGCAGAGGTGTACTATGAAAAGAATCGTCTGTCTATTAATAATCGCCACTTTTGCCTTTGCTGGTCGCTTTGGACTTGGGATCACAGGTGGTGGTGAATATAAGAAGAACTACGAGACAGTCACGGTTGAAAATATTCACAACCTTTTTTATGGTGCTGAATTCTATATTCAGGCTGAGGCCTTACCGAGCATCTTTCTAAGACCAACAATATCATACCTCCATAACCCCTCCATTTCGTCTTCTATGGCTGGCGTTGGCTTAGGTGTCAATGTCCAGCCAAGGCTCGGTAATTTCCCTATCGCACCCTTTTTCGGCGTGACTGGCACAATGCTCCTTCACAATGATCTCGATGTTACTGAGGCGGTCAGGACTGGACGCCTGAATGAATATATAGAAACTTCTACACCCCAACTTATCGGATCAGGTTATGCTGGTATCAATCTCTTTCTTGGTAGGAGTCTAGCTCTGGATTGCCATTATCGGTACCATAGTTTTTCTCCCCAATTCGGTGTAGAAATGATCTGGGCTGGATTATCTTATAATATCAATTGGTAGGTTCTTCTTGATGATTATGCAAAAGGCGTGAAAGATAAGAAGGTTGGATCTTGAGGAATTCACTCGCTTTGCGCTGATTACCACCACAGCGTGAGATGACTTCCTTGATATAAGCCATTTTAAAGTCCGTAACCGCTTCTTTTAATCCTTTTTTATAGCTGGGTCCTTCTGTTGAATCTACTGAAGGGAGGATCAGGCTTTTTCGGTCGAGGCGCTCCCCACCGGTCAAAACCACTGCTCTTTCAATGATATTCTGAAGTTCCCGGACATTTCCCGGCCATGCATAGGCGAGCAATTCTTGCATCGCCTGATCATCAATATCCTTGATCGCTTTATTCGTCTCTTTTGCATAGATCGTAAGAAAATGCTTGGCTAGAAGAGGTATATCATCCTTTCGTTCTCGCAGGGGCGGAATACGGATCGGAAATACATTGAGCCGGTAATATAAATCCTCGCGGAAAAGTTTTTGCTTCATCTTTTCGTCGAGGTTCTGATTAGTCGCTGCGATAACACGCACATCGACTTTTATTATCTTGGTACCGCCCAAACGCTCGAATTCCCGTTCTTGCAGAACCCGGAGCAATTTACTCTGCGTTTCCAGGGGCAGATCTCCGATTTCATCGAGAAAGATCGTGCCTTTGTTAGCGAGCTCGAAAACCCCTCTACGTAAAGAAGTAGCACCAGTAAACGCACCTTTTTCATGGCCAAACAGTTCACTTTCCAGGAGAGTTGCTGGAATGGCCGCGCAGTTCAGAGCGATGAAAGGTCCTTCACCTCTCTTGCTCAAACGATGAACATGACGAGCAATGAGTTCTTTACCGGTTCCGTTTTCGCCGAGGAGCAATACCGTGCTCGTACTGGGTGCGACTTTTTCAGCGAGTTCAAGCACATCCTTGAACTCGGCACTCGCGGAGATGATCTTATAACGGGCATCGATCTCATCTCTCAATAGATTTTTTTGTTCTTGTATGCGTAAATGTGTTTGGGCATTCTTTATAACCTGAGCCGCTTGGAGTGCTATGATGATCAGAAGTTCTCGGTCATCAGCTGTCCAGGCCAATCCCTTGCCTTTATTAAGAACTTCGATCACCCCGATCGCTTTTCCTGATATATTAAGGGGTGCAGCGATGATCGATTTCGTAGCAAAACCTGTTTGCTTGTCGATTTGAGGATAGAATTCAGTGTCGGAAAGAGTATCATCGACCACCTTGACCTTTCCCGTACGTACACATGCACCGGCAATACCTTTGTCCAAAGGCACGGTAAGGTTCCTTAAGCGTTCAGATACATCTCCTGTGGCACTTGCAAAATATAGTTCGTTAGTTGTTTCATCAAGAAGCAATAAAGAACTCGCTTCAGCTTTCAGCAGATTTTTGGCTGTTTCCATTATGATATTGAGTATCTTTGAAAGCTCCAGAGTGGATGAAAGAGAACTGGCCATCTGGAATAGCATTTCCAGTTCCTCACGTCCAATCTTTCTGATCTCACTTTCCATGGTTCAGTATATCACAAAAACTGCTTGCGTCAACCCCCACACCTAATTGTTCGAAATTTTTTTTAAAAATATCACTTTTAATTCGCCTTATACTCGCAAAAAACTTCGACTCCATACAATAACTGTATCAAGAATTAGGTGTGGGGGTCAACCCGACCCTTGCATTTTGAAATAACTCTATTATACTCCCATTATCGAGGAGGTATTCATGAGAGTGCAGAAAA
>Ga0307444_1000233_pt1 | contig 28847 bp, 25 predicted proteins | sample SalMarSW160340MG_FD_202145 | JGI IMG/M metagenome (GOLD analysis project Ga0307444, IMG submission 202145) | Salt marsh sediment microbial communities from the Plum Island Ecosystem LTER, Massachusetts, United States - SW1603-40 | ecosystem: Environmental > Aquatic > Marine > Intertidal zone >...
CTGGCCATGGTGCTAGCCAAGATCGTTGCACCTGACGGGATGGTGTTTTCATATGAAAGACGTGAGGAGTTCCTCGATAATGCAAAGCGTAACATTGCACGCGCCGGCTGTACAGAGAATGTAAAATTCTACTGTCGTGATGTTGTTGTGGATGGCTTTGATGCCCAGACCGTCGATGCAGTATTCCTTGATGTACCTGAACCATGGGCGATCGTACCGGTCGCTGAGACTGTTTTAAAAGGTGGTCACCATCTTGTTTCCTGGAGTCCTAATGTCGAACAAGTAAAAAGAACAGTCGATGTCCTAAAGGAGAACCATTTCATACGGGTGCGTGTTAGTGAAATTATTGAGCGTGACTTACTCGTCCGGCAGCAAGGCATCCGGCCCCGGGAACGCGGCATCACCCACACCGCGTATTTAGTAAGAGCACAAAAGATACTAGTAAACAGCAAGGACTAAGCAGCATACTATGAACAGGAGAATCGGTGAAATGAATAGATAATTTATTCGTGAAAAATCCCTGATATGCTGGTTTTCTGATATCCTGATATACTATGTAAAGGAACGTTAGAAACGATATTAACGATCTAAACGATTAAACCGTCTTTCAATCACTTAATTACTCAATTACCAATGGCTGTTTTTCTATTTAAGGTACGCCAGGGGGTCTACAGGCTTGCCGTTTTTGCGTAGTTCAAAGTGTAACATCGGTCCGGATAACGAACCGCTTTCACCGATACGGCCAAGGATTCTACCCTCCGTGACTTCCTGTCCGACATCGACGAGCATTTCAGCAAGGTGTCCATATAATGAATAATAACCATCGAGATGATCGATCAGAACGAGGTTGCCATATCCCATAAAGCGGTCAGCATAGACAACCTTGCCTGGTGCTACCGAGTGTACATTGTCGCCATAACTGGCACTAATATCGATGCCGTTGTTTTTTGTCTGGGTGTTGTATTTTGGATGAATTATTTTACCGAATTTTGTCACGACACTTCCATGGCAGGGCCAGGGTAAGGTACCCATTTTCTTTTCAACATACTGAGTTGCATTCTGTACTATCACCCGTTCTTTTTCAAGCTTAACGATCAACTCCTCGAGTTTTCGTTGAGCACTCTTGATTTCTTTTTCGAGTTGTTTTTTATTGGTCTCTTCCTTGGCGACTTGATTGAGAATATCTTTTTTCATTTTACGTTCGTCGCCTAGCCGTCCTAATTCACTTTCCTTTTCGACCTTTCTGCCTTTCAGTATCTCGATCAATTCCTCCCGCATTTTCTTATCCGTAAGGTATCGCTCCCAATCCGCTTTAAATTCAAAGAAAGCCTGCTGATCATTCTTAGCAAGGATCTGCAGATAGTAAGAAGAAGAGAGTATTTCGGGCAGGGATTTTGACGAAAAGAGGATCTCAAGTTTATAAAATGGTGTCCATTTGTAAAGACGGACGAGTCGCTCGCGCAGATCATTCATCCGGACCTTCATTTTTGATTCAAGCCTTGCGATGCTTTTCGTCAATGCGTAGACATTTTCTTTTTCGCGGCTTTCCTGAGATGTTAACTCATCGATGTACTCTATGGTGAGATTTATACCTTCGTCTATTTTCTCGATGTGAGCAAGGGTACCGATCTTTTGTTTTTCCAGTTGTTTTATTTCTGTTCTTACGGAAGTTAATTTTGTTTTAAGTGCGTCCAGTTCTTTTTGTTTTTCAGATATCTGCGTGACGAGGCATAAAAAAATTATTATTAAATTCATTTTAGGAATTTCCTCAATGCAATGCTTGACCCAAGTGTCCCGAATATTAAACCGCAGACTAAGCTGCCTAAAAAGAAATACCCCTGAGGAAAATACACATTACTGAGAAAAGAAACAGCAACCCGGTCAGTCACGACCGTTAAGACAAATGCGATAAAACCACCCAGAACTCCCTGGACAATACCTTCAAATGTAAAAGGGATGGCGATGAAAGAACTCGATGCACCGACAAGCTTCATTATGTCGATCTCTGTAGCGCGTGCGAATATTGTGAGTTTTATTGTCTGAAATATTACGAAAACTACGGAAAAGATTATTATCAGTAATAAACCGATATCAAAGCCGGTGATAATGTTTGTAATTCTCTTTAGTTGATCAACGAGCTCACCGCCGTAGATAGTCTCCCTGATGCCGCGTAAGAGCATAACCTTGCTGCTGATTTCCTCAAGCCCCTGAGCATTTCTGAATTTCGAGAGTAATTTGATGCGCAGCGAAGCAGGTAAGGGATTGGTTTCAAAAACACTGAGCACCTCTTCTGTATCCTGTAGTTCAGTCTGCAAATCCTTGAGGGCTTGATCCGAGGAAACATAGATGACCTCGCGTACTCCATTGATCTTCAAAATATTTGATTTGAGCGCAGTATAGTCAGCAGTTTCCTCAAGGAACGCTATTATTTCAATTTTCTCATCGAGGATAGTGAGAAAATGGTACAGGTTCACGGTAACAAAAGCAAAGAGCGATAAAAGAAAAAGCGATATCGATGTCACGAGAAGCGATAATAAAAATAATGAAGCATTCCTTGTTATCGTCCGGATCCCTTCTCGTATACCTATTCTCAGAGCCATGGTTACTTATCAACAGCGAGCTTGCCGTCTTCTATGCGGAGCATCCGCTTTTTAACTCTTTTTACCAGTTTAAGATTGTGTGTGGCCATGAGTACAGTTGTTCCCTTATAATTGATATCGAGCAAGACATCGATGATTTCCTGTGAGCTTTTTTCATCGAGATTACCGGTTGGTTCGTCGGCAAGGAGTATATATGGGTCTCTGACCAAGGATCGAGCGATCGCAACTTTCTGCTGCTCACCACCTGATAACTGATATGGAAATGAGAATTTCTTATGGCTGAGACGCAGGTAGGTAAGGATCTCAAGCATTTTCTTTCTCAGGTCACGCGGTGGTGTGTCGGTCACCTCAAGGGCAAAAGCGACGTTCTCTTCAAGCGTGCGATCCTGAAGAAGTTTGAAATCCTGAAAAACAACCCCGATTTTTCTACGTAATTTGGGAATATTCTTTTTTTTCAAAAGTCTCAGATTCTGGTCAAATACCTTTACTGTGCCTTTGGTCGGTTCTTCATCTTTGTATATCATTTTTAATAGTGTGCTCTTGCCAGCGCCTGTCGTTCCGTTGATGAAGACAAATTCGCCCTTTTCAATGAAGAAAGAAACATCCTGTAATGCTACCCAGTCTTTTTGGTAGACTTTAGTAACATTATCAAAAGTGATCATTTAATTAATCATAGTCATAATTTTTAATCTGTCAACGGTTAGAATCCAGGTGGAACTTGACTTTGCTGGAAATTAGGGATATAATACACGGTGATGGTCGTTGCGACAAATCGCAAAGCAAAACATGATTACATTGTCATGGATACATATGAAGCGGGCATCGTGCTCATAGGTGGTGAGGTGAAATCGCTGCGCCAGGGTAATGTATCGATGAGCGATGCTTATGGTGATGTATCTAACGGTGAGGTTTTTTTATTTAATTTACACATTTCAGCGTATAAAAACAGTACGATCGGCACATCTGATCCCAAACGAAAGCGCAAACTCCTCTTAAACGGCAGAGAGATTAAAAAACTCTATGGATTAGTCCAGCAACGCGGCAATACTTTGATACCATTAAAGATTTACTTTAACGATCATGGTTATGCCAAAGTCACGCTTGGCACATGCCGGCGCAAACGTCTCTACGACAAGAAAGAAAAGCTCCTCAAAAGGGAAATTGAGCGTAAGGTCGATAAAATAAAAAAGGCAGTGCGATGATCCATATTTTAATATCGCTTTTCTCCCTGTTACCCCATCAGTATGAAATCGTCTATCTCGATACAAGCATTAGTGTTGAAACCGAACGTGTTGAATTCCAGGATTATTTACCTTTGAAACCTATCGCTGGCCTTCTTGGTATATATTATGTGCAGGATCATAAAACGCAAAGATTATTGCTCAGTGCCGACGATCAGAAACTCGCCATTATCGGTGATATCGCAACGATCATTTGTAATGGTACAGCGAAACATTTGCCCTTTCCGCCAATTTTTATAAACGGCGATATTTATTTTCCCTCTAATGAAATTATCCCCACTTTGGGCGGGGTTTTTGACAAGCTGCTGTTTATTAAAGAACTTAAGGAAGCACCTTTGATTGAGAATATTGTGCTTTTGACAAGAGGTGATTCTACGGTATTGAAATTCGGCTGGGAAAAAAAGATAGATTTTGATGTTCAGTATCTTGTTAAGAAAGTAGTTGTCGAGATCGACGGGCAGTACAAGAAAACAGATGGTCTTAAACCAGTCGGTGCGGTGACGTTAGCAAAGGTGTCGCGTTTCAATACTTATACAAGTCTGGAATTCGATGTTGAAGACATTAACGCTTATCTGGAGCGGGGTGATGAGGTTATTTTTTTCCATAAGATAAGCAGACAAATTCATCTTATAGTTATTGACCCTGGACATGGTGGTGTTGACCCCGGTGCAGTCGGTAAAAATGGGTTGTATGAGAAAGATGCTAATCTTGGGATCGCTGGATTCCTTCGCGATTACATTACGGATTCACTGAACATCAAGGTAATCATGACCAGAGATCAAGATAAGTATCTTTCACTCAAGGCACGGACCGATTTTGCCAATCGTAATAGCGCTGATCTCTTCATAAGTATTCACTGCAATGCATCGGGTAAGAGTGCGAAAATGACCGGCTTTGAAACGTATTTCCTCTCCGAAGCACGCACGACCGAAGCGCGTGCCGTGGCCATGAGAGAAAACGCGTCACTCAAATTCGATGGTGTGGAGCCGACTGATATGGTGACCGATATCCTGGTGGATCTTGCGCAGACTGCGTATCTTGCCGAGTCGAACAAATTTGCCGAGCATATCCAGGATCATGCAAAAAAGCAATTATCAGTTCCTTCGCGTGGTGTCAAACAAGCAGGGTTTTATGTATTGCGCGGTGCATATATGCCCGCAGTGCTCGTTGAGTGTGCTTTTGTATCGAATATAGAAGAAGAAAAACTACTTAAACAGAAAAAATTTAGAAAGGAACTCGCCTACTGCATTTACTGTGGGATCAGGGACTATGTTGAAAATTATGAAAGGAGACTGAACAATTGAGCGATAGTCCGATCGGCATTTTTGATTCTGGTATCGGTGGTCTTACAGTAGTAAAAGAGATACGCAGGATTCTGCCCAACGAGAATATCGTATATCTCGGTGATACCGCGCGTCTGCCGTACGGCACAAAATCGATCGACGCGATAATCGAGTTTTCATTGGAAAATACCGAGTTTCTTATTTCAAGAGGTGCAAAATTCATCATTATCGCCTGCTATTCATCGACTTCGGTTGCGCTCGATATTGTCCGCAAAAATGTGAATGTACCGGTCATCGGTGTTATTCAACCAGGGGTTGAAAAGGCGGTTGAGTTGACCAAAAACCACAAAGTCGGTGTTGTCGGGACAAGTCTAACAATATACAGCGGTGCATATGAAAAAGCCTTTCGTGATTTAGACGAAAGGTGCGAAGTATTAGGCAAGGCATGTCCATTATTCGTTTCGCTCGTTGAAGAAGGCTGGCTTGACCATCCAGCGACTGATCTTATCGCCCAGACATACCTGAAACCACTCAAAGACGATAATGTTGACACCGTGCTCTTGGGTTGCACTCATTTTCCCTTATTAATGCCGGTTTTCCGGAAGATCATGGGTAAAATCAATTATGTTGACGCCTCGCGTGAGGTGGGATCCAAGGTGGCTGATGAATTACGGAGATTGGAACTCCAGCGCGATGCAAAAAATGGTACTTTGATGATCTATCTGACCGATCTGTCGATGAACTTCAAAGAGATCGGTGAGCGCTTCCTCAGTGAACCGATGAAAAATTTCTCAAGGGTGGCACTAAAAGGATCTTGATTATGCGCGTCGACAAAAGAAAACCCGAACAACTGCGGGACATCAAAGTTGAGCTTGATTACCTTGAATATGCAGCAGGGTCTTGTTTGATTTCCTTTGGAAAAACAAAAGTCCTTTGTGCGGTCAGCGTTGAGAACCGGGTGCCACCGTTTCTCCTTGGTCAGGGCAGGGGTTGGTTGACCGCTGAGTATTCAATGTTGCCAGCCTCGACTAAAGAACGTACCCAGCGCGAGGCTAGAACTGGCCGTCTGAGCGGACGCACTCAGGAGATCAGAAGGCTCATCGGTCGTTCCTTAAGACCGATTTTTGACCTTAACGTAGTCGGGGAGAGGACATTTATTGTTGATTGTGATGTTATTCAAGCTGATGGCGGAACAAGGACCGCCGCGGTCAATGGAGCATTTTTCGCTCTTCACCGGGCAGTTGAAAAAATGGATGTTAATAGTGAATTCTCTGCTTTTCCGATAATCGACTTTGTCGCCGCGATAAGTGTCGGTATCGTGAACAAGGAAATGCTGCTCGATCTGTGCTATGAAGAGGATTGTGCAGCTGATATCGACATGAATCTTGTCATGACTGGCCGGGGAAAGCTGATCGAGGTCCAGGCAACTGCTGAACACCTTCCAGTAGACCGTTCAGGGTTCGATAAAATGATCGACCTGGGTGCTTTTGGTATCGAGCAGATAATCGCCTTGGAGAAAAAAATCCTTGGTAGAAGAGAACCTTAAAGAATTTCGCAGGACCGTTGCTGAAAAACAAAGAGGTAAGCGAATCGACCATTACCTCATAATTTCAGGGATCGGTATCTCGCGCAATTTAACACAGAAGCTGATCGACAAAGGTCAGGTTGCAGTAAACGAGCATCCGGTCAAACATTCCTACCGCGTCAAAACTGGTGATGAAATATATGTTAGTTTTAAGCAGGAACCGGCACCAGAGATGAAGGCCGAAGATATCCCGCTTGAGATCATCCATGAAGATAATGACATAATAGTCGTCAATAAAGAAAAAGGTATTGTTGTGCACCCCGCGCGCGGTAATTTCGAACACACCATGGTAAATGCTTTACTCCATCACTGCGGTCGTTTGCCGACCTTGGGCGATCGTGTACGACCGGGCGTATTGCACCGCCTTGATAAGGATACGACCGGGTTGATATTGTTTGCCAAGACCGATGACGCCCTGCGTAAGATCGCTCAGGCGATCGAAAAAAGACTCGTCAAGAAAAAGTATGATGCTCTATGCTGGAACTATCCGGGCATGCCCGATGGTGTAATCGAAGCGCCGATCGGGCGAAGCGGGTTAGACAGGAAGAAAATGGCGGTGACACCACTTTCATCAAAGTGTGCAACAACCAGATATATCGTTAAAGAACGCTTCACTTTGGCTACGCATCTTGAGATATTTCTCATTACCGGCAGGACACATCAAATTAGAGTGCATTTCAAACACGTCGGGTGTCCGATCATTGGCGATAAGGATTATGGCGGCAGGAGTCCAGGGGTGATAGGAAAGAGTACTGACCTGCCAAAATTTAAAGAGATACTAGCGCTTATCGACCGCCAGGCATTGAATTCATCTGAGCTGACCTTTAAACATCCGCGTACGAATAAAGATGTAACATATCGCGTCAGCCTGCCCCATGATATGACTAGAGTACTTGATTATCTGCGGAATAATTGCCAGCGTTCATCATCATTATCTTGATTTTGTCGATGATTTCTGTCTGGTAAGACCATGAACGGGATCTATCTTAAAATACTTTTGGCCGAGATAGAAAGCAAGATGCGCGGTCGCTATATCGATGAGATCCTGATCAAACAAAGATTGGTGCAGCTGGTGATCGGCAAGCAATCTCTGTTTGTTTCTCTCTACCCTGAAATGATTGCGATATATTTGTCAAAGCGCGTGAGATTAGGTTTTGATAAACTGGAAAAGTTCTCTCAACCTGTTGCGTCTATTCGCATTAAATGCATTGAACAAAGTGACCTTAAGCCGGTTCTTCGGTTCATCCTCGAGAAAAATGATACTCAACTCATTATATCGCTTTATCGCGAGGCTCCCAACCTGGTTCTAAAAACAGAAATGTCCGAGAAGAAACTGTATTCAAGGTATGTTGAAAAAGAAGCAAAGAGATCGATACTCGATGCTCCCGAACAAGAGCTCCAGAATATGTACAATAAGCAGCCGTTGAAATTTCAGGAATCTTTACTCAAGGAATTCGAAGGCCTCGATAAGAATCTAGCAATGGACTTGACTCCGAGACGTGTTGCTTATCTTAAAAGAGCCTTGTCGAGCGGCAAAATGAAATCTCGTATCGTGTCGATAAGTCCTTTTCAGATAAGTCTCTTTGCCTCGGAGTATTTGAAAGAATACGATTCTATAAATCATCTTTTTGAAGATGGGTTCCAGCAGTTCATTGCGCTAAAGGATAGCGAATCAGAGGCAGCCAGTCGCGCAGTTCGCATAAAAAGTATTGAACGGCAGCTCGTGCGTTTACGCAAGAAAATATTAGACAATAAGGAGATCGAATCCTGTCGGATCAAGGGAGACCTTATTCTTATTAACCTTGCAAAAATAAAAAAAGGGTCGAAACAATTCGCAGCAAAAGATCCGTACAAAGGTGAAGCAATAATAATATCGCTTGATCCTGTAATGACCCCTCAAGAGAATGCACAATATTATTTTTCCGAATATAAAAAACACAAGCGGGGAGTGCCAAAGATAAAGGATAAGATCAAGCAATTAGAGCGGGAAATCGAGAAAATACAGGATCCTTGTTTTAAGCTATCTGCTTTGCCAAAAACGCCAAGTGAAAAAGTCAAGAAAGCCGAACCGTATCGTATTTTTAGACTCGCGTCAGGTTCTGTTGTCTATACAGGCAGAAATGCTCGTTCCAATAGTGAACTGACATTTGCTTTTGCCCGACCAAACGACTATTTTCTTCATATCAGGAATTATGAAGGGGCGCATGTAATTCTCAGGGCGAAAATACCTCGCGGGCAGCGCCCCAATAAAAAAGATCTTGAAGAAGCGGCGGCGATTGCGGCATACTTTAGCAAAGCAAAAACACAAAAGAACGTTCCGGTTTCATATACCCAGCGCAAGTATCTAAAGAAAAACAGAAAAGGTAAGCCAGGTAGTGTGATACTCATACGCGAGGATGTGATATTTGTGGACCCGGGATTACCAGTAGAACCTGATGTGTAAGGCGTGCGGATTTGAATATACTTCAACGGGATAAATAGAGCTCAATACGCACTGCTCCTTACGCTTTACTGTTCTTTTCCTCTTGACTTTTTCTAAATATCATATATACTTTACCATAAAGGAGGTAAAATGCCAGAAGAAGATAAATCAATTGAGGAAGGAAAACTATTTGCTTTCATCGGATATTGGGGGCTTCTATTTCTCGTACCTATCCTAGCCAAGAAAGACAATAAATTCGCCGTGTTTCATGGAAAACAGGGTATGGTGCTAACCATAGCCTTTATCGCGGTTCTCATTGTCTTCACTATTTTGAGCATTATACCATATGTCGGTATTCTGTTCATGATAATCGAATGGCTTGCGCTCATTGTTATGGGTGTTTTTGCCATTATCGGAATGATTCAAGCCCTCACCGGGAAATACTGGAAAATGCCGATTTTCGGTGATATGGCTGAAAAGATCAAAATATAGATATTTAGCAGCAATACAGTAGGATTTTCTGGTAGGGTGCTTCCTACTAATTTTCTAGTAGCTGATTTATCAAATTGATGGATCAGCTACTATTTTTGTACCGGCTTTTCCTAAAAGAGCATGTTTGGCTTTGTCCATTGAAGTTATTATTACTTCTTTACCACCGCACTCAAGAAAACTGATCGCCGCTTCTATCTTTGGACCCATACTCCCCGCGGGGAACTGCCCCTGGGCAAGATATTTGCTCGCCTGGGATACGGTTAATTCTTTTATGATCTCCTGGCGCGGCGTATTGTAGTTCAAATACACATAGTCAACATTTGTTAGCAAAAGAAATGTTTGGGCTTTTATGTCTCTTGCCAATACTGCGCAGGCGCGGTCTTTATCGATAACTGCATCGATCCCTTCATAAGAACCGTCGATCTCCACATAAACCGGTATACCGCCTCCGCCTGCTGCAATGACTACAACACCCTGGTCAACGAGCTCTTGGATGATCCGGCGATTGACTATTCTCAAGGGTGTCGGAGAAGGAACGACACGTCGGAAACCGCGACCAGAATCGTCTTTTATTATCCAATCGAAATTGATGATCAGATCTTCAGCCTGTTTTTTAGTATAGAAAGGTCCGATGAATTTGGTTGGATTCTTGATCGATGGATCATCAGGGTCAACGACTACCTGTGTTACGATAGTTGCAACCTCACGTTCGATGCCGATGCTGCGTAAACGATTGAGCAGACTTTGTTCGATCATATACCCCATACCCCCTTCAGTATCGGCGACAATAACACCTAAAGGAATTGCCGGTATATCTTCAGCAGTACGTTCGACTCTTAACAAAGCATTACCTACCTGAGGACCATTACCATGGCTGATCGCCAGGTTATAGCCTTCTTCAATGAGCTCTACGATCCCTTCAAGGCTTTTGCGGGTATTTGCGAACTGCTGGTGGATATCTTCTTTGCCCGTTGCTGCGATTGCATTTCCGCCCAGGGCAATAACCGCCTTTTTCATCTTGAATTATAGAGATTGGCGAAAAAAAGTCAAGAGTTCGGCTAGAAATCTCCGAGCCATACCCTTGCCTGAAGGGCTGATTCATTCATACCAAGGGCAGTGAGATATTGAATATTATTACTCACCATATTGCGCGTGACCGCTATGCTATACGCTAACCTTTCATCATTCATGGTTTTCGGTCTATTGAGATCGAGTTTGGTAAAATCAAAAGGTACATATCCAGCAGTATCTTTTTTTATTTCATAGACAAGACCTCTTGGAATGCGCAGGTAGTTGGGGAGTGATTGGTCAAGGTCGCGGTCAGGCGAAGGCATGGCAAGATAGACGCCCTGCCGCATCCTTGATCGCATGAAAGCCTCAAGCATGTGTATGAATTTCCGCTGAATTACCTGAGGATTAAAGTGTTTACCGTATTCGAATTTGTATAATTCTTCGAGGTAATCATCAATGGCAGGACTGACCTCATTATAAAAATCAGGGTATTTCGTCTGGATGTATTTTATATACCAGGTGCGACGCAGCAACTCTTTATCTATGATCACAATATCTTGATAGGTATTGTGTACTTCTTTCAGATAGATCGTAGGTGAATAGATATCCCAAAATGCACAGATGACAAGACTATTTTTCGGCAATTGTTCAAGATGGGAACGGCTGTAATCCATGGCGAAAGTATTATTGCGCAGCGTGTTTGGATGGTAATTCAGGAGTATGAAGACCAATGCACCAGGGAGCACAAAATAAGATTTCATGTATTTTTTGATCATTTTTATACCGTATGCCGTAAAAATGACCAGAGTTATGAAGGCCGGCAAATAGTAAGATTCGATATCAGGTATTGAGTAGTTTATGACATAGCAAACATTGATCAGAATGATGCTGATTAAGAGCCAGAATCGGCTCCGCTCTTTCTTGAAGAGATAAAAAAGACCCATTAATAAAGGGAGGATCATAACATATAAAAAATCTCTAAACAGGATCGTCAATCCCCTTGCCAGATTTTTTGTCAGCTCTTGCATTGATTGCGAAAACATCCAGACCCGATACTGCTTTCCGGTAATGTGCCAGATTAAGCGCTGGAGATCATTGGTATTACCCCAGGCGATAGAAGCATTTGCATTTGTGCGGGTAATGAGATAAAGATACATAGATATGGCAAAGAGCGCGAAGATGAGTGAGACCAGGATCCTATTAAAACGAGGGCGGTATTTAAACATTATGTATACAAAGACCGGGACAGCGACTGAGAATACGATGATGTGGTTGGTGAAAGCCAAGGCCATGAGGTACATGATCAAATACAAATATTTGATGCTGCGCAGTCTATACAAGACGAACAATATGATTACAATGAACAAAGCGGTCAGCGGGTAAACTTCGTTGGTTACTGAAATACGCCATACTGTGGGTGCAAATGAAAATATTACTACCGGTATTAATGCTGCGATCCTGTCTTTGATAATATCATAGACTAGCAAGTAGAGAAAGACTGCTGAACAAATAGTTGTTAGTGCCGATAAAAGATTCAGATTAAAGATGGGTTCACCAGGCAGATGAGCAAAGAAATATGAGATGAGCGTATAGAGTGGATACCCGGTTGGGTGAGCAATACCCAGCGTATAGCTTACCGCAGCGAGCTCACCTGAATCTATAAGATAAACCGTCGGGCAGAGCGAGAATAGGTAAATGACAAAAAAGACAATCGCTATGACCGCGCAAACAAGGAAGTCAGAGCGCGCTGATTGTCTGCAAACCTTCACCCTGATACTCTGGTAGGCTGATATTCTTTACTATTTTTTGACAAAATTCAACCGCAGGTTGGTGAGCCGGGTTTGCAGGTCTTTCTTTTGTTCAGGACTCAACTGTTCTTCTACGGTTTTATAAAGAACATCCATAGCGTCGATCGCAAGTTTAGCTTCATTAATATCTTTCTTGTGCGTCTGCGTTTCCGGGTGAACGACAAAATCCAGGTATGCCCACGCCTTGGCTTCGAAAGAAAGCAGGGTAAGGTAGACATAGTCTTTTACTTGAATGGGCTCATCGAGCAAAGGCATTTCTTCTTTTTTTTCTTCGGTTGAGTTCAGCGTTTCATCTTTCTTCTCTACTGATTTATCTTCGTGCTTATTATCTTCCTGTTTTTTTTCTTCTTCGATCATGTGAAATTATATTAGGATAATTAGTGAAGTCAAGTGAATACCTGTGAGCTTTTTACATCTTTATAGTTACTCTTTTTGTCACTGCGGTCGATTGAGCTCAAGAACTCACTATTGATAGAAAAAACAGCAACCGTGACAGACTGTAAAGAAATTATTCTGGCGTATGCGCTTGCGGAGTTTCTTCATTGCGTTATTATTCCATAAACCAAGAAATGAAGATCCCTGGCAATTGCCGACTACATAATCAGGACATGATTCCATATCACCTGATGGATGTATTGTTGCAGTATTCCACATGGCATGACATGTTCCTTGATGTATCCGGTAAAAACTATTTGCATTACTATAATATGCCTCTAATTCTTTTCCAGATGTATCCGGGAATATTGTTACGTTGATGGTGCGTTCAGCCTGTAAATTACGGATGATTTCGCCCGCTCCTGCATAATCTTTGGGTTTTTCAATATTGATATTGGCATTTTGCCAGTAATTCAGATCGAGCTTCAGGTTTTTCTTTAAGAAAAACCTGTGGCTGGTAAGGCTTTGTTTATCTACAAAAAGTGGGTGTTGGAATTGCACACTCTCAGCGTCAATATTACATGCAATATTGATTACTTCCTGCATTGCTGCGGGATTATTTAGATTGATCATGGAATTGATACGGATAACCGGCAGGCGACCTGTATTGCGCAGCTTTTGTATTTTTTCTAATCCCGTCATTAATTTTTTGAAAGTGCCGGACACACCGCGTATACGATCATGTATTTTTTCCGGGCCGTCAATAGAGATATGGAGTCTATTCACTCCGCGGGCGACTATTTCACCAGCATGTTTATCTAGAAAGGTACCGTTTGTAGTGATCGCCAGGAAGAGATTTTCTCTTTTGATAAGAGCTATCAGATCGATGATATGCGGGTACAAAAACGGTTCTCCACCGGATAAATGAATGCGGGGTCGGAATCTCTTGATCTGATCGATTATCCTCTGCCAATCTGACAGACGCATTTCCGGTCTTGGTTTACGGAGGCGTTCAAAGCACATTGAGCATTTCAGATTACAACGGTCAGTGGGATAGATGTTTACCGCTTCAGGAGGTGAAGCGTGGTGTCCTTTTATCTTTGAAAAACGGTAGCTCATATGTGCATTATAGCGCCGCCATATCATGGCTGGCGCTTGTTTGTAGTTTATGAACAAGCTTTTTATTTTTTCTTTAAACTGAGCCATTTGCAATTCTGTTGATCGCCCATTGTGCAGTCATTGCATAAATATTGTCGTCAGACTTTTTAAAACGTTCAAGAACGGGCAGAAATTTTTTATCGCCGATATTACCAAGACAAACGAGTGCGTTTCGTTTTATTGCACTGAAATTGATCCAGCGGGCAGTTATTTGATTATTCATATATCTTTCCCGGTATTCCTCTTCTGCCATATCGAGGATTGCAGCGAGTGATATTGAAGGACCAACATAACCGGGATCTTCCCGGGGACTGCGCATGGCGACTTTGCTGTTTTTTGGGCAAACATCCTGACACACTGTACAACCGTACAGTCTTTTACCCCATACGCGAGCGATATCATCAGGTAGTATACCGACCCAATTGGTAAGCTCCTGGATACATCGATTTCGGTCGATGATATAAGGTGCGACTATAGCATGAGTAGGACAGGCATTAATGCAGTCTTGACATTGCCCGCAGTCAATATCGAGTTGCTTGTCCGGTTCAAGTTCAATATCAGTCAGGATCTCGCCAAGCACGATCCATGATCCGAAGTTCTTATTGATGATGACGCTGTGTTTTCCGTAGTAGCCTATGCCACTGCGTACCGCGATCGGTTTTTCGGCGACTGGACCGTTTGAATAAGCGTGAAAAGACGCACCGCTTTGCTTATGGATGAAATCGCCGAGTTTTTTTAGTTTCTTTTTCAACCCTTGATAGTGATTTCGCCAGGTGTAACGCGCGATAAGGCCATGTGGATTACCAGGTTGAGAAAGGTCGGTTTTCTCGTCTGTAAGATAACCCTGGCAAGTTGCGATTATTGAACGGGCTGCGGGAAACCGAAGGTGTACATTATAAAACTGTTCGATGTTCTCAAAATGACGATGACGTCGCTCAGTGAACAGGCCTTTTTTGCGTTGAGATTGGAAACCAGCTAGCGCCTGATCAAATGGTTCTGCAGTGGTTATTCGTATTTGATCGATACCAATTTGCTTCCCAAATTCCTTTATGTCTTTGGTTTCAATCACAAAAGATGTTGGCTGATTTCGATGTGATTATTTCAACAGGATGCCGAGCGGGAAGAAAACCAGGTAACCGAGAATGAGGAGTATCGGTGCGAATACGATATCACCCGCAGCTAAGAGGATAAAGCCCACTATTACAAGAACAACACCTATTCCAAAGAAGAGCATATTCTTCTTGGTAAATCTAACATCGATGAGTTGTTCTTGTTTCTTCTCTTTCTTCTCTTTTTTGTCTTTTTTCCCCTTTATGTCCTTTTTGGCCATTTACAACTCCTTTGTTACTTTGATATTTCCGCTAATTTGACAAATTCACCATTTTTGATCGTATAGATATTGAAAACCTCGCGACCTTTTAGCATCATTGATATTTGTTCAGAGAGATTGCTGCGATTATAGGTAGTTAATCCTTTTAATCGCCAGAGCGTGTAATAGAATTTAGCCGAAAGATCGTCTTCTTTAAAACCCGCCCTGTTGAATTCTTTCAAGGAAAGACTATCGATCGGTGATGGTGCCGCAAAGACTGCACCTTCGACATATTTTTCACCAAGCCGGGTGACTTTTTCGTCCTTGAATGTCTCGATGCCCAGGATCTTAACGTGTTCCAGACCATAATATGCAACCTGCGGTGTTGTGTTGATAATCATTTCCCGGTCCATGGGCAAGAAAATAGCCTGCGGATTTTTATCCTTGATCGCCTTAAGTTCCCATTTTAAAGTGATCGAATCCGGGTCATAACCGACCATGGTTAAGACTTCGCGATTATTCTTTGTGACCTCATCAGCGAATGCCTGGGCTACAGAGCGATACTTGGCGATGTCCGGGAACAGAACTGCGAATCGCTCGATAGCCAGGTCATACATTGCGTATTGAGCCACACATTTTGCTTGTTCTTCATTGCTCTGACCGGTCGTTACCACGAGCGGAATCTTTTCAAGCCTTGCTTCAGAAGTCATGGGTAAGATAACGGGGATACCTTTGCCAAAGGCAAGCCCGCATACACCAAAGGCTTCCATAAGTCGTATCGGCGCAATAATGAAATCGACCTGGAACTCGGTAATGAGTTTTGATGCTGCCATGGTCGCTTCTATGGGATCAGATTTCGTGTCGAGATAGTGTAGAGCAAAGGGTAGGCTTTTTTCCTTCTCATAGGCTTTTATGACTTTGATGAACTGCTGTCCGAAATTCGCATACTCGCCGGTTATCGGAACGAGGATACCTGCCCGACCGGTTGCTTCACCCAGATCAATAAATCTCTTGTACTCCTTGACTTCGAATGTATATCTTGTTTTGGGAAAACGTCGCAGTAAAAGATTGAAATCGCGCTCGGCTTCTTTCTTTTTTCCTTCGCGAGCTTCGATCTGAGCAAGATAATACAGGATGTGTTCATCGAGCGGGTCAGACATGTGAGCGCGATGCAGTTTCTCGAGCTGATCGATCGTAAGGTTGGGCAAAGTTTGCATGATGCGCTTAAAGGCTTTGTTCTGACCGATGGTATCTTCAGTATCGATATGATATTTGATGAGATAATATGCTGCTTTGTAGTCCTCACCAAGTTTGAAAAACGATTCGCCAGCGAGCGAAGTTACGTTCAATATATACTGCGAATTCGGGAATTCTTTTAAAAATCTCTCGCCTAATTGTGACGCCTTCTTGAACTTGTCCAATTTATAATTTGAAAAAGCGACGATATACAAAGCTGGTTCATAAGCCGCGCTTTCCTTGTGTTTATCGATTATCGTAGTGAGCTCATCGATCGCATTTTGATATTCCTTTGCTTTGAAATAAGTATTCCCTTTTTCATAAATGGCTGCGATCTCCTTTGAAGCAACTTTGGTGTCACTTCCCTGCTCTGGCTCAGAAGCGAATGTCGCGCATGAAATCATAACGATGATCGTCAAAAGAAATAATCTCTTCATGTTTATATATTAGTCAAAAATAGACGGGTGTCAACGGTTGGGCAAAGAGAAAAGAGAGTAGAGCGTAGGGAGTTTTGCTTTGCATGGCGGTAATGGTACTTCGTGCGGTTTTGGTTCACTGCGTGAACGGTTTTGGCAGCAAAGCTGCGGAAAGGATTTTAGAAACGAAGAACAAGAGTGTAATGAGTAGAGAGTTGTGATGCTGATCATCACAGTAGGCAGTATGCACTAGGCAGTAAGCAGTATATCCTGCATTACTTTTTTCCTTCCCAGTTCTTGGTTTATATTCTTCATTTCTCTGATAAATCAGACAACTACATACTGCTTAGTTCCTGCTGCCTACTGTTTCAGAGTCTACATGCCTGGACGACCGCTTTGATCTGTTCTGGGGTAAGGTTTTTATCCTCTAATATCGTGTATCGGTCTGGTCTGATTTTAGTGGCATGCATTACCACTTTTACGAATTGGTCGAAGTTAAGGTGGAGTTTTTTGAGTTTATAGGGAAAACCGATCCGGTCATACAGAGCTATGACTTTTCGATAGTGTTTGTTTTCCTGTAAAACCATAGTAAAAGCAGTTGCAATGCCGACTTGCTCACCGTGCAGGTTTTTCTTGGGCGAGTACAGGTGATCAATAGAATGACTTATTTTATGTTCACTGCCGCTGGCTGGTTGTGATGAACCTACGATGCACATGGCAAAACCACTTTTTATGAGACCTTGAGTCAAGGTGACAAGAAAATCATCGTCTTTTACTGATTCTGCTTTGGAATCGAGGAGTTTCAATGCACCGGCTTGCGCCAGGGATAGTGCGGTATCATTTATTTTGCCTTTGCCCTTTGAGTCGGCAAGACGCGCATCAAAGACCGCAGAAAGATTCGATATCATATCACCGACGCCTGCTTTTATGTGCCGGATCGGGGATCTTTTGATTATGCTCGTATCGACGATAACTGCACAAGGTGCCTTGGTGATATGACTTATCGGCAGGTTTTCTTCATTGGTAATGACCGCAACAGGTGAAGAAATACCATCGTTCGATAATGTCGTCGGGATACTTATGTATTTTTTCTTGCAGTTTCCGGCAGCGAGCTTGGCGACGTCGAGAACTTTCCCGCCGCCGAAACCGAGCACGAGGTCGGGATTTTTTTCTTTGATGATTTTTTCTACATGATTAACATTCGGCTCATCACTGTCTGATATGAGATGTCTGATGACCTTAACACTGCAATCCTCAAAGCTTTTTGAAATAGGCCCGCCGCCGATCAAGAATGTCTTGTGGTCACCCAGGAGCAAGACCTTTTTAAATTTTAGATCATGTTCGCGCAGGATCTTGCAGATCGATACTGTTTTATGTTCACCAACTTCAAAGAAAGCCGGTAAATCTATCTTCAAAGGCGCTGCCATGCATAAGAGTATTGAAAAAAAAAGATAAGTCAACCGAAAAGACAGTAAGCACTAGGGACTAGGCAGTAAGCAGCATATGATGAAAGGGAGAACAGGAGATTATTTATCTTTCACTCTACGCTCCAATCACTACGCTCTATGCACTATGCTCTTTGCCCTTTGTTACATGCTCTCTGCCCCATAGGTTGACAAAGTAGATGCAGCAGGTATAATGACCAGAACGCCAGCGTAGCTCAGTCGGCAGAGCAGCTGTTTCGTAAACAGCAGGTCTCCGGTTCGAATCCGGACGCTGGCTCTCAGTTTCGAAAAAACCACGGGTTTTGAGAGGTTTTTCGGTTTTTCAAACCAAGTGATGACACAAATGACAGCAAGATTATGAGTGCGATTTTCAGATATTTCGAGTGACCTTATATAAAGCCATCAGAGCAGTGGTTTCAACAGGGTTAATAGTCATTGGTCGAATTATAGTTTTGGGCGGTATGGGCGCTCATAAGAATAGAGGGGGAATGATATCCCCCTCTATCACTCTATTGCTATTGCTATAGCTGACGTTCCATATTAGTTACTTCAAAGAAAATCTTACGCCAATGCCAGCATTGATTCCTATTGAATGATCTGAATAACCTTCAAAACTTGAGGTTAGAAAAGCAAAATTCCCCCCGAGATATGGGCTAACATAGTATGAACTCACAAATTCAACACCGACACCAACACTAAATCCAAAATCAGTTCCGGAAATACCGCCAGATGATATATGACTAAGGATAATTTGTTGCGTGAAATATGGGGAAGCCACTCTTCCCGGAATCATTTCAATGAAACCAAAATCGCCACCCAATCCTATTATTGTACCAGATTCATCGAGGCCAAAACACAACCATCCAAAATTAGCATCCAAACCAACATAGCGAGAGAATGGGGCTGTAATTCCCAAACCAATGTTGAGAAGATGACTTCCGTCATAGTTCTGCGGTTTTACGTATGACCAGCTAACACCGAGATCAAACGCAGGTCTAACGCCATAGGAAAAACATAAAACGGTAGTTAAAAGGAAAAATGCAGCTATTTTTTTCATAGTTCCCCCTTTTTTACAAAACAATTTATTATTTACCCTCAAGATATCTTATGATATCCTTGGGGCACATACCTTCTCATATCAAACCATGCAAATATACACACACTAGAATAGTCTGTCAATCAGTATCACTACCCAATATCCTACTACTACGCACACCATATAAACTTTTAGACCGTGACCTGCACCGTGCCAGGTTGTGTAAGACGTAAGAAGATAAGTGGACTGCACGTGGGTGTTCTTGCTCTCTCTGTGTTGTGCTATCCATTTTACCTCCTTCGGGGCTCTTAATTATACCCCGTCCTGGAGGAGAACACAACCTTATGAGTGTTTACTGAATTTTGACCAATTTTTCCCACATGTGCTGGAATATAACAACTTCGACCTGAGAAATCGGAAACTAAAACGAGGAGTATCAAATAGTGCACGTTATATTATAGGGCGCGGTAAAACGGCTGTCAAGCTGCGACGAGGGTGCAAGACTCTGTACTATGCCCATGTGTTGGGGTCAAAACCCTTCGATTTTTACTGGATCCCCTGGTTAAACCAGGGGATGACATACTTATCGGTGACACAGAGTCTTGCACCGCTCCTGTTCATGGTTATAATTTCATACGATGATCCAGGTACAACAAAAGAATCAAATATTAATAGCTAAATTGAACAGGGGTGTTACCAATGCAATAAACCTTGAACTTATAAGTGAATTGAGTGATATTATCAAGAAGGCAGAACAGGATAATGAAATACACGGTCTGGTTCTCAGCAGTGTTAATGAAAAATTTTTTTCTATCGGGTTTGATATCCCCGGACTTTTCGCTCTGGGAAAAAAGGACTTCAAGGTTTTTTATAAGGCATTCAATCGGTTATGCATCGACCTTTTTTCTTTGCCAAAACCAACAATCGCGGCGATAACCGGGCACGCAGTTGCCGGGGGCTGTATCCTCGCTTTGTGCTGCGATTATCGATACATTTCTGCGGGCAGGACAAAGATGGGATTGAACGAGATAAAGCTCGGCGTGCCCATACCCTATCCTGTCGATTGCATACTCCGCCATGTTGTGGGTTTTCGTGTTGCACGTGAGATAACTGATGCCGGTGATTTCTACGAAGCCGAGATTTTATTGGGCATGGGTTTGGTCGATGAAGTTTTACCCTTAGAAGAAGTCGAGACCAAAGCTGTTGAATGTATCGCATCATTAGGGAGCAATCCTCAAAATGCATTCGCAATGATCAAACGCAGCCGTACCGAATCCATAATTGCGCAGATCCGCTTAAAACTGAAGGAGAAAGAAGACGTTTTCCTTGAAGCATGGTATGCCGGTGAAACACGCGAGCGGCTCAAGCAAGCTATGAAAAAATTCTAAAATCCAGATCCGCCGGACTTTAGGAGAACATTTATTTATTGCCGTTCTGATTTCGATGCTTAGGACGTTCAATCCTGATGAAGAGTGCGACAATGACCGGATCAAATTGAGTTCCCGCAAAAGATATGAGTTCTTCCAATGCCTTTATTTTGGTTCTTGGCTTTCGATATGGCCGCCATGAAGTCATCGCATCATAAGCATCAGCCACTGCTATTATACGGCTATTGAGCGGGATCTTATTTCGTGCATAGCCCGATGGATAACCAGAGCCATCAAACCATTCATGATGATGTTTGATGCCATTTAAAACATCATCGAATTTAAACGATCCCTCAAGCATGCAACAGCCCAAAACAGGGTGTGTTTGAATTACCTGTTTTTCGGTCGCGGTAAGATCTGTTTGTTTGAGGAGGATATTATCGTCGAGTATGAGTTTACCCAGATCGTGTAGCAGCGACGAGACTTCGAGCCTGACGAGTTCACGTTCTTTAAAACAAAGTGATTGAGCAATGTTCAGGGCGTAATCAGCCACTCTTTTTGCATGACCGTCACGATATGGGATCGAACCATCGATTAGTTCCGAAACATCACGCAATTCCTCAAGGGCAAGATTTGAGTCTTCATCAAATCCATTGCCGATGCGATCAAGATAGCACGTGAGCTCAGAAATATTCATTGACGATTGGCGTCATCCTGAACCGATTAAGGTAGCACAATGCAAGTCTAACATCGCAAATCTTTAGTTAATCGATGACTATTTTCCTGGACTGTGTTCCTGATTCATCCTCAAGGCAGATGATGTAAACACCCCTGGCCAGATCTTTTATTCGATAATCAATGTCCACAGTCTCTTGCTCTGGTATTCCCTGATAGAATTCATCGATCTTTGCGCCTTTGATATCGTATAATGATATTTTGTTCAATGACCTTTGTGGATTCGCACAGCTGATTCTGACTATGCTGCCGTTACGAGCGACAGACGGGGAAACCTTGAGCTGGGATTGAACCGCGTTTTCATTATTTTCGTCGATACCCGGTAGTCCTATTTCAATCGATCCCGGGACGACGATGGTGAACCAACTCTGGGTATTTACTACAACCAGGAAACCATTCTGCTGTCCTCCTGAGGCGAACGAGCATGTCGTTGTATCGATCGGGATGGTAAGTGGAGGATTGACATTGGCGTCGACCGTAAAGAACAATCGCATGGCAAGATAATAACCAGGTGAAAGCGAATCACCAAACCATGCATAAATACCGGTCCCGCCGCAGGTTTGTATATTATCCCATTGATTATTATTGACAAAAACGCTCTTCCATGCCCAACTCTCCATAGTCGTTCCAGCCAGACTTACTGAATCGCAGGTTAATGGAGATGTACCGTCGCCAAAAATCAAAGGAAATGTCCATCCTTGATAATACATTGTGGTTTTTATGTAAAGCGGTACCTCGACCTGTTGACCAGCACCGGTTGAAACGTTTCCTATATATAATGTATCATTTTCCAATATCCCCTGTCCAAACAACATCGAACCGCAGATCATACACAAGGCTGCGGTCACTGCATACCTGACAAAAATCTTCTTCATGATTCTCCCCCTGTTTTGCAAAATATCGTATGCAAAATCATTCTGTTATATTATAAGAATAACTGTGTAAAAGACCCCATTATAGACCGCGCGTAAGTCCTTGATAAATAAAGCATTCCTTAGATGAAATATTTTGTTGACATAAAGTTTTAAGATGTGTACAATGTTTCCATCTAATAGTGAAATGAACGAGATCGATAAAGATATTCAGATAAGGGCGGTCGAGCGTTACCTGAAAGGCGGAACCCTAAAGCAGACTGCAAAGGAATTCAGTATCCATCGCAATACCCTGTGGCGTTGGGTAAAGTCCTACAAAGAGAGGGGTATAAAAGGTCTGCACAGAATACACGCTGGAACAAGACACTGGCGTCGATTACCAAAAGCGACCGAGGATTCGGTGGTCGCTCTTAAAGAAGCAGAACCTTCGTTGACCGTACGCAAAGCACAAGAGTTGTTGAAAAAACGGGGTATGGAGATCTCATTGAAAGGCATCTGGCGGATCTGGCAACGTTTTGGGCTTATCGGTTTTGCCAAGGAACAACTTTCTGACACCTACGAGGAATATCTGAATACTGTGGTAACTCAAGATATAATGTCGGCAATAAATGAACTCGTAAACAAAAAGGAACTAAAGAAAGCTGCTGGGATCATAAATGCTTTACCGGTCTTTCCATTTGATGAAATAATATTGCATATCCCCGCACGCATGCTTTCCCTGCGTAAGCAGGTGATCCGTTTACGTGCGGAATTTGGTAAAATGCCATTGCCGCGTTATATAAAGAAAGCAGCTCGGTTGCGGATGAGACTGGAAAAGAATGATCTCCTCTATTCATCACTGTGGGTTGGCGTAGCCCAGTGCTATGCTTTGATGTGGTCAGCACGACCACAGGCTGTTTTAAAAGTCGTTTCAGTTTTGAAAAAACGTATCGGGAGTATGCATGATCCGAGACTGCGGTTTTTATTGCTGCTTTTAGAAGGCCAGGCAAAAGCAAGTACTCTGAAGATCGAACAGGCAAAGTCCTGTGCTGATGCTTGTAAGACTATTATAAGACATTCGAGAAATCCGTTCTTTTTTATGGGCGGTCTTGGAGGGATATACTCGATGATGGGCTATTTTCGCGAAGCGTTATACTGGACACACAAAGCACTTAAAGGAGCTGCACCTAGCTATCGCGAACAGCTCTATGTCAATCTTGCCGGTTTCCTCACTGTGTCAGGTGATTATCGTAGCGCCTTACGCGTTCTAAAAAAAAGTAATCTTAAGGAGTGGGGTTTCCGTTCACGCATGAGCATGATAAAGTCCTTTGCTTATCTTGACCAGGGCGATTTTCAAAAGGCGTCAGCCCATGCTGTTGACACGCTAATGGAGCTTAAACAGGAAGGGGTGAGGAGATTTCTCCATCCCGCGACACTCGTCATCGCCTGTTGTCACCAGGCTGCAGGGGAGGATAAAAAAGCAATCCAGGTGCTCCGGAAACTCAATCCCCTGTTAAAAAAATATGGGCTTTTACAAGATTATTTTCAACGACGGCTCATCCTTGGTGATACAAGAATACCAAAAGTAGCTTTAGCGGTTCCGAGCCTCAGATTAACATATTTGTTGCACAGGGCTAGGCAGACTACAAGAGCGAAGGATTATCGTCAGGCACTTTGTTATGCGATCGATAAGAAGCTATTTGGATTGTTCATGCGTATTGCACCTTTTTTTTCTGAACCGATAGTGCATCTTCTGAGTAAAGGGAAAAATCCAGGTTTGCCCCGGACATTCCTTGAGATGCCGGTTTTCCGCATTGAAACACCGGTCTATGAAGTGAGATTCCTCGGTAAGCTGCGGGTATGGAAAAGGGGTATTGCGCTAAGTCGTCTTAGATTGACACCCAAAGAAGCCTCCTTTCTGATCCATATGTCGATAAATAAAGAACGCCGGATATCACTCGATCGATTATACCGTAATTATTGGTCAAAGAGTCATGAGCCATCGAGGAACCTGTCACATTTCCTATTGCGCTTGAAGAAAAAACTTGTCCTGCCGGCATACCTTATCAGATTACGTCAGGGTGTACTATACTGGAGAGTATTTTTCACCACTGATCTTGATCTTTTTTCAGAAACACTCGCTCAAGCAAAAGTGCTGGAAAGAGCTGGTGAATGGAATTATGCAAAACGAGAATATCTACAGGCCTTCCGATTATTTCGCAAACCACCTTTTGCCGGGATGTATGATGATTGGTCTGAGAATATGCGACGTGTTTTGCTCAACCTGATTGAATCAGAGATCAAGCATTTCGAGCAATGTTGTCAAAAGCATAAGGACATGCGATCATATCGGCGTATTCGCGCGCGATTCGTGAATATGATCCAACTCGACTGAAGGTTCACAGGCGGTCTCTACGTTCCTTGACATTGACCACCCGATACATTATCATACCGTAGGACATGGAAAAAAATTTTCTGCAGCTGGCAGATGAATATACCCGGGATGGTGACCTCAATGCACTCGAGGAATTAGGCCACAAAATAAGCGACGCTGATTATCCCGCCGAGAAAATGTATGTCACTGCGTGTCTGGATTTTCTAAAGGGCAAACTTTCAGAAACACTCGGACTTTGCGAAAATATCCTGCCGATAACATCAAGAGATAAGGTCCTACTCTGTAAGGTATTGTTGCTAAAATCGAGAGTTTTGCAGCGAGAAGGAGAATATCTTGCGTCGAACCGCAACCTTGACCGTTGTTTCACGATGATGCACAGCAAGGACAGCATGCTTGGCGATATCTGGAATGCAAAGGGGGTTAATTACTGGATGCTCGGTAAGCTTGAACGTGCCAAGCAGTGCTATAGAAAAGCGAGTTATTTGTCGAAAAAATCGAACAACACCGCACTCTTTCTCAAATCGTCGATAAATCTTGGCATTGTTCCACTGCGGCAGGGTAATTTTTTTGAAGCAAAAATATATTTACACAATGCATTGCACTTATGCGAAAACGAACATGCGACGAGGTTGCAGATATATGCTATGCTCAATATTGGCGAATTGTGCTGGCAAAACGGTGAATGGAAAGCCGGTATGGATATTCTGGCAAGGTGCTGCAACCTTGCACAAGAAGCCGGCTTGAACTTTGAACAAGGTGCTGCGTACTGGATACACGGCAGCATTCTACGCGATGAACACAATTATGACAAAGCAAAAGAATATTACAATAACTCTTTCGAGCTACTTGAGAAAAGCATGTCGTACACTGAGAAGATCTACGTTCACCTGAATATGGGCGTGATGGCAAGATTGCAGGGGAATCACAAGCTCTCTTTAGAGCAGCTAAACAAGGCACAGAATATAATGAATGAGACCGGAGAGAAGCTCGATCAAGGGTATCTTCTTATGGAGATGGCGTTTTCGCTTTGGCTTCTTGGTGAAAAACAATCGGCACAGATTTATCTCAGAAGGGGTATTGAAAAGACACTCGATAGAAAGTATGAACACACCATCGGCAGGTTCATACAATATTATATTCAAAAACAAAAGGGTGATGATTATATGAAGGGTCTTGATTCCCTTCTAAAGATTTGCTGGAAGCATGGCTATGATACCATTCTCCTGCGCGAAAAGGAATTCTTTTTACCGATAGTCTGTGAATATGCGTTAAAAAGAAAACGTGCTGTCGTGCCGCGCATGTTATTATTACGTCTTGTTACAAACGATGAAGGCTTGATCGATTTTCTTCTGAAACATGAATCTGTGAAGTGCCAGGAGATCGGTCTTTCTATGGTTGAAAAATTAAGACTTGAGCGTTTTAAAGACGATGTGCAGGAACGCATCTGGCATTTAAAACCGAAGATCGCCAAAAAAGCGGTGACCGTCCTTGAATCCCTGGAACAAAAAGCTGTACCTTATCTTAGGATCAGACTTTTTGGGAGGTTTGAGGCATTTAAAGATGACAGCACGCGAGTTCTCATCGCCCGGAAAAAGGTAGGGGATCTCTTTAAAATACTCTTGCTGAATTATGAACAGAGCGTTTTGAGAGATAAGTTGATGGAGATGCTCTGGCCTGGGGAGCGACCAGAAAAATCTTTCAGTTCCTTACGGCAGGTGATATTCTTGCTACGTAAATCATTGCAAGAGTGTGGTTTTGATGCTGAAAATATTATCCATCGTGAAGTCGGGATTTACGAATTCCGCTATCCTCGACAATGGTTGGATATCGATCTATTCAGTTTCAACGATACAATTGAAAAAGGCGATAAACAATGGCGTGACAAAAATACTAGGGAAGCTGTTAGATTATACGAAAGAGCTTTTGAACTGTACCGGGGTCCTCTTCTTGCCGATAACCTCTACGATGCATGGAACGAGACATACCGGCTCGAGGCACGCGACCGATATGCCCGCATCGTAGCCCGGATAATGAATACCATATTGTTGTCAGACAAGGAAAGAGCCGGGGAATTCTTGCAGTTGGCGATAAGAAAAGACCCCGAGATTTCGGTAAGTACCTACAGTAGATAACTCCAGACCAAGAAAGCGTGATCTTTTAGATAATAAATAACGTAGAAATAACCGTATCATCATATTATTAATTACATTAAAGCGCACCGGATGGCTTTGCTTAAACGTGGTGTGCAAAGGGGGTTTTATGCAACGTATCGAATTTACGAGCAAAAAACAGTGCCCTTACTGCGGTAACTTCAATGTCGAATATATCGATCTGTCAGACCTACTTGGATCAGACCATCAAGATATGATTCGAATAAATACGAATAAGTATGTTTTTAAATGCAATGACTGCAAAGAGCTTTTCTACTATACCGGCGTTCTGGAACCTGCTGAGAAGCACGCGGATAAATAAGCTGAGGTGTAAATTCAGCATGTGATATAAGGCTGGTTCTTATTAAAGCAAAAGGGGAGAAATATGATCGTAATAGCTTGTAGTATCTTTCTTAACATATTGTCAGCGATCACCTGGGAAAACACCGGTGAGTTACAGAATGCTCTTTATGTCTACGATATCACGGTCGGTTTGAACGGATATATTTATGCCGGGACAAAGATCGATTCGACATCACTTGACTGCGGTAGAGTATTCGTATCGCAGGATCTGTGGAATTGGCAAAGATGTTCAGGGATCCCCTGGGTTGTTGGGGATACGATAGAAGGAGTCTATGCCTTAATAAATGGTGCAGGGGATACGCTTTTTGCTGGGACTGGTGTATACCACAGCGATGATGTACCGCGTATTCACAAATCAAGCGATGGTGGTGCGACCTGGAGTTCGATAAATTCCTACGGGACATATCGAGTTGGGTCACGGGTCTGCGCTCTCTTAGAGGATAATCTGGGCAATTTACACCTTGGCAATAATTACTGGGGCATGAGTGCCGGGTGCCCGCGGTATTCCACTGACCGGGGTAGTAACTGGGAAGTGCCAAGCGGTCTTTCTTACAATGCTGAACAATATTGTTTTTTTCAAGCGTCAGACAATACGATCTACTTTGGCGCCTGGAGTGATTATATCCACCGTTCAACTGATAATGGTGTTACGTGGACGGCAACAACACCACCAGTCAATATCAGCGATACATATTCCATTGTTGAAGTCGGCAATGATACAATTTTTGCCGGCACCAGTGCTGATATCGGCAGACTTTTTATGACTACTGACCAGGGCGATAACTGGATTGAAAAAGGAGATGGGTACTTCAATACGACGACTGCGGTCAGGTCTCTGCTATACGCCTCAGACGGAGCTATTTACGCTGGTACTTCACCAAATGCGGAAGTCTTTGTCTCGGTAGATAAAGGCGATACCTGGATCAGCACCGGTGTATTGTCCGGGGCTAATACCGTGTACAAACTTATCGAAGCGACAAAAGCCGGGTTCAGGCAAGACAGTACCTTTCTTTTTGCTGCGACCGGTCCTAATGGCGATGTGTTCAGGGGGTTGTTGTTTGTGGTGGGTGTTGACGAGGAGAAAAGTGCAGTCGATAACAACATGATCAATTGGGTATCGCATAAAACGCCGGTGCGAGGTGATGTGATGATCCTCAATATCAGTGTGAATGCCGGGCAAGCGCTAAAGTTGAATATCTTGAATGCGAGCGGGAGAGTCGTTGGACAGAGTAATCACGAGTTGAAACAAGGTAATAATTCTTTGAGGATCGCAATGAATGGGCTCAGTCAGGGGATATTTTTCCTCTGTTTGGATACGGGTAATCAGCATTTTATTAGAAAAGTCGTTCGCTTAAAATAAAAGTGCATCTGTGTCTTTAAAGCGGGCACAAAAGAGGGGAATTTTATGAAAAACAATTTGAAAGGTAACATGGTATGTACCTTGGTGCTGTCTCTGTGTTCGTTGTCATATTCTATTGATTGGCAGGCCAAAGCTGCAATGCCGACGATCAGGAGTTTTTGTGGCGCGGCAACGATAGGTGAAAGTCTCTATGTCGTTGGCGGCCGGAA
>Ga0307444_1000235_pt1 | contig 28477 bp, 24 predicted proteins | sample SalMarSW160340MG_FD_202145 | JGI IMG/M metagenome (GOLD analysis project Ga0307444, IMG submission 202145) | Salt marsh sediment microbial communities from the Plum Island Ecosystem LTER, Massachusetts, United States - SW1603-40 | ecosystem: Environmental > Aquatic > Marine > Intertidal zone >...
TCCTCCTTCGTATGGTATCCAGAACAACGGTCATCAGGCTTTTTATCTCACCCCTGTCCCAGCTCTCTCCTTTATTATTTTTATTATTACCCACCTCAGTCTCCAAAAATAGTCGATTGTCGACAATTTTACTATTTTTTTTCTTTTTGTCAATTGAAATTTTCATTTCGTATCATTTCCTTAAACTTTTGGTATCGTTCAAAAGGTTCGGCATGAGATTTTCTTAAGCAATCATTTGCTTAAATCACAATCTCTTTCTATCGTTATAGTTAGTACTAAAACCCAAAAAAAGAGAGCGTGGTGGAACATGAAATATATATAACGCTTCGGTTCAATATTGCAATCGGTAAAGTGAGCTTAAACGAAATCGTATATAGATTAAAGGAACTCAGAGACTCCCCTATGTTGAGGATCTTATTGCCCACGATCAAGCCGCACTGATATGTATCCAAGCAAAGCCAGAAAGGGATTAGGACGTCATGTGAGAAAAGATGATACTGAGGGCCGGTTTTGCCGAGGCCGTAAAGTTCACAAACGAGGATATCGCAAAAAGCCCAGGAAAATATCTACTGTATTCGGTGCTCTTAATCTTAGAATAAGAACTGTGGAGTGCCTCAAATGTGGGGCTCGATATTCTCCCCTTATAGGTGCATTGAAGGTAGACCAGTATGCCCATAGGGAAACGAATTTTGAGCATGAGGTAGTTGAAACAGTCATCTCGCTTTGCGGAACTATAGAAGGCTTATTGATGGAAGATCTATAGATATATCTCGGTTGTATTCATAACATTGTAGTTGGCAGTCCTGACAAGTCGGGATTGATAAGACATTTCAGGAGCCAGTTTCAGTGAGACATTTATCCGGCATTATTGCCGATGGCACAAGGGTGAAGCAGCACAAGGGAGATAAGGGAGAACTCAGAAACGTTATCGGCATTACTAAAGCAGGCAGAGTAAAACCCCAAGGCAATTGAATTATCATGAAGCCTCAACTTTTGAACGTTACCAATTTTTTATACTACGCATTGATGGTACGCAAAGTGTAAAGCTTACAGATTATTCAATCAATGGGCAAGGCCCATTTCACGTATAAAATTACGCCATTGATCCCCCATCCACGGTAATAACCTCCCCTGTGATAAAATCAGAAAGGTCTGAGGCAAGAAACATAACAGCACCTACCACATCACCTGTTTCTGCAATTCTGCCCATAGGAATTGTTCGTACAACCTCCTTTAATAGACTTTCGTCACTCCAGAAAGGTTGACTAAACCTGGTTCTTACCATACCTGGAGCAACAGCATTTACATTTATATGTTCTTTAGCCAGCTCAACTGCCAAAACCCTGGTCAACATCTCAACTCCAGCCTTGGCCACACAATAAACCCCCATGCCCCTGCTTGCCTTCCGGGCTGCAATGGAAGAGATGTTGATGATCTTGCCGCCTCCCGCCTTTTTCATGAGCGTGACCGAGTGAGCGCTGACCAGAAAGGCGCTCTTGAGGCTTGTGTCCATGATCTTATCCCACAATCCCTCATCTGCCTCCACCACTGAAGGCGTCAAGATGTTCGTGCCTACGTTATTTACGAGGATATCGAGTCTTCCAAACCGCTCATCTAGAGCCTGAAAAAGGGCCTTCACCTCATCTGATTTACCTACATTAGCACACACAGCCATTAGATCCAGACCAAGTTTCTGGAATTCCTCTACAGCCGTATCCAAATTTTCCTTTTTTCTCCCGCAAATGGCAACCTCCGCACCTCTTTGAGCCATTCCTAAAGCAATATCTTTCCCAAGGCCTCTGCTACCTCCGGTCACCAATGCCACCTTCCCTGACAGGTCAATGTTCTTTTCTGCCATTATGTTCTCCTTTTTCGAAAAGCCCTTGAATTCAAGAATGTCTCCCTGCGCCTATTAATAACCAAAAAATACACTTCTCATGCAAGCAAAAATTCTAGCTTCTCAATTGACTTGGCAAGCCTCTTTACCTAATGCTTCTTTTACTACCTACTTTTCATATGCTTGATGCATTGTGGGGCCCATGTTATCATCGGCATAGCGTTGTGAATACATTCCCCGTCGAACTAATTTGGACCTATCATAGAAAAAAAGTCTCCTTCTCTGCTTTCAAGTGGACCTTGTTCGCTGCGACCAATGCCCCGATATTTCCAGTCAAACCTTGGAATTCTCATAAGGCATTATTGTCATTGGAAGTCTACTGTTTCATCATCAAGATCAGCTATACTAGCATCTCAAGAGGAAAATTCTTCAGATTTATAGCTTTCTTGGTACGCCGGAAACGAGGTAGCCTCCGTCTACATACAATGCCACTCCTGTAACATAATCCGAATCCGAAGAGGCCAAGAAGATTGTAGGGCCTATGAGATCGTTGGTGGCACCATATCTGCCCATAGGGATCATAGCCTCACGAGCTGCTCTGTCCTCTTCCTTTAAGGTGGTTTTGGCCATTGAGGTCATAATAGGACCGGGCAGTATGGCGTTAACGCAGATACTATAAGAAGCCAACTCCAAAGCGAGAACCCGTGTAAAAGAAATGATTCCCCCTTTACTGGCAGAGTAAGCTACAGAATTCGGCATAGCCACCTGAGCCACTATAGAGCTTATATTAATGATCTTTCCTTTCTTCCTGTGAGTCATCTGTTTGGCTACTTCCTGAGCGCAAAGGAAATATCCACTCAAATTGATTTCTAAAGTTCTTTTCCAGTCATCATAAGGGTATGCCAAGAACGGTGCATACTTGGCGATCCCGGCACTGTTAACTAAAATATCTATCTTACCGAAAATGCTAACCGTCTGCTCAACCATCAATCGAACATCTTCCTGTTTAGATACATCAGTTTTGATCATTACGGCTCTTCGGTCAAGATTTTCAACTTGAGTTTTTGTGTTACCAGCTTTTTCAGCATTAACATCAGCGATACAAATGTGAGCACCCTCAGCAGCCAAACCAAGGGCTATAGCTTCACCGATGCCGCTAGCCCCACCTGTTACAATAGCTACCTTGTCTAATAGTCTACGGCCCATTTTCGTAATACCCTCCCCAATAGCTGAGACTCCCTATCTCCAAAAAACAGTCTCGATTGATATGAAGTTCCATTCCATTGTTCTTTCAACAATCAATTACGAGCTCCAGTGGCACTCTCACTAATCCCTTTCACAAATGACACCCAATTCAGGTAGTCTCATCGGCTTTCCCCGTTTTCTCCGCGGCGGGTGGAAAAGTGAACTAATGACCTAACCTCAGATCACCTCGAATATTGGCTTCGGGTCACGATAGTAGCTGGGCAGAACAAGGATATCAGCATCTTTCCCAACAATTCCTGTAGCTTGTGCCAGGGCTTCATCAAAGTTTCTAGCCGGGATTGCACCCATCTCACGAACCACACCGGGATTCACTTCTCCAGCGATAATCGTTCGGCTTGCTACCTTTTGCATAGGTTCGATGTTTGCCATTAAAAATATGCTATGGATAGGGCTGTAGGCATACTCATAGCGATATTTTTGCACATATTCCTCATTATTGCAAAAGGCATCCGAATAATCATAGAGCTCGCTTACACTAAAGGAATCTCGATACAACCTAAACGCTTCTGGGTCCCCTGGACGCCGTGGCGACATAGCACCTGTGCATTGGCCCAACGCGATAATAACACCGTTCTCCCTTAATAGTGGTTTCTCTACCCATGCCCTTGCTGGCCGTGCTACATAATTGCATGCACTCCCAGGATTGTCACTCGTGTCATAATCCAAGGTATAATGCAGACCCACTACCACAATATCTACCTGTGGCACCCGCACACCATAATATTTATCTGCCGCCGGGTACTCTACCTTTTCCAGATCCGGCACGTGTCCAGCAAAAACATCCACTATTTTTTGTCCGGGGCCGGTAAGGGCATCTACATAGAATATCTTCTTTCCTGTTGCATTTTCGATCTTTTCGTGCGCGGCTAATTTGTGCTTTCTATAGATATTTTTCTCCGGCCGATAATCGCCGTGTAGCGCCCCGGAGGTTCTGAAAACCTCATAGCTGTGAAGGGATTTCAACGCCCGTGCGCTTGCTAGACCGATAGCAACTCCCTGTCCTGAATATCCTCCGTAAGGAACCGGATAAACTGTGCCCACGTAAATGAGCTGATCAGCCTCCACAACCGCTTTATTGTATTCGACTTCATCGCCTAAGCTTGTCTCGCCGAGATACACATTCCCCTGGAGGCAATCGTGGTTCAGTATTCTCCCTTCTCTCCAGTCAAAGGGGCGGAATCGCTCATATACTTCCGAACCCAGAAGTGCCCTTAATTCGCTCGCCCGCAATTTGCAGTGGGCACCGGTAGCGCACAACAGTGTTATGTCTTGTTCTCTCACCCCCACCTTACGTAATTCCTCAACGACTATTGGGATGATTGTCTTTAACGACGGTTCTGGGTGCTTTATGGGATCGTCAAAAGCAATTGTCACTTTGCTTCCCCTTTTGACCAAATCAGGTATTCCTTCCATCCCAATAGGATTCTTCAGCGCCTCCTTAACAGCTTTTTTCGGGTCTGGATGTATAGGTATTTCCGGAAAAACTGGAGTACCATATTGAATTAACCTTGCAGTCTTTGGAGCTGATATTTCAGTCCACGTATCCTTGTATTCTATCGTTACATTCTTGGTCATGTACTAACTCCTTTCGCAAAGGTAAGAGATTATGGAAGACAGGCGGAAATCCTCAAAAATCAAATTAGAGCATAGGGTGAAATCTCCCTTGAGATATGCAGTTAGAGCCGATACTCCTTTGCTGCTTTCACCATTGCTCTCATATTTTCTGGCGGACAATTCTCTGCAAGCAGACAGCCACCACTTACCATGAGGTGGCCGTCTTTCCCTGCCTTCCTAATCACCTCTTTGGTTGCTTCTTGGACCTCCTCAGAACTCCCCATTGCCATCAGGGTCGTGCTCACGTTCCCCATCAAACAATAATCTGGCCCTAATATTTTCCTAGCCTTTTCAAAATCAACAGCCTCATCAAGACTAAGACAATCTATACCGGTCTTGGCTAAGCTTTCCAATCGATTCTCAGTATTACCACAGATGTGCATAATGGTCTTTACCCCACTTCTTTTTACAAGCTTAGCCAACCTGGCGGTCAAGGGGAACCCCCAGTCTTCCCACTGCTTTTTCGAGATAACATCTCCTGAGGAGGTAGGATCGGAAATAAAGAGGATATCGGCACCAGCACTTATCACAGCCACTGCATAGACAATCTGGCTGCTGAGGGCAATCTCACAAAGCTCTCTGAGGTTTTCTTTCTGCTTATACATGTCCCTCATGATTTTCTCTGATCCTCGTAACATGGAGGCATGCCTGAAGGGCGCCTGCACATAGCCGATTACCGGAACCTGGCCCTTGAATCGTGCTTTGAGGCGTCGCGTCTGTTCCAAGAGCGTTGACAACCGCGCATTTTTATAAGGGTCAAAGAGTTTCAGTTTCGGGAGATCTGTTTGGTAATCTTCTACGGCCGGTTTTTCTACCGAGGGAAGATAGCCTCTGGAGAGTTTCAATACTGATCCCATGGCTTCGGATTCTGAATGGCAACCATACGCCTCTCCCCACACAATGTCATAACTAAATTGACTGAGACAGTAGGTCTGAGCGTAGACGTGTTTTTCAACGCTCTCCAATTCATCGATAAACTCTATGCCCGCTTGTTTGCTGCACCATTCTCGCACCATAGGAACAACTGGGGTAATATCGGGCTTTTTGCCTTCAAACATATTCATAACCCTGTCATATGAATTCATTGCGTTACGGTTATCCATTGCCTATTTCAGCTCCAAGGAATATACCACAAAGCCTCGTTCTTTCCTTCTCTCTCTATCTGGTTACTCGTTTTTCCCGCTCAATCGTTAATTGATACAACGCAATCCGCTTCCTCGCTGAGTGAGTTCTACGCTGGTTCAACAAGATCCCCAGCCACGCTCACTCTCAGTACGTAGCACGGCCACCTGAAAGGTCAAAGACTGCCCCTGTACTGAAGGAGACATCGTCTGAAGCGAGCCAATGCACCATCGCCGCCACCTCTTCGGGGCGTCCAAGACGACCCATTGGGATGCGCTCGGTCAGGTATCTCACCTGGTCAGGCGTTAGGTCATTGAGCAGGCTGGTTTGAATCAGGGCAGGAGCAATCGCATTGACGAGTATGTTATGCTGCGCTACTTCTTTTGCCAGGGCCTTCGTGAGGCCAATAACACCTGCCTTAGCGGCACTGTAAGAAACCATTTTGGGGTTACCCTCCTTACCCGCTGTGCTTGCGATATTGACTATACGCCCTGAGCCGCTTGCTATCATGTGAGGAATCACAGCCCGACAGCAGTAAAACACCCCCGTTAAATCGATCGAAATTATCCGATTCCAATCGTCATCGGTTACCTCCTGGATTGGTGCTGCTCGACCGACAATGCCGGCATTGTTTACCAATATATCGATACGCCTATATCTATTGAGAACAGCGTCAACCATACCTAGAACAAAGTCAGGGTTCGAAACATCGCAGACAAAAGGGGCTGCGACGGCACTATCATCAACTAGATTTCTTGCTGCCTCCCGCAATTTTATCTCATCGATATCAATCATCGCCACCGAAGCGTGAGCACTTACCAAACGTTTGGATATAGCCAGTCCGATGCCTCTTCCAGCACCAGTGACAATAGCCACGCGTTCTGTGAAATCCATATAAGACATATAATTATCCCTCAAAGGCGCGAACTAGCTCTACTAGAGTATTATTCGTAAGCCAACCAATGGTTTGATTCCTCCTCTATGACTCAGAACTAGGCCATTGTGATAGTTTGTAAAAGACAGAATGGGTGTTCCATTGAATTGCTATGATAATTCATCTCGTTTGATGTGTATTTTTGCAGATAGTATGCAGGTACGTAATACTTCTATGTTTCCCAGATGTTATGTGCTTTCCCGCCCAACCGATTAGGGCGAATAGGTACCCGAATCCCCGTTAACGCACATAATACTGATAATGCATGGCCGTCAGTCCATTAAACTCGGAAGCCACATGACGAGCTGTGGAAAACCAATGAGCAAAGCTGTACACAGTGCATCTACAATAGCAAAGGGGACGCAGCCGCGATACATATCGCCTATGGTAACCTCTGGGGGGGTGATCGTCTTTAAATAAAAGACAGAATAGGCAAATGGGGGCGTCATATTAGAGATCTCCAACGTAGTGCAGAAGAGTATGCCAAAAAATAGATGATCAACACCTATCGATTCCAGTATGGGGCCAAAAACGGGAATCAAGATAAAGATCAGTGCAATCCAATCCATGACCATTCCCATTATAAATATGATAAATAGCATCATAAGAATCATCCCTGTGCTCCCCAGATTAAACGCCTGCATAAAAGCTCTGAGCCCCACATCACCACCCATGCCTATGAAAACACCGGTAAATAGCTTACCACCCAGACATATGAAAAGAATCGCGGTAGTAATCCTTAAGGTATAGGCAACAGATTCGCTTAAAGCCTTTCTATTAAACCTCCCGGTCACTACCATAAGAATCATAGCCCCGAGTACACCCATCGATCCAGCTTCCGAAGGAGATACGATCCCGAAGAAAATCGATCCCAGGACGGCTAAGATGAGAAAAATAGGTGGAACCAAAGAAACTAAGGTCATGCGAACTAATTTTTTCCCGGTAATCCTTTCTTTTTTTGATATGGGCGGCCCAACACTTGGTTGAATTCGTGCCCTTATATAGATGTAAACCAAGTACAGTATACCAAGCAATAGACCTGGGATAATAGCCGCGACAAAGAGCCTTGCAATAGACACCCCCGATGCGGCGCCATACAAAATCAACATGATGCTGGGAGGAATAGTTACACCCAAGCCACCACCAACCATGATGCTCCCCGTGGCTAATGCCTTGTCATATCCGCGGGATAACATGGAAGGAAGTGCAAGCAGTCCTATCGTAATAACCCCTGCCCCTACTATCCCGGTGCAGGCCCCAAAGATAGTAGCCATTGCAACTGTCGCAAGTGCAAGACCACCCGGTAGTGAACCGAGTAAGTGGTAGAAACTTTCATAAAGCTGATCAGCTATCCCCGAGCGCTCCATAAGCGCCCCCATAAGAATAAACAGCGGGGCAGCCACGAACGGATATGTCAGGAATACACCAAAGGCTTGGACCCCAAACATGGGGAAAACTCGTGGTCCCAGCATAAAGAAGCCGAAGATTAAAGGAAACGAGGCCAGCGCAAAGGCAACAGGTATTCCTATCATAATTGCAAAAACAATAAGCCCTAACATGATGAATGCCAAAATCTCAGGTGTCATTACTCTTGCTCCTCATTTGTTGGATGGTTCGAATAAATTCTGCGATACCCTGCAGAAACAAGAGAAAAAACCCTATCGGTATCAACCATCTCCAGGGGTAAATTGGCTCACCCCACTGGCTTGTGTTGCTAATCTCCTGGGCTACAGTCGACATGTAGGCAATCTTGCCTCCATACCATATCATCACGACCGTGTAAGGGAAAAAGAAAACAAGGTAAAAGACGATATCTATAATCGCCCGAGCACGTAGTGAAAATAGGTTGAAAATAACGTCTACCCTGATATGTCTCTTTTCCCATAGCACATAGGCCCCACCAAACATAAAAAGCATGGAATAGAGCATCATAGCTGTATCAAAGGCCCATATCGTAGGGCGGTTGAAAAGATACCTAGCTGAAACTTCGTACATCACCACAAGGCTGAGGATAAGGGCCACCCAGCGAAATATTTTACCGGTCCACATGCTTATGTTATCAATCTGTTGCAAAAATTTCATCTATGAAATCCCTCTCTTTTCTTGTTTTAATAAGGCAGTGCAGCTACCAGTCGCTGCACTGCCTCGCAGCCATTTGCCAAATCACTTTGTCAGGCCTTCTCTTTAGGAGTCACCCTTTACTAATCCTAAGTGATCTGTCAGGTTAAGATAATCTAACCATTTGGCGTAGGGGCCATACTCCTTTTTAAACTTGGCCCAGGACGCCAGAACTCGCGCCAGATCTTTGTCTTTCTTTGCTTTCATATAATAGTAGTCCGCCGCAGCTTCATCCACTGCATGAGCTACATCCACAGGTAACAACAGGAGCTCGTTGCCTTTTTCCTCCACTGCCTTCTTCATATACAGGAAGTCCTGCTCCATACCCCAGGTGAGCGAGTAGAAAACTGCATCTCTACTTGCCCTCTCGACTGCTTTCTTAATATCATCAGGGAGGGCATTCCATTTTTGCAGGTTGATCGCCCACAGATTGAAAGGAGAGGTAGATTTAGTTGGATGGTAGTAAAGGTATTTGGTGACATCGTTAAAGCCGATCGGATAGCTGATATGAAGGTTTCCGTACTCCACAGCGTCTATTACCCCTCTCTCCAGTGCCGGAACTATTTCGCCGCTCGGCAACACCACTACAGAGGCGCCCATGCTCTGGAGTACCTCTCCCCTTGCGCCAGCGGCCCGCATCTTTAATCCCTTGAGATCAGCCAAGGTGTTGATCTTTTTATTCGAAAAAACCCAGACCTCTGACGTAAAGGTGTTAACGCCAATAGGATGGCAATTGTACTTCTTTTCAAAAAGCTCTTCGAATATCTCTTTCCCGCCGCCGTTATAGTACCAGATAACTTCCTCAATGGGGCTTTGGGCACCGGGGGCATCGCAAAACCACTGAAGAGCATATCCCTTAGACCGAGCCAGACAGGGGCAGCCATGACCAAAGTCAATGATCCCCTGGCCTGCGGCGTCAAAAACCTGGCCTGCGGGTACCATTTCACCAGCCTGTTTACACTCGATCTTGAGGCGACCATCAGTATACTTCTCAATCATGTATGCTAACTGATCTATGCTTTCAAAAATCCTCAGGGCACGCCCACAAAATGCCTGCCCCACCCATTTATAGGTTTTTTCTTTCGCCGCAGCCTGCGGAGTCGGCAATGTGATCATCAGGCCACACAAAACTACTAGTGCAATACCAATCACACCTAATCTTTTTACTTTTTTCATCTTTCATGCCTCCTTTTCTTATCCTAGGATTTGAATGTAGATTGTACTATTACTCTATAAACCTTACATACGCTTCTCAAACGTTTCTGTCACCTCCTTTCTATGCCCCTGCCCTTACAACATTACTATGGGGCCATTTTCTCATTATAGGTTTTCAAAGCCAATGGCCTTGGTTGTAAATAACCTCGATAAGATCATTCACCGACTACGACCTCATCGTTGTTAATCGATACAGATTGGCCTGTTTTAATTGCCTCAACAGGATTCTTATCAAAAGAATCTAGCATTGGTATGTTAATAGCTATAGCAGACTCACACAGGAGTGGCTCAGCCTTTTCGCACAGGATTGCGGCTGGAGCATTTCCTTTCTGCCAGCCCTGGTAGGCAATGAAAGGTGCAATGGTACCCCCTTTTCCTGTCGGACAGACCAATATTTTGTTTGCCAGGGTCTCTCCAGAAAGGGGATGTCCTTCGATAGTTAATTTTCCTGTCTCTGGATCAAAATCCCCAATAAAGGAAAAGGGCACATCCAGAACAACTGCTTCGGCCTTTACCTTACCGGCATTGATGACCCTGCCTTTTAGCCTCATGGCTGGCCTCCTTTTGTGCTACATCTGGAACCGCATTGATTATGGCATCACAACATCGAGATATCTTGTTGGTTGTGAACCGTGCCCTACATAAGTGCAGGAAAAAACACATCATAGACCAACAATTCTTCTGTAGTATTATAGACCTTGTGTTTTATTCCTTTTGGTACTTTTACAATGACTCCAGGCTCAAGTGAAAAGGTTCCGCTCCCATCCACCCAGATAGTTGCTTTCCCTTGTAGAGGATAAATAATATCATCCTGATCATCATGTATATGCTCAGGCACTTCCTTTCCGACCGGGATGTTCACCAACATGCAGGTCACATCTAGTCCATGCTCTTTCTGGGAAATCATGGGTTTAATCCTTACACCTGATGCTGTGGGGTGTGGTATCCAGGAAATATTGTCTACCAATCGATGAATCTTCATTTGAACCTCCTGCTGGAATGTAATTGAATAAAGGTACTCTATTTAATTTGCTTCTTTACCATTCATCGACACACACTTAGCTCTCTGATGGCTTTTTTATTATAATACAGTTTCGCCATCGGGGCGAGGTGCAGGCGATTTTCCATCTCCACCCGGGAGAATTGGAATCATTCAAATCAGTTTCATAGTTGTGTCGCCCACATTCTTGATCTGATGTGGTTCATCAGGGGGAACATATACCGTGTCGCCAACCTTAAAGCTTATTTCATTTCCCTCAGCATCAACATATGCAGGTTCGCCCTCAAGAATGAAAAACTGATGTTCCTCAAGATGGGCATGGTAGGAGGTATGCCCATGAGGCTCAAATTCCATAACTCGCATCGCAAAGTTTGGACATCCGTCATCTGCTGACCACACGTACCGTGCAAACATGTCCTTAAACCCTTCTTGTTTATTTTCCACCGCCTCAACATCTGTATAATGCTTTACGATCATGTTTACCTCTCCTCTATTCCAGGCCTATCATTTGTTTTCTTTGTAACCCGCGCATGTGCTGAATTGATAACACTGCCCTCCAATCTCATGACCTTTCTCTTTTCCATGTTCCCCCGGTAACGGCACTAATACACTCATCCACATCCCCAATGAGTACCTTAACCCGTCCCTTTGTTAATCGGGATATATAGTGGGCCGCTTTAAAAGAATTGGTGGCTATACTCTTCACCTCGTCAGGGATGGGTGAGTCCGGAATAGTTGCCATGCAGGAGCTCGATATAACCCCACCTGCATTCTCTATAACCTCAGTATAGCCCATAGTCTGGGCCAGATAATAGTGCTGATAGGGCATGCCAATCCACAACCGTTGGTTATTGCCAATCCTTTTCCCATCCAAAAGAGAGGCAATTGTCTTTACCTCCGGCACAGTGCAGTGGGGACAGCCGAAAAGAGCCATATCTACGTGACTATCTCCTGCATACAGGGCCTTGGTCTGTTGTATCTCTTGTCTTCCTACCGTCACGATTTCAGATGGTTTTTGATTTCCCAGAGCTTGTTCAAGGGTTGGCGCTTCAGGGGTCATTCCCACAATGTGACAAATGCTCACCGAGCCTGATGTTGAAAGCGGCGCCATGAGATACTTTACCTGGTCAATATCCAACTCTCTGGGCAGCCCATTGATAACAATATTTCTGTTTTGTGCTCTCGCTCCGACATAATATCCAATGGCGCCAAAATCAGCATGTGTAAGCTGATAGGGATCTAGATTATTGAGCTCTACCACGACTTCCGCATAGCGGTTCTCGTCCAAAAACAGCCCCATGTATGGTGCCCTGCCAGTGATGGCTGATGCGAGGTTAACAACAGTGCCGTCTCTATTGGTTCGAGCACCGATTACGGAGTTTACAAGAAGCTGGGCGCCTGAGCCAATCCACGACACATAATCTCCTTTTCGGGGAAGGTTCCCAACCAACATGGGCAAGCACGTATAGGTTTGATAAAAACCAACCCGGCGATAAATCTCCAGCCTCTGGTTAAAGATAGCGAGCTCCTGAGAAGCAAAGTCCTCAGGAATTCCCATCTCTTGCCACCGGTGCGGATCAAAGGCTGACATGAGGGAGTGAAGAGTCGTAAAGGTTCCTGTCTGAGCTACCCCTTCGGTCATCTCACTGAGGAGCTCGGGCGGTTCCTTGGGCATAGTGTGGGCGCTGGCAACCTTTACCATCTTTTCAGCACCAAAGGCCTCTCCAAGCTTGATCAGGATATCCATACATTTCTGTATGCCAGGCCCCTGTTTTCCAGATGCCATTGCCTCTTCTTCGTGGGTAAGATACATATGCACAGCTTCCTTTTTATCGTTTTTTGCATGAGCAAGGATAATGGGGATTATGCTTGCTCATGATACTGTGAACGGTAACAGTTAGTCCTCCTGTCCGGGCAGGGGATTACCTTGCTTATCGAGCACTTTGTAGTCGTCTTTGACGTTATGGGTGTGGACCCAGTCGCCCTTTTTGATGTCTTGAGAGGCGCTTCCGATAGCCTCTCCGTATTTCATGATCTTCTGTCCCTTGTTAATAGCGACGATTGCTATCTTATGCCCGAACGGCATATCGTGGTTGCAGGCATAGGTGGTCTCTTTGCCTTTAAATCTTACGGTGAGTTCGTCCCCGGCCGCACAATCGGCAACCGCTGTTGCCACATTGTCTTTGTCATCAATCAATTTTGCATACTTTGCCATTTTTATACCTCCGCTGGGTTACATAATGATTCCATAAATGAGTCCATAAATGAGTCTCTTACATGACCGGCCCTTTGATGAGAATCTCCATGCCGCTGTCGAAATTCAAGATCTCTGCCCGGGTCAATTTTCCATTTGCCACACTCACCGCATATTCGTAGAATCTTTGACCTGCCTGCTCGATGGTCTCGGTTTCATCAATGATCGACGCAACATCGACATCAATGTGATCTCTCATTGAAACATTGGTCTTGGCGTTGCCGCAGATCTTGATAGCAGGCATGATGGGATTACCATTGGGTGCACCTCTTCCTGTTGTGAATAGATGCACGATGGCGCCGCCTGCGGCGGAGCCCGTGAGATTCTCAAACCCGTGTCCGGGAAAGGCCATGATGTATCTGCCCGGGGGACCCGTGGGGATCTCGGCATAGTTCAAAAAGCCCTGAATCGAAACGTTATCCCCCTTGGCATTGGCCCCTAATGCCTTCTCAACCAGGGTAGTTAGCCCTCCGGCCACATTACCGGCAGTCATCTGGGAGCCTCGGACATCTGCTCCAACAGCCATGCCTCTTTCATACAGATCACGTACTGCATCTACGATCTTCTCTCCTTCTTCCTCGTCAACACTAAGGTTCTTGAGGGCATACTCACCGCCCATGATGTCACAGATCTCACCCTGGATAAAGATGCCGCCGTTATTCGTCATGAGCCTGCAGACCTCACCAGTGACCAGGTTAGAAGAGAGCCCCGATGTGGTATCAGATGAGCCGCACTTGGTTCCGAAAACCAACTTGTCCATACCGAATTCTTCCCTCTGGATTCCGCTTGTCTCAAATACCATGTTGGCTGCGATCTTGGCTCCCTTGTTGATCGTTTCAAACATGCCGCCCAGCTCATGCACACGCACCATGTCAACCGGTTTGCCGGACGCCTTGATGCCTTCGTACACCTGCTCTCCCACGACCATTTCGCACCCCAAGCTGATCACTAATGCGCCTGCAACGTTGGGATTTTTGCCCAGGTTGATCAGGGTTCTTGTCACCTGCTCGGTGTCTGCAATGGGATGGAGACACCCCTGATCGTGCCTGATCGCCACAGTTCCCCTGACCATATGTTCAATATGGGAAACCAATGCATTCACACAACCAACCGAAGGAATTAGAGCAACGTAATTCCTTGCACCTACCTTGCCATCCGGTCTTGGATAACCATAGAATTTCATTTCGTACCTCCTTCTTGCTTAGGTGTTAACGTTCCCCTAAGGATTGAATTATATTTAGAAATACAGGATTTTTCCCTAACCCCAAAAATGTTTAATAGAATCTTCAATATAAAAATGCAAGCCTTTCCTTACGACAACTGCAAAGCCTTGCTTTGTAGGAATGACTTCCTCATGAATAAGCTTCCTTGATTCCGACAGGACAATTTGTTCCCGCATCTACTCTTCTTTCATCAACTCAGTAAGTTCAAAGATATGATCCACTTTATCCAGTGATTCGACGGTGTTGATTATCTCGGCAATTCTTTTTTCACTAAACAGTGACGAAGCAAGCGTTGTGAATTTATCTCTCAGTTCCTCTGGCTTAAATGGATTGTTCGGTGTCCCCTTTGAGTATTTAATGCTCTCCTGGTAAATCTTTCCATCACCTGTCCTAACTTCAACGGCGGTGGGAATTGCCAACCCCTTTTCTTCATTAAAGATCTCCTCAGCCGTGGGATCTACCTCCATGGTAACCTTCCGTGCTACAGCCGCTGCTTCCCTATTATGAAACATGTTTTCTTCGCTCATCCATTCAGGTCCTGGCTTTTTCCCTAAGGCGAGCATGGCAACGGCATGGGGAAGACTGAATTGCGCATCATACATGGATTCCATTTTTGGGCTTGCGAGAAAATCCACCGCCCTTCCCAAGGTTTTCACGCTTACTGAGGCGATATTCTGTGCACTGATATGGTTTTCTTCGAATATCTTCTCGACAGCATCCAAACTCGTATGTCCCCACGTGCACAGGGGATAGGGTTTGAATTTAGTGTCCATGATGTTGTAGTGTTCACCGAGCCCCTCCAGGAGTTTTTCAAAGTCATGCTGATCTGAACCCATGATAGCCCAAAACCCTGCATCCCCGTCCAGAATATTGGCAGCTCCCTTAGTGCCTTTCTGAGCCATAAGGGTCCAGAACACCCCGGTGAAGGTTGTCCACCCAAAAACATTTTTAGCCAGCCCCATAGGCCGTTCAACAAATTTCTGCATATCAATCGGTACCGGTGGAACAGTTCCTGCGAGGCCAAAGGCATGATAGAGCTCCGTTTGCCCAAGCCCAAGCAACTTTCCAGCTACTATTACAGCATCGAAGACCTGCCAGGTGGAGGGGAAATAGGTTCGGGCCCTGGCAGGAGACGGCCAGCAGTACATCATGATACGGGATCCCACCTCAAAGCCGAGAACAATGGCATGTAGCACATCAAGGCCAGATGATTTCTTTGCCTCGCCGATGCCAAAGGCTGTAGAGACGAGACAGTTGGCCTGATGGGCAGTACCGGAAAAGACATCATCCATATCTAGCAGATTGGCCAAAGTAGAATTAGCCCAGCAGGCAAAGGGAAGGGATACCGTGCTCCCATCCCCGAGTAAGGAGGCTTCACCTGCACCGCTGAATTCCCTTGCCTGGGCCACAATCTCTTTTCCAGGCTTGGTGCAGTATCCGCCGATAGCACAGCCGATGGTATCCAGAATGAATGTCTTGGTATGTTCGATCACATCCTTAGGAAGAGATTTTTTTTCTGCATTAACAATGTAGTTAACAAGCTTCTCTGTGTTCGTCATTGGACACCTCCAACATAAAAGTTAGAAAAGCCAAGCGAGAGCTCCTGTTCAACCGGAGCTTTACACAGATTCATGCCCTGTAGGGTTTTTCTATGAAAATTAGCTATGTTATTTTTCATCCTTTTCTTCTTTGGGCCTACTGTACTACCCCCTCCACTATCTCTCGAAACTCCTCTTCTGTAAGCACCCGTTTCAAATCATGGGATTGGGCCTTCACCTCTTTGAGCACCGCCATAGCCTCATCATCGTTGAGATCGATATTGAGCTTTTTAGACCATATGGCGATATTATCGAGCCCGCTCTTTTTACCCATCACGACCTGTGGAGTTGCATGACCCACGAAATCAGGGTGAACAGGAAATACAGTGGTGGGATTATCATCAAACACATTTTTGAACCACCCGGTCACAATGCCTGACTCAATGGTATAGGCATCATCACCGATGAATGGCCGGTTGCCAGGTACCTGAGTGCCTGAGAGACCTTGGATGAGCTTTGCAGTCTCATTGAGCTTGCTGTAATCAATACCAGTATCAATCCCATAAAGTGTAAGCAGGGCCAGCACAGTCTCCTCCATAGGGGTATTGCCAGCCCGCTCACCAATACCGGTGATGGTGGTGTGGATGACCTCACCACCTGCGAGTACCGCATTGATGGTGTTGGCGACTCCCAGACCGAAGTCGGGGTGAAAGTGGATCTCAAGGGGCTTTGTGATTCTCTCTTTAACCTTCTTAGTGAAATAGGTAGCAGCCTGTGGAGAGAGTACGCCAAAGGTGTCTACTAAGGTAAAGGCATCCATGTGGCCCTCAGTGGCAACCCGATCCACCAAATCCAGCAACCAGTTCATATCGGATCTGGTGGCATCAATGGTAAAGAAAACTGTATAAAGCCCCTCTTTTTTTGCAGCTGCGGTGGCCTTGATGGAGAGATCAATGGCCTTCTCTAAAGGCCACTTATACCCCTGCTCAATGAGGTGCTTACTGGATGGTATTTCAATAACAATGCCGTCTACCCCGCAATCGGCTGCGAGTTTGACATCAGGAACCATGCACCGGCAGAAGCAAAAAATCTCAGAAGACAGGTTCCGCTTTACTATTTCCCTTATTGCAGCCTCATCATTAGGAGAGACTGCAGGCATGCCCGTCTCAATACGGTGCACACCTATTTCAGCGAGTTTTTCGGCAATGCGGATCTTATCGTCTTTAGTGAAGATTATCTTGGCCTGCTGCTCTCCGTCCCTGAGGGTAATATCATGAATCTTCACCTGCTTGGGAGGGGTGAAGTCTTTGGTGACTTCATCGAGGTAATTCCAGGGGCTCACGTGCCAGTTGGAGGTTTTCCATGGATGTATCTTTTCTGATTGTGTCGTGTCATTCATCTTGTTCTTTTCTCCTTTCAATGCTTTTCATGGTCTATCTGGCGTATATATCAAAGAGACATAGCAATCAGCTCCGTGATATCCATGACCTTAATGGTTCCTTCTTTTTCTAAGGATTTAACCGCATCATTGAGCGTTATGTTGCAAAAGGGACACGCAGTGAGTAGTATTTCAGCACCGGTATCGAGGGCTTGATGAACCCGTTTCTCTGCTATTGCCTGTGATGAAATTAATCCCTTAGGCGGCTCCATCCACATCCTCCCACCACCCATACCGCAGCAATCGCTGTCTTTTTTATTATCCTCTATTTCAACAAGAGTCACACCAGGGATGCTTTGTATGAGTTTCCGTGGCTCCTCAAACATTTCACTATGTCTGCCCAGATAACAGGGGTCGTGGTAGGTCACAGTTTTGTTTAACTTTGTGGTAAGCTTTAGTCTACCATCATCTATGAGCTCATTTAAAAATTGCGTGTAATGCTGCACTGTAAAATCATTATCTTGGTCAGGATACTCCTTCGTAAAGCTGTAAAAGCTGTGAGGATCGCCAGTGACGATATGGTTAATTTCGGCTTGCTTAAACATCTCCATATTGGCTTCGGAAAGATAGGCAAAGAGGCCAGTCTCACCCATTCTCCGGGCTTCATGGCCACTACATGTTTCATTCTCCAAGATTCCAAAGTTAATGCCTGCCTGTTTAAGGATCTTACTGAGGTTTTTTGCTATCTTCTGACCCTGTGCATCGTAGGAAGAAGCACAACCCACAAAGTACAGTACATCCACCTTATTGTCTGGTGAGGCAAATTTAATATCAAGTCCCTCGGCCCACTTCGTCCTCTCATGGGAAGGATTTCCCCAGGGATTACCCCGAACATGCATGTTCTTTAAAACACCAACCTGCTCAGGCATAGGGCCTGCCATCTTTTCTACTAAAAGAAACTCCCTGGCCTTTTCAATAATTTCAACGAGTGGTAGAGCCCTCGATACCTTCTTGCACATTTCTACACATTTATTACATGTTGTGCATGAATACACTAAATCCCGTAACTCCTCATTGAATTCATTCCATTGCAACCCATAATAAATGGCCCGATTTATGCCAAACGGCCCCTGGGTGACCCGGGTATCAACAACCGGGCACACAGTATTACAGAAATGGCACTTCTCACATGAGATAAGCGCTTCATTTAAATCTCTCTCTATGTTTTCTTCACGTTGTTCTTCATTCATCATACCTCTCCTTCAACGTTGCCACGGTTAAGAATGTTATTGGGATCAAAGAGTTGTTTCATCTTTTTGATGAGTTCGTAGCTTGTCTCCCCGTATTTTTCCCGAAAAAAGGGAACACGATGGGGAAGCCATCCCCAATCACCGCCTACACCGTCATATTTAAGTTGCAATTCTTTTTCGAGGTTCCATATCTCATCAACAACCTGCTTCATCTTTTCGGTGGACCAGCTATATGGAAAAGCAAAGAGACAGTGGAGGGAATCCGATCCAACATGGCCATAGAGATAGGCCTCCGTCTGACCAATTAAATCGTTTCTGCCTTCAGTAATATGAGTGAGCTCCGTCATTGCCTCTGCCAAACGAGGAACTGCCGGATTGACTTCTGTGGCCAGGTAACCTTTCAGTCCCTTCTCTTTCCCCCAGCGCATGGCATTTTCCCGAACGCCCCACACCTTCTCGGCTATTTCCGGATCATCCAAAATAAATGACTCTGTTGCTCCTGCACTCTTGAATAATTTAACCATCTCCTGTGCATTCTTTGCGGCATCTTCTTTGGTTCTACCCATTGAACGAGTAATAGCCATGGCACCTTCCGGGAAATCCAGTCCCAGGGCCTCATAGCCCACCTTGCAGGCCTTCTCACCCACAAATTCTCCGTCCATAGGCAGGGGGTATTTGTTCTTGTACATCATTCCAATAGCATGCCCGATCTCCTCAACAGTTTTGAAAAATCCAACCGCATCAACGGTTTCTGGCATAGGAATCAGAACCATCCTGATTTTTGTGATAATTCCCAGTATCCCTTCAGAGCCTATAAAGATTCGCGCAAGATCCCATCCGGCTGCACGCCTCAGGCACTTGGAGCCTGTTTCCAGTATTTCCCCTGTTGCCAGGACAACCTCAAGGGCCAAAACATTGTTCACGGGTCTGCCAAAGATGTTGTCTGTCAGATGTCCCAGGGTGTTAATGCTCACTGCGCCTCCGACACTGGAGCCGATCTGTGTTTGGATCGGAAGAAAATAACCCAGTTTCCCCAGTTCTTTAATAACCTGGCCTGTTTTTATGCCAGCACCACACTCAAACCACTGATGATCTTCATTGATTTCCAGGGAATTCAATCGCTCGGTGCTCAACGTTATACCATGGTGCTTGGGTTTGGTACCAAAGATAAGGGAGGTGCCAGACCCATAGGTCGTCACCGGCACCTTATGTTCATTTGCATATTTTAATACCTCAGAAACCTCCTGGGCATTGGCGGGCTGAACCACACAATCGGGTAAATCTCCTTGTGCAACATCGTAGGGCAATGAGGTATCAGCATAGTTTATCCGTTCGAAAAGACCCGTATGCACATGATCTTCACCAACGATATTTTTTAAGTCTTTAGCTAATTGCTCTGAACTGACACTCATCTCAAAGTTACCTCCTTTATTAAATGACTATTTTATATAAATTCCACTCTGCTTCTCTTGGTCCATTGCTTGAGCCTAAGTTTGATGATTTATCTTTTTTTCCATAAGTGCGAGAAATCCTCTAATATGGATACTGAGCTTTTCCTTGACCTGTTCATACTTGCCGTTCTGGATTGAGTTTAGAATTGCTTCATGTATTTCTTGGGATACATTCATTAAGCCGGGTATATAGATATACATTGATTGATATCGAGCCAAACTGGGGAAAAGAGAGTTATACCAGCGACTCAACCGAGAGTTACCAGCTGCTTGAACTAGGTTAATGTGGAAATTGGCAATTGTCTTGAGGTAGTGATATTTTTTATAGGGATCTGCATTCGCTGGCATGGGCAAGTCGGCTGTTACTTCTAGGACCGAAGCCACTTGAGGCAAGTCCCTAATACCTTTCTGTTTAAGAAGTTCAACAGCATAACATTCAATCATCTCCCTGGCTTGGAATACTTCCCGGCAATCCTCTACGGATACCTCGGTGACATAGCAGCCTTTTCTAGGCAAGCTCAAAATCAGGTGCTCATTTTCTAAAACCCTGAATGCCTCACGCAGAGGCGGGCGGCTGATCTCGAGGCGAGACGATAGATCGACTTCATTGAGCTTTTGGCCTGGTTTCAGCGCTCCATCGATGATGTGAATCCTGAGATACTGGATTATGCTTTCCGTTACACCTGTTATATTTAGTGCTTCCATATCCATTTCTTCGTAATGTTTACTGTAGACAATATTCAATAGTCAAATATAGTGTCAAGTAAAAAATTCAATATTACCAAACTTTTTTGAAAAATATTTTTTTGGACAATTTTTTGATGAAAGGCAAATTGTTATATATTATAATGTTACATGTTTCTCTCTTACTGAATATGCTCTCAATAGACTTTGTGCTGCCAATAAACTGTTTACTGAGACACAGTGTTTAGCCGTGCATAAATGATTTTTCAATTTGTCAATTATCTTCTATTGAAAATTTCTTTTTTGAAAGCTATTCTCAGAAACAGCTTGTTTTTTGTTGAAAGTTTAAGCGAAATCCAAACATAGAAGGGATGAAATGAAGAAAGAGCATTTCAACGGGATCTTTCCCTATTTGATCACACCTTTGGATAAGAAAGGTAATCTGAAAGAGAAGGTCCTTATTGAGCTGGTCAACCATTTGATCCGCAAAGGAGTACACGGCCTAACACCCTTAGGGAGCACAGGGGAAGGTGCTTATCTCGATTGGCCAACGAAAAGGCGGGTAGTGGAAGTTGTGGTAGAGGCTGTAGCAGGCCGTGTGCCAGTAGTTGCAGGTGTAAACAGTATTACTACGCATGGAGCTGTTCGCGAGGCTGCGGAAACGGAGCGTATTGGCGCCGATGGCATACTTGTGGTCCTACCGAGCTATTTTCCAGTAGATAACCAGCAGGTTGTTGCTCACTTTCGTGCCGTTGCACGAGCAGTTTCCTGCCCAGTCACCTTATATACTAATCCTAGATTCGCTATGTGGGACTTCACTATTCAAACCTTACGACAGCTCGCAGAAGAAATAAATATTGTCTACTTAAAAGACGCATCCGGTAATATTGGAAAGCTCATGTCCATCGTTACCGAGTTGGGAAATCGATTTAAAATCTTTAGCGCTACGGCTCATGTACCTGTATTTGTGCTCATGCTTGGGGGCGTTGGATGGATGGCTGGCCCGGCCTGCCTGATCCCTGAGCAAAGTGTTGCCCTTTTTGATCTCGCATCTCAGAAAAGATGGGAAGAAGCCCTTGAGCTTCAGAAAATACTGTGGCCCCTCAATGTGGCTTTCCAGCAATATTCACTTGCTGCATGTGTGAAAGCAGGGCTAGAAATGCAGGGGTTTCCTGTTGGATCTCCTCTGCCACCACAAAAACAGCTGGACTTTGAGGGGCGGAAGGCTGTACAGAAGATCCTTGAAAATATTGGGGCTCTTTAGATATTATATGCTAATGATAACAAATGGCCCTTCAAGTGCATGAGGTTATTCATTTTAAGGACTACATGATTTCACCAAATCTTTTATGGCTAAAATGTTGAGAAAATAAAGAATCACGTAGAAGATAAAACCTACCAAAAAGGTAGATTTTGAAGCAGAGCTGGCTGTTATTATTGGAATGGTACGAAAACTTATATCATATATACTTCACAATAAAACTCTGATCTCTCTCATCTGTATGATTGGCGTAGTGGCGGTTTCTTATGGCATGCTTAAGGATAATACCCTGATTTTCATTATCGGTCTGTTTTTTGTCTTCGCAGGCTACCTGCTTATAAGAAGAAAAATAAAGGAACCCATCCGTAACAACCCATAATGTTATCTCTCAAACCTTATTCCCCTGATGTGTTCACATCCATAGTTGGATAGGTTTATGGCAACGCCGATGTCAGATACGTTACAAAGCTTAGGAATTAATTGAACGGAGATATAAAACTGGCTCTGGCGTCCTACAACGCAAGAGCGGGAAAGTGATAAATCATCAGGCTTTCCCGCTCTTCAATGTCACCCAATACTACATACGGAAAGTTTTGAGTACCATTAATACTCAAGGGAAAAGACGGCATAATAAAGACAGAAGCTTTTATGGTTTTGGTCTTGGAAGGAATCCTGCCATCTCCATAATCTCAGCTACTCTATGTTCCCATTCAATCGCCATGAGGTGAATTCCGGCAATTCCTTCTGTTTCCTTGAGTTCTTGCATTTGCTCGCAGAGAATCTTTATTCCTTCAGTGGCAACATTACCTTTTCCTGCTCCCTTAAGTCTGTCTATCATTTCTTCTGGTATGATAATCCCGCTCACATTGGCAGTCATATATCGTGCCATACCTACAGATTTAAGCGGTGTTACGCCAGCTAAGATCTTACATTTTTCATGCAAACCCATATCTACAACCTGCTTCATAAATTCTTTAAACCGCTTCATATCATAGATACATTGGGTTTGAATAAAATCAACGCCGGCTTCCACCTTTTTGGCGAGCCTGTGAACCCTATACTGAAATGGATCAGCAAAGGGATTAGATGCCGCCCCAATAAACATTTTGAAATCACCTTCTATCTCATCTCCACAGACTACCTTTTTCTCATCCCTCATGGTCTTGACCATATAGATCATCTGAATGGAGTCTATATCAAAGACATTCTTGGCCTCGGGGTGATTTCCAAAAGTCTGGTGATCGCCAGAAAGGCACAGCATATTTTTAATTCCAAGGGCAGATGCACCAAAGAGATCAGACATCATTGCAATCCTGTTTCGGTCTCGTGCCACCATCTGCATGTTTGGCTCCAGTCCTTCGTCTATCAAGATTTTTGCCGCTGAGATCGAAGACATGCGCACAATGGCAGTCTGGTTATCGGTAATATTAACTGCATCAACATTACCTTTGAGCATGCCTGCCTTTTTTTTAACCACTTCCACATCCGGACCCTTTGGAGGCCCTAACTCGCCGGTAACAACAAATTCACCTTTTTCTAAAAGGCGTTCAAGATTGCTTCCAGATTTCATAGCCTTAAATCCTCCCTTACCCTCTTTCTTGGGCCACCGCTGTGACTCGGTCTCCAATCCTTATACATCTCGACTGGCTTAACTCTTTCCAGTTCTCCCAATGTTTCGAGTCGCTCAATAATAAGATGCCAGGCACAATCAGTATCCTTGTTAATCTCGCATTTTCCATTCGAAGATCCTCCGCATGGACCATTGAGTAAGCTTTTCGCGCATCTGGTGATAGGGCAAATACCGCCTGTCTTTTCCAGTACACAATCGCCACACCCAAGGCAGCGTTCTTCCCACAGGCCAACATCTATATTGGCGCCCATAAAGGTAGTATTTAACCCTGGAATTACTCGTATAGGTTTATCCGTGATAACGCGGTTAAAAAAATTACAGGAATGTTGGACTCCTACCCCGCAGGCAATGGATAGTATAACGTCAGAGCCTTTTACCTTTTCCAGAAACGCAGGATCAGCCATAAACTCATCATCGCACTGACGAATTATAAGTTCTTCACTGACTTCGACCTTATTTCCCTCATTGCCAAAGGCCAGTCGTAACTCCGATGCCAAAATTTCGACCTCTTTTTCGCCCCCTGCCTGGCAGATGGCTACACAGGTCTCGCAGCCCAAAACCATAATCTTTTTACAATCCTTTACCGATGCCTTGATCTCCTCAAAAGGTTTTCTGTCTGCTGTGATCATAGATTACTCCTTATCTTTTTCGCTCTCTTGCTGGAGCTTTATCCTATATGGATTGGGCCCTAGCTTTTTAGCACGCTCTGTCATCTCCTTTGCAGTTTCTGCTATAAGTGGTGCTTCAGAAGCTGCAATATGAAAAAAGTCGAGTCGTTCACTCCCTATTCCTATTTCATCTAACAGCTTCTTGGTATATTCCACCCTTTTCGCGGCTCTCAAATTTCCTTCCAGGAAATTACACGTACCAGGCTCTCATCCTCCTACGAATATAGCATCTGCACCTGCCTCAAATGCCTTTAAAATATGGATAATTTCCACCTTGCCAGTACATAGATAATGGACTACACGTACATTAGGCGGGTATTGAATTCTTCCAACACCTGCCAAATCAGCAGCACTATAAGCGCAGTAATTACAGAGCATGGCCACTACTCTTGGTTCATAATCCACCATTTCTCAATCCCCTTCTTTAGTTCGTTGTGTTTCTTGTGTTAAAACACTACGTACCCTATGAACCCAACAAACACAATAAACATTAGTATACCGCCATCAATTTTGGAATCATCTGGCTGTCCTTAAAATGCTTAACCTGGATTGCATTATTAGGGCACATGGAGGCGCAAATACCACACCCTTGGCAAGCTCCTGGGTCAATCTTTGCTACTGCATTCTCAAAATCAATCTGAGGTACTCCGAAAGGACATACCCTGACACAGGTCAAACAAATAGCACAGAGATCGGGGTCTACCTCAGCAACAGCACCACCTGCCATTCTCTCTTTGTGGGAGAGAATCATGCATGCTCTGGAGACCGTTGCTTTTGCCTGGGAGATAGCTTCATCAATGGCTTTGGGTCCATGTGCCAGTCCACAGACAAACATCCCCGCAGAGGCAAAATCAACCGGCCTCAGCTTTGCATGAGCCTCCATGAAAAAGCCATCCTGAGTCATAGCAACCTTAAAGAGCTCGGAAAACATATGGTTATCATCCCGTGGTATAACCGCCGAAGCCAGTGTTATAATATCGGTATTTATCTGCACAGGCATCTTGATTACCTGATCCTTAACAGTCACACTGAGTCTGCCATTCTTTTTTTCAACCCTTGGTTTGTTATCCATCTCATAACGAATAAACCGAACGCCCTTTAATCGTGCCTCTCTATATATATCTTCCCTTTCCCCGTAGGTTCTTATATCCCTGTAGAGGATATAAATATTCATGTCAGGGTTTAATTCCTTGAGGGTCAATGCGCTGTGAATAGAATGGGTGCAGCACACCTTGCTGCAATAGGGTCTTTCTGGCTCCCTGGATCCAACACACTGGATAAAAACAGCGGTATTTACTGCTTTTAGCCTGTCAGCATTTTGCATAATTTCCTGATCCAGATCCAGAGATAGTAAGATATTGGGATCTTCTCCATAGAGATACTCTTCAGGACTATAACTTTCTCCCCCATTCGCTATGATAGCTGTACCATACCTCACCTCTGTCTCTTTGCCCCGGGCATCGGCCAATTTGCATATAAAATTCCCTACGGTACCATGAACCTCTTTGACCTGGGTCTTCAAATGCACATCAATCATGGGATTTTCATTAACATCTTTAACCAATTCTTCAACATAGGGCTGTATCTTTTCATCCTTCCATGTGGTATGTAATTGAAGTGCTTGGCCGCCCAGTTTATCCTCCCTCTCTATCAAATAGGACTTAAATCCTTGCTCAGCCAATCCCACAGCTGCCGTCATCCCGGCAACACCACCGCCGACTACAAGAGATTCTTGACAGATAGTCTGGGGGATTTCATAAAGCTGCTCTAACGTAGCCGACCTTGCTACAGCCATACGCACCAGATCCTTCGCTTTTTCTGTGGCTTTTTCAGGCTCACCCATGTGAACCCATGTGCATTGATCCCGGATGTTTGCCATCTCAAACAAATACTGATTAAGGCCGGATTCCCTGCATGTCTCTCTGAATAATGCCTCATGTGTTCTTGGTGTGCATGAGGCTACAATCACCCTATTAAGAAGCTTTTCTTGGATGACCTCCTTCATCTTTACCTGTGTATCTTCTGAACACGTGAAGAGATTAGCTTCTGCATATTCCACATGTGGAAGAGTTTTGGCATATTCCACAATCGCAGGGACATCTGCTACCCCTCCTATGTTTATACCACAATGACAGATAAAGACTCCGATCTTTATAGGTTCTTTACTCACATCCCGTTCAGGCGGGTACTCCTTTATCTTTATCCTGGTCCCTCTTACTTCTGAGAGATCGGAAGTAGCTGAGGCTGCAGCAGCACTGGCCTGGGCAACTGTATCAGGGATATCCTTAGGGGCCTCAAAAACACCACAGGCATAGACTCCCGGTTTTGATGTCGTAACCGGTTCAAAACTACTTGTGTCTACAAAATTGTAGTGATCCAGGTCAATGCCGATTTTTCCAGTCAGATCAAGTGTTTCCTGAGAAATAGTAAGGCCTATTGATAAGACTACTATGTCAAAGTCCTCTTGAACCAGTCTTCCGGCCTCATCTGTATACCTAATCTTGAGACCTCCAGGCTCATCACCTAGCAATACATTATTTATTTTCGACTTTATAAAACGAATTCCTGCTTCATCCTTGCCCCGGTTATAATATCTCTCAAACTCCTTACCATGGGTGCGCACATCTATATAGAAGATAGCAGTATCTAATGGTTCAGTGGAATGCTCTTTCGCTATCATGGCCTGCTTTATGGCATAGGTACAACAGACAGCAGAACAATACCCTTTGTCCTCCATATGGACATTTCTTGATCCCACACACTGTATCCACGCAATCTTTTTCGGTTCTTTATGATCAGGGGAAGGCCTGACCAGATGACCTTTATAGGGACCTGATGCTGAAAGGAGACGCTCGAACTCTAAACTAGTGACCACATTTGGATGTTCAGAATAGCCGTATGTATCATGCAGGCTTGGGTCAAAGGGATCAAAACCAGGGGCAAGTATAATAGATCCCACCTCTATATTGTGTTCCTGTGGGATCATTGAATGATCTATCGCGCCCGCAAGGCAGGCAGAGACACACTGATAACATTCAGAGCAGATCCCACATTTCAAGCATCGTTGGACCTCGGCCCTTGCCTCCCCTTCTGTAAACCCCAGAGCTATTTCTTTGAAGCTACCCTCTCGATCCTCAAGCGATATCTTACGCATGGGGGTTCTGGGAAGATGGGGTTCCCCATCTATATCAGGCTTTTCATAGGACCAATCCTGTTCCCTGCCCTCCTTGAGATCCATGCCGTTCAAATACCGTTGGATGCTCTCAGCCGCCTCTTTCCCGCAAGCCACGGCCTCAACCACAGACTTTGGCCCATAAAAGGCATCCCCACCTGCAAAGACCCATTCTATTGGAGTCTGCAAGGTGACGGGATCGGCCACCGGTCCTCTTTTGACTGCGATACCCTCCTTGTCGGCAAAAGAGAGATCACCTCCCTGTCCGATTGCAACAATGACTGTATCAGCATCCATACTACTCAAGTCTGTCTCGTCATAGCTGGGATTGAAGGCCCCTGTATCATCAAATACGGCGGTACAGCGCTTGAATTCTATGCCTGACAGTTTTTTTCCATTCTTTTTCAGAAAACGTTTGGGTCCAAGGCTGTTGATGATTGTTATCCCCTCTTCAAGGGCCTCTTCAATCTCATAATCCCAGGCAGGCATCTCATCTCTTTTCTCGAGGCATACCAGAACTAACTCCTGACCTCCTACACGCTTAGCCGTTAGGGCCACATCTATGGCAACATTCCCTCCACCGATGATAACTACCTTTTTCCCCACACTGACCTGATTTCCAAGGGCCACATTCCTTAAGAAATCAATTCCCTTGATCACGTCAGGCAGGTCTTCTCCTTCCACACGTAACATCAGACTGAGATGCAGGCCGGTTGCTAAAAACAGGGCCTTATAGCCATCCTTTTTAAGGCTGTCAAGGGTTATATCTTCACCAAAAGTAACCCCTGTTTTTATCTCAACACCCATATCCTGAATAACCTTGACCTCAGTGGCGATTATTTCTCTTGGCAGACGGTATTCT
>Ga0307444_1000237_pt1 | contig 28452 bp, 18 predicted proteins | sample SalMarSW160340MG_FD_202145 | JGI IMG/M metagenome (GOLD analysis project Ga0307444, IMG submission 202145) | Salt marsh sediment microbial communities from the Plum Island Ecosystem LTER, Massachusetts, United States - SW1603-40 | ecosystem: Environmental > Aquatic > Marine > Intertidal zone >...
GGTCTCTCGTGGCAGAGAACCGCCGTCGCGGCAAGTCGGATCCCGAGTTCGAGCTCATCGATACCGGGGTGTTCGACGGGGACCGCTACTTCGACGTGTTCGTCGAGACCGCGAAACGTGCCGCCGATGACCTCTTTATCCGCATCTCCGTGCACAATCGTGGTCCCGAAGCGGCGGTGCTGCATCTGGTACCGCAGCTCGTGTTCCGGAATACCTGGTCGTGGTACGAGGAGGCGCCGCGCCCGACGCTCGAGTCCGCGGGCCCGGGACGTGTCACCGCCCGTCATCCAGAGCTCGGCACGTACCGGGTCTACGCCGAATCGGAACCGCAGGTGTTGCTGGCGGAAAACGAAACGAACGCCCCTCGCCTGTTCGGGACGCCGGAGGCGGAGGGGCCCTACAAGGACGCCTTCCATGACTACATCGTCGGAGGCGATCGCGATGCGCTCGCCTCCGACGGGAAGGGCACCAAGGCAGGATTCCACTACATCCTGGAGATGCCCGCCTGCGGGTCCAGGGAGGTTCGGCTGCGCCTGACGCCCGAGGACCTCGAAGACCCGTTTCGGTCCTTCGGCCGCACGATGGACGGTCGCCGTCGCGAGGCCGACGAGTTCTACGAGGAGCTCACGGGCGAGCTGGAGGGCGACGACGCCCGCCGGGTGGCCCGGCAGGCGTACGCCGGCATGCTGTGGTCGAAGCAGTGGTACCACTTCGACGTCGACGAATGGCTCGAAGGCGACCAGACCCAGCCGGAGCCCCCGGCGGAGCGGCTCGGAGGCCGCAACAGCAACTGGCGGCACCTGAACAACGCGGACATCATCTCGATGCCCGACAAGTGGGAGTACCCATGGTACGCCGCGTGGGACCTCGCTTTCCACTGTCTCCCGTTCGCCAGACTCGATCCGGACTTCGCGAAGCAGCAGCTCGTGTTGCTCACCCGCGAATGGTACATGCATCCGGGCGGTCAGCTGCCGGCCTACGAGTGGGCGTTCGGCGATGTGAATCCGCCCGTGCACGCCTGGGCGGCGTGGCGCGTGTACCAGATCGACAGGGAGCGTGCCGGACGGGCCGATCGGGTCTTCCTCGAGCGGGTGTTCCTCAAGCTCCTGCTGAACTTCACCTGGTGGGTGAACCGGAAGGACCGACACGGAGACAACCTCTTCGAAGGAGGTTTCCTCGGGCTCGACAACATCGGGGTGTTCGATCGCAGCGCGCCGCTCCCGTTCGACGGGCACGTGGAGCAGGCAGACGGCACGAGCTGGATGGCGATGTACAGCCTGAACATGATGCGCATCGCGCTCGAGCTCGCACTCGACAATCCCGTCTATCAGGACCTTGGCACGAAGTTCTTCGAGCACTTCCTGCAGATCGCGGCCGCCATGGCGAACGTCGCGGGGAGCGGCATCGACCTGTGGGACGAAGAGGACGAGTTCTTCTACGACGTGGTGCACCTGGAGCACGAGGAGGACGAGCCATGCCGGATCATCCCGATGAAGGTGCGCTCCATCGTCGGGCTGTCTCCCCTGTACGCGGTCGAGACACTGGAGCCCGAACTGCTCGATAGGCTGCCGGAGTTCAGGGGACGGCTCGAGTGGCTGCTCGAGAACCGGCCCGAGCTGGCGTCGCTGGTGTCGCGGTGGCATGAGCCCGGCCTCGGAGAGCGCCGGCTGCTGTCACTGCTCCGCGGACACCGGATGAAGCGGCTACTGGCGAGGATGCTCGACGAGACCGAGTTCCTGTCGGACTACGGCGTCCGGGCCCTGTCGGAGTTCCATGCCGACCACCCCTACGAGCTGCGCATCGACGGAGCGACCCACACGGTCGCCTATGAGCCTGCCGAATCGGCATCGGAGCTGTTCGGCGGCAACTCGAACTGGCGGGGACCCGTGTGGTTTCCGATCAACTTCCTGCTCATCGAGTCGCTCGAGAAGTTCCACCACTATTATGGGGACGCGTTCGAGATCGAGTGCCCGACGAACTCCGGGAATATGGTGACGATCGTGGAGGCCGCGCGCGAGATCGGCCGCCGACTCACGAGGATCTTCGTTCGCGACGAGGAGGGACGGCGGGCCGTGTTCGGAGACGTGGAGACATTCCAAAAGGACCCCCACTTCCGGGACCACGTGCCCTTCTATGAGTACTTCCACGGCGACGACGGCCGCGGTGTGGGTGCCTCGCACCAGACGGGCTGGACCGGTCTGATCGCGGAGCTGCTCGCACAGGCGGGCGGTTGACCCGGACCGAGGGCGGATCATCCGTCTTCGTTGCGGGCCTCCCGGCCGCCCGAGAGTTGCGGGTGGCCGGACCGCCATCGAGGCGTGCGGGGCGAAGAAGGACGGCGTCATCCGGCACCACGCGCTACGGCGCGACGGCAGCGTCCGCGACAGCGTGACGCACTCGATCCTCCGGACCGAGTGGGAGGACGTGAAGAAGCACCTCGAGACACGGCTGTGGCGGCACGCGGAGGAAAACGACCCCGGGCCGATCAGGAGGTGACGGGAGCTCCCGCCGCCGGCCGACAGGCCGATGGCGGGGACTCGCTACGATCCCGAGGGTGCCGGGGCCAGGGGAGCGTCTGCGTTGAACATGTCGGCGACGACTTTCCACGCCCCGTCCGGCTGCTTCTTCCATACCGTGAGGTACTTGCCGACGATGGTGACCGGCCCGTCCGGGCCCGCCAGCGCCATCTCGTAGGTTCCCCGCGTGTAGCCCAGGTCCCCTCCACTCCCCACATCCGCCGCGACCGGACTCCAGGTGACGGTGAAGCCCGGCATCGCTTCGAGATGTTCGATGACGGTGTGGATGGCGTCCGCCCCCTGAGCCAGCGGCGCATCCGGTGGGAGCAGCGTCGCGTCATCGGCGAGCTGCGCGACGAACGCGTCGGCGGGTGCGTCACTGGCCGAGTAGGCCTCGAACCAGGCCCCGTCCGCAGCCATGAGCGCGTCGCGCTCGGCTTCGACATCGATCGCAGGTTGCGTCGCGCACCCGGCGACGAGCAGGAGTGTGAACGAGGACAGCGCGGCTGTGGGTCGCACGGTCGACTCCTTGAGGGGTTGCGTTGCGAGACTGGGAGAACACGCTCGAACCTGTCACGTGCAACCCGGCGGAACAAGCCGCCGCGGCGACCCGACCGAGCGGTGGGCGCCGGAGGCCGGCGGAACCCCAGCCTCCTCGAGCCTCTCGAGCTGCTGTTGCCTGGAGACGTTCTTCCCGGCCGACGAGGAGACGGACGAGGCGTTTCGTCCGGAGCCAACGGGCTCGGGGGGGCCTGAGCCGGGAGTCGGTGCCTCACACCTGTCGGGGCCACTCTCGAACCAGCAGATTCAGCCCCGCTCGTCCCCCGCACCGTCTGCACCGCTCTCCCCGGCGAAGAGGACCGACCGTTGACCGGGACCTCTCGTGCTTGAGCTGTCGGATCGGATGCTCGAGCTCCTCTTCGGTCTTTCCTCGTCCACGATCTACGTGGCGGTGGGGGTCCTGTGCTGGGCGGAGGCCGCCTTCTTCCTGGGCTTCGTGACCCCGGGCGAGCTGGCGGTGGCGGCCGGAGGCGCTCTCGCGTCCCGAGCGCAGGCCGAGATGGGCTGGTTGGTGGCTTCGGCCGTGATCGGAACGCTGACGGGCAACGCGACGGGCTACGCCCTGGGTCGTCGCTGGGGCGCCCGGATCCTCGACTCGAGGCTCCTGCAGCGCCTTCTGGGGTCGCCGATCCGAACGGCGCGCGAGTTCATGGCGCGCCGCGGGGAGTGGGCGATCGTGCTGGGACGCCTCACGATGCCTACGCGCATCGTCGTGCCCTTCCTCGCCGGCGCCGCCCGGCTGCCGTATCGGCGATTCGTTCTGTTCGATGTCCCCGCCACCGTGACGTGGGCGACGGGGTGGACCCTCCTGGGGTTCTGGCTGGGAGGGTCGTGGGCCGCCCTCCAGGAATGGGCGGGAGCGGCCGCGTTCCTCTTCCTCGCCCTGTTCATCACCGCGATCGTGATCCGGGCCCTCGCCGCGAGGATCGCGGCCAACCAGGCGCGCGTGCGGTCAGCATTCGGCCGCCTCCTCGACGTGACGGGGACGCGCTGGCTGGCCCGACGCCTTTCGCGGGTCGTCGTCTGGTCGGGCCGCCGATTCGATCCCCGCCTCGCCCACGGCCTCTCGCTCACGGTCGGCTTCCTCGCCCTCATCGGCGCCGTCGCGGCGATCGGTCTCGTGTTGACCCAGACGCGGGCGGCTCGGGGCCTGGCGCTCATCGACTTCCCGGTGCTCGAGTGGATGGGGGCCACACGCACGGAGGACGCGATCCGGATCTCGCGCGTGGCCCTGACGACGTTTCAATGGCCGGAGATCCTGTTCGCCGCGATTCCCGGGATCCTCCTCCTCGCCTGGCGGGCCGGCATCCTCGGCGCGTTGCGGGTCGGGACGGGTCTGGTGGGGGCAAGCGCGGGCGCCTTCCTCCTGGACCGTTTCGTACTCACGGGACCGGTCCCGCACGCCGAGTACCCGTCCGTGACCGTGGCGGTCGCGGCCGCGCTGATGACGCACGCCACCGCGGCGGCGGCCCGCAAGTGGGGGTGGGGTCCGTCGGTCGCCACGGCGGCCACGGCCTTCTTTCTCGTCTGCACGGTCGCAATGGCCACCCTCGTGGCGGGCTGGGCGGCCCCGTCGGGCATCGCGCTGGGCTTCGCGATCGGCTTGGGCTGGGCGACGACGCTGGAGCTCCCCCGCTTCGTGCGCTCGGCGGGTTCCCCCCGACCGTCCGGGCCGGCGGCGGCAGGGTGGTCGGAGGCGGAGGCGGGTCCGGCGGACGGGGCGGCAGGTCCGGCGGAGGGCCCGAAAGGCGTGCCGGAGGCGGAGCCGGGGTCGTCGGACCCCTGGACGGGGGAGCCGCCCCGACCACCGCCGTAACGCAGCTCGGACGTTCGCCTCCGTCCCGAGCGCGGTCGGCAGCCGTCGCTCCGGCCCCGTTGCGACATTCCGTTGCAGCCCGACCTCTTCGTCACTCCCGAGTCCGTCAGAGTCACCCGCAGGGGCTCGGTGCCGGCGGCCAGGGTGCAGCGGTCTCGGTGGGTCCCGGCGCGGTGAATCCCGCCCTTCAGCAGCTCGACTTCCACATCCGGAGCCCCGAGACGGACGAGCGCAACCACCTCGGCCGGGCCGTGTTCGATCACTTCTTCGCCATGGAAGTCCCCGGGAAGTAGATTCGGAGACCCCTCCCACCCGGCTTCCCCTGGAAGCCCTCAGGGGGGCAGCCAGCCGGCCGACCATCGGATTGCGCCCATGTCTTCGGTATCGAAGGAAGGAGCGAGTCGATGAGTACCGAAGTCCGTCTGAGTCGCGAGATGCGGCTGCTCGACGTCACCATGATCGGCGTCGGGGCCATGATCGGCGCAGGGATCTTCGTCCTGACCGGAATCGCCGCCGGCGTGGCCGGTCCAGGGCTGATCCTGGTGTTCCTCCTCAACGGCCTGGTCGCCTTCCTCACGGCCGCGGCATACGCAGAGCTGGGGAGCGCCGTCCACGGCGCGGGCGGAGGCTATCTGTGGATCAAGGCCTCGCTACCGGATCCCAGCGGGTTCCTCGCCGGCTGGATGGACTGGTTCGCGCACGCGGTCGCCTGCTCGCTCTACGCCCTCGGCTTCGGGGCCTATTTCCGCGAAGTCCTCAACGTGGCGGGTGCGCCCCATTTCGCCGCGCCCGTCTTTCCGGAGGAGATCTGGTACGCGATCGGCGCCTGTACGCTGTTCGCGATCATCAACTACCGGGGCGCGTCCGAGGCGGGGAAGGCCGGGAACGTCGTAACGATCGCGAAGGTGCTGATCATCGGCGTGTTCATCGCCGTCGGTCTGTGGGTCATGGTACATCGACCCGGTTGGCAGGGCACGTTCCGACCGTTCCTGTCCGAGGGGTGGACCGGCGTGTTCATGGCCATGGGTCTGACCTTCATCGCGTTCGAGGGCTACGAGATCATCGCCCAGACCAGCGAGGAGGTCGAGAACCCGAAGAAGAACATTCCGCGCGCGGTCTTCATCTCGCTGGTGATCGTCATCCCCATCTACCTGCTGGTGGCGTTCGTCGCGATCGGAGCGGTGATTCCCCCGCCCGGCATGGCGATCACCCAGTATCTGGCGCAGGGCGGCGAAGTGGCGCTCGTCTCGGCCGCCGACCAGTTCTTCCTCGGGGGCGGCATCATGATCCTGGTCGGGGGTCTGCTCTCGACCGTGTCGGCGCTCAACGCGACGATCTATTCGTCGTCCAGAGTCGCGTTCGCCATGGCCCGGGATGGCAGCCTGCCCCGGGCGATCGCGGGTGTGCACCCGAAGCGGGGGACGCCCCACTTCGCCATCATCTTCTCGGCCGTCCTGATCGTGGGGATGGCGATCTCGCTCCCGATCGCCGACGTGGCCGCGGCAGCCAGCGTGATGTTCCTGCTCCTGTTCGGCGGCGTGAACATCGCGCTCATCAGACTGCGCAAGCTGCGTCCCGACCTGGACCGCGGCTTCCGGGTGCCGTTCGTACCCGTTACGCCGATTCTCGCCGTCGTCACCATGCTGTTCATCGCGGGCTACATGTTCGTCGGATATCCCCTCGCGTGGGCGGCGGCCGGCGGGTGGATCGTGGCCGGCGTGGGCTTCTACTACGCCTACGCCCGCACGCGGGAGGCCGCGCTCATCGAGCGCGTGCAGTGGATGGAGCGGCTCGAAAAAAAGGAGTACCGTGTCCTCGTGGCGGTCGCGAGCCCGAGCACGATGCGGAGTCTGGTCGAGGTCGGCGCTGCGCTCGCCAGGAAGCACGATGGCGACCTCGTCATGCTCGCCGTCGTAGAGGTCCCCGAGGGCGAGTCGCTCCTGACCGGGCGGCGACACGTGCGCGCGGTTGAGCCGCTGCTCGAGCGCGCGGTGAGCTATGCGGAGGAGCGTGGCGTGAAGGCCACGTCGGTCGTCAAGATCGCCCGACGGATCAGCCAGGGGATCCTGCAGACGGCACGCGAGGAATCCTGCAACTTCCTGCTGGTCGGGCCACCCAGCGGCAGGTCGTTCCTCGAGCGCATGGTGGCGTCGATCGGCGAGCGCGTGCTGCAGGGAGCCCCGTGTCAGGTTGGTGTCGTTTACGGGTCCGTCAAGGAGGGAGCGATCTCTCGAGTGTCGGTGCCGGTGGCGCACGGCGCGAACTCGCGGCTGGCGGTCGAGCTCGCCCCGGCGATGAGTGATTGGTTCGGCGCTCCCACGCGGCTCGTCACGGTGGTCGAGCGAGGCCTCACGGAGGCAGAGGAGTCGAAGGCGCGCCGCAAGGTCGCCGAGACCCTCACCGCCGCGGGCGTCGACGAGCAGCCGGTCACACTTCGGGATTTCGACGTGGGACGCGCCCTCGTGAGCTCCGTGAGCCCGAACGACCTCGTCCTGATCGGAGCGCCCGCCGAGGGACCGATCTCGCCGGTGTTGGGGCAGACCGTTCCGGGCTTTGTGGCTACCCGGAGTCAGGGGCCGGTCGTCGTGCTTCGCGATGTCGAGCCCAAGGGCGCGAGAGGCTTCGAACGAGTCTTCTTTCGACGAGGATAGGAACCATGCAGAACCAGGCGTCAGGCACGCTCGAACGCTTCGGGCAACGCTTTTCGGAATACCTTCCGACACTCGCAGGCGGCCTCATCGTCCTGGCCATCGGTCTCGTCGCGGGCTGGCTGCTCAAGCGCGCAGTCATCCGAATCCTGATGGTGCTGCGACTGGACCGACTCGCCGGGGGGCAATCCGCATGGCGGAGCGCCATTGGCAAGGGAGACGTGCGGCACGCCCTGTACAGCGCCGTCGGGACGGCCGCCGGGTTCGTGCTGCTCCTGGTGTTCCTCAACAACGCGCTCCAGATCTGGGGCCTGGACGTTCTCGCACGCATGGTCGAAGCGCTGATGGTGTACCTGCCCACCCTGGCTCTGGCGACGGTGATCGTGGGGCTCGGGTTCATGCTCGCCAACGTGTTGGCCCGGCGGGTGGAGACGGTCCTCGAGCGGGAAGACGTGCCGCGCGCGGGCCTCGTGGCGGGTCTGGCCAAGTCGGCGTTGCTCTCGGTGGTGGGCGCCCTCGCGCTCTGGCAGCTCAACTTCGCCCGCGAGATCGTACTCGCCGCCTTTCTCATCGGGTTCGGGGCGATCGGCGTCGCGTTCGCGATCGGTGTCGGGATCGGCTCGGCGCGCGCGATGCAAGACGGCTGGTCGCACGTGCTTCAGAAGAAGAAGGACAGTTAGACCCGGCAACGAGCGGAATCACCCGGCGCGGGCCGTGTTCGATCACCCATTCGCGATGGAGGTAACCGGGAATCAGGAGCGGTGCGTCCGTCGGACCGTCTGGCGAGCGGGCGCAGCGCTCAGGGTGCCTCCGGGGATGCCTGCCAGGACTTCCTCGATGGTCAGATCCTTGCCGGGCGCTGCCGGTGATAGACGACGGCGCGATTCTCCCTATTGTCCCGTCGGCGGAAACCGCAGCGTAACCAGCCGCGCCTTGTGGTTGGCCCCGCCCATGGGAATCGCGATGTACTGCACCCCGCCCGCGAGCAGGAAGGCCACCACGTCTTCCTTCTGCTCGCTCTCGAATACCTCGCCATGGCTCACCCGGCTCGCGTCGTGGATCGCCGCGAGGTAGAACTCCCAGCCCGCTCCTTTCACCGTTCGGCGCCGATCCCCGTGGATCCGGTGCCCGACCCGGACGATTCGCGCCAGCTTCTTGATGTCCATGTGGACCAGCGACTCAGGCCGCGCTGAGGCTGCGCCACCGGAGGGACGAGAACGACAAGATCTGCTTCGCCCACGCGACGCCCGTGACTTCCGAGGCCGTCGAGGCCCTGCGGCGTGCGGTCCGCCAGTACTCGTTCATCGGAGACGGCCGGGTGCTCGCTGGCCGTCCGATTCTGACCGGCCGTGCTGGAACGTCCGTGAGGTCGGGGGAGAGAACGTCGGTTGCTTCGGCTTCCGATACCCCGGCAGAGGGAGTGGGCCCGGGTGGATTTGAACCACCGGCCTCACGCTTATCAGGCGTGCGCTCTAACCAGGCTGAGCTACGGGCCCCGGCGGGTCGGAGGATTCGTCGCGAGACGACGATCCGGGACCCGGGAAAGCATCGGCGCCGGACCCGTGGGCCCGGCGCCGAAGGAGTGGCAAGCTAACGCCGGAACGGGAGGGGGTTCAAGGTCGGCGGCGAGTCGCGGGCGCGCGTCGTCGAGCCACGCTTCCCCCGTCACGTCTGGACGGCTGCATCGCGCGAGCCGCTCCGTCAGCCCCAGCCCTCCTCGTCTTCCTCCTCTGGCTCGGGCTCCTCGACGTCGTCGAGATCCTCATCGAGGTCCTCGTCGTCCCAATCGTCTTCCCAGTCCTCGTCCTCTTCCTCCTCGTCGTCGAACGGCTCGTCCTCCTCCCAGTCCTCGTCGTCCCAATCGTCCTCCTCGTCGTCGAACCGCTTGGCGAGGGTGATCGCGCCCCCTCCGACAGCCGGCTGCGTCGACTCGGACCACTCGGTCGAAACGGTGCCCAACCACTCGTTCGCCATCGAAATCTCCCTGGTCTCGCCACCTGTCTGACGCGTGTCGGAACCGTCCGGGCCAACGCGCCGGGGTTACCCAAGTGGCCTATTAAGGCACGCGCGGGGCGCGTGTCAAGGTCCACCCGGAAGGGGTCGTGGTGGGTTTGCCGCCCCCGGGGGTCGCGCCTACCTTGCGGCTCATGATCAGTCGACGCCTCTCCCGCCTCTCAGCCCTCCCGAGGGGCCGGGTTCGGGCCCCCTCCGCGCGAGTCACCGGGGCGGCCGCGTGCCTGCTCGCGGTCCTGACGGCCGGGTGCGGCACGCCCGGCGCCATGGGCGAGCACAACAGCGTCATCGTCTTCATGCCGGATTCGATCTGGCAGCAGGTCGAGGACGACAGCTACCAGGCGCTCGAGCCCACGATGTTCACCTCGCGTGAGGAGAAGGAGTACGAGGTGACGCAGGTGGACCCCACCGCCCCCGAGGCCGACGAGCTCCTCCTGTTCCGGAATGTGGTCGTCGTGGGGCCGTGGGACGATCCCACGCTCCAGCGGGTGGCGGAAAAGGCGGGCATGGACCTCACGAACCTCGTTCCGGGCCGCGTGTTCCAGGTCGAGGACGTGTGGGCGCGCGGGCAGGTTGTCACTGGGGTGTTCGTGCACGCCGATGAGTGGGTCCCGCAGTGGAGACGGGCCCTGCCGTCGGTACTGGCGGCGATCGATACGAGCTACCGGCGTTGGGTGCATGCAAGGATGTTCGCGACCCCGCCCGACACGGCACTGGCCCGCGACCTCGCGCGTCGCTTCGGGTTCGAGATCACCGTCCCGGGCGTGTACGAGCGCGTGGCCCGGGAGGGCGGGGACGGCGACAGCCTGGTCATCCTTCGCAACGACAACCCGGACCCGAGCCAGCTCATCCGCTCGATCCTGGTCGACTGGGGCCCGAAGCTCGACTCGCTCACCGCCGAGGCGGCGCTCGCGTGGCGCGCCTCGATCGACGACGTGCAATACAACGTCGCCCAGGGGATCGACGACTCCAACTCGACCGTCACGCGGTTCGAGATCGACGGCCGCCCGGCGCTCGAGGTGACGGGGGTATGGAAGGACATCCGGGGCGACTTCCCGGCCGGGGGACCGTTCAACGTGTGGCTCGTCGACTGCCCCGCGCGCACGTACTACATCGACGCGTGGCTGTATGCCCCCGACGACCCGAAATACGAGTACATGCTACAGATCCAGGAAATCCTCGGGTCGTTCCGCTGCGCTGCCGCCGGCGCCTGACCGTGCCGGTCTGAATGTCGTTCGTCCATCTGCACACCCACAGCGAGTACTCGCTCCTCGACGGGGCCAACCGGATCGATGACCTCATCGACCGGGCCATCGACTTGGGCATGCCCGCGCTGGCGCTTACGGACCACGGCAACCTGTTCGGTGCGTGGGAGTTCCAGGAGAAGGCGCGCGCCCGCGGGCTCCGGCCGATCATCGGGTGCGAGGCCTACGTGGCCTACGGTGACCGCCGCTCGCGCGAGCGCCCCGAGCGGGCCCCGGCGGACTATGCGCACCTGGTGCTGCTGGCCGCGAACCGGGAAGGCTACCAGAACCTCATCAAGCTCTCCTCCATCGGGTACGCCGAGGGGTTCTACCGCCGCCCGCGCATCGATCGCGAGGTCCTCGAGGAGCACGCGGGGGGTCTCATGTGCCTGTCGGCCTGCTTGGCCGGCGAGGTCGCGCGCTACCTCCAGCACGACCGCTACGCGGACGCGAAGAAGGCGGCCGAATGGCACGCGCGGGTGTTCGAGGGCCGCTACTGGCTGGAGCTCCAGAGCCACGGGATCCCCCAGCAGGACAAGGTGAACGAGGGCGTCCTGAGCCTCGCCGACGAGCTCGGGCTCCCGCTCGTGCTCACCAACGACGCGCACTACATGCGGCGCGAGGACGCGGACGCGCACGACACGCTGCTGTGCATCGGGACGGGGAAGGACAAGGACGACCCGAACCGGCTCCGCTTCTACGGCGAGGAGAGCTACTTCAAGTCGCCGGATGAGATGGGAGAGCTGTTCCCCGACCACCCCGAGCTTCTCGCCGAGACGGTGTCGATCGCGGAGCGCTGCGACGTCCGGTTCGAGGAGACCTACCACCTCCCCTCGTTCCCCCTCCCGGAATCGTTCGACGACCCGATGTCGATGCTCCGTCACGAGGCCGAGCGCGGTGTGACGGAGCGTTACGGTGACCCGGTCCCGCACGAGGTGCGCGAACGCCTCGACTACGAGCTCGGCGTCATCCAGACGACGGGCTACGCGGGCTACCTGCTCATCGTGTGGGACTTCATCCGGGCCGCGCGCGAGCGTGACATCCCGGTCGGTCCGGGCCGCGGCTCATCCGCCGGCTCCATCATCTGCTACGCGCTCGGGATCACGGACATCGATCCCCTCGAGTTCGACCTGCTGTTCGAACGCTTCCTGACCGCCGAGCGCGTGTCGATGCCCGACATCGACATCGACTTCTGCTACGAGCGCCGCGGCGAGGTCATCGAGTACGTGCGCGAAAAATACGGGCAGGACTCGGTAGGCCAGATCATCACGTTCGGGACCATGAAGGCCCGCGCCGTCGTCCGCGACGTGGGCCGTGTGCTCGGGTTCTCGCCGACCGACACGGACCGGCTCGCCAAGCTCATCCCGTCGAGCCCGGGGTTCTCGATGACCGTGGCCGAGGCGCGGGAGAAGGTGCGCGAGCTCGCCGAGCTCGACGCGCAGGACCCGCAGGTCACCAAGCTCCTCGACTACGCCGAACGCATCGAGGGGCTTTCGCGCCACAGCTCGGTCCACGCGGCCGGTGTGGTGATCGCCCCGGGACCGCTGGACGAGTACGTGCCGGTGTGCACCGACGTGAAGAACGACGCGGGCTCGGTGATCACCCAGTACGACATGAAGGCGCTCGAGAGCGCCGGCATGCTCAAGATGGACTTCCTGGGTCTCCGGACGCTCACGGTGATCCATGACGCGTGCCGCATGATTGCCGAGCGCCACGAGGTCGAGATCGACTGGGACGAGCTCGGGCGGGAGGACCCCGAGGTGTACCGCATGCTGGCGAGCGGGCATACGAGCGGCGTGTTCCAGTTCGAGTCGAGCCTCGCCACCGACAAGCTCCGGGCCATGCGCTGCGACAGGTTCGACGACCTCGTCGCGGTCAACGCGCTCATCCGCCCGGGTCCGCTCGATTCCGGGATGACCGACATCTACATCAAGCGGAAGCGCGGATTCCAGCAGGTCGAATACCCGCACCCGGCCCTCGCCGAGACCCTCGAGCCCACCTACGGGGTCATCACCTATCAGGAGCAGGTGATGCGGGCCGCGAACATCCTGGCGGGCTTCTCGCTCGCCGAGGCGGACGTGCTCCGCAAGGCGGTGGGAAAGAAGGACGCCGAGCTCACGGACCGCGTACTGGGCGACTTCGTGGCCCGGGCCGTGGAGCGCGGGGTCGGCGAGCGAAAGGCGACGGAGATCGCCCAGCTCATCCGGACGTTCGGGCGCTACGGGTTCGTCAAGGCTCACTCGGTCGCGTACTCGGTCATCTCCTACCGCACGGCGTGGCTAAAGACGCACTACCCGGCCGAGTTCATGGCGGCGCTGTTGTCCTCGGAGATCGGGAACACCGACAAGGTCGTCTCCTACATCGGCGAGGCGCGGGGAATCGGCATCCGCGTGCTTCCCCCCTCCGTGGTCGAATCGCGCTACCGATTCACGGTGGTCGCCGACCCCGACGACGGCGAGCGGCCCGCGATCCGGTTCGGGCTCGGCGCGATCAAGGGCGTGGGCCACTCGGCGATCCAGTCGATCATGGATGCGCGTGCGGAGGCCCCGTTCGAGTCGTTCCTCGACTTCCTCGAGCGCATCGACCTGAGGCTCAACAACAAGCGGGTCATCGAGGCCCTGATCGGCTCCGGGGCGCTGGACGACTTCGGCGATCGCGCGGCCCTCGCCACCGGTCTCGATGTGCTGCTCAACGAGGCCCAGCTCCGCCGACAGGATGCCGAGAGCGGCCAGACGAGCCTGTTCATGACGGCCGACGCCGAGGAGGTCGGACGTCCGGCCCCCCGGCTCCCACAGGTGGCCCCGTGGAACGAGCGCGACCGCCTGCGCGAGGAGAAGGAGCGCATCGGCTTCTACATCTCGGGGCACCCGCTCGACCGCTATCGGGAGCTCGTGGAGCTCTACTCGGTGGAGGCCAACACCTCGACTCTGCCGCAGCAGCGCGAGCGCACGGTCCACGTTCCGTGCGTGGTCACCGAGGTGTCGGTGCGCACATCGCGCCGCGACGGGCGCGAATGGGCCCGGCTCACGCTGGAGGACTTCCACGGCACGGCCACGGCGCTGGCCTTCGGCGACACGTGGCTCGACCACAAGGCCATGCTCACCGACGACCGGCCGGTGCTCATCACGGGAACCGTGTCGGGGAACTCCCGCGACGATGACGATCCGCCCGTGTTCGTCGACGCGGTCCAGCCGCTGGCGGATGTCCGCTCGGGCGGTGGCGTCGGGATCCTGATCGAGCTCACCGAAGGCGACGAGCTCGAGCCCGGAGCCTTCCATCAGGCCAGGCAACTGCTCGAGGCGTGCCCCGGCCGCGGTCCGCTGGTCCTCGAATGGCACCGCTCCTCGAATGGCGGCGGCGTCGGCTCGCACGGCGGTTCGAGCGCGGCGGCTTCGGGGGCCGCCCCGACGAACGGCAGTGCCGGCCGCGCTCGGTCCACGGCGCCCTCGCGCTTTACCTCGAGCACGCTTCGGGTGGCCCCCAACGCCGAGCTCCTCACCGACCTCCGCACGCTGCTCGGCGACCGCGTACGACTGGTGCGCGAGTAGCTTCCTCTTCGCTCCGCTTCTCGCGCCGGTCGGGCCCGCCGCCCATCTTGCGGGTCGGTCCGGAGCGATCGTGAGGAGGCCGCGGCAGGGCCCAGTCCCACACGTACGCCCGGATCGGAACGTCCGGAAGCGAGACGAGGCGTGACTACATGGGCACGAATCCCGAGGGCCTGGCCGAGCTGCGCGAGCAGATCGGCGAGCTGCGCGCGATGGCCGAGAACCGAGGCCTCGACATGAGCGAGCAGATCCGCCAGCTCGAGGCGCAGCTCGACGCCGCGCACGACGAGGCCATGGCGGACCTGTCCCGATACGACCGGGTCAAGCTGGCGCGCAACCAGGACCGGCCGTTCACGCTGGACTTCATCGCGGGCCTGTTCGGGAACTTCTTCGAGCTGCACGGGGACCGGGCGTTCCGCGACGATCCGGCGATCGTGGGAGGCTGGGCCTCGCTGGATGGCCGCTCGATCATGGTGATCGGCCACCAGAAAGGGCGGGAGATGAAGGAGAACCTCCGGCGGAATTTCGGATCGCCCCACCCCGAGGGGTACCGGAAGGCCAAGCGGCTCATGAAGCTGGCCGAGAAGTTCGGGCGGCCGGTGATCACCTTCGTCGACACCCAGGGCGCGTATCCGGGCATCGGTGCCGAAGAGCGCGGTCAGGGCGAAGCGATCGCCACCAACCTGGCCGTGATGGCCGGGCTCCGGGTGCCGATCGTCACCTGCGTCATCGGCGAGGGGGGGAGTGGGGGCGCGCTGGGGATCGCCGTCGCCGACCGCGTCCTGATGATGGAGAACGCCATCTATTCGGTGATTTCGCCGGAAGGCTGCGCCGCGATCCTGTGGCGCAGCAGCGACCATGCCGACCAGGCCGCCGAGGCCCTCAAGCTGACCGCCCCGGACCTGTTCGAGCTGGGTGTGATCGACGAGGTCGTCCCCGAGCCGCGCGGTGGGGCGCACTTCGCGCCCGGGGAAGCGATCGAGGCGGTCGGAGAGGCGCTCCGCCGACACCTGAACGAGCTCTCGAAGCTCGATCCGGACGAGCTCGTCGTGCGCCGTCGCGCCAAGTACTACGACATGGGCGCCTGGACCGAGGGATGAGCGCCACGGGCGACTCCGGGGAGCGCGACTCCGCGGACCGGAACGAGGAGGACGAGGGCGGGCGCGACGACCGCGACCAGGACGGCGCTCGTCCGGAGCGCGGCCGGCCGCGACGTCGCGGCGGGCCGGAGCGGGTGCGACGCAAGCGGGAGCGCTCCCGGGAGTCCCGCGGTCGGGCGCCGATCCCGGTCAGCAGATCGCCACGCCCCGCCGCATCGGGCGGCGTTCCCCCCGCGGCGACCACCGGCGTCGAGCAGATCGTCGAGGTCCGGTTCAAGGGCATGCGCTCGGATTTCTTCTCCTTCTCGCACTCCGCGCCGATCGGCGAGCGGGAGTACGTCGTCGTGGAGGCGGACCGCGGGCAGGACATCGGAGTGGTGAACCGGGCCGTCGCCGCCGACTCGCTCGCCTGCGAGGGCGGCTGCGATCACGTGGGGGAGCGCAAGGTGCCGCCTCCCGGCAAACGGGTGATCCGCCGCGCCGCCCCGGCCGACGTCAACCGGCTCCTGCAGCTCCGCAGCCAGGAGATGGAGGTCAGGCGCCGGACCCGGGAGCTGGTGGCGAAGCACGGCCTGCGCATGAAGGTGAGCGAGGCCGAGTGGCAGTGGGACCGCAACAAGCTGACGGTGTACTTCACGGCCGACAAGCGGGTCGACTTCCGCGCCCTCGTGCGCGACATGGCGCGCACCTTCCGGACCCGGATCGAGCTCCGGCAGATCGGCGTGCGCGACGAGGCGAAACGGTTGGGCGGGCTGGGGCGCTGCCGCCGCGAGCTGTGCTGCCGGTCGTGGCTTCCCTCGATCGAGCCGGTCACCCTCCAGCTCGCCAAGGACCAGGGGCTGTCGCTCAACCCGAGCCAGATCTCGGGGGCGTGCGGCCGGCTCATGAACTGCCTGCGCTACGAGCACGCCCTCTACATGCAGGCCAGGAAGCGCTTTCCCGCCGTCGGGAAGGTCGTCCACACGGCGAGGGGCGAGGAGCGCGTGAAGGCCTGGAATCTGTTCGACGAGACGGTGTCGCTCGACGGATCCGAGGGGGAGCGGACGATCGCGCTGGGGCAGCTCAAGGACGAGACCCGGGAGGCCCGGCGGGCGCGTCTGGATGGCTGAGCCCGGTGCGCACCCGGGACCGCGATCGATCCCGGCCACGCGGGAGTTCCGTTGGCCAAGTTCTATCTGACCACCGCCATCGACTATTCGAACGGCGAGCCACACCTCGGCCACACGGTCGAGAAGGTGGGGGCCGACGTGATCGCCCGGTACCGGCGCGCCGCCGGCGACGACGTGCACTTCGTCATCGGGATGGACGAGCACGGCCAGAAGGTCGCACAGGAGGCCGAGAAGCAGGGCGTCTCGCCGCAGGAGTGGGTGGACCGAATCGCGGGGGCGTTCGTCGAGGCGTGGTCGGCGCTCGGGATCTCGAACGACGACTTCATCCGCACCACCGAGCCGCGCCACGAGCGCGGCGTGCAGACGCTCATGGAGCGCATCCGCGAGCGCGGCGACTTCTACACCGCCACCTACGAGGGCTACTACTGCTCCGGCTGCGAGGCGTTCAAGAAGGAGGACGAGCTCGTCGACGGCAGCTGTCCGCTCCACCCCGGCCGCGAGATCGAGTGGACGGAGGAGGAGAACTTCTTCTTTCGCCTCTCCGACTACCGCGACCGGCTGCTGGCCCACGTCGAGGCCCACCCCGGGTTCGTGCGGCCGGCCAGCCGCCGCAACGAGGTCCTCCGCCTGCTCGAGGGTGGCCTGGACGACATCTCGGCCTCGCGGAGCCGCATCCGGTGGGGGATCGACTTTCCCGGCGGCGCCGGGCACTCGGTGTACGTGTGGTTCGACGCGCTCCCGAACTACATCACCGCGGTGGGATTCCCCGACGGCGGTGACTTCGAGCGCTGGTGGCCGGCAGATCTCCACATCATCGGCAAGGACATCACGCGCTTTCACTGCGTGATCTGGCCCGCCATGCTGATGGCGGCCGGGCTCGAGCTGCCGCGCACCGTGTGGGCGCACGGGTTCATCAACTTCAGCGGCGGCAAGCTGTCGAAGTCCGCCGGGAAGTCGCTCGAGCTCCCCGCGCTCATCGCCCGGCACGGACCCGATGCGCTGCGCTTCTTCCTCATGCGCGAGATCCCGTGGGACTCCGATCGCGACTTCGCCTCGGCGGACGACTTTCTCGCCCAGCTGGATCGACGCTACACGACCGACCTGGCGAACGACCTCGGCAATCTCGTGAACCGCGTCGTCGCGATGGTGTCGAAGTACCGCGACGGGACGGTACCTCCCGGACCGGCGCCGCGAGGGGGCCGTGGTCCGGCGACCGGCAGCGGCCCCGATCTGGACGCGGCCACGACCGATGCGCTCGCCTCCTACCGCGAGCGCATGGACGACTACCGGCTCCACCTGGGGTTGGGGGCGGCCCTCGATCTCGTGCGGGCCGCGAACGGGTTCGTGGACGAGGCGCAGCCGTGGGCGCTGGCGAAGGCCGAGCGGGAGGGGGCCGGGCCGGAGGCGCTGGACGGGGTCCTGCGCCAGCTCCTCGGTGCGCTGGCGGCCACGGCGGTCATGCTCGCCCCGTTCATCCCGCACAAGGCGGCCGAGATGTGGGTGGCGGTGGGGGGAGAAGGGGACCTGCCCGCGCTCGGCGAGCTGCGCGAGGCGGTGTCGCGCCTGGGTCCGGTGGTCCCGGGTCCGGTGCTCTTCCCGAGACCCGAGGCGGACTGAGCGGACGGGCGTCCGCCGACACTTCCGGCCGGCCGGCCGCCCGCGCCCGCGTGGACGTCAGCCGTCGCTCTGACCGCCCGCTCCGTCATCCCCCGCCGCATGGTCGCGCGTCACCGTGCGGTCGATGTCGTGATCGCAGATGCTCCCGGTGATCGACTTCGTGTGCGTCGCCGGGTCCCACACCACGTGGATCTCGTATCCGCACTCGCCCGAGCGGCCGTCGCTGGTCGCCCATTCGAAGCGACCCTGCTGGTCGTTCGTCTGGAGACCGACGTACTGTCCGTGCTCCTTCTGGCGGTGCCCCTCGAACGTCCCGGCGCCGTTCAGCGTGATGATGACATCGCCGCGCGCCCGCGCACAGTCCTCGATCGACTTGTCGCCCGAGAAGTCGAGCGTCACGATCCCCGTCTCGCGGTCGGCGATGTGCGTGCCGGTCCCGCTCGCGACGATCTGCCCGCCGTTCCGGCACGCACGGGTGCGCGTGAACTCGAACTCGGTCGTGATCGGCACCATCGACAGCGACAGCCCGCCCGCGGCGGCCTCGTCGGTCGCGCCGACGGACGGTCGGGCGTCGATCTCCCCGTCGAGGATCCCGTCCAGGAGGTCCGCCTGGCTCTCGGCGATCGCCGCCGCCTCGGACGTATCGAGGTCGCCCTGGGCCTGGCCCGGGGCGAGCGCGTTCTGGTCGCTGCACGCGACGGCGAAGGTGAACAGAGCCGCGAGGCCCCATCCCTTCCAGTTCTCGTTCCTCATCGATCCACTCCTGCGGCCACGCCGCTCTGATCCGTTGGCTCCGGCGTCCGGACCGTAGACGCGTCCGCCGCGGGATCCGTTAAGCCTCGCAATCCGGAGGCCGTCGGCCGGGGTGGTGCGGGCGTTGCACCTGAGAGACCGGGGGAGGCCGCTTCGATACGCCGAAAACCCCGCGAATCGGGGCGATCCGTGGTTGACAGCCCCCCGGGAGCGATTTAGTCTGTGACAACTTTTTTCCAGCGGACAGCAAGGATTTTCGCGGTCGCGTGCCGCCGGTTCCGCGCGTTCACGGACGGCACGTCTTCCCTCGTGGCCGAACTTCGGTCCCGAATCCTCTGGCGAGCGAGCTCGAGTCACAGCGTGAAAGCGTCCTACTGGATCATACAGATCCTCCCCGAGGGAAGCGGGTCGTCCCACAGCTATCGGTTGCGCAAGCGGACGGCCCTTCTCGGCCTCGCGGGACTCGTAGGGCTCATCGGCCTCACCTCGGTGTTTTTCGTCGGCATGCTGGGCCGCGACGACGCCATCGAAGAGCTGCGCCGCTACCGGGCCGAGAACCAGGAGCTCATCGCCAGCCTCGATGCGCTCGAAGGGCGCACGGGCCGTCTCGGTCACGCGCTCGATGACCTCGCGGCTCGGGAGCACCGATTCCGTCTCGTCGCCGGCCTGCCGCTGTACGACTCCGACGTGTACGACGTGGGGGTCGGTGGGCCTGGCGGCTTCGAGACGGCGAGCGCGGGGCTCCTGGGGGTGGCGCCCGATCTCGCCAAGACCGCGACGGACGTCACGCTCGACCTCGACCAGCTCCTGCGTCGCGCCGAGCTCCTGTCGACGAGTCTCGAGGAGGCCGCGGACTCGGTGACCACGCGGCGAGAGCTGTACGGACGCATCCCGGCCATCTGGCCGGTGCTCGCCGAGGACTCGTGGATCTCCTCGCCATTCAGCTACAGCCGCATGCACCCGCTGCTCGGCTACCGACGCCCCCACCCCGGCGTGGACATCTCGGCCGCCGAGGGCAGCTACGTGGTCGCCGCGGGTGGCGGACGCGTGGTGTTCGCGGGACCGGAGCGCGGGTACGGGCGTCTCGTGGAGATCGATCACGGCGACGGGTACCGCAGCCGCTACGCCCACCTGGCGCGCGTCGACGTGCGCGTCGGGCAGCTGGTGTCGCGCGGCGACCTGATCGGGGAGGTCGGGCGCAGCGGTCTCGCGACGGGCCCCAATCTCCACTACGAGATCGTCAAGGACGGCCGTCCCGTGAACCCCTGGAACTACCTGCTCGACGACGCCAGCTACCGCCCGTAGGGGGAGCTTCTTACATTCCCGAGCCCGTCGGGCCCCGGGTCGAGGTGCGGGCCCCGGGCACTCGTGCGGGTCGCCGGACTTCCTCCGTGATCCGCGAGTTCTCACGTGCACCCGAGCCGGAGCCGATCGATGCCGAAGTCCCGTATCGCGATCCTCTCCCTCTTGCTCGCGCCCTTGCTGGCGGCCTGCGGGAAGGACCTCACGGTCGAGGTCTACTCGGAGGCGGGCGACGAGATGCAGCCCGTCGAAGACCTCGAGGTCCAGTTTCTGCCATTCGACCGCGACTCGCTGTTCGACGCCCTGGCGGCCAGGGCCCAGGACCCCGAGCCCAGGGTGCCCGACGAGCTTCGGGTCCAGTTCGACAGCGTGCAGACGCTCCAGGCGGCCTGGCGCGAGGCCGAGAGCCGCTGGAACGACACGCGAGACAGCCTGCGTCAGCTCTCCGACCGGCTCAAGGGCCTCGATCGGCGGGCGCGTGAATACCGCGAGCTGTTCGACCGCTTCAACGCGATGGATCAACGCGAGCGGTCCCTGAACCAGCGCCGGCAGCGGACGTTCGACGCGTTCACCTCGCTCCAGGTCGCCACGCAGGCGCGTTTCGACTCCGTGCGGGCCGTCATCCAGTCCTGGGAGGACGTGGCGTTCGCCGACTACACCGACCTCCGTGACGGCCTGCTGGAGGCGTTGGGCCGCGAGGTCGTGTTCGATACCACCGACGCGGAGGGCCGGATCACACGCAAGTTCCCCTCGGGTACGTGGTGGGTGTACACACGCGTGCCGGTGCCGTCGGGCGAGCTGTACTGGAACGTACCGGTGGATCTCTCGGCGACGGACACGTTGCGTCTGGAGCCGGGCAACGCGGAGCACCGGCTCGCGTTCTGATGGTCACGCCGGGAGGCCGCCCCCCAGAGCGGCCTCCCAGGACCGCCGGCCGGCGAGATCGCCGGCCGGTCCCGCGCGGTCGACACCCCGTCTGATGTAGAGGCAGGCTCGAATGTCGGATACCCCGGCGCCCATCACGCTGGACATCGATTCGGACAAGATCGCGTGGCTGACCTTCGACGTCGCGGATTCGAAGCTCAACCTGCTCGGCTCCGAGACGATGCGGGTGCTGGACCGTCGCGTGTCGGAGCTCGAATCCCGGATCGCCACGGGTCAGCCCGTGGCGGTCGTCCTGTGGAGCGGCAAGCCCGGCACCTGGATCGCCGGCGCGGACGTGCGCGAGTTCTCCGACATCGACGACGCCGACGGGGCGCGGGTGAAGAGCGCCGAGGGTCAGCGAACCTTCCGGCGGCTCGGTCGACTCACGGTGCCCGTGATCGCCGCCATCGACGGCGTGTGTCTGGGCGGCGGAACCGAGATGGCCCTGGCGTGCGACTGGCGGCTGGCCACCGATCGGTCGTCCACCAAGATCGGGCTCCCGGAAGTCAAGCTCGGCATCATCCCGGCGTGGGGCGGGTGCGTCCGACTCCCGCGCGTCATCGGCGTCCAGCGAGCGCTCGATATGATCCTCGGCGGCAGCTCCGTGAGCGCCGCCCGGGCCCAGCGCTGGGGGCTCGTGGACCGGGTGTTTCCGGTGGAGGGGTTCCAGTCGGCGGTGCGCACGTTCGCGATCGACGTGGTGCGCGGTCAGGAGAAGCGACGGCCCCGGAGCGTGTCGCTCAAGGACCGCCTGCTGGAACGGACCGGGCCGGGACGCAAGATCCTGTTCGCGGCGGCTCGCAAGCAGACCGAGCGGGAGACGAAGGGTCGCTATCCGGCGCCACTGGAGGCGATCGACGTGGTCGAGCGCACGCTCGACCTGTCGCTCGATGAAGCGCTCAAGATCGAGAACGAGGGCCTCGCCCGGATGGCGGCCACCGAGGTGTCGAGCAACCTCGTCCGGCTGTTCCTGCTCGGGCAGCAGGCCCGGCGGGCGCTCCCGTCCGAGGTCATGGACCGAGCGCGCGACGCCGAGCGGGCCGCCGTGCTGGGAGCGGGCGTCATGGGTGGCGGGATCGCCGAGCTCATCGCGGCGCACGACGTCCCCGTCACCCTCAAGGACATCGACCAGGACGCGCTCGACTCGGGGCTCCGGCACGCGAACGACCTGCTCAAGCAGGCCGGGCAGCGCGGGATCTTCGCCGCCGAGGAGGTCGGCCTGAAGTTCGCCCTCATCCACGGCACGCTCGAGTACGAGCGCTTCGACGAGGTCGATCTCGTTATCGAGGCCGTGGTGGAGCGGATGCCCGTGAAGCAGCAGGTGCTGAGGGAGACCGAGAAGCACCTGTCCGACCACGCCGTGTTCGCCACCAACACCTCGGCGCTCTCGGTGACCGAGTTGGCCTCCGCCGCGAAGCGGCCCGAGCGCGTCGTGGGGCTCCACTTCTTCAACCCCGTGCACCGCATGCCGCTGGTCGAGGTCGTCCGCACCGAGCGCTCCTCGGACGAGGCGCTGGCCTCCGCGTTCGCGTTCGCGAGCGCGATGGGCAAGACGCCCGTCCTGGTCGCCGACCGGCCGGGCTTCCTCGTCAACCGGCTGCTCGGTCCCTACCTGAACGAGGCGGGCTACCTGCTGGAGGACGGCGCCGGGGTGGCCGAGATCGACCGGGCGCTCACGGAGTTCGGCATGCCCATGGGGCCGTGCCGGCTGCTCGACGAGGTGGGGTTCGATGTCGCCCAGCACGTGGCACGCGAGATGGAGCGGGCGTTCGGCGAGCGCATGCGACCCGCGCCCATCGTGGGGGCGCTCAAGGAGGACGGGCGCCTCGGCAGGAAGAACGGACGCGGCTTCTACGCGTACGCCAAGGGGAAGTCGCAGGGGGTCGATCGGGAGATCCAGCGCCGGCTCGGCCCCAGGGGAGGCGTGTCGGCGGACGACATCCGCGAGCGCTGCCTCTACCTGCTCGTGAACGAGGCCATGCGCGCGCTCGAGGAGGAGGTGGTCGGGAGCCCCGGCGAGGTGGACCTGGCCATCGTGCTCGGCACGGGCTTCCCACCCTTCCGGGGCGGGCTCCTGCGGTGGGCGGACGGCGTCGGGGCCGGGCCGATCCGCGACCGCCTCGTGGAGCTCGAGAAGACCCATGGGCCCCGGTTCACGCCCGCGCCGCGTCTCGTCGAGGCGGCCGAAGGCGGGGGGGTGCTCGCTCCTGCTTGAGGGGTTCGATCTGTTCGGCGCACGGCGGCGGGGGCTGCGCGACGCGCGGCGAATCCCCGCGGACGCCCCGCGGATCGTGGCCGAGATCCACCGGGGACGCGATCGGGTCGACCGGTTCGAGCAGGAGCTCCTCGTCGATGCCACGGATCACAAGATCTCCCTCCAGATCCTCGGCCCCCGTTTCCGGCCGGTGCGGATCGACGGGCACGCGACCCTGCGGCCGGGAGCCCTCCTCGTGTGGTACGTGTGGCCCGGCGAGTGGTACGAGATCGGCGCCTTCCATCACCGGCGCGGCGCGCTGCTCGGTCACTACGTGAACCTCATCCGGCCTCCGGAGCTCGGGGTGGGGCGCTGGGTGATCGACGATCTGTTCCTCGACGTGTGGGTGCCGGCCGCCGGTGAGCCCGTGCTGCTCGACGCCGCGGATCTCGAGGACGCCTGCGCGCGGGGTTGCGTGTCCGCCGAGGAGGCGGAGCACGCGCGGCGCGTGGCGGCCGACGTCCTCGAGCGCGTGACGGCCGGCCACTGGCCGCCGTCCCTCCTCCGCCGCTGGCCCCCCGAGCTGGTGCCCGCCCTCCGCCTCCACCGCGACCACCCGGGGACGTTCTACGCGGCCCGCCTGTCGGGTCGGATCATCGCGTACGGCCTCTACCTGATGGGAGCGGTGTCGGCCACCTCGATCGCGTTCGCGGGGCTGACCGATGCGTTCGCGGGCTCGCGATCGGCGCAGCACGTGTGGATGGGTACGCTCCTGGCCGAGGCGATCCTGCTCCTCCCGTTCGCGCTGGGCGGTCGGCTGCCCGCCACCTTCTGGCCGCGTCCGGCGCTCACCGACGAACGCTCGCTGTTCATCGCGACGCTGGCGTCGGGGCTGGCGGTGCTGGGTCTGAACGAGCGGGCGGCGTGGGCGGGGGCGCTGCTCCCCGTGTACGCCACGCTGGGCGCGTTCTCGACGATCTTCGCGGTGTGTCGCGTCGTGTTCGACCGTGCGGTGCCCGCCTTCGCGCTCGCCGGCCTGCTGGTCACACTGGCCGCGCTGTGGATCCTGCTGTGAGCCGCCGGGATGGAAGGGGCCCGCTCAGCTTCCCGTCGCGCCGGGCCCCAGCGCTCGAACCCAATCCTCGATGAGGAACACCCGGGAGGAGGGTCGCGCGAAGTCCCGTGCGTCGTATTGGACCATCAGGAAGCGGCCGTCGGCCGCCACGTCGTAGTTGTCGCGGCCGCGCAGCCGGGTCCCCTCCACGCCGAACAGGCGCTCCGGCGCGCTGAACACGGGCACGTCGTCCGACCGGGTCACCCGCACGAGCATCAGGTCGTCCTCATCCCAGAAGAAGAGCTCGCGGCCGTCGGCGCTCCAGCGCGGCTCGCGTCCCCCGTCGAGCGAGATCTGCCACCGCCCGCGACCCGCCGGGTACGTGGTCACGAACACCTCGGGGAACCCGGTGCGGCCGCCCAGATACGCGAGCAGCCGGCCGTCCGGGGACAGGGTCGCATCGCCCTCGTGCTGATCCGTCTGGACCAGCGGCGTGGGGTTGGCATCGCCCACCACGGGGAGTGACCAGATGTCGGCCCCCGTGAGCTCGTCGCGGCGCTGGTAGATGAGATGCGTGCCGCGGGGCGAGAAGGACCCGACGACGCCACCGCCCCCCGGACCCTCGTCGAACGTGCGCGGCGAGCCCGTCCCGTCCACGCGGCGCACCACCAGCCGCGTTCGTCCCTGCTGCTCGGCCGTGTATCCGAGTTGCTGGCCGTCGGGGGACCAGAACGGATAGTCCTGCGCGCCGTCGTCGCTCACGGTGAGCGGCGCGCGCGTGCCGGCGCCGAGATCGTAGATCCAGATCTGCCGTCGCTCGCCCTCGATGCCGGCCGCCGCCGCGTGGACGCCATCCGGCGACAGGCGTGGCGCGGAGATCTCGAGCTGCGGGCGACCGATGCGCCCTATCACCCGTCCCTCGCGATCCACCCACACCAGCTGCGATCTGCGTCGCTGCACCCGGACGACGAGCAGCGCGCCATCCGGCGAGGCGTGCCCGGCCTGGGCGTCGGCCAGCAGCAGGAAGGGGTCCCCCGTCACCTCGCCCCGCGGCTCGTCGAACGGCACGGCCCACACGTCGTCGCCGCGCGAGAAGACCAGGTGCCCGGTCGGGGAGTACTGCGGAAAGCGCAGCTCGTCGCCGGGCAGCTCGACGAGCGTGCGGCGCTCCCCGTTCCGGAAGATCTGGAGACGCGCGAGCGGCGCCTGCGCGAACACGAGCCCCCCGGAAGGCAGCATCTCGGGGTCGCGGAAGGGCGGCTCCTGGGCCAGGTCACGCGCGAGGATCGACGTCGCTACGCCACCGGCGGCCGACAGCTCGTGCAGCCCGTCCGGGACGCTGAACACGATGCGGCCTCCGGGCGACCAGCCGGCCTGGTAGTAGACGCCGCGCGGCAGGGCGACCAGCTGTCGTGGCGCAGACCCATCCAGCCCCACCCGCCACAGGATGTCGTCCCGGCGGAAGCCGATTTCGGATCCATCGGCCGACCAGAAGACGTTGAGCGCACCCAGCGTGCCTTCGAGCTGCCGCTCGACGCCGTCCGACAGCGACAGCACCCATACGTACCCGTCACGGACGAACTCGATGTCGCGCCCATCGGGCGACAGCACGCCCTCGGTGAGCGGCAGCGGGATCTGACGCGGGGCGTCCGGCCGCGGCGAGCGCGACCGGCCGAGGGCCCAGCCGCCCAGGGCGGCGAGCGCCACGAGACCCGCGATCCACGCCGAGGCCACACGCCGCGAGCGGCGCGTCGGGCCCTGCGCGGGCGCGGACGCGGCCTGCGGATCGTGCACGTAGCGCTCGAGCACCACGCGCGCCTCGCCGATGCCCTGCAGCCGCGTGCGCGCGTTCTTGTCGAGGCAGCGCTCGAGCAGCGCGCGCAGCACGGCCGGCGTCGTGCGCGGCAGGTCGGACCACTCCGGCTCGCGCTCGAGGATGCGGGCGAGCGTCTCGGCGCGATCGCGGCCCTGGAAGGGACGACGCCCGGCCAGCATCTCGAACAGCAGGGCCCCGAACGCCCACACGTCGGCACGGCGGTCGGCGGGCCGCCCCCGGATTTGCTGGGGGCTCATGTAGGCGATGGTACCCAGGACGTGCCCCACCTCGGTCAGTGTCCGCTCGGGCGTCGGGACGGGGCTCGCGTCGCGACCCGGCGAGGACAGGGGGTGGACCGTGCGGGCGATCCCGAAGTCCAACACCTTCACCAGGCCCGTCGGCGTGAGCATCACATTGGCCGGCTTGAGATCGCGGTGGATCACGCCGCGATCGTGCGCGGCGTCGAGGGCCTCGGAGATCTGCAGGGCGATCTCGGCCGCCTCCTGGATCGGGATGGGCCCGATCGACAGGCGCTCGGCCAACGACGATCCGTCCACGTACTCCAGCACGAGCACGCGCCGCGCGCCGAGGTCCTCGACATCGTAGATGGCGCCGATGTTGGGGTGGTTGAGCGAGGCGAGCACCTGGGCCTCCAGCCTGAGGCGCGCCGCGTGCTCCTCGTCGTCGGCCAGGTGCTCGCCGAGCACCTTGAGCGCCACCTTCCGTTCCAGACGCACGTCGATGCCGCGGTACACGCGGCCCATGCCGCCTTCGCCGATGAGCCCGGTCACGCGGTAGTCGCCGACCCGCTGGCCGATCCGGAACGGCCCGGTGGGCTCGTCCGCCCCTCCCGATCCCCCGTCGCCAGCCCCGTCCTCCCGTCCGGGAGCCTCTGCGGCGGCGCCCTCCTCGGTGTCCGGCATGCCGGCGCGCGCCCGCAGGTCTCCGAAGTACGCGTCGGACTCCTCCGACGCCTCGAGGAGCTGCTGGACCTCGTCGGCCAGCGCGGCATCGCCGGCGCACCGGTCGCGCAGGAGGGCCGGCCGCCGGGCGGGCTCGAGCTCGAGCGCCTCGGCGAGGATCTCCTGTATCCGGTGCCAGCGGCTCGCGTCCATCCTGCGTGTTCCGACGGGGTGAGGGCGCCCGCCTCCGGGCGCGCTGTCGAGTCCTGCGGTGTCGAATTCTCCGGTCCCGCGCGCCGCCTCGCAACGGTCGCGCCTCCCCGCGCGTCCAACCTTCGCATGTCACCTTCGGGCCCCGTATCTCGTATGCTTCCGGCATGAAGCCGATCGCAAAGCGCCGTCTGCGGTTCCTCGCGGTGTTCGCGGCCTACTTCGTGGGGCTGTGGCTCCTGTGGAACACCCCCGTGGTGTACCCGCTCAAGCTGTTCGTCGTCCTCCTGCACGAGATCAGCCACGGGCTCGCGGCCGTGGCCACCGGCGGTCGGATCGCCGCCATCGAGATCACGCCGCTCGAAGGCGGCGTGTGCCGCTGCCCGGGCGGGAACGCGTTCCTCACCCTGTCGGCCGGATACCTGGGCAGCCTCCTGTGGGGCGGCCTGATGATCTGGGGCGCCGACCGTCTCGGCGCCCGCCGAGACTGGCTGACGGCGGTCGTCGGCCTCGTCGCGGGTGGCATCACGCTCCTGTACGTGCGGCAGCCGTTCGCGCTCGCCTTCGGTCTCGCATTCGGCGCCGCCCTGGTGGCGGTGGCGGTGCGGTTGGGGCCGGTCGCGAACCGCGCTGTTCTGGTGGGGCTCGGCCTGACCAGCTGTCTGTACGCCATCCTGGACATCAAGAGCGACATCCTCGACCGCCCGCTGATGACCTCCGACGCGAGCATGCTGGCGCGACTCACGGGCGTGCCGACGGTGGTGTGGGGGGTGCTGTGGATCGGCGCGGCGCTCGCCTTCTGCACCGTCCTGTTCCGCTGGGCGTGGCGGCGGGCGTGAGGGCGGTCGTCCCCCGCGCGGTCGGGCTCCTGGCCGCCGGCGCGCTCCTCGCCGGCTGCGGGGGCGCGGGCGGCGGGCCGTCGATCGTGGAGCGGGACAGCGCCGGCGTGACGATCGTCGAGAACCCGCCCCTCGACGGGGCCTCCATGTTCGCCGGCGTGGACCCGACCCCGCTCGTCGAGATCGGCGCGCTCGAGGGAGAGCCCGAGTATCAGCTGTTCGACGTGCGGGACGCGCACCGGTTCGCCGACGGGCGGCTGGCGATCGCGAACGGAGGCTCCTACCAGAT
>Ga0307444_1000245_pt1 | contig 27967 bp, 27 predicted proteins | sample SalMarSW160340MG_FD_202145 | JGI IMG/M metagenome (GOLD analysis project Ga0307444, IMG submission 202145) | Salt marsh sediment microbial communities from the Plum Island Ecosystem LTER, Massachusetts, United States - SW1603-40 | ecosystem: Environmental > Aquatic > Marine > Intertidal zone >...
GGTAAATCGAGCTCCAAAAGGGCGTTTGCAAGAGAAATGTCATACCCCAAGTCATCTATAATAATACCTATTTTGGGATATGGGAAACGATGAGAAATCTTTTTGTCCTCTCGCATAATTTTTAATCTGTGAGTATACAGGCCTTTGCAGTACACAGCGTAGATTATTTCATTGTCTGATTTTTTATCTATAGTAATTTGTGTCGGTATTGGTAGCTGAGAAATCCTTTGTTTGATTTCCTCTCCCACCTTGAAAACAGAATGCTGTTTTGGGATCCTCGCTTCTATGCTACTAAAATTCCACCTGTAGTTATCTTTCTGTCTCGGAAGAACAGATAAAAAAACTATATTTTCTTCTGGCACTCCTATTGTATAGAATCTATCAGAAATAGACTTATCTATAAGATATATGCCTCGACTTAATTGCTTGGAATAGAGATACACCTCTTCAAATGGTAATGGAGGTCTGGATTTATCCGGTATTGAGAGATACCTTATTACTATAATAACAATTAGAATTGCAAACCCAAGGCTAACAAGGGCGAAATTAAATCTCGTTTTTTTCTTGTCTTTTGATTTAGCCATGTAATGAGATTATACCTTTATCCTTGAGCTTATCTGCTTTCTAATGTAGAGAAAATGTTCCAAGAGCGAAGTATCTGAATCGCCCTTCTTAACTGATTATCATTATCGATACGAGTTCGGATGCGAGACTCCTCATCTGGCACAGCCCCACTCTTTTCCTCTTCCTTTAAATCTGGAGTCTCTTTTTTGATATGGCCTTTCAAATCCCTTTCTCTTATGAAAGCGGGTTTTTTTGGCTCAGTCTCTTCCTTTGTTGGTATAAAGGCAACCTTTATATCCGGCTCAATACCCTTTGCCTGTATTGATCTTCCGCTTGGGGTATAGTATATAGCGGTTGTGAGGCGCAATCCTGAACCATCTGAAAGTGGAAAAAGTGTCTGGACGGAACCTTTTCCAAAGGTAGTAGAGCCTAAAATAAGGGCCCTCTTGTTGTCCTGTAAAGCCCCTGCCACTATTTCTGATGCGCTTGCGCTTCCCTCATTAACCAAGACAATCATCGGATATTTTCTGGGCTTACCGTTCTTGTGAGCGACACTTTCTTCTTCTTTTTTATCCCGGCCTTTAATAGAAACAATCAGCCCTGAATCAAGAAATTTATCGGCTACCTTTACCGCCTGAGACAGCAGTCCTCCAGGATTGTTTCTCAAATCCAAAATCAAGCCCTTCAATCTCTTTTTATTCTCCATATCTTCTAAGGCCTTTGAGAGTTCTTTGCTCGTATTGCCCTGGAAATTAGCAATCCTGAGGTAACCTATATCGAAAGGAAGGGAAAATGAGCGAACACTCTTAATTGGTATCACATCCCTGGTTATCATAAAGTCTATCGGTTTTTCCGTCTCTTTCCTCCTAATGGTGAGTTTAATCTTGCTCCCTTTAGGTCCCCGAATGAGCTTAACTGCATCCATAATGGATAACTCTTTGCTTGATTTGTCTCCTATCATGATTATCTGATCTCCTGCCTTTATCCCAGCCTTAAATGCAGGTGTCCCTTCAATAGGAGAGACCACAGTAAGAACATGGTTTCTGATAGTTATCTCAATTCCTACACCAGAAAATTTTCCTTTTGTCTCTACCATCAATTCTTTGTATTCTTCTGGGCTCATAAAAAAGGAGTGAGGATCCAAGGTCCTCACCATACCCTTTATAGCCCCATATAGAACATCCTGGGGATCTGTGTCTTCTACATAATTTCTTTCAATCTTATGTAAGACTTCGCTCAGCACCTCTATATTCTTATAGACCCCTTTTGTACCAGCCGAAATACCTTGATCACCATTGTTGATTACACACAACAATAGCAAAACAATAAAAATAGTTGTCTTGTAAAAAAAATGGTTCTGTCTTGTTTTTAACATCCCCTTCTCCTTTTTTGAAATATATTCCCCTTTTTCAAACACATTGTATCCTATTGAAGCCATCTTTTGGGGTCAAGATGATTACCTCCTTTTCGTATTTCAAAATATACCCCTGGGCCTACCTGCCAGCCAGGATCTCCTGCCACACCAATTACTTCTCCTCCTGAAACCGCCTCCCCCTTTTTCTTAACTATCTCCTCAAGGTGGGCAAAGACAGTAAAATAATGGTATCCATGGTCAATAATCAACAGCTGACCATATCCTTTAAACCATCCGGAATAGTCTATCCTGCCAGGAAAAACCGATCTAACCGCCTCCCCTTGAGAACCTGTGATATATATTCCCTTTCTATGCATAAATGGATTAAATCCAAATTGTTTCACGTCTCCCAGTATTTTTCCTTTTAACGGGAGAGGTAATTTTCCTTTCATTTTAGCAAAGCTTTCCGGTAACATACTTTCCTTTTCTTTAGTCTCTAAGTGCATCATGGTCTCACTTAAAGCCCGCGTCGCCTCTTTCAATTCTTTAACCGCTTTTGCATAAAATTCCTTCTCTCTGTGTGTCTTCATTAACAAAAAAACTTTTTTTTCAATATATTTTTCAAGGAGCGTCATCCTGGAGTTCTTGACCTTTTTTAACTCTTCGACCTTGACCACATTTTCCTTGAGGCTGCTTAACTCGCTCTCAACCAGTCTCATCTGTCTGTCCAAAATATCCAGCACCTGTCTATCCTGTGCCATAATAGCCTTCATATACTTTATAGTCTTCTGGAATTCTTGTAGAGTAGCAGAGTTCGCGAGAAGCCATACATACCCAGACCGCCCAAACTTATAGAAAGCTATTAACCGCTTTTTTAAATATGTCCTGGCAGCACTGGAAGACTCATTCAGTCTTTGAATCCTTTTCTGCCCACCCTTAATCTCGTATGAAATCTCTTGTATCCTGCTCGATAGCTCCTTTAAAGACCTCTTATGTATAACCACCTCTCTTTCCAGTCGTTCGATCTCTCCCAAAATGCCTTTTTCTTTAATATTAACACTGAGCAGTTCTCCTTGCTGTTCTAAAAGATCTTTTCCTATCTGCTGAATCTGGGAATTATTGCTTTCAATAGAGGATCTCTCGTCTGCCTCTAAGAAATCTAAAAAGAGAAAGATGAAAATAATGACACATAGTATAAAAAAAAGTGGTAGAAAACCTTTACCTATCCGATTCATAGTCTAAAAAACCGACCCACAGATATTGTGCTCCCTATAAAACCAATAATAACACTCATAAGCAACAAGAAAAGAATAGTTTGAGGGGAAAGAAAGACAATATGAAGAGAGGCAAATCCAATGCTAATGTCTATTTTGGTTATGGCTATTATATACGCTAAAAAGAGAATGAATAAGGCAACTGCACCGCCGAGTAAGCCTTGAATTGATCCTTCAATCATAAAAGGAAGCTTCACAAAAAGATTGGTCGCACCTACCAGCTTGAGTATTTCAATTTCTTCCTTTCGAGAATAGATAGTCAATTTTATTGTATTTGTAATGATAAAAAGGGCTGCTAAAAAAAGTAGTCCCCCAAAAATTATGCCTACAATCTTTATTGCCTCCATGATAACCTGAACTCTTTTTATCCATTCCTGGGTGTACTGCACCTCATCAACTACAGTAATTTCCTCTAATCTTGTTTTCAATTGATACGGAAGGTTATCACCGTCTTTATCTCTCGAAAGAGTAATCTCAAGAGAAGCAGGCAAAGGATTCTGCTTAAAACCATCAAGCAGCCCAGCCTTTTCCCCTAGCTTTCTTCTAAGACTCTTCATAGCATCATCCTTGGAAATAAACTGTTTAATAGTCACTCCAGGGAACAGAAATAATTCTTTTTTTATATTTTCGATTACAGCACTGTCTGGCTCCTCTTTGAAATAAATAGACATAGTCAACGTTTTTCCCTGCGTCTCTGTCCAATGATTTATGTTTACGAAAATAAGAATAAAGGCATAAAAGATAAGGAATGCTATGGACATTGTGCCGATACCTATCAGGTGAACTAATCGATTCTCAAGAATGTTTGCCGTAGCCTGCCTGATAAAATAATGAAACAGTGTAATCTTCATTTATGCTATTCTACCCTTATTCAAAGTAACTATTCTTCTGGTCGTGTCCTTTAACAACTCTTGGCTATGTGTTGCCACGAGTACTGTTGTGCCCCTAATATGTATCTCTTGTAAAAGAGCCATTATCTCTATGGTTAAATCAGGGTCAAGATTCCCAGTTGGTTCATCAGCCAAGAGAATCAAAGGATTATTGACTATTGCCCTCGCAATAGCAACTCTCTGCTGTTCCCCACCTGAAAGCTGAGGAGGATAGTAACCCTCTTTGTTTGTCAGGCTTAAATACCTCAGTGTCTGATGAACCTTTTTCCGTATCATAGATAAAGGAAACCCTATTATTTCCAGAGTGAGGGCTACATTTTCAAATACATTACGCCTTGGAAGTAACTTGAAATCCTGAAAGACTACCCCTATGCTTCGACGTAACAATGAAAGGTCCCGATCCTTGATCCTGTTAAGATTCCTTCCATCGACGAGTGCATTCCCGCTTGTTGGTCTCTCTGCACAGAAAATTATTTTTAACAATGTAGTCTTTCCTGCACCGCTCGGCCCAGTAATGAAAACGAACTCCCCTTTTTTTACTGTCAGGTTTATATCCAACAGTGCTGGATTTTTTGAGCCAAAATTTTTATACAACTGAAATAATTGGATCATTTTAAAAGAAAATAAAAATTAACGCACTTCTCTCATCCCCGCTGAAACAGCGGGAAGAATGTTTCAACAGACTGAAAATTTTTTCAATTTCAATACGTTATAGAAATTCAGATATATTAAATTAGGCTGGTCAATCACTTCTAACCTATAAAAACTGGTAGGATATTACGAGGTTAGTAATGTATTACTTAGTACAAGGCTATATCAATCTTGCTCGTTCCACGTTAACAATACGCGAGCTAAACGTTTTAAATTTTTACTTGGCATATGCAACAGCCCTGGTTTCTCTTATGACTGTCACCTTAATCTGTCCTGGATAGGCAAGGCCTTTTTCTATTTTTTTTGCTACCTCACTGCATATCATTGTTGATTCAAAATCATCTACCTTATCGCTCTCTACTATTATCCTAATCTCTCTGCCCGCTTGAATGGCATACGACTTATTAACACCTTTAAAAGACATGGCTATCTCTTCCATATCCTCCAATCGCTTCACATACGTCTCGTACATCTCTCTTCGAGCGCCAGGTCTAGCGCCAGATAAGGTATCGGCTGCTTGAAGAAGGATATCCATAACAGACGTGGCCTGAATATCCTCATGGTGAGCAGCTATAGCGTGAACTACTTGCTCAGATTCACCGTATTTCTTGGCTAAATCTGCCCCTATGGCTGCATGCGCCCCTTCTACCTCATGATCTACTGCCTTTCCGATATCATGGAGAAGTCCGATTCTTTTGGCCTGTTTCTCATTCAAATTTAACTCCGATGCCATTATACCACACAGGAAGGCAACCTCCATAGAATGCTCTAACACATTCTGGGCATAACTTGATCTATATTTCAGGCGCCCGATTAATTTAATCAATTCTGGATGGATACCGTGAAGTCCAATATCAAAAGTAGCTTGCTCTCCGGCCTCTTTAATGTATGCCTCAATTTCTCTGCTCACTCTTTCTACGATCTCCTCAATCCTTGCCGGGTGAATCCTGCCATCTTCAATGAGCCTCTCCAAGGCCATCTTAGCAACCTCCCTCCTGATCGGATTAAAGCCTGACAGGACTACGGCTTCAGGCGTATCATCAATTATAAGATCTATTCCGGTAGCAGCCTCTAAAGCCCTAATGTTCCTTCCTTCTCTCCCGATAATCCTTCCTTTCATCTCATCATTTGGTAAATTAACCACAGAGACACTCTCTTCAGCCACATAATCACCAGCATATCTTTTAATGGCCAAGGCCAAAATCTCCTGTGCCTTTCTATTTGAGATTTCTCTCGTCTCAGCCTCTATTTTCTTTATGAGCTTGGAAGCCTCATGGCGTGCCTCTGATTCCATAGAAGAAACGAGCATTTCTTTTGCCTCGTTTACTGAAATACCGGCAATCCTCTCTAATTTCTGCCTCTCTTCTTCAATCAGCTTATTGAATTCTCCCTCCTTATTTTTTAAAGCATTGTCCCTATTCGCTAGGGCTGCTTCTTCTTTGGCAAGTAGTCCCTCTCTTTGCTCAAGCTGTTCTATCCTCTTGTCTAAGGTTTCCTCTTTTTGGAACAATCTTCTTTCCTGACTCTGTAGCTCCTTTTTTCTTGACTTTGTTTCATCCTCAAAATCAAGTTTCATTTGATAAAGCTTGTCTTTTGCCTGTAGCTGAGCTTCTTTTCTAATTGTTTCTGCTTGTTTGCTGGCGTCAAGGATAAGCTTTCTCGAATAGTCTTCTGCGGAATCGAGCTTATTCTCTAACATCCTTTTACGAACAACAATACCTATACCTGCACCTGCTATAATTGCTATTAATGCAACAATAATTAACGGGGTAACTGACATATGTTCATCACCGCCTTTTATGTATTAAGATTTTTCTTTCGGCAAAAAGAGAGGGTTGATAGAGGTTTAGCGGAATGATAGATAATGGATGCTACGCAAAGCTTACTAACACAAAGCGCTAAATGGTATTCTTAAAAAATAGAGAAATTTGCGAATCAAGTATCCTACATAAGGTTTATTTCTTGTATCTCTAAATTCATTTTTACTCAATTTCTTCCAACGGTTGTAATATCTTTACCTGTTCTATTATAAAGTCACGCGACAATTCATTCCTCAGCCCTAGGCCTATCAATCCACTCTTTTTATTTTCCCCCGCTGCAATGCCGTGTCGGCAGTTCTTTTTGAACCTAAGCTCACGCAGGTGGGCATTCCGTTACCCCATTAGGTCTTTTTCACCATCTAAAAGGACACACAAGGACAAGAGGGAACTCCCTTTTACATTAGTGTTGGCTCAAAAATCTACCGCCAATCACGAACATAGCAGGGGAATAATTTAGTTTATTGCTAAATCCAAACGTTGTAGTAATCTCTTGGATCTGTTATTGATTTCGGCTAATAGAACCTCCTTTTCTTTTATAAGCTGAAAATAATCTCCTGCGATATCAAGCGCAGTTAAAATAGCCTTCTTGTCTTCAGATAGTTCCTTTTTAAACTCATTTATCTCTCTCAGTTTTTTGTCCACGTACTCTGCAGCCTTCAATATCTGTTCTCTATCATCAGAGCCTCTTATAGCATACTCTGTATCCTTTATTCTAATTGTAACATTATCGTCCATAGTACATATCTGATAAGTCTATTCAGTAAATTCGTTTATCTTTTCTAAAAGAGTTGCTATTCTTTTTCGTATTACGTCTCTATCAATCTCTAAGGTTTTTATCTCCTTAGTAAGCGAGTCAATCTTCTTCTCCTGGCCATGCATATTCCCTTCGAAGCTAGCCTTTTCCTCATTAAGAGAGCTCACAAGTGAAATGAGCGATTCAATCTTCTCTTCCAATAGGCCAAATTGATTTAATTCATCTAATCTCATAGAGGCTCTAATTTTTTTACCTTCGTAGTATATCTTGTTTGTAAAAAAAGTCAAGCGATAAGAAAATAAGATAAGGTAAGTGTGTAAACAAAGAGGATAGAGTACAGGGGGAAATGTTTTCTTAAATAATTTGAAAAAACCGTAAAACAAAAAAAAGGATTCCAACAACCAAACCAAACAAGGCACAGATCTGAGCGATCAAAAAAAGGTAAAACAACGTAACCTTAGTGTTCTTATCCCGTTCATATGGCCTTTTTCTTTTTGTTAGTCCGTCAGTCATTTTGCGTGCAATAGGGGATTAGCAGTTGGTTATCAGTAGTTGTTAAGGTAATGTAAGAATAAAATATGCTTGAATTTGTTTGGTTAAGGAATTGTATATAGTAAGGAAAGGTTTAACACTCCTAACAGATTACTTTTTTCTTGCTTCGAGAGAGGCCTTGATCTTCTTTAATCGTAAGAAGCTTTCTCTTTCTATTTCTTCCATTCTCATTTCTATATGCTTAATCGTTGCCTTTAGCCTGGGAATAACAATATATTCCAATGCATTAACCCTTCTTTTTGTCTTTTCTACCTCTTTGGCAATTCTCCTGACCGATTCTTCTATCTCAGCCAGTTTCACAATTGATAAAATTGACTCCTCAAAATTCTTGGCGGCATCATCAAGTTTCGCATTTGTACTCAAAAAACCATAGCCTCTTTCATGTACTCGCCGAATTAAATGATCTACTTTCATAATAGGGACCGAGACGCCCATTATATTTTTAGTCATAAAATCTAAGTTTATATCTCTAAGCGTTATACCGCTAATCTGTTCTAAATCCCGCGACCCTAACAAAACTTCAGCCATTAAAAGATTATAAAAAGCGACCTTTAGGTTATCTTCTACCCTCTTTCTTGCTTCCTTATATTCCTTAATTACTATCATGAACTCAGAAATCAAAGCATCTCTCTTTTCCTTCAAAAGCCTGTGCCCTTTATCAGCCAGCTTTACCCTCTTTCTGAGCTTCAATAATTCCATCCTTGTGGGCTTAACATTTTGTAGGATCTCTGCCATCTATTATTCTTCTCCTACCTTCACTACAGACTCTTTTTTATAATATTGTTTCACGTATTTTTCATCTATTCTTTTCAGCTCCCCCTCTGGAAGTGTTGAGAGAAGTTCCCATCCTAAATTAAGTGTTTGCTCAATAGTTCTATTTTCATCCACTCCCTGTTTGACAAACCTCTCTTCAAAAATATCTGAAAATTTTAAATTGAGAAGATCCCTTTCGCTCAATGCCTCCTCTCCTACAACTGCAACGAGACTCCTCACGTCCCTTCCTTCAGCATAGCCAGAATAACATTGGTCAGACACTCCTAAATGATCCGCCCGTGTCCTGCCTTCCCCAATCCCTTCATTCATAAGCCTCGAGAGGCTAGGGAGAACATCTACGGGAGGGTAGATTCCTTTTCTGTGTAATTCACGCGAGAGGACAAATTGTCCCTCGGTTATATACCCGGTCAGGTCAGGTACCGGATGCGTTATATCATCATCTGGCATGGAGAGAATTGGCATCTGAGTGATAGAGCCTTTTCTTCCTACGATTCTTCCTGCCCTCTCATAATGGCTTGCTAAATCGGTATACATGTAACCCGGATATCCTCTTCTTCCAGGAACCTCTTCTCGTGCCGATGAAATTTCCCTCAGGGCTTCACAGTAATTAGTCATATCAGTGAGAATAACCAACACATGAGTGTCGTAATTAAAGGCCAAAAACTCCGCAGCGGTAAGGGCCATTCTTGGCGTGATAATCCTCTCGATGGCTGGGTCATCAGCCAAATTGATAAATGAGACGATCCTCTCCAATGCCCCAGTGGATTCAAAGCTATTCATGAAAAAATTTGCTTCTTCATGGGTTATCCCCATAGCAGCAAAGATTACAGAGAATGGTTCCTCTGAACCCAAAACGGTAGCTTGTCTTGCTATCTGTGCAGCAAGGGTATTATGGGGTAATCCAGCACCTGAAAATATCGGAAGTTTTTGTCCCCTCACTAATGTATTCATGCCATCAATAGTGGAAATACCCGTTTGGATAAATTCATTCGGATAGTCCCTTGCTGTTGGGTTTATAGCCGCACCTATAATTGGTAGTCGAGCCTCTGGAATAATCTCCGGGCCACCATCAATCGGTCTGCCTAACCCATCAAAGGACCTTCCGAGGATCTCCTTGGAAAGGGCTATCCTCATGATGTCCCCAGAAAATCTGACTCTTGTCTTGTCTGTATCAAGTCCTCTAGTGCCTTCAAATACCTGCACTATGGCCAGATTCTCCTGTGACTCCAAGACTTGACCCATTCTACTGTCTCCCTCGGGTGTCCTGATATACACAACCTCTCCATAAGCAACCTCTTCAACGCCCTCGACAATCATAAGGGGGCCTGCAACCTGGGTGACAGACCTATACTCCCTCGATTTTATATCCTTCGTTTTCTCTTTCATTGTTGATTCCTCAAAGATTCAAATTCAGTTTCAATGGATTTAATTAACTCCTCATATCTCTGTGGAAAATCTGGGTTTGGTGTGTACTTCATTCGAGCTATCTCATCCTTAACTTTTACGGCAGCTATCCTGCTCGCCATAATACCTGCCTCAATTGCCTTGTTCACCTCTTGGTAGAATTTCATAATGATCTTAAGCATGAGAAACTGCTTCTCTATAGAGCAATACGAATCTATTTCGTGGTATGCATGTTGTTGAAGATAGTCTTCTCTGATCATTCTGGCTACCTCTAAGAAGGCTCTGTCTGATTCTGGTAACGCGTCCTGACCAACTAACTGCACAATCTCCTGCAACTCGGACTCTTTCTCAAGAAGAGCCATCATCCTTCCTCTAAGGATTTGGAATTCCTTGTCTATATTCTTATCATACCATTCCTTGACAAAGTCCAAATAGAGTGAATAACTGGTCAACCAGTTGATGGCAGGAAAATGTCTCCGGTCTGCCAGGTTTGTGTCTAAAGCCCAGAAGGCACTTACTACCCTCAAGGTATTTTGCGAAACCGGCTCGGAGAAATCACCTCCTGGCGGAGATACAGCCCCAATAATTGAAACCGATCCAAATCTTTTTTCTTTCCCTAAGGTTATTACCCTGCCTGCCCTTTCATAGAAATCAGCAAGCCTGGTACCCAGATAGGCTGGAAAACCCTCCTCGCCCGGCATTTCCTCAAGTCTTCCTGAAATCTCTCTCAGTGCCTCAGCCCACCGTGAGGATGAGTCAGCCATCAAGGCCACATCATATCCCATATCCCTATAATACTCAGCAATAGTGACTCCTGTATAGATAGATGCCTCTCTGGCTGCCACTGGCATATTCGAGGTATTGGCAATTAAGGTGGATCTTTCCATTAATTTCTCACCGGTGTTTGGATCATCCAATTCTGGGAAGGTCAGCAACACCTCTGTCATTTCATTTCCTCTTTCTCCACAGCCAACATAGACTACAACCTGGGAATCAGCCCATTTTGCCAGCTGATGCTGGCTCACCGTTTTGCCAGTCCCAAAGCCCCCAGGAATTGCAGCCGTGCCCCCTTTGGCAATGGGGAAAAAGGTGTCATAAATCCTCTGGCCTGTTAACAGTGGTACTTCCGGGTCAAGTTTTTCTTTTAAGGGCCTTCCTATCCTTACCGGCCACTTTTGTTTCATCATTAATTCATGCTTTGTTCCATTCTCATCAAGAATAGCAATAATGTCATTAACGGTAAAACTCCCGCTTTTAATATCCAACACCTTCCCTTTTATCCCTGGTGGAATCATTACCTTATTTACTATGACCTTTGATTCCTGAACCTCCCCGATGTAGTCCCCTTCAACAAGCTCGTCACCCTTTTTAACGAGTGGGTTGAAGTCCCATTTTTTTTCAGGATCCAAGCTGGGAACGTTAACCCCTCTCGTTATGTAATCCCCTGCCTGGTTTTTAATTGCAACCAAAGGCCGTTGTATCCCATCATAGAAATTAGTAATAATTCCCGGACCAAGATCCACTGAGACAGGTGCGCCAGTCCTCACGACCTCTTCCCCTGGTTTAAGCCCGGTGGTATCCTCATAAACCTGTACATACGCCAAATCCCCTACAAGCTTTATTGTCTCTCCCATGAGACCTTCCTGGCCAACTCTCACAACCTCGTACATCTCGCAACCTCGTATATCTTTGGCGATTACGAGTGGGCCGGCAATGCTCTTGATCTTTCCTGTTTGTTGATCTGCCATAATTCCCTCACTATGCTATTTCGAATCCAACAGTTCTTTTAATAAGCTCCCGCATAGGGTCGCCCTTAGAGATCAAGGGGCCACCACTATCCGGAATCTGTAAAATTATAGGCATTATACCTTTCCTGAATCTATCAATTTCTTTTATTATATCCCTTATTTCTTCGGCTATCTTTTCAGTAATCAATATCAAGGCGGTGCTATCCTCAAATAGACCCTTCAATATCCCTCTAATATCTTCCTGCCTACTATCCTCAATCAAGAATGTTTTTTTTATGCCTGCCAGTCTGAAACCATAAATTGTGTGCTTATCTCCGATCAGTGCAATTTCCATCATTTCCTCGCAAGTGCTTCTCTGATTTCATTCCTATCCAGGTCAACCTCGGTACTCCTCACAATAGTCAAAAGATTTTTTACCTCTGCATCCTTTGATACAAGAAACCCGACGAGGGGTCCTGAACCAAAGGGCTTTTTCTTTCTAATGTCCTCTGCCTTTTTGAGCACCAGATTATCAAGCGCCTGCTCAAAAGCTAAAATAGAGCCAGTTTTCTCATGCTCCTGCTGAGCGCTTAATAGGGGTTCAAAATATAGTGTGTCTTCCAGAAGAGGAATGAAGTCTGACAAATCCTCTTCGTCAAAAGCAGAAAGCAATGCATTCAGGGCTGTGCAATCAGGGATTAAAAAAGGATTAATGTCTTCTAATAAAAGTCCGTCATTTTTTGCCCTCAAAATAATTTTAAGATTGTGCGTTTCAACACATACCCCTATAAACTCTCTGAATTCTTTGATTCCTTTTATCTTCAAAACCTTTACCCATATATCCTCCCAGAAAATTCTATCTAATGCGGCCTCTAAAAAAAAGAGATTTTTAGTCTCATTATATTTACTCAGTCCATCTATCAGCGATTGATAAAGGGTCTTTGCCAAGAGAGCAACAAAATCATCCATGCTTTCTGCATCCATGAGGGTCTTAACAAAAGCAACGTCCAATTCGCCTCCCTCAATAAAGGAATCCGCTATTTCATCTTTATTCTTGGCGTCTCCATGGATTCCTCTTATAACAGCTCTCAAATTGATAACATCCCACTTCTTAAGGAGGTATTCTTTTATTGGCCATGACCTTTTTGGAATTATTGTGGATATCTCCCTGCCTAAAGAAGAAAATTCTTCTAAAACAGCCTTCTCCAATTCTTTTGAGTCACTCACCGCCCCTTCTGAGAGATAAGGAAAATAGTCTGTTCCCTCTAAAAGAGAGGCTATTTCTCCAGGTGACGTACAGCCCCATAGATCTTCCCATCTTGATGAGGAAATAAACTTCCCCTCTTTTGCCATTATCTTTGCATTAACATAAAGATATGAAAGGGTATCTCCAATCATATCTTGTCCCCAAATAGAATCTTGGCCACATCTACCCTTAGGTTCTCTTTAATCTGATTAAGTTTAGTTTCAAGGGTGTTATCAACCTCCACTTGCTTTTCCAAATCCCTCACAACTACACCCCCGAGGCACTGGATAGTATCTCCACTTAAAGACAGAGAAATCTCTCTTCCTGTCCTCTTCTTAACTGATTCACGTGCTTCTCTCAGCGTCTCCTTGTTAAAGGCTTTACTGTCCCTGTGGTTAAAAACCAATTCAAGCTTGTTTCCAACAACAATTTCAGAGGCAGAGACAATCAGGTTAAACACAATATCCTTATATGTAAGGTTATCTCGTTTCCCCTTTTCAGCCAATTCTTCCAAAGCCTTTTTAGCGGCGTCAAATGAAGCAACAATTGCTTCTTCCTGGGAATCCATCCTCTTTCGTCTCACGTTAATGCGAGCTTCGGCAATTATTTTTTGCCCTTCGAGGGAGGCAACTCTTTTCCCGTTTGAAAGGACTCTCTCTGTCTCTCTCTTTGCTTTTTCCTGAGCAGCTTTTGTAATAGTATCTGCCTCTTCTCGAGCCTTAAGAAGTGTCTCAGATATCTCCTTCTCGGCCTCAGCCTCTATATGGGATATTATCTTATCAACCCCTTTATCTGACATGATTCTCCTTTTTCCCTAAAACAAGTGAGATAAAGTTAAAAATGAGATAGGGTGCCTTATTCAAAAATCGATACCGTTAGGCACTTTTTTACTCTTACCCACCCATAATCTTGGTTCCAACAAAAATCAGAATGGCTATAAGGAGACCAAAAATAGCAAATGTCTCTGCCATGACAGCAAGGACGACTGCCTGCCCGAACGTTTCCGGCCTCTTGGCTACAGCACCCATGCCACTGGCAGCAATAGCTCCCTGGGCAATAGCCGTAACACTGCTTAAACCAATCACAATGCCCCCTCCAAGCGCGGCATAGCCCATGCCAACAGGGATTTCTTTAATTTCTGCCCCTAGCACGCCTACACCGATGAGGATCAAAACAGCCCCCAAAAAACCATATATTCCCTGTGTTTGTGGCAGGGCCTGGAGAACTAAAACAGGTCCAAACTTTTTTGGATCTTCTGATATAACACCTGCTCCTGCAATACCGGCCAAACCGACTCCAATTCCCGAGCTAATTGCTGCCACACCCATGGCAATCGCCGCACCAATAATTGCCAATACTATTCCTGATGATAATTCCATACAAACACCTCCCTTTTATTTAATCACTACTACATCATACCTTGTCTCAAGGGGTTTAAACTCAGCGCCCCCGCTTTCAAAAAATTTGGTAAACAATTCTACATAATGCAGTCGGAGCCCATGCACAAAGCTCCCCATTGCATTGATGACAAAATTAAATAGATGTCCAACAATAAAGACAACGATAGCAAACAAGGTTCCGATTGAACTGCCAGCATAAAGCATGTTTGAAAGGACATTAACTGTCATAGCAATCCCTGTCGTGCACAAACCCAGAGCCATAAGTCTTGCGTAAGAAAGAACATCCCCCATGAATCCAGTTACTTGAAACATGGCCATGGCCTTATGTCCAAGGAAAAGCAGTATGAAGGAGATGACTATAAATAGTAACCCTACCGACGTATAGCCTACTAAAAAGAAAAATATGCCAGGCTGAGCAAACAAAAACCATAGATTACCAGTTAAGGCATTCCATACCTCCCTTCTTTTTAGTCTATTCCAAACATTAATCACTACACCTACATTAACATGAGTCAGACCAATAATGAGGGCGATCAGCAAAAATGCTGTTACCTGGACCATGGGGTCAAATACCTGCATAGCTTTTAATATAGGGAATTTGAGTCCAAAATCGCCTAACCAGCCCCCGGCAAGGGCGCCAATAATAATAGTAGCCACGCCTGCTGATGATAAAATAATGCCGGCATCCTTAATGAATATATTATATTTTCCTCCCCCTCGTACCAATAACAGACCCAAAACAAGGGCAATTACCCCATACATTGCGTCAGTTAACATGATTGAAAAAAAGAGGAGAAAACCTGGAACTAAAAATAGAGTTGGATCAACGCCATCATAGGTTGGCATACCGTAAAGACGTGTTAATAGCTCAAAACTCCTGATAAATTTAGGGTTTTTTAACATCACTGGCACATCATCCTTCTCTTCAGGATCCGATATCTCTACCACACATGCCCCATTGCTGACTTTTCCTATCTCCTGAGTGGCTTGGGCTGCTGAGTTTTCTGGAACCCAACCCTCAATAGCAACAACGTGCTCCATTTGCGCAAACTTATTCTGGCTTTCCTCCCGTTGCCGCTCCATCACTAAAAGTTCTCGGTACTTTTCAAGCTCATTTCGCCATCTTTTCGCTATATCAACAACGATTGTCTCTTTTTTTGCCTTCTCTTCAGCCAATGCCACAATTCTTTTATTAATGGAATCTCTTGCCTCGTGTGGTGTTCCTTGTTGGCCCACTATTTCAATCCTCTCCCAGCTTATACGGCGAAGATTGGCCAATACCAGCGATGCTTGTTCTTTGAGACAGATTAACAGCGTTACAAGCTTATTCTCAAGTGTCTCCCTTGTACCAAGATAAAAGTTACCTTTCGTCAATTCCTCTAATCTTTCCCGTATAGTATTAATCTCTTCTTTTGGAATACTGCCTAAAAAGGTTGACAAAAAATCTGATTCACCGACGTCTTTTAGGTCTATCTCTAAGTTTAATATCAGGTCCAATAGCCCCTTAACTCTCTCTGATTCTGCAATCTCTTCCTCGATTTTTTCCAATTCCTTAACTGGTTTTTTTGTCTCTTGCTCAATCTTTTCTATTATATCGTCAACGGTATTGATGAGTTCTTTCCCGTATACCTCTCTCGTTTCAATCCTTTTTGGCTGCATAGGCGCAAAAATCCCTTTTATAAAACCCTCTTTTTGTTCAGGATCATATCGCTCAAAAAGATCTAAAAATCGATTTATTGCTATATTAACAGCCGCTATTTTTCTGATATTTGTAGACGGGGGGTGAGGTTTTAGCAGGTTTTTCCAGGTAGGATCTTCAAGCTTCTCAGAATAATCAGTGAGATGAATAGTGCCAAGCGCTTGTAGCCTTTTAATTATTTGATATCTCAATGCTTCTAAGGCGAGTATTTGTATCTTTTTCATCCGAATTGGTCGTAACATAAACTCTACCCTAATAATGAACGTAAAATAAACTTTTTGGCCTTTTCCAGGTTCTTTTGGGCCTTCTTGCTAAGTTCTTGGGTTTCCTTCGACCATTTATTAGCAATGTTCAGACCCTCCTTTTTTGCCTCCTCTCCGGCATTCTCTCTCATCTTCTCAGCTTGTCTTTGAGCGTTTTTCATCTTTTCGGTTAATACTTGTTCTGCCTCTGCCTTGGCTTTCTCGATTATGCGAATTGCCTCTCCTTTGGAATTCTCTATCCTCTCTTTTACCTCGGCTTCGGCCTTTTTTATCGTATGTAAGGATTCTAAAATCATGCTAAACCTCTAATGCTAACTAATAATTTATAAAGGAACTGTTTTCGGCTATTTTAAAACGGAGAGGCCTTCAGTTTTTTTTTGGGATACGGCAGAATCGTTATTTGTCTCTTCTTTTAGATCTTTCATCTTGCAGTTACCCTCAAAAATGACCCCTTCTTCTAAGACCAGTTTTGGAGTCTTAATATTGCCAAAGAGCTTACCTGGGACAGTTATTTCGATCTTCTTTTCTGCAAATATATCACCATGAACCTCTCCGCTTATTATTATATCAGCAACATGAATCTGTGAGTTAATTACTGCGCTTTCCCCCACTATCAAAGTCCCATTTGAAAAAATCTCTCCAGAAATTTTTCCATCTACCCTGACAGCACCGGTAAAGGAAAATTTACCCTCAAATTCTGTGTCCCTGCCCAAGAAAGCGTTAATCTCATCTTTTGATTTTTTCATCGCTTACTTACCTCATCCATTTATTTACCAGCGGCTTAATACCATGCTCTTATAGACTATTGCAAGAAAAAATATCTCCTCAATAAGGGTGATTTTAAAAAATTTTCTGAACTACCGTTTCTGTTTGTTAATCATTCCTGAAACATAAACCTCCTCATGCTTATATTCATTACCAAACCCATAGCGGCCATAGTTGAAATTACAGAGGATCCACCATAGCTAAACAAGACTAAGGGTATACCGACTACCGGGAGGAGACCGATTACCATGCTGACATTTATCATGAGATGCCAGAAAACTAATGCTGCAACGCCTACAACAATAAGGGTGCCAAACTTATCCTTGCTATTTTTGGCTATGTTGAGACACCATAGTATTAAAAACAGATAGACGAGCAAAATCATTGCTGAGCCTACAAATCCCCACTCCTCTGCTAACACAGAAAACGAAAAATCAGTATGTTGTTGGGGGAGAAAATGTAGTCTTGTCTGAGTCCCTTTAAGAAAGCCTTTCCCCCAAAGAAGGCCTGAGCCAATAGCAATCTTGGACTGGGTAACATGATAGGCAGCACCCAACGGATCCAAATCAGGCCTTAAAAATGTTATTATCCGTTTTTTCTGGTATCCCTGAAGGATGATCCAAAAAAAAGGTGCCGAAAGACAAGCGATGGATAAAAAAATTGCGATTGATTTCCAATTAACATTAACAAAAACAACAATCGAGAGGGATACAATAAGCAATATCAGTGCTGTTCCTAAGTCAGGCTGGTAAACTATCATTACGAAAGGGATGGCAATTAATATTAACGGCTTCGACAGATCTCTAAGTCTGTAATTTCCCGTCCTTTCTGAGTTAGAGAAATATTTAGCAAGAACAATAACAATGGAAACTTTAACCATCTCAGAAGGCTGGATAGAAAAATAACCTAAACTCAACCAGCGTTGAGAGCCATATGTGACTTTCCCAAGCTTTAGAACAGCCAACAGAAAAATCAGGGAAATAAAAAATAATGGGTATGCAAGCCTATCTAACACATGATAGTCAAAGGTTGTCATTAAAAGCAGAATAAAAAAACCTATGGCATACCAACAAATTTGTTTAATATACACTTGGCTACCTCCCATAGATCCAATTGAATGGGTAGCGCTGTAAAGATTAAATCCGCTCAACAATCCTATAAATATTAATATAGCTAAGAGGATCCAATCAAAGTTGTTTATCAATCGACGATCAAACATGCTCGTTTTCCTTTGCTCATTGTCTGTTTTCTTCGCAAAAAATGAGCAATTATAACAGTCTTGCCTTCTGAAAATAACACTCGAGTATTTTTTTTGCAATCGGAGCCGCTACACTACCCCCAGTACCACTATGCTCCATAAGGATAGCTAATGCTATCGCCGGGTTTTCAGCAGGCGCAACAGCCACAAACCATGCATGGTCTCTAAATTTATACGGAACATCTTTTTCCCTTGCTAATTCTCTTTCCTCTGGTAAAGCAATTACCTGAGCAGTGCCAGTTTTACCAGCAACTCTTATTTGCTCAAGTTTCGCCCTTTTCCCCGTTCCATGGGGTTCATTTACAACACCGACTAAGGCCTTTTTTATCAACTCCATATTTTCTTTTTTTATGCTCCATCGACGTAATGAATTTGGTTTAAATGTAAAATTTCTTTCCTGGTTCTCTTTCTCTATCCATTTGGTTACCTGTGGTTTAAAAAGAACACCCCCATTAAAAAGGGCTGATACAAATCTTGCTATTTGTATAGGCGTTAGAAGCACAAAGCTTTGTCCAACTGACACAGACAATGTCTCTCCTTCCTGCCATGGAACATGCCATCGTCTCAGCTTCCAGGCCCTATTGGGAATAAGCCCCTCCTTTTCGTCTCCTAATTGAAGGTATGTTTTAGAGCCAAAGCCAAGGCGCTTGGCATATGTTGCAATCGTATCTATCCCTATCTTCTGACCCATTGTATAAAAGTAGACATCGCATGATTCTACTAATGCCCTGTGTAAATTAATATAGCCATGTCCTCCCTCTTTCCAATCACGATATAGCCTTCCTCTAAAGCTATAGCTTCCTCCACAAAAAATTTTTTCATCGGGATCAATAACTCCTTCTTCTAATCCCGCTATGGCTACAACTATCTTGAAAAGGGAGCCTGGTGGATACTGCCCTGAGATTACCCTATTTTGCAGTGGAAAGCGAAGATTAGAAATCAATTGTTTCCATCCCTTCTCGTCCATCCCTTTGGCAAAGTCATTAGGGTTAAAGCTCGGGCTACTTGCCATAGTTAATACCTCTCCACTCATTGGATTCATGGCAACAATGGCGCCCACTCCATTCTTGAGGGAACGCTCTGCCAGCATTTGAAGATCTTTGTCTATTGTGAGATATATATTAAAGCCTGGCTCTGCCGCCTTTTGGTATAGCACCCTTAATCTTCTGCCAGATGCATCTACCTCAACCTGTTGTCCTCCCCTAATACCATTCAAATATCTTTGCCATTTTTTTTCTACACCAAATTTTCCCACAAAATCCCCACCCTTATTCTCTTTATATGCCTCCTTATTAAGCTGTTCTTTGTCAATTTCCCCAAGGTAGCCGATGAGATGGGCAGCAAGAGGACCATATATATAGTGCCTTTTTGGCTTTACCTCGATAATTACACCTGGCATGTGCAAAGCATTAGTTTCTATTCTGGCTAACTCATCTCTCGTGAGGCCCTTTTTTATACAAACAGAATTAAATGGGTTCTGCCGTAAGCCATCATTTATCTTTTTTTTAGCAGACAGGCAATCGATCTCTATCAATCTGTCTATATCATCTATTAGCCCATCAAGGTTTTTAACATCCTCTGGGATCACTCCCAAGGCAAAGGATGCTCTGTTGTCGACCAGAAGCTCACCGTTTCTGTCAAAGATCATCCCTCTCACAGGTAAAATATCTCTCAAATCTATTCTGTTGCTCTCTGATGTTTTCCTATATTGGGCCCCGCTAATGATTTGTAAAAACCATAACCGTACAAACAAAACGCCCACCATAATGACGACAAAGAGAGTCAGCTTTTTTAGTCTTTCCTGATATATTTCGGCTTCTATAGGATTAATTTTGGAACGCCATATCATAAATTATCCCTCAAAAATAGCTATAAATAGGCCAGAGATCCTTTTTGGGCGCTATCTTGGCTCTCTTTTCCTCTTAGCAGATCTAGGAAATAAAATAAAAGCGGGGTAATCAGGCTCGTTATTACAAGAGAAACGGATACTAAAATAAAAGGAGTCAAGGCGATAAATTGCCTTATAGGGAAAAACCTCACTATAATCAGGAGAAACGACCACTTAGCCAAAAGAAAAAAGACCACCAATAACATCGAGGTCTTGATATTGTTGAGATCTAAAAATCGTCGACAATGATTAACTCCAAGAAGAATAGCAGAATAGGTAAAAGCAAATAAACCAAGCTGACATGGAGAAAATATATCTGTCAATATTCCCATGAAAAAAGCAAGGCAACTAGCCTTATAATCTTGATCTCTTGCGACAAGATATATTAGGAAGATAGGGATGATATCAAGATCTAACCATTCGATCCTTAAAAAATGGTTAATGCTTCCCTTTAAAATTACAAAAAAACCACATGTCAACCAGATTAAAGGATAAAAAAATATCCTGTCCTCTTTCCATAACTTTAAAAATTTACTAATATTCAATCCAATACCGTGGTCCTTCAATCCGCAAATACGGTGCCGTACTTGACAGCTTGTTTTAGCAATGTTGCTTACGCAACACTAAGTTCTGAGAAAATACGTGTGTCCTCGAACTAATGAATCGACGTGCTCAGGGTCGTGAATTTTAGATTCCCGATTCTCTATCGAACGGAATTTAAAGTTTTTTTCTAAAAAGGATCCGCTCCTTAAGTCGTCAATCATTCATTTGGGCTCCTGGTATAAAACCCGATCTCAAAATTACTAGAACCTCTTCCAGTTTTGAGAAATCTACAGTTGATACTACCATGACATCCTTAAACAGCTTATAAGGAGAATCATCTATTTTTTTCACTGTACCCAAGTAAAGACCCTTGGGAAATGCTCTCCCCAATCCTGAGGTTACAATCGCGTCACCTGCTTTTATATCACATGCCTTTATTACGTAATCAAAGGAGCATTCACTCAATCCTCTTCCTTTAAGCATGCCTCTGCATCTTGATCTCTGAACCAATCCATCAACAACGCTGTTTTGATCTGTAACCAATAATACCTGTGCGTAATTAGGAGAGACAGAAACTGTCCTTCCCACAACTCCTTTTGAATTAACCACCGGCATGTTTATCTTAAGCCCGTCTTTTGCCCCTCTCCCAATAATTATGGATTTAAACAATACGCTTGAATTCCACCCGATCACCCTCGCTGGCAAAAAAGTCTCTTTGGTGTTTTCTTGGAATTTTAGAAATTGCTGCAGGCGCTGGTTAGTCAATAATAGCTCTTGATACCTGCTGTTTTCTATCTCGAGGAGGTTTATCTTTTTGTTAAGGCGCAAGTTCTCTTGACGTGTCTCGACTAAGAAAAAATAATCCTTCCATATATCCCTTGCTGTGGATATTGTTCCGATAAAAATTTTTTGAAAGGGGGCAGCAATCTCAATCGCAAGCTTTTCTGCAGGATTCCATTCTCCTCCCTTTCCAATACTGAAAGATAACAGGATTAGGGATAAGAGAATAAAAATATATGAAATCCATTTCGCCCTATGCTCTAAAAAAATGGTCAATTATTATAAACCTAAACGTTTTGATTACTTGACTGTAACCTCTCTTAAAATCGACAGATTGTCCAAGGCTTTTCCTGCCCCTATTACAACTGTGGTGAGTGGGTCATCCGTGATAGTTATTGGCAGACGTGTCTCCTCACGAAGCAAGACATCGATATTTTTTAATAGTGCCCCGCCACCAGTTAACACGATTCCTTTATCTACCACATCAGAAGATAGTTCAGGTGGAGTCTGCTCTAAAGCCATTCTTACTGCTTCAATAATTGCATCTACCTGCTCAGATATCGCCTTTCTAACCTCCTCAGAATCTATAGTGAGTATCTTTGGTATGCCCGTAACAAGGTCTCTGCCCTTAACTTCTATGCACTCCGCTTCTTCAGTCGGATACGCATTTCCAACAGTTACTTTGATTAGTTCCGCTGTTTGAGGGCCAATCAAAAGATTATATTTTCTTTTGATGTGCTGCAAGATAGCCTCGTCCATCTTGTCACCAGCCACTCTTACTGAACGTGAATAGACCGTCCCTGCCAAGGAAATAACAGCCACTTCCGTAGTCCCTGCCCCTATATCAACAACTAAATTGGCCGTTGGCTCAGTTATGGGTAAATCCGCTCCCATGGCCGCAGCCATGGGTTCCTCAATTAAAAAAACTTCCCTAGCCCCAGCAGACTCTGCAGATTCACGGACTGCCCTCTTTTCGACCTGAGTTATACCCGACGGAATAGATATAATTATCCGGGGCCTCACAAGAGATCTTCTATTATGAACTCTTCTAATAAAATATCTGAGCATGGTTTCGGTGATATCAAAATCGGCAATGACCCCATCTTTCATTGGTCTAGTTGCTACAATGTCTCCGGGTGTTCGCCCCAGCATTGTTTTTGCCTCTTTTCCTACCGCTAATATCTTGTTTCCTCCCCGGTCTCCCTTTCTTACCGCTACCACAGAAGGCTCATTTAAGACTATTCCTTTGCCCTTTACGTACACCAATGTATTGGCCGTACCCAAGTCAATGGCAAGATCATTGGAGAATACACCGATTATAGGGTCTAATAACATTGGGTCTCCTTTCCATTATTCTAATTTCTAACCTACTATACATAATTAATTTTACACAATTTATCAAATATAAAATATTACATGTCTCTTTTATCTTGACAACTCACATAACCTATGATTATTAAAGTGATCAATTTTTTAACGAAGACACCTTAATTTATGAAACGAACATTTCAACCAAGCAACATAAAGAGATCTCGTACGCACGGTTTTCGAGCCAGAATGAGCAGTAAAGGTGGCAGAAATGTGATAAAGAGAAGGAGGGCAAAAGGCCGAAAAAGACTGTCTGTGTGACTATCATGCGTAGCAGTGTTTTATAAGGGTTAGGTTTTGCCCATATTTTAGCGACAAGCTTATAAGATGGGATTGTTTTCTTTTAAACGAGAGGAGCGAATATTAAAAAAGAGGGAGTTCATTTCTTTAAAGCTTTATGGGAGACGCTATTATACAAAAAATTTTGTTGTTATTATAAAAGAAAATAAGGGGGGTATTACCAGGTTAGGCATAACGGTCAGCAAAAGGATTGGAAATTCAGTAAAAAGAAACAGGATTAAGCGATTGATAAGAGAATTCTTTAGGCTGAACAAACAACAGATTCCAAAAGGATATGATCTTTTAATTACTGCTTTAAAAGGAAATAATGCGTTCGCCTTTTTTAAGGTACAAGAGGAGTTGGGAAACTTACTGCTAACAAATGATGGTCCTTTCTTTTAAGCTTCGAGCTTACATAATTTCACTCATTAAACTGTATCAGGTATTAGTATCACCATTTATGCCATCCTCTTGCCGCTTTATGCCTACCTGTTCTGCCTACGCCTCCCTTGCCATTGATAAACACGGTATAATAAAAGGAGGATTCCTCGCTCTAATCAGGATCCTTAAATGCCACCCCTTTCATCCGGGGGGCTATGATCCTCTCAAGTAAGCCCAGTTAGAATTATAGGTGGAACTTTATGCCCCGCGTGAAGGACAAATCTCCTCTAGGCGTATCTCATGACCGCGTCCCTCACCCAGACTCATTCTAACAGGGTAAACATCCATTGAATAGCCTTTTTGAGTATTGATAACATTATTTAGCGTTTTATGTGTCAATCAAGCAGCACAGGTTGATAATTGTACCATTAGCTATTATAATTCACTTTGTTTTAGGGTGGGAATTTATTTATGGATAAAAAAACTTTGTTAGCTTTAGGTCTGTCATTCCTTGTCTTCCTTGTCTGGTCATTTTTATTTGGCCCGAAACCAACGGATACACCAACTAATAACCAGTCAGCACCCAAAAACGAGCAAAGCCAACAAAAAGATCAATCTCAACCCGTTTTAGAAGATAGACCGATGCCCACAGGCCAAAAGCGGGATCTTATGTTAGAGACGGGAAGAGATGCCAGAGATATCACCGTCGAAACAGATCTTTATATAGCTGTCTTTTCTGGGTCTGGTCCTCTCATTAAGAGTTTTAAACTAAAAAAATATCGATCAACGCTTGAAAAAAGCGCTCCCTTAAAAGAATTAATTCATGTTAAAAGCAAGAACGGGTGCGGGTTTAATCTCGGTTTCTCTGGGAAAAATATACCCAATATCAATTGGGCTACCTATAAGGTAAACCGCAAAGAAATTACTATCAGAAAGGGCGATCAGCCGAAGGAGCTGATTTATACACGGGAATCACCTGAAGGAATAGAGATACAAACAAGGTTTATTTTTTATGCCGACAATTACAAAATTGACCTGTCAGTATATGTAAATAACAGATCTGAATATCTCATTGATGATGCCCTTTCATTAAATTTGTTCCATCTTCCTACAAAGACAAAAAAGGGTTATGGCGCCTTTGAGGGTATGGCCCTGCTTCTTGGAGATAAATTAAAAGAGGTTAAAGTTGGAAAACTAAAAGATAAGCAATTTCTTGGCCAAATATCCTGGATTGCTCGTGAAGAACCGTATTTTTTAGCCGCTATCGTCGACGAAAAGAGCAGAAAATCAACTGCAAAAAGTAGCATTCTCCCTGATGACGAGATAAAAATATCGTATACAACCCCTTCGCTCAACCTCAGACAGGACCAGAAGACAACGGAAAACTTTACCCTCTATTTTGGGCCCAGGGATCTCTATATACTAAAGGCCCTGAATAAAAAACTCGAAAAGGCTATCAACTTTGGGTGGTTTGATATTATCGCCAAACCCCTCTTGGTTACTCTACGCTTTTTCAATAAATACCTGTTTAATTATGGCCTCTCAATTATATTGCTCACCATTATCATCAAGATACTGTTTTGGCCTCTCACTCACAAAAGTTATCAATCTATGAAAGAAATGAGAAAACTTCAACCTATGATGGCCAAGATACGGGAGAAATACAAAGGAAATAAGCAAGAAATGCAGAAACAGCTCATGGGTCTTTATAAAACCTATAAAATTAATCCCATGGGAGGTTGTTTGCCTATGATAGTCCAGATTCCTGTTTTTTTCGCCCTTTTTCGAGTCTTACCGAACTCAATAGAGTTACGACATGCTCCCTTTGCTCTATGGATTAAAGATCTCTCTGCACCTGACAGGCTTTTCTCCTTCCCCTTCCAAATTCCTTTTATGGCTGCCCCCTATGGTATCCCTGTGTTAACCCTAATAATGGGAGCATCCATGTTTCTCCAGCAAAAAATGACGCCGACTACAGGAGATCCCACACAAGCTAAGATGATGATGCTTCTGCCAATCGTATTTACGTTCATGTTTATTAATTTTCCCTCTGGTTTAGTGCTTTATTGGTTAGTAAACAACGTACTATCAATAGCTCAACAATATAGGATTAATAAACAAGTGGGCTAATTTTAGGAGGAAATTTTATGTCGTCTATAGAAATAGAAGCTAAAACAACGCAAGAGGCCATTGAAAAGGCCTGTAAATATTTTAATTTAAGCGAGGAGGAGCTTGATATAGAGGTGTTGGAAACCAGATCTGTTGGAATTTTTGGTTTAGCAGGCAACAAGAAGGCTAAAATCAGGGCAACATCAAAGAGAGATAATAGTACAGGGCTTGCCCAAGAAATACTCACAAAAATAATTTCATTGATATCCCCAGATACAAAGATATCTGCAAGGAAAACAGTTGATGATATCATTTTAAACATAGAAGGGAATAATCCTGGGATCCTAATAGGACCTAAGGGTAAGACCTTAGAGGCATTGGAGTTTATTATCAATAAAGCAGTAAATAAGGCATCTGAAAAAAAGGTAAGGGTAATTGTTGATGTAGAAAATTACAGGCAACGGAGAGAGGAATTTTTAGAGAGACTGGCATTTAGAATGGGCGAAAAGGCGAAAAAGACAAGTAAAACTGTCACAATAGATCCAATAAGCCCACACGACAGAAGAATAGTTCACCTTGCCCTTAAGGGCGATTACCAACTCCAAACAAAAAGCAATGGTGAAGGTTTCTTTAAGAGTGTGTTTATTATTCCAAACAAAAAGAAGATCGATAAAAACCAAAATGATTAGCCCCGAGTTACTTCTTCTATTATGGATTATAAAGAGGAGAGCATTGCTGCTATAGCTACTCCAATAGGGGTAGGCGGTATAGGAATAATTAGGATTAGTGGGTATAATGCTGAAAACATCGCACGGAAAATTTTTCGATCAAAGTCCCCCATTACATCATTTGATAGTTTTCGTCTTTACCTAGGCCATATTATCGACCCCAAATCAAACCTTCCTGTCGACGAAGTTCTGCTTTCCGTAATGCACGCCCCTTTCTCTTATACACGAGAAGATGTGGTCGAAATTAATTCTCACAGTGGCTACGCAATCCTGTCATATGTGCTCCAGATAATTCTTCAAACAGGCGCCAGACTGGCCAGGCCTGGTGAATTCACCCTCAGAGCCTTCCTTAACGGGAGGATCGATTTAACCCAGGCCGAAGCGATAATAGACTTAATACATGCGAAAGGTGATATGTCAATGAGGTTGGCAACCGGCCAGCTTATTGGAGGATTAAAAACAAAAATTAATGAAATTAGGCAGGTGCTCATCGAAATCCTTGCAGACATAGAGTGTTTAATAGATTTTCCCGATGAAGAATCTTCTGAAGTAACAAAATCACACACAGCAGATCGTCTAAACGAAAAGGTTATTAAGCCGATTAAAAAGCTCATAGCAGCCTATACGCAAAGAAAGATCTGGCATGAGGGTACCACCGTAGTTATAGTCGGCAAGGTTAATGGTGGTAAATCGAGCATTTTAAATAGGTTTTTACAGGAGGACAGGGCAATTGTTACTCCAATACCAGGAACAACACGCGATATTCTCGAATATACTGTTACTATCGAAGGGCTTCCTTTAAAGCTGGTAGATACAGCCGGCATGCGAAAGGTTAGAGGAGAGGTCGAAAGAAAGGGTGTAAACTTAACAAATAGGCAACTTGGCTTGGCTGATCTAACTCTTTTGGTGATCGACCGAAGCAGACTTTTAAATAAATACGACTTAACTCTTTTGCAAAAAGCTGATAAAAAGGCCACTATAGTTATTATAAACAAAATCGATCTTCCCGCGAAATTAAGTAAAAAAAAGATCGATGCTGTCTTTCAACGCCTTCCCAAGGTTAATGTTTCGGCCCTCACAGGGGAAGGATTTGAAACGCTCAATAAAGTAATCTTTAATAAGGTTGTTGATAGGAATATAGATATGTATCCAACGCCTATTGTTCCTAATATAAGACATAAAACTACATTAACTGACGCCTCTATGTTTTTAGAGAAAGCATCTAAAAATTTAATAGCTGGTTTTCCGCTGGAAATAGTAGCAGCGGATCTTTTGTGGGCGAAAAATGCTTTAGATGAAATAACGGGAAATAAAACGACAGAAGAGATATTGGACAACATTTTTAGTAAATTTTGTATCGGTAAATAAACTCTTAGTAATTTCTTAAAATTGTCACGCTTAGAGTTAATAAATATATTGTAAATAATAGCCTCATATTCTATACTTAGAATTGAACAAAGGTGTATTAATTTATATTTTTAGACCGCGCCATAAGT
>Ga0307444_1000248_pt1 | contig 27819 bp, 19 predicted proteins | sample SalMarSW160340MG_FD_202145 | JGI IMG/M metagenome (GOLD analysis project Ga0307444, IMG submission 202145) | Salt marsh sediment microbial communities from the Plum Island Ecosystem LTER, Massachusetts, United States - SW1603-40 | ecosystem: Environmental > Aquatic > Marine > Intertidal zone >...
TCCCAGGATGAGGTTGACCGCATTGATGATAATCGATTTTCCGGCACCCGTCTCCCCGGTCAGCACTGTGAGACCCTTTTCAAAGCTGATCGAAAGGTCGTCAATGATCGCGAAGTTTCTTATGGCGAGTTCCCGAAGCACTTGTAGAGAACGCCCCCCGAAATAGACGAACTGATTAGGACTTCATCTTGTCTAGCGGCAGTATAGAAAGAACTTGATTGTGAGTCAAGATTGACTGAGTCGTAAAAAGTGTTTTGCGAGTCTGTGACCTCTGGATTTGTTCACGGTCTTGGCACAGATGTTTAATTCGAGGTTTTCCCAACAATACCCTTACAGGGTGTAGTCCGGATTAGGAGATTGGACGGACGAAGAGACGGGATACTCCGGTACTCTGGAGGGGGTCATGGGGTGGGGGGAACACAACAGTTCCCCCCACCCGAGGCTTCAAGCAATGAGGGGCCTGCACTATCTACCGCTGGGGCAGGTCCACCCTAGGTCGCCGAACACCTGGCGGCACTTAAGCAAATAGTCCTTACGTTTCTTTATACGCTTGATATAGAGTTCCGACATCTCGTCGCAAAGCTTGTCAATCTTGGCGCTGTCCACCTTTGGTTGTGCCCACGCGGTCTGTAGGTCCAGCCGTTTTTGAGCGAATTGCTGTCTCAGGGGCAGGGTATCCGTCAGGTAAGCACCCCACATCTCCGACCACTTGTCGCGCTGCTCAGACGTGAGCGACTCCCAAGCCTCAGGTTTCATGTAGTCGCGGGCGGTACTTTGACCCCCACACGTCATACGGAACTCGGTTTCTTCCTGCGATCCTTTGCCCGCCATCTCGCAAAAGGCGGGACCTGCCAAAAACACCGTCAACCCCAGAAGAAGAAGTACCACAAAACATTTTCTCATGTTTGTCACCTCCATGATCTGTGATTCACCTCCATAGGGCGCCATGGGAGGCGTCTCACCCAGATCCTCCTGCTATTCATAATGTGAGAAAAAGCCCTGCAACCCCTTTCCCTTGTGCAGGTACCCTCTGCGCCCTCTCACGATCTGCGACATGCAGCCCATCGCAAAACCCATCTTTTCCTAAAATACGTAATTCAAGCTTGCCGACATCATGTACAGCTTGCCGCTATCATCAAAGAGGTAGGGATCATCGTCTTCATAGATATCCATGCTGACCCCTACACCCAGAGCGAGGTTCTGAGTGATTTCATATTCACTAGTCAATGCCAGGCTCCACTGTTGAATATCCAGATCAGAATATTCGGGAACCCCGCTAAAATCATAGTCATAAGCTTGGGTTGCTGGGTCGTAACCTGCCCAGTCCGCCTCGTTAAAAGTGATTCTGTCCATCTCTGCCGTGGAATCCGTTAAAGACCCTGTCAGTGTAAAGCTGAGCTTTTCGGTTGGCAAGATGGTCGCTGAAACAATCGCCGTGTGACTTTCGATCTCATAATCTTCCTTGGTTGTGAGAGAGCCAAACTGGCTCGTTGTGATGCCGCCAGCTCACCCATTGAAAACCGGCACACATATCCGGCTCTCCCTCTCTTCATCGTCATACAGGTAGGTCAGGGTAAAACTCAGCTTCGGGTTCGGCGCATACCACAAGCTCACCGACGGCATATTAACCTCACCCTCTCCACTGGTGGTATCTTCATCCACCCATCGGTAATTGCCTGTCAGGCTGAGATTGTGCTTGATGGGATAGGTGACATTGGCAACAATTTCATCCCGCTCTTCAGGCATATTACTCATGTCTTCAGTTCTCGTATCCCAGAACTGAAAGTACTGTAACCCGGTTCTCCAGTTGCCGCCGGCGATGAGTTCTGGAGGCTGTTCACCATACGCCTCGCAGGCCCCACCCTGTGGGCTGGCCGCGGAATTGGCAAAGGGGTGGTCGATATCCTGGTAGGTGTATCGAACCCGAGCCCGCACAGGTCCTAATCGGCCATTGACCCCCAGTTTATAGGTATCCATCTGTGTTTCGGTTTCGTCATCAGCCACCAGGAAGTCCTCCCGGTCGGTTTTTTTCCACTCATAGCCGGCCCGTACCGAAAGCCCCGGCATGATCGTGTAGCGGGCATTGAAATCAACCCTGTACTCATCCCGCGACAGGGCGGATTCCCTGGTATAAGGCCATTCAAAGTCGGTATAATAACTCTGATAGGTCCCGCTGTAGTTAGGGTTGATGCCCGAAGGCAAATCGTAATCGACAAGATAGTCATCGTTGTCGATTTCCATCCATCTGAAGCCAGCGTTCAGAGCCAGGCCGGGTATGGATGTATTGCTGATCCTAAAGAAGGCGGTATCAGAGTCCGTTTCGATGTTGTAATCGGTGTTATCTACGTTGGAGTTGACGTACGCCGCAGACAGGGTGCTGTTGATTCCCGGTAGCAGACCCTGTGCCTTGACCGTGTGCATCTTCTTCTCCATTTCGGGCACCTGGTTGTACTCAAGTTCCTGATTTTCGTACCAGACCCTGTCGCCAAAAGGCTTGCTTGCAGCACTCCTCGGATTAATAGCCTCATCATAAAGATTGGTTGGCGTGGTACCCTCCTCTTGAAACTCGCGGTACAGGTAGCTGTATTCTAAGGCAAGCTGTGGGGATTTGGCCTGGCCAAATTTCGCCTTGATGCTTGGCCTGAAGTCCTCGGTTTCTTCGTCAATCTCTCGGCTATGGCTCTGCACATGACAGGCCGTACATTTACTCATGGTCAAGGATTGGCGATGCCCCTCCCTCATTTCCTTTCGATAGTCAAAGGAGATTTCGCCCCCGGGAATAAAGGGGAGAGCAACAGCCGTGTTGCTCTTGATCTCCGAATGAATGATCTGATATTCGTCCCTGCTGTTGTAGTCTGTGTGGGTTGTTACAACATGAGGATCCGCAGGTGAGTACACGGCATTCAGGTTCTCCAGGGGATCATGGTCCAGCCAGTGCTGAAAGCGATCGTATTCAAAGCGTTGCTTGACCATTCGCCTGAAATCCACATCCAGATAATAACTCTGCTCTTCATCATCGATAAAGGTGCCGCCAAATCCAAGATAATCGTCGGCCCTGTTTCCGGTAAGAGAAAACTCAAAGGTGGGGTGCAGCCCTTTTTCCATCGTCTTATATTCGCCCACTTTTTTACTTTCCACACCGCCGGGCGTTCTCTCCAGATCGGACGTTGCTACCGCTTCAAACCCCGGTTTGAGTTCAACCTCAAAGGCTGTGGCAGACGTCTCCTCTTCTGCGTCCGCCACGGCTGGCATTTGAACCACTATCAGTATAAGAGCTAGAAAGATACTCAGCCCTATCCACTTGTTTTTCGTTTTCATCAGCAACCTTTCCCCCTTTCTGCAATAAAACCACGGGTTGCAGTCATTGAGCGCGCTATCTTACCTGGTCAACGCCTTGCCCTGGCCAGGCACGGCCTGGGACGGCAAATCTGAACCGTGAATCTGAGAATGACATTGGGTGCACTTGGTCGTCCAGGCCCTCTTAAAACCGCTGCGCTGGGACAGATTATGGGCCTCTGGATATGCCCCGGGCACATAGTAGCCCGACGGTGGATCACCGTCCGTGCTCTTGTCATAACCTACCTTGCCAGAGTGAAAGTGCAACTCGTGACATTGCAGGCAGATAAACGGCTCATTTTGCTTGAGCAGATTGTTGGCTATGGTCCCGTGGGGGGCGTGGCATATGGTGCAGTCTTCCAGCACGGGGGCATGTTCAAAGACGAAAGGCCCCTGTTTAGACGCATGACAGTTCAAACACAGATCGTTTAACCTTTCATCCGTCTTGAGGAGGCTCCCTACCATGCTACCGTGCGGATCATGACAGTCCGAGCAGCCCATCTTTCCCTCCCGGATGGGATGGTGGGAAGGATACTGGGCTTTGGCCTGGATATCCATGTGACAGCCGTAGCAGCCATCCGGTTCTGATTTGGCCAGCAGTTTGTCGGCGACCGGGGGGTGAATCTTGTGACACTGGAGGCAGCCTACATCATTGAGGTAGTGTTCACTGCCTGCCCAATGAAATCTTGTGTGGCACTCCAGGCAGATCCTTGATTGTTGGGCCGAGGTGAGCTTTGCGAATGTGATAATGTCAGCCGGGTCTTCTGATTCAACGTGCAAGCTTCCGCCGCCGTGGCATGTCTCACAACCCGTGCCAAGGCCGGCTGTCTCAAAAGGCGCGATCCTGCCGTGAATGGTCTTTGCAAAAGCATTGCAGGCCTCTTCGTGACAATCAGCGCACCTGTCACAACCCACACAGACCGCCCCTTGTATCACGGGCATGGAGACCGCTGTTGGGGGCAGGGCGTGTTTAGCGCACTGGATGTTCGTGAAGGCCGCCAATAGTAGCAGGAACGAAAGCCAAGAAAGTCTTTTCTTCATGCTGCAGTCCTCCTGTCGTCTTCAGATTTCCTTTCTTTGGCAAAAAACTCCTAAATCGCTTTGTTGATTGTTCGGATTTTCCTTTGCTTCTCGGAAAATGCCTCTTTTACACCCCTAACATCACCTCCCCTGATTGTTCGAAATGGTTGTGCCGTTCATCTGCGCAGGTTCCTTTGCCGTCAGCGGCATGGCCACTTCAGTTATCCCGGCGATCACAGACACACCCCGACTTTCCGGCACGGGGTGCAGCTTCCAGCTAATGCCGCTACAAATCAAGGTTCCTACACCTGCTCTCCGTCAGTCTCCTCGTCAGGCTAAAAAACACTGGAAGAGGGGGCTGAACATACCCAAGAGGCAGAAAACCCTGAAGGAAGCTGTGGGGAACGCGCTCGGTTGTCCGGTTCGTGATCGCATAGAGAATTTTTGAAGTGATAGGTGCACATGAGCAATAGATATGCCAAAAACATACACCAGGGCCTATCGGTTTGTAACCTACTGAAAGAATAGAAGATGAAGGGTGTTGCCATCGTGCTACCAACGAGACTACACGGTAACACCGGACACAAAACGAACCATTTAGAGCAATGCTAAGGGAACAATTTGAACCAAGGGCTTGACTTCATGGTCGAGCCTTGGAAGGGGCAAGTGGAACGGGGAAAGATCTCTTTGCCAGGGCAATTGAAGCTCTCTGCAGCAAACTGCAGGGAATCTTCGACCGTAAGGAACGCTGCCGTTTTTGGGATTCGCTCGCTGTTGCGGTTCACAACAATTGTAGAAGAAAGAAGGGGCCTTTTGTGGCCTTTCACTGCGGGGCATTCCCGGAGGCCTTCATTGATATAACAGCCTCAAAGATTTCATCGAGCGCCCGCACCGCGTCGGCATCATCCGGCAATTCGACGGTGGGCCGTCCCTCCGTATCGTACTGGGAAATCAACGCGTCTTCCGGCACACACCCCGCCAGGTGCAGCCCGGCTCTGTCTACTGCAGACCTGATGGCCCCTGGCAACTCACCGTTGACACGGTTCAAGATCACATAGTCTTGCTTGATATCGAGCGCCAGCTCTCGGGCCAGATCACGAATCCGCTCGGCTGCCTGTATGCCTCGTTGTGTCGGATCAGATATGATGAGCAGAATATCGGCGCGACGGGCCACCAACCGACTGATATGCTCCATACCTGCCTCATTGTCCATCACGATCACAGCGTAGTTTCCGCACAGCTTTTCCATATACCCCGACAGCAGCGTGTTGGCATGGCAATAACAGCCCGGGCCTTCCGGACGACCCATGACCACCAGGTCACACCCGTAGCTCTCTACCAGGGCCTCCTCAATCTTATATTCCATGTAGACATCCCTGGTCATGCCCGGTGGCACCCCGTCTTTGATCCCCTCCCTGGCCTCGCCAAGCGTGGTCTCTACCTTGAGACCGAGGACCTCATTCAGGTTTGCATTGGGGTCTGCATCCACCGCCAGGATGGGCTTGACACCCTTCTTTAGAAGAAACCTGATGAGAAGACCTGCGATCGTGGTCTTACCGGTGCCTCCCTTGCCGGCCATGGCAACGGTCATCGTCATGAAGTCTTCCTTTCATTATGAATAAGTTGACAGTTCGCATCCAAGTGTTTGATCACATCAGGGAAAAAGCCGGCTTCCGTATGGGGAAGAAAAAGGGCTCCCATATACTTGTCCATGAACGACGAGTTGTCGCTCAGTTCAATATGGGTCATCATCTTGGCAATCCCTTCTATGTCACCGAGCATCCCTCTGGAAAGGCACAGCAATCGGGAACCCAGCAGCGATCCGTTTCCCAGGAAATGAAATTTCTCCACCGGGATGTCCGGGAACAGGCCTATCCGCTTCCCCTTTTCAATGTTGATGTATCGGCCGAAGGCCCCCGCGATAATGACTCGATCCAGGTCGCTGAAAGAAAGGGACAGGCTCTCAAGGAGTGTCAGGCATCCGGCAAAAAGCGCACCTTTGGCACGAATAAGGTTCTCAATATCCACCTCTGTGATGACGATATCATGCCCGGTGCCCGAGTCTTCAGCCCATGCCAAGACATATTCCATTCCGAAGCGTCCCGGCCGGACCCGGTCCGATGAGAGGTCGCGAACAAACTTGCCGTTGCGGTCGATGACACAGGCCGATAGCAACTCCGCCAGAACACTGATAAGGCCCGACCCACAGATGCCCCGGGCCTTTTTCCTCCCGACCGTAATGATCATGGGCTCCAGGGACACCGGATTGATGTGAAAACCCTCAATGGCTCCCTGGTCGGCCCGCATACCGTGTTTGATCCCACCCCCTTCAAAGGCGGGACCCATGGAGCATGCTGCGCACGCGAGCCAGTCGCGGTTCCCCAGAACGATCTCTCCGTTGGTGCCAATGTCCATGTAGAGGGTAAGCGCCTTTTTCTGAAACACACCGGAACCGAGTATGCCGGCAACAATGTCCCCTCCCACATAACTCGCCACCGAAGGAAAGCTGAAAAGCTCCACACAATCGGGCACATCAATGCCTACCTCCGACGCCCACACCAATGGCATAAAACTGGCTGCCGGAACATAAGGGGCTTCTCGAATATAGCGCGTTTCCAGCCCCAGGAGAAGATGGGTCATCGTCGTGTTGCCGGCAGAAGCGATGTAGGCGATACTCCTTTTTGAGCTTCCGGTTTGCTCCAGAATTTCGTCAATCACCTGATTCACAGAAGATACCACCAGAGACTGCAGGTTTTTCTCTCCCTCTGGTTTCTGTGCATACACGATACGGGTAATCACATCCTCGCCACATTGAGCCTGCTTGTTATATTCAGCCGCCTCGGCCATGACCTTTCCTGTCTTGAGATCCAGAAGCTCGGCACATACGGTCGTCGTTCCTATGTCCAGGACCAGGCCAAGATTCTGGCCGGAGGTGTCACCGGGCTCTAAACGCACCAGTTTCGATGGTCGATCTTTGTCTTGCGAGGATGAAACAGCCCCCAGCCCTTGAGCCGCCGCCAGCGTGGCCGTAACAGACCATTCACCGGTTCTCAGAATCTGTGGCAGGGTCCTGAGACATCGAATATCAACAGACATGTTTTCAATATGATGTTGTCGCTTCAGGGCCGTGGCGAGGCGGGTCAGGTCGCTGGCATTATCCTTTAACGTGGGGGGCGTCAATTGAACCGGCACCTTCATGGTCACCGGGTTGAGGTCCCAGCCCTCAGCCAAAGGTATGGTCTGAAGGGCGGAGATTTTCCGGTCTGACTTGCCCATGTCGAGCTTCTGGGCCACGACCCGTTTTAGGCCCCTGGACTCCACGGGAATCTGCACGGTGCAGTCTGAGAGAACAGAGGTCTTGCAGGCTTGCCGCCATCCCTGTTCATATTCTTCCTGACTGATGTTTTCCGTCTTTTCGCTATCAACCTCCCCTGCCTCTATGATCACGCGACACTTGCCGCAAACGCCCTGCCCACCGCATGAGGCATTGATGTGCACACCAGCCCCAAGGGCCGCATCCAGCAGGTTCGTGCCCTTGTCAACGCGAATAGAAACCTGGTCCGGTTGAAATGTGATGGTGTGTTTCATAGTTGTGTCCGACCGAAAAAGGCCGCCCGACTCACACTTCCAGGCGGCCTGTCCAATCACGTCAGGTTTGATAGACTCGTAAAAAGTGTTTTGCGAACGACATTGAGCATTTTGGGAAAAAGGCACTTCAGATGTTTAGCGTTAAGAAATGCTAACTGTTTGATCCGCCGCAGGCGGAGAGTTTTAGCATTTTAGCTGAATATCTTAAGGGCCCCCAAAATGTTCACGGCGTGAGTAAAATCGACTTTTTGCGAAACCAACAGGTTTGCAGCCTTCAGCTTTGAGCCTTGGGCTTTGGGCTTTCACCTTCCTCTTTGCCCGCCATGTGTTGATAGCTCTCGTATCGTTCCTTCATATCCTCCTCGGCCTTTTGAAAAAGCGCTTTGGCATTTTCTGGAAAGGTCCTCGTCAGGCTGGAATAGCGTACCTCGCCCATCAAGAATTCCTTGAAATCAGCCTTGGGTTCCCTGGAATCAAGCAAGAGGGGGTTCTCCCCTGCCTCTTTACGCCTGGGGTCATATCGATACAGTATCCAGTAACCCGCCTCCACGGCCCGCTTCTCTTCATGCTGGCTGCGGCCCATGTTGATGCCGTGATTGATACAGGGGGCGTAGGCGATGATCAGAGAGGGGCCCTGATAGCTTTCGGCCTCAACAAATGCCTTCATCAGTTGATTCTTATTGGCCCCCATGGCAACAGAGGCCACGTAGACATAACCATAGGTCATGGCCATTCTGCCCAGGTCTTTCTTGCGGGTCGGTTTACCACCGGCTGCAAATTTGGCCACGGCTCCGGTGGGCGTTGCCTTTGAAGACTGACCACCGGTATTGGAATAGACCTCTGTATCCAGGACCAGGACATTAATGTCATGACCCATGGCAAGGACATGGTCCAGGCCACCGTAGCCGATGTCATAGGCCCAGCCATCACCACCAATGATCCAGATCGACTTCTTGACAAGGTAGTCACTTCGATCAAGGATTTCACCAAGCAAGGCATGGGCAGGCCCCTTTTGATCGAGGGTCTCAAGTTCGGCAAGCTCTTCTACCTTGCGGCCATATTCCCTGGATTTCTCCCCATCGAGCATATTTTCCAGCCACATCTTGCAGGCGTCTTTCAGCTCTTTCGAAAGCTTCGTATTCAGGGCCTCACGAATAAGGTCGGCAAGCTTCTCCCGCCTCTGCGTTACACCTAATTCCATGCCGAACCCATACTCGGCATTGTCCTCGAAAAGGGAATTGGCCCACGCAGGACCGTGCCCCTCTTCATTGACGGTATACGGACAACTCGGTGCGGATCCACCATAGATGGAGGAACAACCCGTGGCATTGGCGATCATCATGCGATCACCAAAGAGCTGTGTGGCGACTTTGATGTAAGGGGTTTCGCCACACCCCGGACAAGCCCCTGAAAACTCAAAAAGCGGCTGCCGGAACTGGCTTCCCTTGACCGAGGTGGCGGGCATCACATCGCCCAGGACAGGGAGTTCGGTAGCAAATTTATGATTAGGAACCTGTACCTGCGTCTGCGTGGCCAGCGGTCGCATGACCAGGGCTTTTTTCTTGGCCGGACAGATATCGGAACAGTTTCCGCAACCCGTACAATCCAGGGGGCTGACCTGAACCCGGAACCTCAAGCCCTTTAACTCTTTGCCCACGGCATTCAGGGTGACAAAACCTTTCGGGGCCTTCTTAAGGTCGTCCTCCCGTGCAATGACCGGCCGGATGACGGCATGGGGACAAACAAAGGCGCATTGATTACACTGTATGCAGTTTTTAGGAATCCACTCGGGCACGTTGATGGCAATCCCTCTTTTTTCATACCTGGTCGTCGCTGTAGGAAATATACCGTCCGGGCTGAAAGCGCTCACCGGAAGCTTGTCCCCTTGCTGAGCCAGCATGGGTCTCATGACCTCGCTCACGAACTCAGGCTCATCTGCTTCCATGTACGCTTCGTGGCCGGCGGTGGCCCAGGTTTTTGGCACCTTAATGTTCTTCAAGGCTCCTATGGCCTTATCCACTGCAGCTATATTCATCTGTACAATCTTCTCGCCTTTTTTCCCGTACGTCTTCTTGATGGCCTCCTTGATGTACTTGATGGCATCCCGGGAAGAGATCACCTTGGCGATATGGAAAAATGCCGCCTGCATAACCATGTTGATACGTCCGCCCAGACCGACTTGAGCAGCGATCTCGGCGGCATCAATATTGTAAAAGCTTAAGTTTTTCTGGGCGATTGTTCTCTTCATATGGTCGGGAAGCCTGGTTCCCATTTCCTTGACGCTCCATGGCGAATTGAGCAGAAAGGAGCCTCCCTGCCTGATCCCTTCCAGGATCTCGTACTGGGTAACAAAAGCGGGATTATGACAGGCAATGAAGTCAGACTGGGTCAACAGGTAGGGGGACTGAATCTTCTGAGGCGAGAATCTGAGATGGGATATGGTAATTCCCCCGGACTTCTTGGCATCATAGGAAAAATACGCCTGTGCATACATGTCCGTATTCTCACCGATGATCTTGATGGCGTTCTTGTTGGCCCCAACGGTTCCATCGGCGCCGAGCCCCCAGAACTTGCATCGCACCGTTCCCTCAGCCGTTGGATGGATCTCCTCGTCAAGGGGGAGAGACGTGTATGATACGTCGTCCACAATACCAACCGTAAAGTGATTTTTGGGCGCTGATGAGCGGAGATTGTCAAACACGGCCTTGACCATGGTCGGGGTAAATTCCTTGCTTCCCAGACCGTATCTTCCTCCCACAATAACAGGATGCTCTGCCTTTTCCTGAAAGACCGTGCACACATCCTGATAAAGGGGTTCACCCAATGCCCCCGGGGCCTTGGTCCGGTCCAGAACCGCTATTCTTCTTGCCGTGGCCGGAAGGGCGCTCAAAAAGTGCTCCCTTGAAAACGGCAGATAGAGCCGAACCTTGACCAGGCCGACTCTCTGGCCCAGTCCGTTGAGGTAATTGGCGGTTTCCTCGATCACATCACAGCTGGATGCCATGGATATGATAATTTTATCTGCTTCAGGGTCTCCCACATAGTCAAAAAGATGGTATGAACGGCCCACCAGGGCCCCCACCTTTTGCATCTCCTCCTCAACAATGTGAGGGATCCTCTCATAAAAAGGATTGGACCCCTCCCGGTTCTGGAAGAATATGTCAGGGTTCTGGGCCGTGCCCCTGAGCTGAGGATATTCAGGGTTCAAACAACGGCTCCTGAACTCATCAATCGCCTCCCAGTCCACCAGGGATGCCATGTCGTCATAGTCAATAAAGGCTATCTTCTGTATCTCGTTGGAGGTCCTGAATCCGTCAAAAAAGTGAATAAACGGAAGGCTTGCCCTGATGCTGGCCAGGTGGGCCACAAGGGCGAGATCCATGTTTTCTTGAACGGATGCCGAGGCAAGGAGGGAGAATCCTGTCTGTCTGACCGCGTTGATATCCGAGTGGTCTCCGAAAATAGACAGCGCATGGGCGGCAACGGCCCGGGCCGAGACATGAAAGACAGCCGGCATGATCTCGCCCGATATCTTGTACATGTTTGGAATCATCAGCAGTAGGCCCTGGGATGCTGTAAACGTTGTGGACAAGGTGCCCGCGGAAAGCGCCCCATGAACCGCGCCTGCGGCCCCTGCCTCAGACTGCATTTCCATCACCTTCAAAACCTGCCCGAAGATATTCTTCCGTCCATGGGCGGCCCATTGGTCGCAGTACTCACCCATACTGCTTGAAGGCGTAATGGGATAGATTGCAGCCACGTCGCTCATGGCATAGGCCACATGGGCCGCGGCCTCGTTTCCTTCAACCGTCTTTGTCATCGGGTTCATATTCTCTCTCCCTTCATCATCGAGTTGCTTTATCATAGCATTGAAGCTCCCTGTAGCAAGCTACAGGGAATCTTCGACCGTAAGGTACGCTGACTTTTTTTGGATACGCTCGCTAACCCCGCAGCAAGCTACGTGGAATGCACTCGCTTTCCCGGTTCAAGTGTAGCCATTAGCAAAACACTTTGCCGGCCTCTTTGCCCAATTGTCCAAGGTGCTCCACCACGTGAATGCCGCCCCGACGCATGGCAGCTATCTTCTCTCCGGCTGTTCCCCCACTGCCAGATATGATCGCACCCGCGTGCCCCATCCGCTTGCCCGGCGGGGCCGTAAGGCCTGCAACAAATCCAACCACGGGTTTGCTGAAATGTTCCCTGATGTACTCGGCAGCCGCCTCCTCATCCTGGCCGCCGATCTCTCCGATAAGCACCACACCTTCCGTTTCAGGGTCCTGGTCAAAAAGCCTTAACATGTCCACAAAGGACGAACCAATGATGGGATCGCCCCCGATCCCGATGCAGGTGCTCTGCCCCAGGCCACTCTGGGTCAGCTGGTGGACGACTTCATAGGTCAGTGTGCCGCTCCTTGATACGACGCCAATGGACCCCTCTTTGTGGATCTGCCCAGGCATGATCCCTGCTTTGCAGCGACCTGGCGAAATCACCCCGGGACAGTTTGGCCCCACGAGGCGGGTGTTGCAGCGTTTCAAAAAGGCAGCGACTTTCAACATGTCATGGATGGGAATCCCCTCGGTAATGCAAATGCTCAATGAAAGCCCTTCTGCCGCAGATTCCATGATCGCATCTGCCGCAAAAGGGGACGGCACAAAAATCAAACTGACATTGGCGCCCGCACGGTCAACCGCCTCACCAATGGTGTTAAACACCGGGATGCCGTCCAGGCTTTGGCCCCCCTTGCCAGGGGTCACCCCTGCTACGACATGGCTGCCGTAGGCCACACACTGCCGGGTATGAAAACTTCCCTCCCTGCCGGTTATCCCCTGAACCACCAGGCGTGTGTCTTTGTCGATCAATATGCTCACATTCATACCCCTTCGGGCTGTTGCCCAAACACGAATTCCTTTGAGCGGTCATTAAAACGTTTTTGGCCAAGAAATCTTGGCGAAGCGAAAGACCAGCGATTTCAACTGTTTGAGCCGAAGGGCGAGTTTTGAAATCGCCTGGAGCAAGCCTTAGATTTATCCAAAAACGTTTTAGACCAAGCGAAGAGGGATTTGGGCAACAGCCCACCCTTTGAGCGTCCCGCTGACGCCTTTACGACATCATCTGCCGGACTTTGGCTGCCGCGTCAGCCATGCTGTCGGCCACGATAAAATCGAGGTCGGACCGGGCCAGAATACTGCGCCCCTCCTTCACATTGGTGCCGTCCAGCCGCACCACCACAGGCACGTTGATGGCGACCTTCTTGGCCGCCTCGACCACCCCATTGGCCAGCACGTCGCATCGCAGGATCCCACCAAAGATGTTGATCAGGATCCCCCGAACATTCTTATCCCCAAGGATGATCTCAAAGCCCTTGGTCACCATCTCCGTGGTGGCCCCGCCGCCCACGTCCAGAAAATTCGCCGGTCTGGCACCGGCCTGCTTGATCAGGTCCATGGTGGCCATGGCCAGTCCTGCGCCATTGACCATGATCCCGACATCCCCTTCAAGGCGGATGTAATTCAGGCGGTACCGTGAAGCCTCAAGTTCCAGCCGATCCTGCTCCTCGGTATCTTCCAGTTCCAAGAGTGCCTTGTGGCGATAGAGGGCATTATCATCAAATTCTATCTTGGCATCCAGGGCAAGGAGTTGGTTGCCCTGTGTCACGATCAGGGGGTTGATCTCCACCAGCATACAATCCAAGGACTCAAAAAGTCTGTGAAGCTGGGCGAAGATCCCTGTGCCCGCCCTTACAAGGCCAACATCTATCCCCATGCCGAACACCAGCTTTCTGGCCTGAAAACCTGCAAGCCCCACCCCCACATCCACCCACTCCCTCACAATGGCTTCAGGACGGCTCGCGGCCAGCTCCTCAATCCCCATGCCGCCCTCCGCACTGGCGATCAGGACCGGGCATTGCCTCGCCCGATCAACGGCGGCTCCCACGTAAAACTCCTGTTTGATCCCCAGCCCCTGTTCCACCAGGACCGCCCTGACCTGCCTGCCCTGGGGCCCTGTCTGGGGCGTCACCAGGGTCATGCCAAGCATCTCTTTGGCGGTTTCAGCCACGGCGGCCGGCGTTTCGGCCACACGAACGCCACCCCCCTTGCCACGGCCGCCGGCGTGGATCTGGGCCTTAACGACCCAGCGTGAACCGCCGATCTGCTCGGCGATTTTTCCGGCCTCTTCAGCGTCCCGGGCCACGGCGCCCGGGGGGACAGGAATGTTGAATTCTGAAAAGAGTTCCTTGGCCTGGTATTCGTGGATTTTCATGCTCTGTCCTACACGTTGGGCCGGTTGTGCAAAATAATGAGGGTAACCGACTCACCCGGGCCAACGGGCTCAACCGGTTTCTCCTCTACATATTCACAGGACGTTCTGCAATGCCTCCCACGGGTTGTCCGTTGAGCCGGTCGATGGCGGCCCCAAGGGCCTCCATGATCTCAAACTTGTCCCTGCCTCGCACCTTCAAGCTCTGACGATTATCCAGTTGGAAAAAAAGGAGTCTTTTCATCCTCCTGATGCCGCCGAGATAGCTCTGGATCTTCCAGTGCGTGTTAACAGGCAAGGTGGTGTTCCTGAAGACCGACAGGAACCCATAGTGAATCTTCAGTCCCCCCGGACTCACGGTCACCGCACTGAACCCCCACAGCGGACCGTTAAAAAACCACAGGGCGATTGCCCCCCACATCACCACAAGAATCACATGTGTCGTTTTCTGGCTCCGGATGGCACGGATCAGGACCCCGACAATAATGGCCACGATCACCGCCATGATGACATCCTGAACCATGACCGAGCGGATAAAAAAGGTTTGAGCCTCCATTTGAAACACTTTCAACGTGAAGGGAGAGTAAGTTTTTATGGCTATCACCCGGCAGGCCTTCTGTCAAACAAAAACAGGCTGTTGGATATGAACTCATTCCCCTGCTCGGGGCAAGCCGCTTGCCGACGCGGGTCAACTTCTTTCAAAAAAAGAGATTGACCCGTAAGACCTTTTATGCTAACAGCCCGAGGCACTTTCGGCGAAAATTTGGTTGTTAGTAAACTTTTATGTTTCCGGGTAGGTCCCCTAGCGGGGACACAAGTTTACTGCGGAACCAGGGGCAAGGAGGAAAATTTTTCATGCGCACACAAAAGGCTCTATTGGCTGGCACGGTAATGATCGGACTGTCTTTTCTATGCACCTTTGCCTTTGCGGGTCACGGGGGGGGGCATAAGCCTGAACACGAGAGGTTTCCACACGGAGACACTGTGAATATTGCGGGCATCATATACGACACCCACAATGAACCCGTAGGGGAGTGCCACGTTGCCGTCTATGAAAACGGGGAAGAGGTGGACCACATTGAAACGGCCGACAGTGGAAAATATGTCTCTCGTGTCAAGGTCGAGAAGGGTTCTGTCCCGGGCTCAACCTTTGTGGTGGAGGCCAAGAAAACCAGTTTTCAGACACAGAAAGTCACCTTTACAGGCGCGGACTTTGCCCAGAGGGCGGATCATTTCTTTGCCAGTGAAGACCTGACCCTGCCGCGTGCGCAGAGCCCGGCCTTTTGGATCGCGACCGTGGTCTTTATCCTCGCCTACGTCCTGATCGCCTTTGAGCTCTTGCATCGAACCATCGCGGCCCTGCTAGGTGCGGCTGTCATGATGTGTATTTCCTATACCATCGGTACGATCAGCCCGGAGTTCCGCATCTTCTCCTTCGAGCGTGCGATTGCCTCCGTGGACATGAACGTCATCTTTCTCCTGATGGGCATGATGATTATCGTGGGGGTTCTGAAGAACACCGGCGTTTTTCAGTGGTGTGCGTACATGTCTTACAAGTTGGCAAGGGGAAAAGTGTTTCTCCTCACTGTTGTGCTCATGGCATTTACGGCGGTAACCTCTGCATTTCTGGACAATGTAACCACCATGCTCCTTCTCACAGGGGTTGCCATCGAAATATGCGTGTCACTCGATCTGAATCCGCTTGACATGCTCATACCGCTGGTGCTGGCCTCGAATGTCGGGGGCACGGCCACCCTCATTGGTGACCCGCCCAATATTATGATCGGTTCCTATGCCGGGCTCACCTTCATGCACTTTGTGGAGGCCCTGGCCCTGATATGCGTCGCCTCCATGGTTGCCCTGTTTATTTACTCCAAGCTGATCTGGGGCAAGGACTACGCCAAGTCTCAGGCCTCGGTTCATAATGTGGGTGAATTCACGGCCGAGCTGAAAGAAAAATACAAGATCTATGACGCCAATCTGCTGACCTATGGCCTGGCTGTCTTGGGCTTTACGATATTTCTTTTTCTGACGCACGGTTATTGGCACATGGAGGTTAGTGTCGCTGCCCTGACGGGTGCCAGCGTCCTGTTTACGATCGGCGTTCTCACCAAAAAGGTGGACATGCTTCATCTCATAGAAAAAGACATCGAATGGCCCACCCTCATGTTCTTTATCTTCTTGTTCATGCTCGTGGGTGCGGTGGAGGAGGCGGGGCTGCTCGACCTGATCGCCGACTGGATTCTTCACGTTTCCGGCGGAAGTTACCTTATGTCTATGACCCTGATCCTGTGGGTAGCAGCCATGGCATCGGCCTTTGTGGATAATATCCCCTTCACGGCGACCATGCTCCCCATCGTCGCCTATCTTACCAAGGTCATCCCGGGCTCCGAAAACACGCTGTGGTGGGCCTTGGCCCTGGGCGCCTGCTTTGGCGGCAACGGCACCATCATCGGCGCGTCGGCCAACGTGGTCACCATGGGTATTGCCGAGTCCAAGGGCTATAGGATATCCTTTGGCGGGTTCATGAAAACCGCATTTCCGTATATGGTTATCAGTATTCTGATAGCCCAGGCCTGGCTGATGATTTTCAAGCCGGCATAGGCATACGGCGCATAAGCCCAAACGCAAGAAAGCCCCAACTGTTCGTAGCAGTTGGGGCTTTTTCGTGGTTTAGAAGAAGAACCATCATGATATTGTGTGAAGAACGGACAAAACACAGGCCTTGGAACCAGGGAAGGGCAAGACCTACAAAGACGGCGGCGGCAAACGCAGATCAGAACCGCAAAAGGGTTCTCTCAGAATGGCTATCCTTCATGAAACAGGCTGAACCGCGAAAGCGAGCGCATTCCCCGCTGCTTGCGGCGGGGTTAGCGAGCGAATCTGAAAATGAAAAGCTTCCTTCCGGTGAAGATTCCCCGTGGCTTGCCGCGGGGAGGCTTCAATTCTCAACGTTCGTGATCAAATCTTGCATCTGACAAGACGAATTCCCCATCAAGCACCATTAGGTTGACCCGATGCCCGACCTCTCTGAACTTTTCCGGCCCCGCACTTGATGATTCTTGGATGTCTAAGATTAGCTCGTCAATCATAGCAATTAATTCATTGACAGACCTCTTAAGCTTGGGACCATCAGAATCAGCCACATGGCCCAGAAATTTATTTGCTTCTCTTAACTTGTTTAGTGTGGCATCCGATTGCTTAAGATAGAATAGTCGGTCAGCATCATAAACCAGCTGGCGAACCTCGGTCATGGGTATATAATAAAAATGTAATTTCAATAATGCATTCATTGCCCGTTGCACCGCCTCGCTCGATTCGGCTTTTTCACCAATTTGAATTTTATCTGATGCTTCTCTTAGCGCCTTTACAGCTTCCGAAACAGAATCGTTCAAATGACTGAAACCTGCGTCTTCCAGCACAGGAAACCTGAGGCCTGAGGTTTTATCGGATAATTCGCAAGCGCTAATGCCCGGTATTAGTAACACCAAGACCCAAAGCAAGACATTCTTGTTCATTGCAAAGCTCCTTTTGTGCCAGGTTCTACATTCAGAAAATCACTCGGACTCCTCCCAGCTCCTGTATGGAAAAGTCGTGCTTTTCTTCAGGGGCTCCGATGAAGATGTTGTTTCGTGCCACACCAAACTCACGGGAAACGGAATCTATGATCTCCGGCCCAAATCTTCCTTCTCGCACGGTCAGCTCAACTCTTAGTTCCGGAAAAATTTGCTCAATCACCTTGATAGCTTCCTTGATTGATGCCTCTTCATTCCGATCCGGAGCATTGTACAGGTGGAATACCACCACTGACCGACTCGGTTCGTTCTTTATAATGTATGAGAAAGCGTCATGCAAACGGTCTAAGCGGCCACCTCGTGTAAATAGGACAACCCGCTGCTCTGATATAGACATTATTCGATCAACTATGACGGAACGCCATACCAGCGATTTGGTCATGAGATTATTCAATACCTCTAAGGTGGCTTTTAAGATGGGAATACGCATATAGACAAGGACGACGACCAAAACGGTGGGGATGAAATAGTAGGAGAAGTAGGAAAGGCTGTGATAGTCGATAATAACATTGCCAAGAATGCCTATACTAGTAGCGGCCATGGCAAAGAGAATCGTCCCCCAGCCCGCCCGGTAGGTCCGCTTGAGCTCGCTGCGTCTTACCTTCAGCAGAATATTGCCGAGGCCAAACAGGGTCATGACTCCAAGAAAGGAAATGGTGTAAACCCCAGCCAGGGATAGAAGGCTCCCTTTGGTAAGGAGCAAAATGGAAGAACAAAGGAGAAAGAACGCGATAACGATGCGGTGGGAGGTGCCTCTACGGTTCCGCTTCAGCAAGAATTGTGGCAGACATTGATCCAGAGCCATACGTCGGATTAGGCCAGTTACCCCCACAAAACTCGTCAACACCGCACCAGAGAGCACGGCTGCGGCATCCAGAACAACAATGAACCGAAAGGTTTCCCCGCCAGTGTGGAATGCAATTTCCGACAGAAGGTGGTCCTCATGACGTACAATATCAGCCAATGGCAGAAGATTTAGCGAGATAATAGAAGTCAAGGGGTTGAATATAATCACTGCTATCAACATGTTTCGCAAGGTTTTGCGAAAAACCCCAACGTCCTGCTCTTCCACAAAGTTAGCCGAACTCTCAAAACCGCTTATTCCCAGTAAGCCAGCCGAGAAGCCGAGAAAAATCGCAACAAACAGGCCATGGCCACTTGGCAGCATTGAGAGATTTGTCTTGAGGATGTGGAAATCAGCGGGGAAATGCACAAATCCTATGATACAGAAGGCAACCAAGGTAGCCATGTGGAATACGAAAATGGTCAAGGCCACTACTGCGGACTCGGTGATGCCAATGATAGCCAAGATGGCGAAAACGCCAAGGAGACAGATTGTAGCCCCCATCACCTCAAGGTTGGGAAGGATATGATGAAAATATTCAATACCTGTCTTAGCGGAAATAACCGCAGTAGCTATATATGAAAGAATAGTCATGCAGGCGGCGACGGCAGCGGCAAACTTGGACGTGCAGTTGAGCAAACAGTTATAGGTGCCGCCGTTTAGAGGAAGGGCTTCAACGACCTCGGTGTAGACCTTTTTATAGAGATATAGAACAAGACCGACCAACAACAGTACAACCGGGGCCAAGACGCCAGCGTACACGGCGGCTATAGCGGCAACGTAAAGGCAGCTAGATGTAATATCGTTTCCACAGATTCCAGTAGCCAGCCATTGATTCAATCTCTTCTTTGAGGTTGGTTCGATCAACAGTTCTCCGGTGGAAGGGGATGGCGGGTGTGGATTTCCTAAGACTTTTTCCACAGGTAGTTTCTTGACTAAATGCTGTTGGGGCGATGACATGATGATTATAAGGCCGCCGATCTCCCCGCCCAGAAACGTTACCAAAGAAGAACAGGAGCGGAAATGTCTGCCACCTATTTACCCTGGTCCTGTGTCTTGATCGATGTTCGTTTCAAAACTGAACTCGTTATTTCTACATCTATCTGGCAGAAAACACAAATAAAATGGTAACGCGTTAGCAATTTGAGCCTGTTGCGTGAGGGGTAATCAAACTGCCGCCCACGACTTCCTTGGACCTTCATCGAGCCAAGAAAGGCAATTTTCCAGGCTCCTTCAGGTGACATTAAAACGGTTGTTGCCAATCAATCTTGATGGTTTCTTAAAAAGTCCATCTTGTTCACTCCCTGAGCCTTTTGGGCGCCTTCAAGGCGTGCTTTGGCAGCAACGGGACTATTATGCTCAAACGCAAGAAAGCCCCAACTGTTCGTAGCAGTTGGGGCTTTTTCGTGGTCCTCGAGAACCCGCTTCCTCGTCACCGAGGTGGCCCTTACGGACCGTTAAGCCCTTTTATCTTTTCCAGGTGTTCCTGTTCACCCAGGACAATCAGCCTGTCCGTCGCCTTGATCGGCCGCTTGGGAGAAATGAGCATACTCATCGCATCTTTCAAGGCGTCCTTGATGCCGATAATCTGTATATGATATTTGTTTCTCAAATCAAGATCAAGCAACGACTTGCCAACAAAGTCTTTGGGTGGGATCAGCTCCATGATGGAAAACGAATTCGTCAGCGGCAGATAATCGAGGACATTGGGCGTGGTGATGTTTCGCGCCAGTTTCACGGCCATCTCCCTCTCAGGGAACACGATCTGGGTAGCGCCCACTTTTTCGAGGATCTTCTTGTGGTCATCATCAATGGCCTTGACGACGATATGCTTGACGCCGAGTTCTTGAAGATACATGGTTGCGAGGATACTTTCCGAGAGATTGGTCCCCATACTGACAACGGCCGTCTCAACCGTTGCAAGCCCGAGATCTGCCAACACCCCTTTTTTGGTGCAGTCGGCAACGACCGACTTAGACGAGAATTCCTGGCCTTTCTGAACAAGATCGTCCCTCTCGTCCACAACCAACACGTCGTGTCTCAAAGCATATAATTCCTTGGCCACGTTCATTCCAAACTTGCCAAGACCGATCACCGCTATTTTCATATGACACCCCTCATCAATCCGCTCATCACATGGTCATTTTCTCAACCAATCATAACATGCTCTTCACTGTACTTCAACTGAACGGGTATCTCTCTCGCCCGGATGGAAAAGGCGAGCGTCAGCGGCCCGAGCCGTCCGATGAACATCAGCATGATGATCACCAGCCTGCCGACCGTATTCAGGTCGGCCGTCTTGCCCATAGACAGTCCTACTGTGCCAAAGGCCGACACCGCTTCAAAAAGATACTCGAGAAACATCCCCCGGCTTTCCACATGAGACGTCCCCCCAAGCTGGGTGGCCAATAAAAGGACCACCATAACGGTGATGACCAGGCCGGCGGATATGACCACCGCGACCGTTCTTGCCGCCGTGCCCTTGGGAATGGTCCGATTCATGACCATCGTGTCGGATTCCCCCCTCAATCGGGATCGGACCAGTGCAAAGAAAACCGCTGCTGTCGTGGTCTTGATCCCACCCCCGCAGGAACCGGGGGAAGCACCGATGAACATGAGGATCATGAAGAAAAAAAGCGTGGCATTGGACAGCAGACTAAAATCAACGGTGTTAAAACCGGCCGTTCTCGCAGTGACCGATTGAAAAACCGATATGAGGATCTTGCCGGAAAAGTCCATTCCCCTCAACACGTTATGGTATTCGACCACCAGAAAAAACAACGCCCCTGCCAGGATCAAGATCAGTGTGGTCAAAACCGTGAGCCTCGCATGCAGGGAAAAGGGCCTTCTTGGTCCTCCGTTTTTTCCGCGATTCAGGCCGTAACGTTCATAGACTTCAAGGAGGACAAGAAATCCTATCCCGCCCACAACAATAAGAACAATCGTGTTCAGGTTCATTAGAACATTACTTTGATATCTTGCAAAACTGTCCGCAAAAAGGCAGAAACCGGCATTGCAAAAGGCGGAAACCGCATGGAACAGGGCAATGAACAGGGCCTCATTGACAGGAGATTCGTGAACCCCGTGGGCAAAGTAACATGCCGCGCCCACAAGCTCCGCTATCAACGTGAAGGACACGACCCACAGGATCAGGGTATGGAGGTTCCGCATGGGAGAGTGCGCAAAAGCGCCTTGAAGCATGGTGTCCTGGCTCAGGGAGGGCCGCCTGCCCAGGATGAGAAGAAAGATCGTTGAAAAGGTCATGATGCCGAGACCTCCCAACTGGATCAACACCAGAATCACCCATTGGCCGAGCCTTGTGAAATCGCCTCCTGTGTCTTTGACCACGAGCCCTGTAACGCAGACCGCGGAGGTGGCAGTAAAAAGGGCATCCATATAGGAAATCCCTGCATCGGTTGTCATGCCCGGCAGCATCAGGGCTACGGAGCCGACAAGGATCAACAAAGCAAAACTTCCGATCAAATGCTGTTGCGGTGACAGTCTCTTTAGCATGAGGCAGCCGATCTCCCGGCCCGGTGACGTTGCCATGGAAAAGGGGGCGAAAATGTCTGCCACCTATTCACCCGGGTCCCGTGGTTTGATCGATGATCGCTTTGAAAGCTGGGGGTCATATCTATATCTGTTTGACATAAATGACAAACAAAATGTACTTTTGCCCGCGCCACAGGCTGGACTTCCATCTTTGGGGCAATGATCTGATTTGGCGTTCCTGTGCACTTGTTCTTGTGGTATAGGTTAAACTGTGCGAAGTTCTGAAATCCATCACCTTTGTCCGCGAGCCGATGCCTTGTATAGAGCGTTGAGTACCACATGATGAAATGGCCTCTTCGGGTTTTCCATCTGAATATCCGCCAGAAGATTGTGGTGGTCTTTGCCCTGTCCCTGGTCGCCTTTTACGGGATTGGCGCTGGGGCATACGGCAATCTTTTGAGAATCGGACAGAAATTGCACTTTGTGGACACCGCCTATCGTTTGCAAAACGCTGTCCTGGAAGTCAGGCGTTATGAAAAAAATTATCTCCTGTACGGGCAGCATGATGATTACCACGAGGCCATTTCCTACCTGGAAGAGGGCAGGAAGATATTCAACGAGATCGAGCCCCAAATACACGACTTGGAAGGGGCAGGGCAAATGAAGGAGCTCGACCAGGACATGGCCAATTACGGTCAACTCTTGCAAGAGGTGGTTCGGTCCCGGCAATGGGAGAGCACGGATTTTCATGATACGGAATCGGCCGAGCTGCGCCTCAGGCAAGCGGGAAAGGGCCTCGTCGATCTGTCTTTGCAACTGACCAGATTTGAGCACGACCGCATCGTGCAGATCATTCATCATCTCAAGACACGTCTCGTTGGGCTGCTCATCGTGTTTTTTTCTCTGATCCTGTTTGTTGCCGTCTTTATTATCCGTAAGATTCTCAGACCCCTCGCCGTCATTGAACAGACCACGCTGGGCATTGCCGCGGGAGTCTTCAAACAGGTGCCGGTACACGAGACACACGATGAGACCCAGGCCGTCATAGAGGGCTTCAACAAGATGGTCACGGAGCTCGAAAAGCATCAGAAGCAACTCCTGCACGCCCAGAGGCTCTCCTGCCTGGGCATCCTTAGTGCCGGCGTCGCTCACCAGCTTAACAATCCTCTCAATAATGTCTCCACTTCGTGTCAGATCTTGATAGAAGAAATGGAAGAAGGCGATAGGCAACATATCGAAAAGCTGCTTACCAATATCAATCAGGAGACAGACCGGGCACGGGATATCGTCAAAGGGTTGCTGGATTTTTCTCGCGATCGTGAATTTCAGCCGGAGTGGGTCAACCTGCAAAACCTTGTTATCCGGACCATCCAGCTCGTGTCGAGCCAACTCCCCGCGGGAGTGGATATCACCACTAATGTCCCAGAAGATTTCGACGTCTTGGCGGACGGCCCAAAACTCCAGGAAGCCCTCCTGAACCTCTTGATAAACGCCGCCCAGGCCATGGGTGACGGCACGGGACAGATTCACATTTCTGCCAACACATACATTTTCATGCCAGACATCGTGGAAATCAAAATCAGTGATACCGGACCGGGCATCCCTGCTGAAAACATATCCCGCATATTTGATCCGTTCTTCAGCACCAAAGAAGCAGGCTACGGCACTGGTCTGGGACTTTCTGTTGCTTACGGCATCGTTGAACAACACGGGGGCACAATCATTGTGGAAAGCGAGGAGGGCAAAGGCACAACCTTCACTATCAGACTGGCACAGCAAGGCCACTACCGTTCCGAATCCGGAGAAGGGAAGGTATGAGCAAAGCCAGGATTCTCGTTGTTGATGATGAAGAAATTGCCAGAGATAACCTCGAACACATTTTGCGCAAAGAGGAATACGAGGTTGTCTCCGTAGAAAACGGCACCAAAGCGCTCAAGAAGCTGGAACAATCGGATTTCGATCTTGTCCTGACCGATCTCAAAATGAAACAGGTGGACGGCATAGAGGTGTTGACCAGGACGAAGGAACAGCACCCGGCCACCGAGGTCATCATTGTAACCGCTTATGCAGCCCTGTCAACGGCCATCGAGGCCATGAAGAAGGGGGCTTATCACTACATCCCCAAACCGTACAAAATCGATGAAGTCCGGGTGGTAGTCAAAAAAGCATTGGAAAAAAAGCAACTTAGAGACGAGCTCGAGGAGGTAAAACGCGCTTACGGGCCTCGTGCAGGCGCCCCTCTCATCATCGGCAAAAGCCGAAAGATGCAGGACCTGATAGACATGGTTGCCCAGATTGGCCCCGCGGATTGCAGCGTCTTGATTTTCGGGGAAACCGGCACGGGCAAGGAGCTGATCGCAAGGTCCATTCATCACCATAGTGAGCGTTGCGGGAAGCGCTTTCTTGCTTTTAACTGCGGGGCCTTCACCGAAGATCTCATTGCCAATGAACTCTTCGGCCACGACAAAGGTGCCTTTACCGGCGCTACTTCCGCCAAGATAGGCTTGCTCGAGGCGGCGAGCGGGGGCACCATTTTTTTGGACGAAATCGGGGACATGCCACCAGCCATGCAGGTCAAGCTCTTGCGGGTGGTGGAGGAAAAATCCCTCATGCGTGTCGGCGCCACCCATCCGATCTCCGTGGACATCCGCGTTGTGGCCGCCACTCATAAGGATTTGAAGGCCGAGGTGGAGGCGGGAAGGTTCCGCGAGGACCTTTTCTATCGTCTTAACGTCGTGAGCCTCCAGGTCCCCGCCCTGGCAGAGCGCCGAAACGACATCCCCTTGCTGGCCCATCACTTCTTGAAGAGATTCGCGCAGTTGCAGGACAAGAAGATGGAGGGGTTTTCAGATGAGGCGATGAACACACTGATGCACTACGAGTATCCGGGTAACATCCGGGAGCTGGAAAATCTTGTAGAAAGGGCGGTGGCCTTGAGCACCGGGCCTGTCATCCTTCCAAAAGACTTGCCCGCAGAGCTTGAGCAAGTGTCTTTGAGGGTCTTCCGCCGTGCAGGGAGCCACCTTCCATCACTGGAAGAAAATGAGCGTGAATACGTGGTGTGGCTTCTCAAGCACGTTCATGGCAACAAGAGCAAGGCCTCCGAGATCCTGGGAATCGATCGGGTTTCCTTGTGGCGCAAGCTGAAGCGGTGGGGTGTGGAAGAGGGTGCAAATGCTGAGTCTCGCTGAACAGCAAAGACCGTGTATGCCTGTCTCCGGCAATGCCCCGGCCAGGCTATCTCAAGAGCAAATCTACCACCTCTTCGATCGTATCGATAAGAACCACGCGTAACCCCTTGTGAATCTCCTCAGGGAGATCCTCCACATCGACCTTGTTTTTCTCCGGAAGGATCACCGTCGTCACACCGGCGCGGCGGGCCGCCAGCATCTTTTCCCTGATCCCGGCCACGGGGAGTATCCTGCCGCTCAAGGTCAACTCGCCGGTCAGGGCCACATCCCTTCTTGCCGGCCTTCCCGTCAAGAGGGAGATCAAGGCCATGGCCATGGTCATGCCTGCCGACGGCCCGTCCTTGGCAATGGCGCCGGCCGGCACGTGAATATGGATGTCGTGACCCTCAAAGAAATCTTCGGGGATACGAAACTCAGCCGCGTGGCCACGAACATAACTCAGGGCCGCCTGAGCCGATTCCTGCATGACCTCTCCCAAGGACCCTGTCAGAATCAACCCTTTTGTCCCCCGCATCCTCGTTGCCTCGATGAAAATGATCTCCCCGCCCGTTTCTGTCCACACCAGCCCCGTGGTCACGCCTATGCGATCTTTGGTGTCTGCGATTTCATGGTAGAATTTTCTTGGCCCCAGGTAGCCTTCCACGGCCTCGGGTGTAATGACCGGAGCCTTGGATTGCCTGCCGTCGCACAAGACCTGCCGAGCAATTTTACGGCAGATGGCGCCGATTTCACGCTCGAGATTCCTCAACCCCGCATCGCGAGTATACTCTCTGATGACTTTTGCCACGGCCTCCGGAGTAAATCGGGGTGGACAAAAGGAAAGGCCAGCTTCTTCGATCTGCCTCGGGATGAAAAAGTCGAGGGCAATGTGCTGTTTTTCCTCATCCGTATATCCCGCAAGGGTGATCACCTCCATACGATCCAGCAACGGCCTCGGCACAGGATGCACAAGGTTGGCAGTGGCAATAAACATGACCCTGGAAAGATCGAAGGGTACGTCCAGGTAATAATCGGTAAAATGTGCGTTCTGCTCCGGATCCAGGACCTCCAGTAAGGCCGAGGCCGGATCCCCCCTGAACTCCTGGCCGATCTTGTCAATCTCGTCCAGCATGAAAAGCGGATTGTTGGATCCGGCCCGACGGATTGCGTCGATGATCCTGCCCGGCATGGCCCCGGCGTAACTCCGGCGATGCCCCCTGATCTCCGCCTCATCCTTCATCCCGGCGAGGGACAGACGGATGAATTTTCTGCCCAGGGCGGAAGCAATGGACTTTCCCAACGACGTCTTGCCTGTACCCGGCGGCCCTACAAAACAGAGCACAGGCCCGCTGGGTTTCTGCACCAGTTGCTTCTTGGCCAGGGCCTGCTCAACCGTGTCGCGGACCTCATCGAGTTTCACGGGCTTTGCAATATAATGGTACGCCCCTTCGTGCAATGCTTTCACGGCCGAGGGCACGGTCGCATAGCCGGTGATGATGATCACCTCGGTGTTAGGATACAGGCTCTTCACCTTTTCAAGGAGCATGATTCCGTCGACCTTCTCCATCTTGAGGTCCGTCAAGACTACGTCAACGGGCGCCGAACCCATATGCTCAAGGGCCTCCGCACCATTTGCCGCCGTGCCGACTTCATAGCCCTCTTTCTTCAGAATGTGTTCCAAGTTGGTGCGGGCAATCTTCTCGTCGTCCACCACCAGGAGTCGAAATCTGCGCTGGCTCTTCAAGGTCCTCACTGCCAGGTATTCCACAATCCTTTCTTTCACCTGGTCGAGACCGGCGTGTTGTTCATTGAGGATCCGCTCCGCCCGCTGCAAGTCCAGATTGTCTTCCGTGCCTACGTTCCAGGGCAGCGTCATGAGATACTCGAGGTAGTTGACACCGATAGCGTACTCAGCCACATTGGAAGGCGTTTTTTCGAGTTTTTCCAGTTCCCTCAAAGCAGGGTTCTCGGCAGATGGAGGCATCTCGGCCCTGAGTATCTCCTGACGCAAGGCCTGGATCTCTTCAGCCTGTTGTTTGTCTTCCGATTTGCCGAAAAATGCCATGCTCCCTCCTTGTAGCAGCTTAATGATGGAAGGCTGTTCCTAATAACGCAGGTATTTTACAAATCACCCAGGGGTCTCTTGCCGCCCCAAAGGCCCTCCGGGAAGCCGACGATTTGTAACGCCTTTAGTTACCCATATACGAGTTGACAACATACCATATCACCTTTTACTCACTTTGAAATCTCTTTTCCCCTTGCCCTTTCCACAAACTTCTGATATAGAAGTCGAGCTTTTCGGCTGGCCAGAGGCGCCTAACGACACCCATGGATCAGCAAAGGAAACGGCTATGACACCCTCTCCGGAGCCAAGCCCCCGGGTGTTGATCGCCGTTTCAGCGCTGTACGACTAGGCCATTAGGGGAAAAAAGAAGAAAAGCCGGCACAGAAAGGAGTATCCGATATGACCCCGGAGATGGTAATGACCCTGACCGTTCTCGTCTTTGCGATCATTCTTTTTGTGTTTGAATGGGTT
>Ga0307444_1000249_pt1 | contig 27812 bp, 20 predicted proteins | sample SalMarSW160340MG_FD_202145 | JGI IMG/M metagenome (GOLD analysis project Ga0307444, IMG submission 202145) | Salt marsh sediment microbial communities from the Plum Island Ecosystem LTER, Massachusetts, United States - SW1603-40 | ecosystem: Environmental > Aquatic > Marine > Intertidal zone >...
GGAAGTTGGGAACGGATTGCCAGAACCCGACCTATGAGCCTCGAAGCCTAGGTCTTGCCAGACGACATCGGTGAATAATGAGAACGGACCTCTGCGTGCCTCAAAAAATCCCATCAAGGCCATGATGGAATCACTTTCGTCGACGATGTCGGCGAAGCTTGCGTTGATATCGACGGTGCGGCCGCGTGCTGTGGCATTGCCATTGACGCCTATCAGCCAAGCGTAGGGAGTGAAATCGAATTGCCACTGACTGGGTGACGGAGGAGGCTCCAGCGCCATGTTCCTTGGGACGCCGGGATAAAGATCGGCACTGGCGGCGGGGGTAGCGCCCAAGAGCAATCCGCACAGCACGACCGACCAGCCGGCGAGAAGACCTCGGCCAAACGGTGTCATCAGCCCCCCCGTGCTTAACGGATATCGCTCAAAGCGATAATCCTGTCCCCGGCCCGTCGACAAACGACGAGATGCTAGATCACTATCAACCGGCCTACCAGCGCCAGCCGCATACGCGACGTCCCCTATGCCACCAGCAGCGCCAATGGCGACCGCGATGGTGCCGGCGCGGATGCACGTGAACAGTTACTCTAGCCGCCTCGACAAGGCTCTCGGTCTTCACCGCTCCACTCTTGACGGCACCTAAAGGCGTGGATTTCGCGGCTTGTGGCATCGCAGACAGGCCGAGGGTGACGACTGCGCCACCACAAATGATTCCCGTCAACACTTTGCGGCGATTAATCGCGTTCATGGATTCACTCCCTCGCGCCAAATGGTGTGCTGCCCCACAAATACTATTCCGCAATCGTTTGCCGTGGAATGGCTTCATAGGGATCAGCTTTTCCTTTAATGCCGGATTCTACGTATCCAGTGACCTCGGTCTTGGCCTTCGTCCCGGGCATGATCTCGAAGCGTGGGTCGAAGTCGACCATGATCGACGCCAGTTGCTTGAGGATGCTCGCGTCGCCTTCCACCTTCGCGTTCCCCTCGGCGATCTGCGCGTCGAGCGTCTTCGCTCCCGTCATCGTCTGCTCGAGGTCGGAGCGATTGATAGTGAGCGTCAGGTCCGGCTTGTCGGCGAGAAAGCCGCTAATGTTGGTGAGCGTGGCGTTCTCCAGCTCGACCAGAAACTTTTCGCCGGTGTCGGGCGTGATTAGGTTGATCGTGAAGCGCATGCCCTCGGCCTTGCGGCTATCCATGCGGATGCCGAGGAAGTTGAGGAAGAGCTCGGTAGACATGGCCCGGATGATGTCGGGGCTGCTCGAGCTTGCGGTCTCTCCTTGCGGAATGCCGGATCTGAGCTCGTAGGCTGCGGCGAGGAAGCTGTTGCGCAGACCAGGATTCTCTTGCTGATAGCCAAGCTGCTCGAAGATGTCCGCCAGCAGATCCTTCGCCGCTTCGTTGTCAGGCTCGGCCTGCACAAGCCTGTCCACGATCTCCGAGGCGAGCAGGTATTTGCCCTCATCGTGCAACTCGCGGCCTCGGACCATGATCTTATCCGCGCCGCCCATCATCTCGACGTAGAGTGGCGCGGAATCGCGCGGCGACAGCGGGATCAGCGTCGCCGGGTTGCAGTCCCAGAAGCCGAGATAGCGCTGAATGACCCCGCGGGCGTTGTGTTGCGGAGAGCCGTGATAGCCACGGCAGAACCACTTGTCCTGCAGACTCTTCGGGACCTCGTAGACGTTGTGGATCTCGTTGATGGTCACGCCCTGGTTAGCGAGATGCAGCACCTGATTGTTCATATGCGCGTAGAGATCGCGCTGGCCGCGGAGAACTTCTTGAACGCGGTCGTTGCCCCAGCGCGGCCAATGGTGCGACGCGAACATCACCTCGGCCTCGAGGCCGAAACGGTAAAGCGCCTCACCGATATATTTCGACCAGCCCAAGGGATCGCGGATCTGGGCTCCGCGCAGCGTATAGATGTTGTGCAGCGTGGCAGTTACGTTCTCCGCCATCCACAGCGCCTTCATCTCAGGGATGTAGGTGTTCATCTCGCGCGGAGCTTCGGTGTTCGGCGTGTTCTGGAACACCATTTTGACGCCATCGACCTCGAACTCCTCGATGTCCTTTTCCACGTAGCGCGTCGGTGCGATCAGACCCGTGGCGCCGGCAGACACCGCTTGGCCGAGACCCTGGCCGACATAGCCATGCGGGGCCGCGGGCAGGAGAAGCCCGTATTGATAGAACAGCCTGCGATTCATGGCGTTGCCGGCATAGACATTCTCGGAAACCGTGAACTCCATGAAGTCGACAGGAGCAATGATGGGGATCTTTCCCGATCTGACATCAGCTTCGTCTACGAGGCCGCGCACCCCGCCCCAGTGATCACCATGGGTATGCGAGTGGATCACGGCGGAGACGGGTAGACCCTCGCCAACATGGTCCTGGAACAGCTTCCACGCCGCGCGAACAACTTCCGCGGACACCAAGGGATCGAACACGATCCAGCCGGTCTTGCCCCTGACGAAGGAAATATCGGAGAGATCGAGCCCGCGGACTTGATAAATGCCCGGGATCACCTCGTAGAGGCCGTAGTTGTTATTGAGCCGCGAGATGCGGTGCAGCGAGGGATGGATGCTGTCGAAGTCATCTTTAGCGTCGAGAAATTGAAACCGCTCCATGTCCCAGGCCACGTGACCGGCATCGGCCATGATCTTGAGGTCCTGCATCGGAGCGATGAAGCCCTTCTTCTGCTCTTCGAAATCTCTCGTGTCTGCCAGAGGTAGCGTCGCCTTCGCCTTCTCCAGAACCTCGATTGTGAACTTGGAGGGAGCTTTGCCCTTCGGATGGAAATGACCCTTCAAGGGGTCGATCTGCTGGGCGCGCGCCGGCGCTGCCTCAAATACGAAATTGTCGGCCAGCGCGAAGGTGGCAGCCGCAGCAGGAACAGAAACCATAAACTGCCGTCGGGTTGTCATCGCCTACTCCTGGATGTTCGCCTGAGTTTGTACAAGATGAGTCTATGGATGGTTGCGGCTACCGACCGAGTTCTGCCCTTCTACGGTCCACTTCCGCCTGAGAGACTCACAGCCAAGCGCCGGCCAAAATGACCTGCGCCACGGCTTGGCGCGCGCCTACGGAAACAGATGCAGTGTGTCAAATTTATGTGCTCTGGAGCATCGACCAGGACGGCCCCAAAGACAAAGTCTGCTAACGACCGTTCGGGTGGGGTGCACCCTAAAGGCAATGCAATTTTCCAGACTCCCTCGCCCGAGTTACGCCCCAGGGCTTTCTTTTGAACTTGTAACCCTCACTGCAACAAGTGGCTCTGACTTCCGCTTGTGGCACTTAGCGGACATCGATCTCGACGCTAGGCATGTCTGCTTTCGGCCCCAAAGCGGACATGCCTGATCGGCTCTCGAATGTCCGCTAGTGACCGAAGCAGACATGAATCGCTAATGGCGATCCCATACTCCCTTTAGGCCAGTAGTTAGCCATGAGTGGCGATAATGCCGAAAGCGACAAGGACACCGGCACCCAGTGCTAAGAGGTTATAGCGGGGCAAACATGCCGATCTATTATTTCCCAACCTTAACAGTCTGAACTCCGAACCGCGGCGCACCGGCGCGGATGGCATCTGCGATGTAGGAGGGAGCTAAATGGCCGTAGTGCTTCTCGACCATCCGCGTATCTGAATGTCCCAAGTTCTTTGCCACGATGAGTAGCGGTACACCATTCATCGTGGCGAGGCTCGCCCAGGTATGGCGCAGCGCATGAAAGTTGATAGGGGGATCGATTTCGGCTCGTCGGCAAGCCTCAGCCATAGGTCTTATTTGATGGCTCTTGCGCCACGGAGAGCCGTTGGCCTTGAGGAATATTGGCTCGCTGCCAATGCGATCGCTGCAGACCCGTTCAAAGAAGGTCACGCCCTCATCGGTTAGGACGACATGGCGCGGCTTGCCGGCTTTGCTGGTGCGGATTGCGATGGTGCCAGTGTCTCGGTTGAAGTCATTGATCCTCAGCCGAACGAGCTCACCATAGCGTGCGCCGGTCTCGAGCGCAGCACGAACGAGGTTTCCAAATGCATGGTCGCAAGCATCAAGGAGGTGCTTGCATTCGGCGACGGACAGATAGCGCATGCGGGCGGCATCTGCTCTCTCGAACGACTTGACCTTTCGCCACGCCGTGTCTGAGGGCGTTTTGCCTTCGCGCCATGCCAGGTTGAGCGCGGCCTTGAGTTGGGCGAGACATCGATTCGCGGATGCACGGCGTCGGCGTAATGCCTCCTCGTCGTCTTCCAGAGGTCGGAACTTCTGCTCCCCTGATTTGCTGCGAAGGCGCGGCGGCTTGCGTGCAAGATCAGCGTGCCATTTGCGCAGCTTCTCCGCCGTGAGGGACGCGACCTCGATCTTCCCAAGGCGAGGCAGAGCGTGCGCCTCCATGCGCTTGCGCACGTCGTAGGCCGTCTTCCGGTTGTGTTCCAAAAACTCGAGGTAGGCTGCCACCGCGTCGCCGACCGTGTACGGTCCCGTGACGCCAGCGGCAGCGTGCGAACGCAGTCTCATGCGCGCCCGGGCAGCCTCGACGGCCTGCCAATAATTCAGAATGGCGATGCCGTCGGCGTCCGAGAGGTCGTCGGCGTAGCCGATCGCCTCTTCCTCGTAGCGTCGGTCGCCGAGATAGTGACGCGCGACCCACGGTCCTGCGGCGCCGGTGGCAAGGCGCCGATAGCCGAGGTGGAGGCCGCGCTCGATGGCACGGAAGTAGGGCTTGGCACGCGGCACCAGTCGCCGGCGCGCCTCCTTGGAATCCAAATATCTGTCCAACAGGCGGCGCGCCATGTTGCCGTTTTCCTCAAACCGCGTCGGCCCCGATACGGGCATTCTGCCCAACGTATGCCCAATATACGGGTGCGTATCCCGGCAGACAAGCACGCATAGTTGCGAATGAGACATCTGTTTTTCTTGGCTTTTATTGAACAACTGCGAACACTGAGGAACGCCGAAACATTTCTCTCACGCCGGAAACAGGGGTTCGAAACCCCTACGGGGCGCCACTCAAATCAAGCACCGAGACGGTGGTGACATCGTGCCTCGGGCGCGGCGAGGATTTTGCCAGCGGGCTCTGCGCCGTCGCCGCGCTGCCCGACCACAAGAACACCGTCGCAGTCGGCATCAGAGCTGCGTTGTCGCGCACCAAGCCTTGGCAAATTGGCGCCCACTCTCTATGTTGCGATTCCAACATGGGACTGTTGCATGTCCCAACACCGGGTCTCCCCCGTAACCGAGCGCTGCCATGCTTTACCAGGACGCTTTTCTGCAACGGCTCGAGACCGGGCTCAGGGCGAACCTGCCGAAATGGGGGCTCGCGGAAACGGCGCCCGTCTCGCTGCTGACGATTTCCGAGAACGCGACCTACGTGGCCGACGACGAGGAGAAGGGTCGTCGGCTGGTTCTGCGCGTACACCGTCCGGATTATCACACCGAGGCCGAAATCCTCTCGGAGCTGACCTGGATCGCGGCACTCCGGGAGAGCGGCGTGGTGGAGACGCCGCGGCCTGTTCCGGCCGAAGATGGCACGCTGCTCTGCTCCTTTGCTGACGGCGACACGCGTCGCTATGTGGTCGCCTTCGAGCATATGTCCGGCAAGGAACCCGATCCGAGCGATGACCTCGTGAAATGGTACGGCCGGCTCGGCGAGATCAATGCGCGGCTCCATGGACACGGTCGCGCGTGGCAGCGGCCGCAGGGTTTCGTCCGCAAGCGGTGGAACTTCGATACCATCATCGGCAAAAACAACTATTGGGGCGATTGGCGCGCTGGCCTCGGCCTGACGGAGGAGGGGCGTGCCCTGCTCGAGCGCGCCGCGACGCGGCTCGAAGAGAAGACGGGCGCCTATGGCACCGGGCACGACCGTTTTGGCCTCATCCATTGCGACCTGCGCCCTGCCAATCTTCTCGTCGACGGCAATCGGCTCGGCGTCATCGACTTCGATGATTGCGGCTTGAGCTGGTTCCCGTACGACTTCGCTGCGGCGGTGAGCTTTCTCGAGACCGAGCCTTATCTCGGCGACCTGATGGCGGCTTGGGTCGAGGGGTACCGCAAGGTCGCGCCGCTGTCGAAGGAGGACGAGGCGTCGCTGCCGATGTTCGTGATGCTCCGCCGCATGCAGCTGACCGCCTGGGTCGCCTCGCATGCGGAGACGCCGACGGCCCAGTCGATGGGCGAGCCCTACACGCAAGGCACTCTTGATCTCGCCGACGCGTTCTTGAGCGAGAGCGGCTGACCGCTTAGACGATGGCGAACACCAAACAGATCCTGGCGCTCAACCGCTTCGATGGGCGCCATGTCGAGGGTTTAGGCGCCGAGCTCGAATCGCTGGTGGCGCGGCGCCAAGCGACCTTCGGCGCGTCGTCGGTTCTCGTCTACGAGCGGCCGATCCGCATGGTCCGCGCCGAAGGGGTGTGGATGTTCGACGCCGATGGCCGCCGCTATCTCGACGTCTACAACAATGTCGCCTCGGTCGGGCACTGCCATCCGCGTGTGGTTGATGCGATCGCGAAACAGTCCGCAACGCTCAACACCAACACCCGCTATCTCTACGACAACGTCCACGACTACGCCGAGAGGCTGCTCGCGACCTTTCCTCAGCCGCTCGCCAATATCGTCTTCACCTGCACCGGAAGCGAGAGCAACGATCTTGCGCTTAGGCTGACCAATGCCTTCACCGGCGGCACCGGCTTCGTTGTCACGGAGACCGCCTATCACGGCAACACCGAAGCGGTGACGGCGGTGTCACCGTCCTCGTTCAAGACGCGTACCGTGCCGGCGCATGTCCGCACCGTTCCCGCGCCCGATGCCTACCGGCATCCGACCAACGATGTCGGCGCCCGCTTCGCTGAGGACGTCGCCGGCGCCATCGCCGATTTGGAGCGGAACGGCGTTAAATTCGGCGGACTCTTGGTGGATTCGATCTTCTCCAGCGACGGCATCTATCCTGATCCTCCGGGCTTTCTGCAGCGGGCGGTCGAGGTCGTGCACGACGCTGGCGGCCTCTTCATTTCGGACGAAGTGCAGCCTGGATTCGGCAGGACCGGCGCCGGCATGTGGGGCTTCGGGCGCCATGGGGTCGAGCCCGACATCGTCACCATGGGCAAGCCGATGGGAAACGGCTTTCCGGTCGGCGGCGTAGTCACGCGGCCTGAGATTCTCGAGCCGTTCTGCGCCACGATCGGCTATTTCAACACCTTCGGCGGCAACCCAGTGGCTGCAGCGGCAGGGCTCGCAGTTCTCGACGTGATCGAGGACGAGGGCTTGATCGAAAACGCGAAGACGATCGGCGATCGTCTACGCGCCGGGCTTCAGGACGTCGCGCGCCGGCATCCGGGCATCGGCGATGTGCGGAGCGCAGGTCTTTTCATCGGCATCGAATTCAGCAAGCCCGGCACGACCGAACCCGATCTTCAGGCCGCAAGCCATGCGATCAACGCTCTCAAGGAACGAGGGGTGTTGATCGGAGCCGCCGGGGCTTATGGCAATGTGCTCAAGGTGCGGCCGCCGCTCTGCTTCAGTAGCGACAATGCTGACCTCTTCCTGGAGACACTCGACGCGGTGCTCGCCGATCGCTGAGCGATCGGGGAGCGCTTGCCTCAACCACCCATCTGTTCCAGCGCTGCAGGTGATTCCGGCAACACCTGGCCACCATCGACAACAATGGTCTGGCCCGTCACATACCCGGCCTCGTCGGAGGCGAAATAAAGGATGGCGTTGGCGATGTCCTCGACCGTGCCGAGACGCTTCATCGGGATGCAGGCCGCCATGGAGGTGAGATAGTCCTCGCCCAGGCCTTCAAGGCCTTCGGTGATGATATTGCCGGGCATCACCGCATTGACGGTGATGTTGTAGGGCGCGAGCTCGATCGCCGCTGTGCGCATGAAGCCGAGCTGGCCCGATTTGCTTGCTCCGTAATGCGACCAGCCTGGATAGCCGGTGATCGGGCCGGTGATCGAGGAGGTAATGACGATGCGGCCCTTCTTCTGCGCCTTCATCGCCGGCAGCACGGCGGAGACCGACAGGAAGGTGCCCTTGAGATTGACGCCGATCACCTGGTCGAAGTCGGCGGCGGTCATCTCGCCAAGTTTTGCCGCAGGAAAGATGCCGGCATTGGCGCACAGGATGTCGACGCTACCGTAGCGGTCGAGCGCCGCAGCGACCATTGCTTGGCAAGGCTCAGGATCGCTGATGTCGGCAGCGAAGGCCGAGGCATTCGGCCCGATCTCCTTAGCCACCGTTTCGGCTTCAGCGAGATGGCGGGAGACGACCAAGACGTTGAGGCCCGCGAGGCCAAAGCGTTTGGCGATGCCACGCCCGATACCCTTGCTGCTGCCGGTGACGATAACCGTCTGCCCCTGTAGTGACTTCAACATTTTTCACCTCGCATCGGACGGGCAGGGCACGCCCCGCGCCGAACGTTCCCCTAAACTTCTGACCAAAAAACTGGCACCCGCTGCGGAGCCTGCTCAAGCCGAAAGCACTGGCAAACGCTTGATTTTTGATCCTCCAAGGAATTCCCCCCTGGCACGCTTCAAGCATAAGACAGGTGGAGCAAGGGGGCAGGCATCCTTCTTTCGACCAACAATGCAGCAGCAAAAAAATGTTGTAAACCCAACATTCCAAGCTCAGACTTCCAACAGGGCTCGGCAGACCTTCGCAGCCCACTCATGAGGTGAACGGGTAAACGGGAACAGGCGATGACGATGATCTCACGACGCAGTCTGATGCAGCTGATGGGCGCCGGGGCGGTGGCGCTCGGAACGCCCTTTGGCAAGGTTCGGAAGGCCTTCGCCGCGCGGGACAAGGAGATGAACATCCTCTGCTGGGAGGGCTACAACTCGGCCCAGGTGCTCGACCCATTCCGCAAAAAGGAAGATGCGACCGTCAAGGCAGAGAGCCTGACCAACGATCCTACGATGATCAACCGCCTTCGGGCCGGCGAAACCAACGTCTGGGATTTGATCAACGTCAACAATCCCTGGGCGAGGAAGGTCATGTGGCCGGCAAAATTGATCAAGCCTTTGCCGCGCGAGGAGTTCGAGCCCTATTTCGACAAGATGCTGCCGGAGTTCAAGCCGCCGTATAAATGGGCGATGAGCGACGACGGCAAGGAGCTGCTCGGCATGGCTCAGCGCTTCGGCCCCTACAGCTTCGTCGTCAACACCGACAAGATCGACCGCAAGACCGCCGAGGAACAAGGCTGGGATCTTTTCAACGATCCGAAGCTCGTTGGTCGCTACGGCATCCAGGAATCCGATGACTGGAACGTGTTCGATATCTTCCTCATCGCGGGCATCAATCCGTTCAAGGAGCATTCCGAGGACGAGATGAAGACGTTCAAGGACACCGCGGTCAGGATCTTCAAAGGCGCGAAGCAGGTCAGTGACATGGCCGGGCTGAACCAGGGCCTGGTTTCGGGCGAAATCGATCTCTACCTGACCGGCGGCACCTATTCGGTGTCCCCCGCGCGTGCCGACGGCTATCCGCAGATGCGCTCGATCACGCCCCTGAAGGGCCCGATCGACGGCAAGGGCGGCGTGGCCTGGATCGAGATCACCTCGACCGTCAACAATCCAGACCTGTCGCCCCTCGCGCAGAAATTCTTGAAATACGTCCAGGCGCCGGAGGTGGCCCACACCGTCGCCTTCGCCGAAGGCACCTACAATCCCGTAACGCAGATGGGTAATCCGGAGTGCTTCAAGCTGTTCACCAAGGACGAGCTCGAGGCCATTCAATGGGACAGCCTCGAGGAAGAGATGTCCCGTTGCGCGGAATACGATATCGTGCCTGACTACAACAAGGCGCTCGATCTCATGACTGCGGCGAAGCGGGAGCGCAGCTGAGCGGGGGGAGGACGCTCTCGCCGCCATAAGTCTAGGAGCTCGCGATGATCCTTGTCAGTGTCGAAACACCGGCCCACGAACGGGACGGTGCGGCGCTGGCTGTGCTTCAACTCGTCGGTGTGCGCAAGACCTTCGGCAGCTTCACCGCGGTCGAGGACATCAATCTCGACATCTATGACGGCGAATTCCTCACCGTCGTCGGGCCTTCTGGCTCCGGCAAGACGACCTTGTTGCGGATGCTTGCTGGCATGGAGCGCCCGACGGCCGGCAACATCACCTTGCGGGGCATGTTGATCAACGACGTTCCCTCCAACAAGCGTCCGACCTGCCTCGTGTTTCAGTCGCTCGCACTGTTTCCGCACAAGACTGTCGGGGACAACATCGAATTTCCGCTCAAGGTGAAGAAGATGTCGCGGGCGGAGCGAAGACGGCGCGCGCTCGAATTGATCCGCCTCATGCGGCTCCCGGAGAGCTACTACAGCAAGAACGTGACGACCTGCTCCGGCGGCGAACAGCAGCGCGTGGCGCTCGCGCGCGCGCTCGCCTACGATCCCGACATCCTGTTCTTCGACGAGCCGCTGTCGGCTCTCGACTACAAGCTCAAGAAGGCCATGGAGAAGGAGCTTAAGGATCTCCACCGTGCTACCGGCAAGACCTTTGTCTACATCACGCATTCGCTCGAAGAGGCGATGGTGATGTCCGATCGGATCGCGGTGATGCGTGCTGGCCGCTTTGTCCAGGTCGGCACGCCCGACGAGATCTATTCGCGCCCCGCCAACCGCTTCGTCGCCGAGTTCATCGGCGACGTCAACGTTTTCGGGGTGAAGAAGGACGCGAACGGCGGCTGGGTTTTTGAAGATGATGGCGGCAGCGTCGAAGTCGCGTTGCCGCCGGGGCTTGCCGACGCGCGCGAAGCGGCGGTCGTGGTCCGCCCCGAGTTTCTGCGCTTCATCGACGAGCCGTCACAAGCGAGCAACGCCATCAAGGGCACCGTCTACAACGAATATGCTTTGGGATCGCGCATTCAGTACGAGGTGAGGTCGGGCGATCGCACGCTTCTGGTCGAGCTGTCACGGGCAAATGCCTGGACGGGTGGTCTTGACCAACCGGTGATCGTCGGCTGGGACGCAAGCGACGCTATTGTCGTTAAAGGCTGATCGGGGGACGGCGCTGATATGGCCGAGATTTCGTCCGCAGCGATGACCGGGTTGGACGAGAGGAAGCCTTTGCACCTCGCTCTCCCTGCCGGGCTCCGCTGCGCCAGCCCCGTACTCGTCGTCCTCCTGCTCGGGTTCCTCGCGCCGCTGCTCACCGTCGCCGCTTACGCCTTCGCCACGCCGCGGACTTTCGAAGCCTTCAGCTCATTCACCCTGGCGAATTTCGCCACCATCTTTAACCCCGCCAACACGGTGTGGAGCTCGTTCGCCTGGTCCTTGTTTCTCGCGGCGATGACGGTCGTGCTACTCGCAATCGTTTGTTACCCGATCGCCTACGGCCTCACCCGCCTGTTCGGCAAGTGGGCAGGTTTTGTCAGCGTGCTGTTCGTGTTTCCCTTGTTCGTGTCGGAGAACGTCCGGCTCTACGGCTGGGTGCTGTTCTTCATCAAGAACGGGGTGCTCGATGGCACGCTGAAATGGCTCGGTCTTTCCGGCGGTCCTGAAGTTCTCTACACGCCAGGCATTGTCCTGTTCGGCATGGTCTACACGTACCTCCCCTTCATGCTGTTTCCGATGACGCTTGGGCTTGCCATGGTGCCGCGTGATGTCGTTGATGCCGCTGCCGATTTCGGCGCGAGCCGGTTCATGATCTGGCGCGAGATCGAACTGCCGCTCGCCATGCCCGGCATTCTGATCGGCGCCTTGCTGACGTTCGTGATCGCCGCCGGGGCCGTGGCGGAGTCGCAGATTCTCGGCGGGCAGACCATCATCACCGTCACCCACGATATCGAGACGGCCTTCACATATTCGCAGAACTGGCCGCTTGGCTCGGCGCTCGCCGTGCTCCTGATGGTAATCGTGAGCGGCCTTTCGCTATTCGTCATGTCCAAGCTCGATCTCGATCGGATTCTCGGGAGGCGCTGACAGTGGAGACCGGCGCGCGAACGCGCAATTTCATTGCCGCCTGGACCGGCTTTGTCATCCTCGTCATTTATCTGCCGATCCTGTGCGGCGCCCTCGCCGGCCTCTCCAAGTCGCGCTACTTCAATTTCCCGGTTCGGCAATATTCGTTCGAATGGTGGCAGCGGACCTTCGATTCGATCGAGATCCAGATGCTGGTCAAGAACTCGCTGCTTATCGCGTTCATCGTCACGCTGGTCTCGGTCGCGGTCGCGTTTTTCGGCGCGCTCGCCTTCGCACGCTACAATTGGAAAGGTCGCCGGCTGTACCAGAAGCTGATCCTGCTGCCGATCTTCTTTCCCCAGCCGGTGCTGGGACTGGCATTGTTGCTGTGGTTCAACGTGCTCGGCATCACCACGAGCTGGCAGACGGCGGCGGCGGCCCATCTCGTCTGGATCATTCCCATCGTGACGCTGGTGATCGCGATCCAGGTCTACAGCTTCGATCCCGTGCTGGAGGAGGCGGCGGCTGATCTCGGCGCGGGCCACATGATGATCCTGCGGGAGGTTACGCTGCCGATCCTGTGGCCTGGCATCTGGTCGGGTGCGCTGTTCGCCTTCCTGTTGTCGTGGGGAAATTTCTCGCTGTCGCTCTACACGGCCGGCGCGGATTCCACGATTCCGAAATGGCTCTATTCGAAGATGGTCGCGGGCTATACGCCGATGGTGCCGGCGCTCGGCACCATGAGCACGCTGGCGGCGGCCTTGATCCTTCTCATCGGTGGCGCCCTTATCGCGCTGCTGCGCCGCCGCCAGAGGGGCTAGCGGGGCCGCCGTGAGCTGGAAGACGTCCTATCGCTCCTTCTATTACGACGGCGCGCCAGAACCCGCTGATCCCGTCCTCGAGAAGGGCAAGGTCGCGCTCCTCGTGATCGATGTGCAGAACACCTATCTCGACCGGCCCGATCCGGCGACTCTTCCGGGCGACGACCTCAAGCGCTATCACGCCTGGACGCCGTTTCATGAGCGCATGGAGCGGGTCGTCGTACCAAACTTGCAGCGGTTGATCGCCCGCTTCCGCCACGCCGGCCTCGATGTGCTGTTCGCGCGCATCGCCTGCCTTCGTAAGGACGGGCGCGATCGCTCCCTCAGCCAGCGCAAGCCCGGCTGGAACGATTTACTGCTGCCCAAGGATGAGCACGCATCCCAATTGCCGAAGGCGATCGCGCCGATGGGGGACGAGATCGTGGTGACCAAGACGACCGACAGCGCTCTCACCGGCACCAATCTTCGCCTGATCCTCACCAATCTCGGCGTCACCCACGTGGTCTGTGCTGGGATCTTCACCGATCAATGCGTGTCCTCAACCGTGCGCAGCTTGGCCGACGAAAGCTTCGACGTGATTGTGGTCGAAGATGCGTGCGCGGCCGGAACCCAAGAGCTGCACGATCGCGAGATCGAGATCATGAACATGATCTACGGGAGCGTCATGAGCACCGAGGAGCTGATCGGCTACCTGCCTTAGCCGATCGTCACCGACACCTCATTGAGCTTGAGGCTGTTCATCAGTCCACCCTCGGGTTTGGCATCGGTGACGAGATGATCCACGTCGCGCCAGGCGGCGTAGCGGGAGGGAAAGACGCGATCGAATTTGGAGTGATCGGCGGTGACGAAGGTCTTGGCGGCGCGCCTGCTCATGGCGCCATAGACCGTGCCGCATTCGATCAAGGCGTCGGTCGGTCCTTCAACTGTCAAGCCGCTGGCACCGAGGATGGTGAAATCGGCATAGAAACTGTTGAGGAACGACACGGTCTGAGCGCCTACGGTTGCTCCCTCAGAGGCGAGATAGTCGCCCGGAAGCATGATCACCTTGATGGTCGGATTGAGCGACAGCACCGTGGCGGCGCCGAAAGAATGGGTGATCACGGTGATATTGGTGAGCTCGACCGACATCCGGCGCGACACGTGGAGGGTGGTGGCGCCAGCGCCGAGAATGAAGGCGCGTCCGGTCTTGAGCAGCGGCACTGCCGCGCGGGCGATGCGTTCGCGCTCGGCAATGAAATGACCGTGGCGCTCCGACACCGAGGGCTCGGTGCTGAGCGGCCGCACGGCGCCGCCGTAGGTACGATTGAGAAGGCCCTGCTCGGTGAGCGCGTCGAGATCGCGCCGAATGGTCTCGGTCGAAACTTCCAAATGCGCTGCGAGGTCGGCGACCCGCAAGCTCGGTGCCCGGCTCAACTCGGCCAGGATCTGAGACTGGCGATCGGATTTTGCACGTTTGGGGCGCATGGCTTGGGTGCCGGTTGAGATCGGCAATGTCTAGATTCGCCAACGGTTTCTATAACATGGTTGGCCAATCATCCTCCCAAAAACGCGCACGCTGGTCGGCGGCTCAAATCGTGCTACTCGTTGTGCGTGTTGCCGAGAGACCGTTTGACCGAAAGTCCTATTCCCCGCTGACCGAGGCTGTGAAAAGCATCCGCCCTCGCTGCGGAGCGGAGGCGAGATCCCACTCACGCCTACGACCACGCATGTCGCGCGATGACATTGAGCCCGCTGCCGGCGCCCCAGTTGACAGCCTACCTATTAGTTGGTAGGCAATTTGCCGATAATCAGAAAAAACCAGTCGTCGGAAGAAGCGCTATCAAGGAAGGAACGCAATGAGGACGCACCCCCTGACGGCCACGATCGTGGCCATGATCGTAACCCTCGCTTCGCTATCATTTTCCACCCAGCCTGCCGGGGCCGACGAGACCTGTCTCTCGCCTTACACAACGTCCTTGATCAAAGGACAGGAGAAGTACCTCCAGGTCTGGACACTGGGCATGAAAGGTGTCGGTGACGAGAGCGACAAGCTCGTGACGATTGACGTCGATCCTGAATCCAAGACCTTCGGTAAGGTCGTCAACACGGTGTCTGTTGGCGGCCGCGGCGAAGCGCACCACATGGGCTTCACCGACGACCGCAAATATATCTGGGCCGGCCGCCTCGACGACAGCAAGATCTTCATCTTCGATGTCGGCACCGATCCGTCCAAGCCGAAGCTCGTCAACACCATCTCCGATTTCGACAAGAAGACGGGCTATGTCGGCCCGCACACCTTCTATGCGTTGCCGGGGCGCATGCTGGTTGGCGCGCTATCCAACACCAAGGATCATGGCGGCGTCACCGGATTGGCCGTGTACAACAACGCCGGCGAATTTCTCTCGGCGCATCCGATGCCGACCACCGATGGCGGCGACGGTTACGGCTACGATATCGGCATCAATCCGCGGAAGAACGCGCTGCTGACCTCCAGCTTCACCGGCTGGAACAATTACATGATGGATTTCGGCACGCTGGTTAACGACAAGGAGGCGATGAAGAACTTCGGCGCGACAATGGTGATGTGGAACCTCAAGTCCCTGAAGCCGGATACCGTCTTCAGCGTCCCCGGCGCACCTCTCGAGATCCGCTGGTCTCTCAACGTCGCAGCAGGAGACGATTGGGCGATCACGGCGTCCGCCTTGACCTCTCAGCTTTGGCTGATCAAGCGCGACGAGAACGGCAAATGGCAAGCAACTGACGTCGCCGCGATCGGTGACCCGTCCAAGATCCCGCTGCCGGTCGATATCTCAATTGCCGCCGACGGCAAGAGTTTGTGGGTCAACACCTTCATGGACGGCAAGACCAGGCTGTTCGACATCTCCAACCCGGAGAAGCCGGTGCAGGTCTATGAGAAGAAGACCGGCAGCCAAGTCAACATGGTCTCGCAAAGCTGGGACGGGAAGCGCGTCTACGTCACCACCTCCCTTCTTGCGAATTGGGACAAGAAGGGCGATGACAACGAGCAGTTCCTGAAGGCGTTCGAGTGGGACGGCAAGGACCTCGTCGAGAAATTCGAGGTCGATTTTCTGAAGGAGAAGCTTGGCCGCGCTCACCACATGAAGTTCACCGGAGGGAAGCTCTCTCCCACGAACTATCCCACGGGCACGACCGATCCCGCCGAGGCGTCTACATCGAACTGATGCCTGTGGGTGCCACAAGATGGGCTTTGCACTGCGATCAGTACTGATTTCGGTGGTGTTGCCTGCCGCTCTCACTTTGGGAGCGGCAGGAGCCTTGTCCGCTACGCAGTCGGGAGGTCTGCCGCTGCCGGCGCCTGGTACCTACAGCCTCGATCGCATCCAGAGCGTTCCATTCAGCGTTGTCCGCGAGGGCAACGAGACATCTCCGCGGCTGTTGTCCAGCTACACAACCGGGAAGCTAACTCTCCTGACATTCTTCTACAGTCACTGCACCGACCCCCAGGGCTGCCCATTAGCCTGGGCCGCGTTCGAGAAGGTCCGTGAGCGGATCAAGGCCGATCCTGAGCTCCACAATCAGGTTCAATTGGTTTTCTTCAGCTTCGATCCTCAGCACGACACGCCCGAGACCCTGCAACTGTTCGCAGATTTGTACGCCGCTGACGCAGACGTTGCGCCATGGTATTTCATCACCTCTTGGTCGAATGCCTTTCTCGAACCGACTCTCCGCAGCTTTGGGCAAGAGATCTCCGCGCAAACGGATGCGGACGGCGGGGAACGCGTCGTCATCGACCATCTCGTGAAGGTGTTTCTGATCGATCGCCAGGGCTGGGTCCGGGAAATCTACACCACGGCGTTTCTCGATCCGGAAGTAATATTGGGAGACATCCAGACGCTGTTGCTCGAGGAAAGCAAAACCAATCTTGGCAACTAAATCTGCATCGGTAGCCGCATTGCTGGCGGCGGCGCTTGTTTCATTCACCGCGGACCCGGCGTTGGTTCCGGTCGCTCTTTCGGCGCCGAGCGAAGGCGCGGTTCCTCTCGGGCTGCCGCCATTGCCGGCCAAGCCCGCAGACCCTCATACTGTCGCGCTCGGCAAAAAGCTGTTCTTCGAACGCAGGCTCTCCTTCAACGACACCATGTCCTGCGGCATGTGTCATATCGAGAAGCAAGCCCTCACCTCCAATGAGGTCGCAACCTCGGTGGGCATGGAGGGTAAAAGCCTGAGGCGCAACGCTCCCAGCCTATTCAACGTCATCTATGAGACCACGCTGTTCCGGGACGGGAGGGAGAACGCGCTCGAGACTCAGATCTGGTCGCCGATCCTATCGGCGGATGAGATCGCCGCGCCTTCTGTCGGTTGGGTCCTGGCCAAGGTGCGGGGACTTCCTGATTATCCCGCCATGTTCGAGGCGGCATATCCAGGCCAGGGTATCACCATGGAGACGATCGGTGCGGCCATCGCCGCTTATGAGCGGACGTTGTTATCCGCGAACTCCCGCTTCGACCGCTGGCGGTATGGAGGCGACCAAGATGCCCTCTCGTCGCAGGAGCGGCTCGGCTTTGAGCTGTTCACCGGCAAGGCCGGGTGCGCGATTTGCCACCAGATTGGGCCGCAACACGCCCTGTTCACTGACGGAAAGTTTCACGACACCGGGCTCGGTTATGCACACACCATGGGCCTCGACAACAAGGACGTCGATATTCGCCTGGCCGCGGGCAATTTCACCACACGCAGTCAAAAGGACCTGCAAGCAATCAGCAGTCCATCGGCAAACGACCTCGGCCGGTTCGAGGTGACGCAGGATCCGAAGGATCGCTGGGCGTTCAAGACGCCGGGCTTGCGCAACGTCGAACTCACCGGGCCCTACATGCATGACGGGTCGATCACGACACTTAAGGAGATCGTCGAGTATTACGACAGGGGAGGGGATTACAGTCCGAACAAGAGCGCATTCATCAAGCCGCTGAACCTCAGCGAAGACGAGAAAGAGGCCCTGGTCGCCTTTCTGCGCTCGCTCACCGGCACGACGCATTGATCGATACCGATAGCGAAGATGATGATCTCCAGCAGCTGCGTTTGGACGATTTCCCAAACGGTCCACTCGGCGGTGCTAACTCAGGTTAGTGCGGCGCCGACTTCCCTCACGGTAGTGTTTCCATAGGCACGCGCGACGGCAGGTTGCGCTCCGAGACGAACATTGCCTGCGGCTGCGTGACGGTAGATGAGCCATTCCGATGAGCGTCCTTGAAGCGCCCAAAAGGATGAGGGAGACACCCGGCGAGGATGCGCCGCTGGTCGCACCGGCCGCCGAGCCGGAACCCAAATTCGACCTCACCACTTCGCGGCAGTTTGAATCCTGGCTCACCGAGCAGCGGATCAACCTTGCCTTCACGACCTATCAGACTGGAAAGCTCTTCTTCCTCGGTATTGGCCCGACGCGCGCGCTGTCAATTTTCCATCGCACCCTCGGGCGCTGCATGGGGCTTGCCTATGGGGACGGCAGGCTGTGGGTGGCGACCCCCGATCACGTCCTCAAGCTCGTCGACGCTGGCGCGCGCCAGCGCTTGGAGGGTAGCTACGATTCCCTGTTCGTGCCCCAGGTCAGCTACTACACCGGCGACGTCGACGCCCATGATCTTGCGGTTGCACCGGACGGCAAGGGCCTGTTCGTCAATACCTTGTTCAACTGCATCGCGACGGCCAGCGAAACCCACAGCTTCAAACCGGTGTGGAAACCCCCGTTCATCGATCGGCTGGCAGCCGAGGACCGATGTCACCTGAATGGTCTCGCCTTGGACAACGGCACCTTGCGCTACGCCACGGCGATAGCTGAGTCCAATGTCGCCGGCGGCTGGAGAGACTATCGCGCCAAGGGCGGCATCGTCATCGATTGCCAATCTAGCGAGATCGTCGGGCGCGGCTTGTCGATGCCGCATTCGCCGCGCCTCCACAAGGGCAGGCTCTACCTGCTCAATTCCGGCACGGGTCACTTCGGCACGCTTGATCCGACCACTGGCGAATTCGAGGCGATCACGTTCTGCCCGGGCTACGTCCGCGGTCTCAGCATTGTCGGCAACTTTGCCATCATTGGCCTCTCCAAGCCGCGGAACCGCGGGATTTTTCGGGGGCCGCTCGGCGACAATCTGAAGAAGCACGGGATCGAAGCCCGTTGCGGCATTTACGTCGTCGACCTGATCAGCGGCGAGGTCGTGCACTGGGCACGCATCGAAGGGCTCGTGAGCGAGCTCTACGACGTCGCCGTGCTTCCCGACCGCGTCCGCACCGCAGCGGTCGGCTTCAAGAGCGACGAAATCAGGCGCGTGATTTCCATTGAGGACTGATATCCGTCAGCGCGGCCCGCATCGTGTCGGTTCTTTGTCGAGCCGTCACGATGTCTCGGCTTGCGCCCCGGGCTCTTCGCTTGCGGTGACTGACTGCTCAGGAGCGGAAGTCGTGGCAAGACCTTGGAGCAAAGCGTCGATTTCCGGTGCCACCGAGGTGAAGCGGACCGAATATTCGCCGCCATCGCCGGGTGCTGCTCCGGTCACCTTCACATAGAGCGTTCCGGGGAGAGCTGCGCCGTCGGGCCCCAATAACTGGACTTTCAGATTACTAAAGTCCGGTACCAGGCTTTCGAGTTTTGCCTCTGCCTCCTTGCGCGACACCTTGGTGAAGGCGCCGCTGCACAGGATGCCGTCAGCCTGACTGCCTTCCACCACCTGATATTTGATCGGGATCTCTTCGCCGAGAGCCACCAGGGGCTCGGCCGTCTCCGGCAACAGCAGCTGATAGGGACGGCCGATGCCGAGCACCTCCAACAGCTTCACCGGATGCTCGATGCCTTTGGCGCGGACCTCCATCTGCCTGCCGAGCTTGAGGGCAGCGCCAACCGCCTGGCGCGTTGCCTCGGAAATGAGGATCTGTCCGCCGATGGTGTAGGACTGGATGCGCGAGGTGAGGTTGACGTTGCTTCCGACTACGCCGTATTTCATCCGCTCCGGCGAGCCGATATTGCCGACCACCACCTGGCCGGTGTGGACGCCGATGCCCATTTCCACCTCCGGCAGGTCGTCCTCGCGGTTTTGGGCGTTGACCTCCGCCATTGCCAATTGCATGGCGACGGCGCAGGCGACGGCGCGTTGCGCGTCGTCCTCCTGCCACACCGGGGCCCCGAACAACACGAAGATCGCGTCACCGATGAACTCATCGATGGTGCCCTGATATTCCTTGATGATCGGCACCATGGTGGCGAGATAGCGGTTGAGGATCGCGACCACGCGTTCCGGGGCGATCCGCTCCGACAGCGAGGTGAAGCCGCGAAGATCGGTCATTATCATCGAGATCTTCCGCTTCTCGCCGCCCATCTCGAGCCCGGCGGGCGATTCAAGCACAGTCTCGACCACCTCATCGGTGAGATAGCGGCCGAAGGTTTCGCGAATGAAGGTGTTGCGCAGCTCGACCTGCTCGGCAAGGCGCTGCAACTCGGCCTCGACGCGCTTGCGGTCGGACACATCGGCCCAGGAGCCGACGATCTCCTCAGGCTTGCCGTCGGCGTCATGGGCGACGGTAAAGGTATCTTGAATCCAAATATAATGCCCGTCGCGGTGGCGGAAGCGATATTCCAGCGCGCCGCCGCCGATGCCGATCAGCCGGTCGAGCTCGGCAAAGACGCGATCGGAATCGTCGGGATGGAGGCGCTTGACCCAGAATTTTTTGTCGTCGCGCATCTCCCAAGGCGCATAGCCCATAATCGAATTCAAATTCTCGCTGACGAAGGTGCAGGCGTAATCGCCGCTCACCTGCGTGGTGTAGATGATCGCAGGGCTGGCGCCGACCAAAGTCTCGAGGTCATTCATCACCGCCATGCGCTCGCCAAGAGCCTGTTCGGCTTGCTTGCGGCCGGAGATATCCGCCCAGGAGCCCACGATCTCAAGGGGCCGACCTTGCGCGTCGTGGATCACCCGGAAGGTGTCCTGGATCCAGATGTAATGGCCGTCGCGGTGGCGGAAGCGATACTCCAGGGTGCCGCCGCCGCGCTCGATCAGGGGGCGCATCTCCTCGAACAGGCGCGAGGAATCGTCGGGATGAAGGCGCACGCTCCAGAAGTCGCGGTCCTCGAGCATCTCCCAGGCGGAGAAGCCCATAATGCGGGACACGTTCTCGCTGACGAAGGTGCAGGTGTAGTCGCTGGCCTGGTTGGTGTAGACGATCGCCGGCGTCACGGTCATCAAATAGCGGAGCCGCTCACGCGCGGCCTCCAATTCGGTGGTGCGCTCTTCGACGCGCTTTTCCAGCTCGTCGTGCGCTTTGCGAAGCTCGGCTTCCTTGCGGTTGATTTCGCGGAGGTCGGTGGCGAAAGCGACCATGCCCGCTTCCTGCCCGTCTTCGCTGAGCAGGATGGACGACGAGATGAGGACGGGAACGATGTTTCCGTCCTTGGCCTTGAGGGCGCTTTCGAAACGCGCGGCCGTGCCGCCACGCTTGCGCATCTCCAGCAGGATCTCGTGCTCCGCATCTTCGCTCGCGTAGAGATGCGTCTGTCGCTGGCCGACGACTTCATCGGCGCGATATCCAAGCAGCGCTTCGGCGCCGTCGTTGAAGAGCGCGATCTTCCCCTGCTTGTCGGTGGCGATGATGGCGTCAGGTGAGCTCGCAATCAGTCGAGTGAGATAACGCTTCGTCTCCTGAAGCTCCGCGTTCGCATCGAGGGCGGTTCGCTCGGCCTTCTTCGCGTGGGTGATGTCGGCCCAGGCGCCAACGAACTCCGAGGGCTTGCCGGAGTCGTCACGCACGACCTTGAAGGTGTCTTGGATCCAGATGTACTCCCCATTCCGCCGCCGGAAACGGTACTCGGTGGTGCCGCCACCTTGCTCGATCAGCGGGGCAATCTCGTTGAGGACGCGCGGCCCATCGTCGGGATGAAGATGGTCCGGCCAGCATTTCGGGTCGGTCGTCATCTCCTGGGGCGTGTAGCCCATAACGTCGCGGAGATTCTCGCTGACGAAGGTGCAGGCGTAATCGCCCGTTGCTTTCGTGGTGTAGATGATGGCCGGGCTTACGGCGAGAAGGTACTGGAGGCGCTGACGCGTGCCCTTCAATTCCGCCTCGATTGTCCGGCGGTCGACCTCGAGGCTCTCCAGCGTGGTCAAACGCTGGCGGAGACGGGCCACCTCCTCAAGAAGCTCCGTCCTAGTCTTACCGTCGTCAGCCGGAGAGGCTGCCAGTTGGCGCAGTCGGGTGCTGTCGGAGCCCTCCGGCTCTGCCCGGGCGGTCAGTTTGCTGCGTACGCTCATGACGCTGCCTCTTCGAGGCCTCACCTCATTCTAACACCGGCACACGCAGGGCGCGAGTGCTGGGGCAGGAGGCGCTCTATTCGCCGGTGGCATCGTGAACCATCTCCGATAGGCGCTCGATGTCCTTGACAATCAGGGCGGCGCCCCTTCGTTCAATGATCCCGATCCGCGACAGTCGGCTCAGCTCACGCGTCACCGCCTCGCGGTGCGTGCTTACTCGGCTGGCGATCTCGACATGGGTCGGAGCCGGGACGATCCGCGCCGACTTGCCGTCCTTCGAGGCGAGGTTGGCGAGCCGCAGCAGCTCGGCCTGGATGCGATTGTTGACCGCGAGCGTGCTGAACTCATAGACGCGGGTTGTGAGCGCCCGGATCTTCATCACCAACTGCGGCAGCAGCGCTTGGGCCACGCCGGGCTCAGTCGCCAGGATCTCCCGGAACGAGGCAGCGGGCATCGAGGCGATCAGGCAGTTGGTGTGTGCCTCGACGCTCGCCGACCGCGGACCGCCGTCAATGGCAGGATACTCGCCGAACACTTCACCGGCGCCGAGTTCGCGAAAGCTCACCGCCTTGCCCGCGAGGGAGTAGATGGTCACGCGAACTTCACCGGTGCCGATGATGAATACATCGTCCGACGCATCGAGATAATCGAGAATGGCTTCGCCCGGCTCATAGTGGCGCCACGCGCAGCGCTGTTCGACGCGCTTCAGTGCGTGCGGTGAGAGGCCGGCGAAGATCGCGACCTTAGAGAGCGATGGATGAGGCTGTATAGCTTGCGGTTGGGTCATGTTGACCGCCGGCGGACCAGTGACTGGCGCGGATCATACTCCAGCCGAGCACGGCCTGACACCGCCAAACTGGCCGGAGGCGGGGCCTTTTCTGTGGTGTGGCAAATGCCACAGCGAGAATCCGGGCGAAGGGACATCCTCCCCTCACGCTTCGAACTCAAGATCGTCTTGAGGAAGCGCTAGGGAAGGAGATCGAACCATGTTTACCCGCACTCATACCCGCCTTTTGACCTTGGTCGCCGCCACGGCCCTCACGACCCTCGCGGCTAACGCTCCGGCGCGCGCCGAGGAACCCGTGGAATATCTCGGACCGGTCGGTCCTCATCAGCCGATCTTGGCTTCGGTCGGCGACAAGCGAGTGATCGCGTACTACCTGCCTGGCAATGGGCGGTGCGGCCTCGAAGCCATCGTTTGGAATCAGCGTCACGACGACAGCAATCCGGAGCGCGTCCGCATCAGCCTGGGACCGAATCAGATGGTCCATATCGACGGCGATCCGAAGCACTCGCTCAATCTCCAATGCGGTGACAATGCGAAGCAGCTTACGGTGGTCGATACCACCGAGGAGATTGCCTTCGGCGCTGCGGAGTGAAGGAGCGAACAGGAGACAAGACGTTGACACAATCTCGAGGAAGCTGGCCCCTCGGGCCGAACGTGAGGGGCCTCTTTTTTGCCGAGAGCAGGGCGCAACCGGCAAGCCCTAACGTCTCAGCCCTGCTTGTCGTTTCTCGCTGGTGACGGGTTGCCGCCGGATTATCCACTCCATAACCTTGTCCAGTGCGCCGAGGCGCGGGTGAAACGCGTGTAGAGCAGCGCCAGCAGCACGAAAAACACCGTGTGGAGCGGCGGCAAAATAGAACATGCCGCTCACGACTAATGTCCGCCGAAGCTGAAGGCGATGGTCGCCCCGATTGCCAGCACCACGAGGGAGAGCACGGTCATCACCCAAAGCGGCGGGCTCGGGGCGTGGCCGGCGCCGCCTTCACCCATGTCCATTTTCATTCCTCCTTGTGCGCCGGCATCCGCAGCCGCCCGCACGGTCATCATGCCGTGCTTCAGATGATGCGCGACCATCCACCAGTTGATGGGAAAGGCGACGAGCGCGCCCGTCATCAGGGCGAGTGACAGCCGGAACCAGAACAGAGGTTTTGTCGGGTCGTGGGCGCCTGGGGTGTTGGCGAAGGCGATGGCGGCCACCGGCAACATGCCGCCCATGAGGCAGTTCATGGACAGAAATTCCGGAAGGAAAGTGCCGGCGAGCGACTTGGCGTAGACGCCGCCATAGCGGTCGCGCATGAACAAGGCTTGGAAGATCGTCCAACCGAAAGTGAAGCCGAGAACGTATTCGAGGATGACGTCGGCAATCATGGGAAGCGCGACCACGGCGCCGATCACCGCGCCGGCGAGAATGCCGATGCCATCGCCGGCGACGCAATGCATGGTCGAGCCAAGTGCCTGCCGCCATCGGACCGAGGTGTAGCGTTCATGCAGCCCCGGCAGCGGTTCGCGGCAGCCGAGCACGTAAAGGAAGGCGCCGAACGGACCCGAATAGAGGGTGAACAGAATGAACGCCCATTTCATCACCGGATGTTCGGGCGTGGTGCGGATGTCGATGGCGACGAAGAGCACTGAGAGCGCGGTGAGGATGAACCACAGCAGCATCACCCCGTCGATAAGCATGAGTCCCCCCTTTTGCGGCTAACGTCTCATGGCGATGACGGCGGTGGTGCTTCCTGGAGGTCGGAATCTTCCTCCGAGTCGTCGGGGCCAGGGTCATCTGGGCGCCGCCGGGGTGCGGAGACTGCCACCAAGGTGATGCTCATCATCAGCAAGGAGGCGAAGGCCGCAAACATCTTCAGCGGCAGTTTGTGCAACTTCTCCCAGGCACGTGTGTCGGCCTCCTGCTCCTCGGCAAAGCGTTGCTGCGCCAGCCTGACGTAATAGAAGTTGGTGAGGTTGGAGAACGATTTCGCCGGCCGCCCGCCGCCATGAACGCCCGGCATCGGCTTCGGCCGATCGTAACCGAGCCAGAGAGCGCCCACAAAATCCTGGGTCAGGCCCACGAACAGCGCGTCGTCATTGTAAGAGGAGGTGCCGGTCTTGCCGTAGACCAGCGCGTGCGGGGAATTGGCGCGACGCGCCGTGCCTCGTTTCACCGGACCGCGAAGGCTCTGCAACACGGCCGCCGCGGTTGTGGAAGACATCACCCGCGGCTCCGGCCGCTTTGCCGGTTTGCCGATGACGCGCCCTTTTGGCCCAATCGCGGCGACCAGGAACCTGATCTGGGGAAGTAGCCCATGATTGCCGAGAGCCCCGTACGCCTGAGCGAGTTTCATCGGTGACGTGTGCAAGCCGCCAATCGGCACAATCGCCGGGGAATCAGGGGGCGTGAGGCCGAACCTCTTGACGATGTCGTTGACCTTATCGCCAAGCTGAAGCGCCATTTCGGTCCATGGCCGGTTGCACGATTGGGCGAGGGCGAAATCGAGGCTGACCGTGTTTCGATGCAGGCACAGCGAACTTGGTTCCGCCGGCCAATTTGGCCTCCTGACTGGCTGGGTCGAAAGCCGGGTTTGCAAGCTGATCCCGGCCTCTTTCACTGCAATCAGCGGAAACAACTTGCCGGTCGATCCGATCGACCGCGTGATGTCGGTAGCTCTGTTCCATTCGCCGGTGTAGGTGCACGCACCGCTGAGGGCCAGCACCTCGCCCGAGGGGCGCATGAAGAACCCCGCGGCTTGATGCGAGCCAGTGATAGAACAGATTTGCGCATCGAGATTGCGCTGGAATCCCGGATCGAGGAACAGCACGAGCCGGTAATCACCCTCCAAGTCGATGCCGTTCGCTTTCGCTTCCCTGAGCGCAAGGTCTCGATAAGGCCGGTACTCGAGGCGCCGATATGATTTGTCGCCGCGGCGGAGCGTACCGTTCTTGAGGCGGCGCGCCAGCTCCGCCTCGGCGTCTGTTGCCTGTTTCGCGGTGATTTTCCCATGAGCGGCCATTCGCTTTAGCACGCGGACGGCGCTTTCCAGCGCCTTCCCGGGGGCCTTGAGTGGATCGCGATGGTTTGGTTCGGGCAGCATGCCTACCAACAGCGCCGCCTCGCCGAGATTCAAATCCTGTACCCCGACGCCAAAATAATACCGGGCCGGATCATCGAAGCCGGACATGTTCCGGGCATGCGGCACGACGTTCATGTAGCGGGCGAGAATGTCTTCGCGACTGAGGACAGCATAGATCCTCATGGCGAGGACAGCTTCGCTGAGCTTGCGGCCGAAGCTATCCTCCTTTCTCAACAGCAGGGATCGCGCGAGTTGCTGCGTGATCGTGCTCCCGCCCTGTCTGTTACCCCGAAGAAGCTGCCAGCCGGCACGCACGGTGGCGCGAGGATCGAGGGCGCCGTGAGTGAAAAACCTGGAATCTTCGCTGGCAATGATGGCGTCTTGCAGCACTTGCGGGAAAGCCCGCGCGGGTACGCGCGTGGGGCAAATCATGTGCTCGGTGTCGACGGCTTGGGTCTGCTCATGCTCGAGTTGACAGGCCGACAGCACGGCTTGCAGCAAACGGCCGTTGGGCAGGTCCCACCGGTCGCTGCGGACGATAACGCCGACCAGAAAGAAAATGGCGAATGAGACCACGCCAGCGAGGAGGACCGCTCCGAACAGTGCGCGGGCCTCAATGGCCAAGGCAGCCTTGGTGAAAAGCCCTCGAGCCGCGTGAGAGACGACCCCGGAACCCTCTCGAGCTTCCATGTCGGCCACTTTGGCCGGAATCCGCCCTGGATGCCAGGGCTTGATGCGTTTCTGTCGCATGGGCTGCGGCGTTGCTTGAAGAGGCGAGCCCCCGTACCCTCGCCTGAACGTCAGGGATGGGAGGTGGGGGATGAGGGTTCGGCGCGCGACGTGCATTCACGGCCTCGTCGTGGGTTTGGTGGCAATTCTGGCCACGCAGGTGCTCCCGCTGCTCAGCACGTCAGCTGTTGCTGCCGACGACGGCATGAAATGGCAATTCAGTGAAGCCAATGACCCGGACAACAAAGGGCGGATGACGGCGAGGCTGATCTACGGAATCCCTGAGACAGACGCCATCCAGGTCAGCGGTGTGTGCGAAGCGCGGTCGGGCAGCGGGCTGCAGGCGTCGAGCCTCATGCTTGGCGCCGATATCGGCGATCTCGATGATGGCAAAGAGGTCGATGTCCATTTCTCCGGGGGCGGCTTCGACCGCACGCTGAAGGGCGTCGTTCATCAGCCGACGAGCGAGGAGGGGCTCAGCGGCGTGGTCCTCGAGGTCGACAATGACGACCCGCTGTGGCGGGCCCTGACCGAGAGCCAGGGGCTCGACTATGGGGTGCCGGGTCTTCAACCGGCGACGCTGGCCGGTGATGGCGGTGCGGACGCCATCAGGCAATTCGTGCAGGCCTGCAAGAGCTACGCCGAAGCCCTAGGGGCTGGCGGAGATGACGCCGCAGACACGTCCTCTCCGGGCGACGCCGATGATGACGACCAGAAATCCGCGTTCGAGAGCGCCAAGGAGCTTGGAACCGTCGAGGCGTGGCAAGCATTCCTGTCAAACTTTCCGTCAGGCTTCTACGCCGATCTCGCGCGCGCCTACGTCAAGAAACTCGGGGGCGAGGATGCCGCTGAGGAGAACCCGCCTCGCGCCGACGAGGAGGCGCCGCCTGAAGACGTCTCGGAGCAGCCCGGAGACGGAAGGGACGCTTGGGAATCAAGCGTGGACGGCTTGAATGTCACCCGCGTCGACTATGCCGGGGGCACCTTCATCAAGAATGGGCCAAGAACCTGGGTTGAGCAGACGCTGCGAGGCGGCCCCGCCTTTCGCTTCCGAGAGACGTTTCGGTCGGATCGGGAGGTGAAGCTATTCGATCCCTCTCGCCGGGTGCACATCAGCTTGAACATCGCCGGAAAGGCCATCTTGTACGCGCCGGACGGCAAGCCTCTGACGAAGCTCTACGACATCGAGCGGGCCGAAGGCGCCGAGCCACTGCCGCCTGGGCCACCGCCGCCCGGGCCACCCGCACATGTGCAAGCCCCGCCA